>OLQX01000108.1_pt1 | contig 103161 bp, 94 predicted proteins | sample 1672581 | NCBI WGS metagenome assembly OLQX01 (sample SAMEA3136701, study PRJEB25190) | human gut metagenome | reverse complement strand
GGGTGGCGCTACGCTTACCCGGCCTACGGTTGAGTGACGTTGTAGGCCGGGTAAGGCGAAGCCGCCACCCGGCGTTTTACATCACTCTTCGCCGTTAAAACCCGCGCGATTGAGCAGGAACTGCGACAGTAACGCGACCGGACGACCGGTTGCACCTTTGGCTTTACCGGAGCGCCATGCGGTACCAGCGATATCCAGGTGCGCCCAGTTGTACTTACGGGTAAAGCGTGACAGGAAGCAGCCCGCGGTAATGGCGCCGCCAGGGCGTCCGCCGATGTTCGCCATATCCGCAAAGTTAGACTCTAACTGCTCCTGGTATTCATCACCCAGCGGCAAACGCCACGCGCGATCGCCAGCCTGCTCGGACGCACCGATCAGCTCATGCGCCAGCGGGTTGTGGTTCGACATCAGGCCGGTGATGTGATGGCCCAGAGCAATCACGCACGCGCCGGTCAGGGTCGCAACGTCAATCACCGCCTCCGGCTCAAAGCGCTCGACGTAGGTTAACACGTCGCACAGCACCAGACGTCCTTCGGCGTCGGTATTGAGCACTTCAACGGTCTGACCAGACATGGTGGTCAGCACGTCGCCTGGGCGATACGCGCGGCCACCCGGCATATTTTCGCAGCCCGCCAGTACGCCGACGACGTTGATGGGCAGTTGAAGCTCGGCCACCATGCGCATTACGCCGTACACAGCCGCCGCGCCGCACATGTCGTACTTCATCTCATCCATGCCTTCGGCTGGTTTGATGGAGATACCGCCGGAGTCGAAGGTTAACCCTTTACCGACCAGTACAATCGGACGCGCGTCTTCGGACGGGTTGCCTTTGTACTCGATGACTGACATCAGCGACTCGTTCTGCGAACCGTGACCGACGGCGAGATAAGAGTGCATACCCAGCTCTTTCATCTGCTGCTCGCCGATCACGCGGGTCACAACATTTTTGCTGTAGCTGTCTGCCAGCTGACGCGCCTGAGAGGCCAGATAAGCTGCGTTACAGATGTTCGGCGGCATGTTGCCGAGATCTTTCGCCGCTTTAATGCCAGCGGCGATTGCCAGACCGTGTTGGATCGCACGCTCACCGCTGGTCAGCTCGCGGCGGGTCGGCACGTTGAAGACCATTTTACGCAGCGGGCGACGCGGCTCGCTTTTGTTGGTCTTCAACTGGTCAAAGCTGTACAGCGTTTCCTGTGCCGTCTCAACGGCCTGGCGCACTTTCCAGTAGTTATTACGCCCTTTGACGTGAAGCTCAGTCAGAAAGCACACGGCTTCCATTGAGCCAGTATCATTCAGCGTATTGATGGTTTTCTGAATGACCTGCTTGTACTGGCGCTCATCAAGTTCGCGCTCTTTGCCACAACCAATAAGGAGAATTCGCTCAGACAGAACGTTAGGAACATGGTGCAGCAACAGGGTTTGACCCGGTTTGCCTTCCAGTTCGCCACGACGCAGCAGTGCGCTGATGTACCCGTCGCTGATCTTGTCGAGCTGCTCTGCAATCGGAGAGAGGCGGCGTGGTTCAAAGACACCCACGACGATGCACGCACTCCGCTGTTTCTCCGGGCTACCGCTTTTTACACTGAACTCCATGCACTACGCTCCTGAATCTTAAAGACAACGGCGGTGGCTACGGATAGAATTGCAAGCTTTCGTAACTCATACCCGCTGTTGCGGTGACTTCGTGTTAATCTTAACGTTATTACGGCATTGGCACGTCAGAACAATTTCTGAGAGGTGGATCCGTTGAGTATAATGATCTTAGCGACGATTTCGACGACTCAAGAGAATAAATGACGTTTAAGCCATGAAACAAGCTAAATTCCGGCAAAAGACGGGTTTTTACGGGCGTATTTAAAGTGATAATCATAAGATATCTGGTTCGGGAAACGCTCAAAAGCCAACTTGCGATCCTATTCATCCTGCTTTTGATCTTCTTTTGTCAAAAGTTGGTCAGGATCCTTGGTGCGGCTGTTGACGGTGATATCCCGGCAAATCTGGTGCTCTCGCTGCTGGGGCTGGGCGTGCCAGAAATGGCGCAACTTATCTTGCCCTTAAGCCTGTTCCTCGGGCTGCTGATGACGCTGGGCAAACTGTATACCGAAAGTGAAATTACGGTCATGCATGCCTGCGGGCTGAGCAAGGCTGTGCTTGTTAAAGCGGCGATGGTGCTGGCGTTGTTTACCAGTATTATTGCGGCGGTCAACGTGATGTGGGCCGGACCGTGGTCCTCCAGACATCAGGACGAAGTCCTGGCGGAGGCGAAAGCGAACCCCGGTATGGCGGCGCTTGCTCAGGGGCAATTCCAGCAGGCGACCAACGGCAGTTCGGTGCTGTTTATCGAAAGCGTTGACGGCAGCAACTTCAAAGACGTGTTCCTCGCGCAAATCCGCCCGAAAGGCAACGCTCGTCCTTCGGTCGTCGTAGCCGATTCCGGACATCTTACCCAATTGCGCGATGGCTCTCAGGTTGTGACGCTAAACCAGGGGACGCGCTTTGAAGGTACCGCGCTGCTGCGCGATTTCCGCATTACCGACTTCCAGGATTATCAGGCGATTATCGGCCATCAGGCCGTGGCGCTGGATCCAAACGATACCGAACAGATGACCATGCGTACGCTGCTGGCGACCGACACCGATCGTGCCCGCGCGGAGCTGACCTGGCGTATCACGTTAGTATTCACCGTATTTATGATGGCGCTGATGGTTGTACCGCTGAGCGTGGTGAACCCGCGTCAGGGTCGCGTGCTGTCGATGCTGCCGGCAATGTTGCTCTATTTGCTGTTCTTCCTGGTTCAGACATCGCTGAAGTCGAACGGTGGCAAAGGTAAGCTGGATCCGGTGTTCTGGATGTGGGTGGTTAACCTGGCTTATCTGGCGCTGGCGATTGTGCTTAACCTCTGGGATACGGTGCCGATGCGCCGCTTGCGTGCCCGTTTTATGCGTAAAGGAGCGGTATAATGCAGCCTTTTGGTGTACTTGACCGCTATATCGGTAAAACCATTTTCACCACCATCATGATGACGCTGTTCATGCTGGTGTCGCTCTCCGGGATCATCAAGTTCGTTGACCAGCTGAAAAAAGCCGGGCAGGGGAGCTACGATGCGATGGGCGCCGGGCTGTATACCCTGCTCAGTGCGCCGAAAGATATCCAGATCTTCTTCCCGATGGCGGCGCTGCTGGGGGCATTGCTGGGGCTGGGCATGCTGGCCCAGCGTAGTGAACTGGTGGTGATGCAGGCTTCTGGCTTTACCCGTATGCAGGTGGCGTTGTCGGTGATGAAAACCGCGATTCCGCTGGTGCTGCTGACGATGGCCATTGGCGAATGGGTCGCACCGCAGGGTGAACAGATGGCGCGTAACTACCGTGCGCAGCAGATGTACGGCGGCTCGCTGCTCTCTACCCAGCAGGGTTTGTGGGCGAAAGACGGTGACAGCTTTGTCTACATCGAGCGGGTGAAAGGCGAGGCCGAGTTGGGCGGGATTAGCATCTACTCGTTTAACGACAAGCGCCGTCTGCAGTCTGTACGCTATGCTGCAAGCGCGACGTTTGACCCGGAGCAGAAGGTCTGGCGTTTGTCGCAGGTGGATGAATCCAACCTGACCGATCCGAAACAAATCACCGGTTCGCAAACGGTGAGCGGCACCTGGAAAACCAACCTGACGCCCGACAAGCTCGGCGTCGTGGCGTTGGATCCTGACGCGCTGTCGATTAGCGGTCTGCATAACTACGTGAAGTACCTGAAGTCGAGCGGCCAGGATGCCGGACGCTACCAGCTCAATATGTGGAGCAAAGTCTTCCAGCCGCTATCAGTGGCGGTCATGATGCTGATGGCGTTGTCGTTTATCTTTGGTCCGCTGCGTAGCGTCCCGATGGGTGTGCGTGTGGTGACGGGGATTAGCTTCGGTTTTGTGTTCTATGTGCTGGACCAAATCTTTGGCCCGCTGACGCTGGTGTACGGCATTCCGCCGATTATCGGTGCGCTGCTGCCAAGCGCCAGCTTCTTCCTGATAAGCCTGTGGCTGATGCTGCGTAAATCGTAATCACAGTAATCGTAGGCCTGATGGCGTTGCGCTTTTCAGGCCTACTCCGGACCCGTAGGCCGGATAAGGCGTTAAGCCGCCATCCGGCAACGTAATACGGGCTAGCGTTTTCTCCCGCCCATCAAACTCCCCAACATGCCGCGGATTATCTGATTAGTAACCTGTCGCGCCGCGCTTTTCGCCACGCTCTGTACCACGCCATCGCGCTTGCCGCCGCGCGGCCCTGTGCTGCCAAATAAAATATCCTTCAATCCACCGAGAATACCGCCGTCCACCTCGACCGCTTTACCGTTGGCGGGAGGCGTATTTTGCTGCTCGGTACTGGCCTGCACGCCCTGCTGTAAACGTTCATAGGCGGACTCTCGGTCGATATCTTCTTCATATTTGCCGTACAGCGAAGAGTGATTAATCAGCCCGTTGCGCTCGTCGTCCGTCACCGGTCCCATCCGTGAGCACGGCGCAATCACCATCGCCCGTTCAACCACCGACGGGCTGCCTTTGGCGTCCAGAAACGACACCAGCGCCTCGCCGGTTCCCAGCTCCTGAATGGCTTTTTCGGTATCAAATGCCGGGTTGGCGCGCATGGTTTGCGCCGCGGTTTTCACCGCTTTCTGATCTTTCGGCGTGAACGCGCGCAGGGCGTGCTGCACGCGGTTCCCCAACTGACCAAGCACGTTGTCCGGAATATCCGACGGGTTTTGCGAGACGAACCACACGCCGACCCCTTTCGAGCGGATCAGACGGATCACCTGTTCGATTTTATCCAGCAACACCTGCGGGGCATCGTTGAACAGCAGATGCGCTTCATCAAAGAAGAACACCAGTTTTGGTTTCTCCAGATCGCCCGCTTCCGGCAACTGTTCGTACAGTTCGGAGAGCATCCACAGCAGGCTGGCGGCGTACAGTTTGGGCATCTGGTAGAGCTTCTCGGCGCTGAGGATATTAATCATCCCTTTGCCGCTGGCGTCGGTACGCATCCAGTCTTTGATGTCCAGCATCGGTTCGCCAAAGAAGTGTGCCGCTCCCTGCTGCTCCAGCGACAGCAGTCCGCGCTGGATAGCCCCGACCGAAGCGCTGCTGATATTGCCGTACTGATTCTGGAAGGATTTAGCGTTATCGCCGATGTACTGAGTGATGGCCCGCAGGTCTTTGAAATCGAGCAGCAGCAGGCCCTGGTCATCGGCAATGCGGAAGATAATATCCAGCACGCCGGACTGAACGTCGTTGAGATTCAACAGACGAGCCAGCAGCAGCGGCCCGAGGTCAGATACCGTGGCTCGCACCGGGTGACCTTTTTCGCCGAAGATATCCCACACCGTGACCGGATTACCATGCGGTTGCCAGTCGGTAATGCCGATGTTTTTCAGGCGGGCGAGCAGCTTTTCAGAGGCTTGTCCTTCCTCGGCCACGCCGGTTAAATCACCTTTCACATCGGCCATAAATACCGGTACGCCAATCTCGGACAACGATTCGGCCAGCTTTTGTAGTGTGACGGTTTTACCGGTCCCGGTCGCGCCGGTAATCAGCCCGTGACGGTTGGCCATGCCTGGCAGTAAAAACAGTTCGGTGTCCGGCGTGCGGGCAATTAGCAGGGGTGCGCTCATTGAGATTTCCTCCATTTATCCTGCCTGGAGTATAGGCAACCGTGACGCACTCTTCACCGCTAAATTGCGGAGATTGTGAGGAGAATTTTACCTGCCTGGAATAGCGGGGAGAATAGCCGGGAAGCTTACGCCTCCCGGCAAAGACGATCAGAAGTCGGCTTTCAGCACCACGCGGTAGCGGGCCTTGCCGTCACGCACATGCTGGATTGCTTCGTTAATTTGCGACATCGGGTACAGCTCGGTGGTAGGCGACACCTTGCTGCGCCCGGCAAACTTCATCAGCTTGCGCAGCTCGAATGGCGTCCCGGTCGCCGAACCGGAGATGCTGCGATCCCCGGCAATTAAGGTAAACGCCGGAACTGGCAGCGGCTTCAGCACTGCACCGACGGTATGGAAGTTACCGCCGTAGGCCAGCGCTTCAAAATAGGGCTGCCAGTCGAGATCGACGTTAACCGTGTTAATGATGAGATCGAACTGACCCGCCAGCGCTTTTAGCGCATCTGGATCGCGGCTGTTGACCACTTTATCCGCCCCCATCGCCAGCACTTCCTGCTCTTTCGCCGGATTGGAACTGAATGCGGTCACTTCGCAGCCCATCGCGTGTAACAGCTTAATGGCGATATGTCCCAGGCCACCGATGCCGATCACCCCGACGCGGCTGGTGGCGGTGATATGGTGCATCAGCAGCGGTTTGAACACCGTAATGCCGCCGCACAATAATGGGCCAGCGGCCGCCAGATCGATACTCTCCGGCAGCGGGATCACCCACTGCCAGTCGGCCCGCAGCTTCTCGGCAAAGCCGCCGCGATTAAGAATAGTGGGAACGGAACCTTCCAGGCAGTTGATTTGATTACCGCTGATACAGGCGTCGCAGTGCCCGCAGCTGCGGGCCGTCCAGCCAATACCGACGCGCTGACCAACCTTCAGCCCCTTATCCTGCGCCGCGCTGCCGAGAGCTGCCACGCGACCAATCACCTCATGCCCGGCAACCAGCGGATACTGAGAGAACCCCCATTCGTTGTCGATCATCGACAAATCAGAATGGCAGATACCGCAGTAATCGACCTGGACTTCGACATCTTCCGGCTTGAGCTCGCCCGCATCATATTCATAGAGTTCGAGTTCGCTGCCTGCTTCTTTGGCGGCGTAGCTTTTTATCATCGACATCGTGTTTCCCTCAGTGTGGTGTTGAACTGGAAGTGTAGAGCATGGGGAAACGGGACGCTTCGCAGAAGGGGGGATTAGGGTGGTTGTTGCGGGGAATAAACTGTGATGAGGGTTACAGGTGGGAAAGGTAATGCTGAAATTTTCAACACTTAGCGAGCCAGACACACGCTGGCGCTTGCATGGTGGCGCACGACAGGTATAATCCACAACGTTTTCCGCATCCCTTCCGTGCCGGAGTGGCGAAATCGGTAGACGCAGTTGATTCAAAATCAACCGTAGAAATACGTGCCGGTTCGAGTCCGGCCTTCGGCACCATCGGAACATCAATAGACGTCAACGGACGTCTTTTTTTGTGCCTGAAATCCGCGATACACAAGGCTTTACGCGATTTTCCTTTCAACAGAAGTCAATCTGAGTCAACCCACATCAAGTCGCTTGTGAGTATAGAACCGAGTATATATGCTGGTTCGATAATGGTTGTATACTCACAGCGGCACATGGAAGGAGAACTTTTATGGCTCTGACAGATATCAAAGTGCGTTCTGCAAAACCGCAGGAAAAGGAATACACCCTTGTCGATGGGGATGGCATGTTTTTGCTTATTCATCCTAACGGTTCAAAATACTGGCGGTTCCGCTTTCGTTTTGGTGGTAAGCAGCACCTAATGGCGTTTGGAGTTTATCCTGAAACGTCATTAGCTGATGCTCGTCAAAAGAGGGAAGAGGCCAGAAGGCTTGTTGCTGCTGGAATCGATCCTCGCGAACACAAACGTGCGGTGAAAGAAGAACAGGCGAAAGAAAATATTACCTTTGAGTCCGTTGCCAGAGAGTGGCATGCCGCAAATAAAAAATGGTCAGAAGAACATAGCCGACGGGTGCTGAAGAGTCTGGAAGACAATCTGTTCTCTGCAATTGGCAAGCGCAGTATCGAAGAGCTAAAGACTCGCGACCTGCTTGCCCCCATTAAAGTCGTTGAGGCTACAGGTCGCTTTGAAGTCGCTTCTCGTCTTCAGCAACGAACAACTGCCATCATGCGTTATGCCGTCCAAAGTGGCTTGATTGATTACAACCCGGCCCAGGAAATGGCTGGTGCAGTTGCTTCCAGTAATCGTGTCCATCGCCCAGCGCTTGAATTGAAACGCCTACCTGAATTACTCCACCGAATTGACGGTTACACAGGACGACCTATGACTCGTCTGGCCGTTGAGCTAACGTTGCTAATTTTCATCCGGTCCAGTGAGCTGCGCTTTGCTAGATGGTCTGAGATCGATTTTGAAACAGCAATGTGGACGATACCGGCTGAACGAGAAGTTATCGAAGGGGTAAAGCATTCACAGCGTGGTTCGAAAATGCGTACACCTCACTTAGTGCCGTTGTCTAGTCAGGCATTAGCAATTCTTAAACAGGTCCACAAGATCAGTGGTGACCTTGATTTTATTTTCGTTGGAGATCACAACCCTCGTAAACCGATGAGTGAAAATACGATAAACAAGGCGCTGCGTGTGATGGGATATGACACTAAAGTTGAGGTTTGCGGGCATGGCTTCAGAACTATGGCATGTAGCTCGCTGATTGAGTCAGGGCTGTGGTCGAGAGATGCTGTAGAGCGGCAAATGAGCCATATGGAACGTAACTCAGTACGTGCGGCTTACATTCATAAGGCTGAGCATTTGGATGAGCGTAAGTTGATGTTGCAGTGGTGGGCGGATTATCTCGATGTGAACCGGGGAAAAGCTATGAGTCCTTTTGATTTTGGAAAGATAAATGATTGATAATATTGATTATAATTCAATTTCGCGACATAAATAGTTTGACCGTTAAAAATGCAGCGCTTAGTTCTTCTAGCTATAAAGTGTGCAATAAATAACCACAAAATTTGTGCCGTAGCCAGTGATAGATTCAAAATATAGTTATGCGGCTGAGCCGATTGTTCAGTAAAACCTAATACTGTATATTGCAGTACATTTGCAGGCATTCTTCGGGAGTGTGACATGGCTACAACCAAAACTGCGACGCTTACCATCCGGTTAGATCCTGGATTGAAGGACGCGTTGCGTGCAGCTGCTCAAGTTGAACATCGTTCTATCGCTAACATGATAGAAATGCTGATCCGTGAGCATTGCGTGAAAAATGATATAGCCATCGCGCAGTCCGAGAAATCGCACCAACGTGGGGAACGTTAAATATGATCAAAACAGTGAAGCAGGCGTGTCGTTTTAATCCTGTTATTAAGGATTACAGAATGAGCCAGGGAATAGAGAATCTGGCTGATCTAATTAACGACGCAGGCGATGGCAAAGAATTCTTTTCGAGAAACTATGTTACTCACGGAATGGAGCAACTTTTCCGCGAAGGCATGCTTCGCCTGTCTGGTAAGTCAGACCAAGCAGTGTTTGAGCTTACCCAAGCCATGGGTGGCGGTAAAACCCACATGATGATTGCGTTAGGCTTGCTTGCAAAACACACACATTTGCGTCCCGAGGTCTTATCCCCTGATCTTAATGAGCGCTTAGATTTTGGTAATGCAAGAATTGCTGCATTTAATGGTCGAAATAATCCTGATAATTACATCTGGGGGGATATTGCAACCCAGCTCGGTGAGTCAGATAAAATTAAACAGCACTGGATTAATGGGCCTAAATCTGTTGACCAACAAAAGTGGAAGGAGATCATTGGCAATACTCCAACATTGATAATGATTGACGAGTTGCCTCCCTATCTTGATAACGCAAGTACCCAAGTATACGGCTCAGGTACACTCGCCAACATGGTAGTGTACAGCCTTAGTACCTTAATGAGTGCGGCATTAGAACTCCCAAATTGCTGTATCGTCATTGCCAACCTATCTGGTAGTTATGATGCTCAAACTAAAACACTCAAAGACGCAATTTCAAACCTGCAGCAAGAAACCCGCAGACAATCGATGACCATCACCCCGGTACAACTATCGGGTAATGAAATCTATGAGATTCTTAAAAAGCGATTGATTGATGAGTTGCCTGATGAGCAAACCATTAATGAAGTTGCTGAGGAATACGCACAGCAAATCAAAAAGGCAGAAGACGGTGGGTACATTGTTGCAGCAAGTATCGAACAAATCGCTGAACAAGTTAGAGAGACTTACCCCTTCCATCCATCGTTTAAACATTTAGTTGCTTTGTTTAAAGAAAACGAGGGGTTCAGACAGACTCGTGGCTTGATGCAGTTTACAGCTCGACTATTAAAAAGTGTTGAACAACGCCAAGAGGATGATGTTTTCCTTGTCGGTACTCAGCATTTGGACCTCAACGATGAGCAAGTTAAGGATGAAATTGAGCGAATTTCACCAAAACTGATTCCAGCCGTCACTCGAGATATTGCAGATAAGGGGGATGCGATTGCCGAAAATATCGATAGCGAAATCAGTAACGACGCAGCTTGCCAATTAATGACGTTGCTTCTTGCATCGTCATTATCTCGTGCTGTAGGGGGACGTATTGGTCTGTCGGAAAGTGAAATAATTGAATTCTTGGCTGCGCCTAATCGTAAAGCAGATGAGTTCTTAGATGCTCTTCAAAAGCTGCGTGAACAAGCATGGTATCTGCACCGTGAAGACCAGCGGTTTTATATCAAGGAAACAGAAAATCTTTCTCGCCAGATTGAGCGTAACGCTAAGGAAATTCCTCAGCCAAAAATTGATCAAGCTTTAATCAATCGGCTCAAAGGAATTCTACAGCCTACTCGTCGTAACGTTTATCAAGAAGTTCAGATTCTTCCACGCATAGATGAACTCAAGTTAAGTGGTCCTCGTGTCCTTATCGTTATTAAGCCGGATGGCAAAGTACCGCCTAGCGAACTCATTAACTTCTTTGAGTATCAGCAGGAAAAGAACAATCTCCTAGTTCTTACTGGGCAAGATAGCATGATGGCCGATGCAGTTGAAGATCGATTGCGTGAGCTTTATGCAATTGAACAGATTGTTAAGCGCCTCAAGGGAGGGGACACCTTGTTTGAGGAAGCGCGAGATAGATTAGAAGAAGCTGAGGGCCGTTTTATCAAAGCCTTATCTGCATCCTATAACACCATACTTTTTCCTGGTATTGATGATATTGATGGCTCTGACCGTTTACTAAAAGTCACAATCGATCATGGGTTGAAAGTGGGAGAAGGTGACCAATCTGCCGAAGTGCAAATTGAAAAGCTTATGGCAGATCCACGAGCTAACTATAAATTAGCTTCAGATTTGAAAGATGACTTTGGTCAGTATTTTTCTATGGCAGAGTCGGAGCTTTGGCCTTCTGGTGCAAATAATCGCCGTACACCATGGAAAGATATCGTCAATCGCGCCAAGTGCAACCCAGGCTGGCCTTGGATGCCTGGTAGCAGTGGCATGGATACCCTCAGAACTGAAGCTCTCAAGCAGGGGCGATGGAGAATGGGGGAGGACGGCTATATAGAAAAAGGGCCATTCCCGAAAGAAAAAACCAGTGTGAACGTCACTCTGATAAGCACCAATCCTGAAACTGGGGAGTCCTTGCTCACTTTAACGCCGCGAAATGCAGGTGAGAGTCCGGTTATTTATTTCTCAACCAAATCAGAAGTATTTGATAGTGACCCACAAGTTCTTGATTTAGAAAATTTTAGTACTTTGGAAGGTACCCTTTATTTTAAAGTGGTTGATCCAACTGGAAAGTACGAATGTGGACCCGCAACGCGCTGGGTTGCTGAACTAAAAATTAGACATCAAATTGAACCATCTGCAGACATGCGCAAGGTTACCTTACAGTGCAGTCCTAAAGCGGAGATGTACTACACCTTGGATGGCTCTAATCCGAAAGATGGGCAACTTTATACGGTCCCATTTGAAGTAGGAACTGAATCTGCCCGCTTGCTGATTTATGCTAAATCTGGTGAAGCAACCAAAACAGCTGACTTCCAGATTCCAAATAGTGGTGACAAAACTATTCAAATAGATGATGTCAAACCTGCGCGGTTAAGTAGTAGTAAGCGTGTACCACTTGATACAACTGAAAAGGTCTTCACGATCATTAACCGTTTCAAAGACCAGATGAATACTCGCTTTAAAGGAGTTCGTATTGAGATTGGTGAGGGCGAGAATACTGTTCGTATAAACTTCGGTGTGAGATATGTTACAGCCGCAATGATCGAAGCTTCTGTGAATAGTCTTCGCGAAGTGTTAAGTGAAGCAGATGCGAATGTAGCTATCAAAATTACCGACGGTATTGCTTTTGAAAATGGCTTTGAAGCCAGAGAGTTCGCCAAGTTAGTTGGTATTGAATTGAAACCAGGTGACATTGCTCAAGAAGAGTAATCACTAAAAATAGAGACAAGATTTATGGCAAAGGCACAATCAAACATAACCACGACAGGTGCTAAACATCCGACGCTGGGGTTCGGTGTGCCTGCTAGCAGTGATCCTCACCACTTTAAAGTGATCATACCAAAGGCAAACACCGGCAAAGTGCAAATCAGTGAGTATCTCGGTTTGCAGGCGCAGAACAAAGAAATTTCCGTGATAGATCGTGTGCTATTAGACCGCATTCGTTGGGTCGCGATACGCGGTGAGGTTCAACGTGCGTTTAATGCACGCTTGAAAAGTTACGGCTTACAAACTAGCTCATGGCAAGTAGGTGAAAACATGCTCGATCGTTTGTTGGGCAAAGAGCTCTGTGTGCTCGCTTGGGCAATTGAGAGTATGGACATTGATAATATTTCCCTTGCTGTGCGTAATTGGCTAGCACTTCGTCCCGAGGAGCGTTGGTGGTTGTTTGGGATGACTGCTAAAAGTACTGGGACTGTTGAAGATCGTGATGTTGGTTGGCGTATTGCTCTGCGTCATGCACTTGGTGATATTGTACAAACAGATCAGATAGAACTAACCCAGGATAGTAGCGTTTCTTATGGTAGGCATATACCTAAGCCATATGAAATGAAATCACCGTCTGCAAGCTATGGAGATGGAGACTCGAAGTCATCTGAGAATATCGGCCTAGTGCCTCAAGAGTTTGGTGGTTCTAATTTATTATCACCTAATGACTCTGAGGGACTGATCTCGAATGATATTGCTAAAGATAGTTTAAATGCTGAAGAATCTTTATTCTTATTTGAAGCAAAGTTGGCAAAGGCTATTGGCCGACCGGTCGGTGAAAAGGCTAGCCCCGAATTTTTGGTAAAAAAAGGATCAACGGCAAATATTACGTTGGCTAAATCACTTCGTCCAGCCATACGAGATCTGCGTCATAAGTTATTAGAGGACGGTGTACTCGTTAAGCAAGGTAATGTTTATTCTTTTGCATATGAGTATATGTTCAAAAGTCCGAGTACAGCTGCTTGTGTTATATCAGGCAATCCACGCAGTGGTATGGATGCTTGGCGGGATATGCAAGGCCGGAGCTTGAAAGAACTAGGATACGGCAAAAAGAAATAATTCATTGTTTAGGTTAGGCAAAAAATTTGTCTACAAATGCACTTGGTTGATTAGAAATGGAACAAGATCACAGCTTCTTGTTCCATTTACTCGGAGAAGAATATTAATGGCAGAATTAACTCCATTCGCGCTTAAAGATGCACCTGCTCTGATTGAGTCTGTATACCCTGCACAGAAAATTTCATTTGAAGCTCAAAAAGAGCGTAAAGCTAATCTTGGACAAACACTTACAGGCCTCGGTTCTTACTGGAAAGGCAGAAAACCATTAATCCTTGTTCGTTCAGTTGTACTGGGTACTCTATTGCCTCAGTCAGAGAATACCGAAAAAGATCTAGAAATTTTCGAAATGCTGATGGGCTTTGATATCGAAAGTTTAGCAAAGCGAGCCTTTGTTCAAAATGACATTAAACCTGCAGAAATAGCTTTTAGAATAAATTTGTACAATCCTTGGGATTATTTTTGCCATAATGTAAAGATCACCGAAAGTGAATTTAATGAAATTGAAGCCCTTCAATTTCCCATTAGTAGCGATGCTCTCGGTTTAAAATTACGTTGGCGTCGTGATATTAAGGAAAGTGAAAAACTGGCTATTTATCGCCAGTATCTAGAAACAATTGATAGTTACGAGGCAAAGGCTAGTCTCTGTAAAAGACCGGAGGAAGTAGAACAAGAATGGCTTTATGCTCATGTATGGGAAGAGGTTAATCGACACTACCACAGTTATGGTATTAACGTAAAATCCCACCAGGAATTGGTTGAACAACTTGGCCAACTTCGCTATGGACATCGCCCCAAAATAGCCGATACTTTCAGTGGCGGCGGTTCGATCCCGTTTGAAGCAGCTAGACTTGGATGCGATATATACGCTTCTGATTTAAACCCTGTAGCATTGATGCTGACATGGGGTGCCATGAATGTGATTGGCGCTTCACCAGAGCGTAAGCTGGAAATTGTAGCTGCGCAGAAGTTAGTTGCGGACATCGTTGACCAAGAGATTTCTAGCTTAGGTATTGAACATGATCAATATGGTAATCGTGCAAAGTCATATTTGTATTGTCTTGAAACTAAGTGTCCAGAAACTGGCTGGATGGTACCAATGTCACCAAGCTGGGTTATTTCCAAGTTAAAAAATGTCATAGCTAAATTGGTTCCGGACTACAAGAATAAGCGCTTTGATATCGATGTAATAACGAATGCTAGTCCTGCTGAAATGAAAGCGGCGGAGAAAGGCACTGTGAGTGATGGTGCTTTGGTATATGAACTTGAAGGAAAAATTTACCGTACACCAATCAAGACGATACGAGGGGATTACAGGGATGCTGATGGTAGTATAAAAAATCGACTTCGTTTATGGGAAAAAGAGGATTTCACACCTCGTTCAGATGACATATTCCAAGAACGACTTTATGCTATTCATTGGATAACCAAAGAAACTTTGGGACTAAACCGCCAAGAAACCTTTTTCACAAAAATTACTGATGTTGATTTAAAAAAGGAAGCTTTAGTAAATGACATTGTTCGCGAAAATATAACCGCATGGCAAAAATCTGGCCTAATTCCTGATATGCCCATTGAGCCAGGGGAAAAAACAGATGAACTCATTCGTACGAGAGGGTGGACCTTCTGGCATCATTTGTTTAATGCTAGGCAGCTCTTAATATTCGCTCAATACTTCAAGCACTCGACACCAGAAGACTATATCTTCAATGCCAAAACCTTAGACTGGAATGCGCGTATTGCAAACTGGATGGTTCATTGGGAAAAAACCAACAATGTATTTTACAATCAAGCATTAAATACATTTTATAACTATGGTATTCGCTGTTTTACCAGTCATGAAGCGGGTCGTTCTTTTGGTTTTGTAAATAGTGAACTTCCTGATGTATCAATAAAAATAAAAAATCATGAAGCATCTGCTCTCACTGAGCAAAATGATATCTATATTACCGATCCTCCCTACGCAGATGCGGTTTACTACCATGAAATTACCGAGTACTTCATTGCTTGGTTGCGCAAAAATCCACCAAAACCCTTCGATGAGTGGACTTGGGACTCCCGTCGTGCTTTAGCTATTAAAGGAACGGGGGATGGTTTTCGTAAGGGAATGGTGAGTGCCTATAAGGCTATGGCAGATCACATGCCCCAAAATGGTATGCAATGTGTGATGTTTACTCACCAAGATACCAGTGTTTGGTCCGACATGATCGGAATATTTTGGGCCTCAGGGTTACAAGTTGTTGGTGCTTGGTACATAGCTACCGAAACAAGTACTGAGTTGAAGAAAGGGGGTTATGTACAGGGAACTGTTATTCTGATGCTACGGAAGCGTCCGGCAGGTGAAAATACGGGCTTTAAACAAAGACTGTTACCTTCGGTTCGTGCAGAAGTGAAGCGACAAATTGAAAATATGATGCATCTGAACAATGAGGTAAAAGATAAGTTAGGCGAATCGGTCTTTAACGACTCTGACTTACAAATGGCAGGTTATGCCGCCGCACTTAAAGTATTGACATCTTATACACACATAGGTGGTGAGGATGTTACAAACTTTGCATTACGTCCGCGCAATAAGGGAGAAGTGACGGTCGTTGATGAAATAGTTCAGCAAGCAGCTGAAGCTGCTAATAGTTTATTGGTTCCAGAAGGTTTATCTTCTGATACTTGGCAAAAAATAAACGGCATCCAGCGCTTCTATTTGCGCATGATGGATATTGAAACGACTGGGGCTTCCAAACTTGACAATTACCAGAATTTTGCTAAAGCCTTCCGAGTAGAAGACTATGGCCGTGTAATGGGTAATATTTCTGCAAATAAGGCACAGTTGAAGCGAGTGTGCGAGTTTACTTCACGTGAACTGACTGATAGCACTGAAATCGGATCAACTTGGCTTGGGTCCCTGATCATTGGTTTACAAGAAATACTCAATGAAAAAGAGCCTCAAGCTGTAATTAGTCAGTTACAGGAAGAGTTGCCAGACTTTATAGAGGTCCGACCCCTGTTAATAGACATTCTCAACTTTTTTGAGAAAAAAGCTCCTGAGAAAGCTACTCGTGATGCCGCTGAGGTATTAGGTGCGCGCTTGAGGAATATGCGGGCGTTTGGTCAGTGAGCAATGTGCACCGTAACTATGGGAAGTTAATGAAGCAATTATGGCGATGGAGGATCGAAACGCGATGAGCATCAGGAGATTTTCGTCACGTACACATAGACTTGATCATAGCTTCCTACTCGAGCACCTCAAAGGTGCTCGGAGTTACAAACGTATAGCTGGGTACTTTACGAGCTCGCTCTTTGAAGTAGCCAATGAGCTACTTGATTCTATCCCGGATGTAAAAATTGTCTGCAATGTAGATATCCACCCTGATGACCTGAAGGTGGCTCAGCTTCGTGAATCCAAGATGATAGGGCGCTGGAATGATCGAGATATTGAAGCTGAAAGTCTGCTTAACCGCGACCGCTATCGCCGACTTGATTGTTTCCTAGCCAAGCATGGGCAAGTAATCCGAGTTGCTCCTGATAGTATTTGCGGTTTCCTGCATGGTAAAGCAGGTGTCATTGAACTTGCTGATGGGCGAAAAGTTGGCTTCATTGGCTCTATGAACGAAACTAGCAGTGGCTGGCAGCGGCATTACGAAATTCTTTGGGAAGATGAATCCCCGGAAGGTGTGGAATGGATTGAGCAAGAGTTCAATTATTTGTGGAATGCTGCTCGCCCCTTACCAGAAGCGGTCATTCGTGAGGTGAAACGAAGAGGCTATCGCAGAGAGGTTATATTTGAAGATATCGTAGAAGATGATGATATAGCTCCAGCAGCTCTAATCGAGTCCCCACTTTATCGACAGGGGTTCTCCTTACAGCCTTGGCAACAAGGGTTTGTCAGTGAATGTATCCGGCATTACCACAACCATGGTTTTGTACGTCTATTGATCGCTGATGAAGTTGGGCTTGGAAAAACCCTTTCGATGGCCACTGCAGCACTTTCATTGTGTTTACTTAGTGATCGCGATAATAAGAAGCGTAAACCAGTTATTATTTTTGCTCCAGCTACTCTTTGTGAACAATGGCAAGTTGAGATGATAGATAAACTAGGCATCCCTTGTGCTAGATGGCAAACCCAGAAGAAAGCTTGGTTAGACCCAGAAGGACGGATCATATCGCCAACTGGACAAGAACATATTGCGAAGTGTCCGCTGCGCATAGGGATTGTATCCACGGGTCTAATGGTGCGAGATTCATTAGAGAAGCAACATCTGTTGGGATTGAACTTTGGTGTAGCTATATTGGATGAGGCGCATAAAGCGCGCAGCAGACAAGGTTTTGGCAAAGATGCTGGCTCGTGTAACGAATTGCTAGCCTTCATGCGAGAAATTGCTGCACGCTCAGATCATGTCATTTTGGGCACAGCAACCCCCATTCAAACCCATCCAGAGGATTTGTGGGATTTAATTGGCATCTTACACCAAGGAAGTGGTCACTTCGTTCTTGGTAACGATTATGCCAAATGGCACCGCCCACAAGAGATTTTACCCATACTCTCTGGTGAGCAGCGTGTGACTAAAACGAGTTTTGCTTGGGAGCTTCTTAGGTCACCATTACCTGTTGTCGATTCGACCAACGAACAAAATGCTCGTCGCTTATTCAGTTCTATTCGTCAGGATCTTGGCATAATTAATCAGAACGATAAATGGGATATAAAGAATACGCTATCAGACCTGTCAGAAGACTCTTTAGAATATTTTGAAGAAGAGCTGGACAGAGATATAGCTGGTGCCAGTTTTTTTCAGCGTGAAAATCCGTTAATTCGCCACATCGTTTTGCGCAAACGAGTAACTCTTGAAAACGCCGGTCTTTTGCCCCGTATAGGTGTAGATGTTCATCCTGATCGGGAGTTGGCAAAGGAAGTACATCAATTTAATATTTTGTTTGAGGGTAAAGCCTTGAGAACAAGTGAGGACTTCCGACAAGCCTATGTAGAAGCCCGACACTTTGGTAAAGCTCTTGCTCAGAATGGCAAAGGAAGTGGCTTCATGAAAAATCTTATGGAACAACGGATTTGCTCGAGTATTGCCGCTGGATTGAATACGGCCCGAATGCTATTGGAAGGTCGGACCCTACGTGAAGAAAGCGATGAACAACTGATTGAGATTAAAGCCGAAAGCCCAGATGAAATTGCGGTTCTGGAAAGAATGATAGCCAGACTTGAGCTTATAAAAGAAGACCCTAAACTCAATGCTGTGATTCATTACCTTGAGAAGGAAAAATGGCTGAGATTTGGAGTCATTATATTTAGCCAGTATTACGATACCGCAAAGTGGGTAGCCGACTCACTTGCTGAACGTTATCCTGATCAGGCTGTAGGCCTTTATGCTGGAGCAGGTCGTAGCCGACTCTATCAAAAAGGGGAAAGCGTCAATATTGAAAGGGAAACTCTTAAGCGTATGGTTGCTGAGCATCAACTTGAGATAATGGTTGCCACAGATGCCGCTTGTGAAGGCCTGAACCTTCAGACATTGGGTACGTTGATCAACATGGACTTGCCATGGAATCCAACACGTTTAGAGCAGCGTATTGGTCGCATCAAGCGCTTTGGCCAAGTTCGTGAAAAAGTCAGTATGCTTAATCTCGTCAACGAGCAAACCGTGGACGAAAAGGTTTATGAAAAATTGTCTGAACGAATGCAGGACCGCTACAACCTGTTCGGTTCTTTGCCTGACACCATCCGTGATGAATGGATAGAAGATATTGAAACTATGGGTGAGAAAATGGATGAGTATATTAATGCCCAGAAACAGGCTAATGGATTTGACCTGCGCTATACAGAGACAATGTCTCCTTCGGATAAAGATTGGCGTGACTGCGCCAATGTGCTTTCACGTCGCGATTTCACAGAATTAATGATGTCTGGGTGGGGGGAGAGTAAATGAGTTCTGGAAAAATGGTCACCTATGATCAACTCATGGTTCCATTAATGAAGGCCCTAGTCAAATTAGGTGGGTCGGGTAGTATTGATGAAATCTATGAGACTGTGGTTGATATAGAAAAGTTTGATGAAGAAACATTGGCTATTTTACATAGCCCGGAGAAAAGTAGTCAGACAGAAATTGGGTATCGATTAGCTTGGGCGCGTACATACTTAAAAAAAGCTGGTTATCTAGAAAACTCATCACGTGGTGTATGGGCTTTAACGGACAAAGCAAAACAAGTGTCTGAAATCGATAGTCGCGAGATCGTAAATTTTGTTCGTACATTAGATCGAAAAGCGAGCCAAGCAACAACGGATCTTGGTAAACCTGAACTATCTATTGAGGATTCACCCGAAGAAGTACTTGCTTGGCGCGAAAAGTTACATCACGTGTTGATTGAAGAAATGAGTCCTGACGCGTTTGAAAGATTAACGCAAAGACTCCTAAGAGAATCTGGTTTTATTCACGTTGAGGTTACAGGGCGTACAGGTGATGGTGGTATAGATGGTAAAGGCATCGCACGAATAAATGGCTTGATGAGTTTTCACATCGCTTTTCAATGCAAAAAATATAAAGGTTCAGTTGGAGCATCAGAGATACGGGATTTCCGAGGTGCAACTGTGGGTCGAGCAGATAGAGGAATGTTTATTACAACTGGAAATTTCACAAAGGCAGCTATTGTAGAGGCAAATCGTGATGGTGCTGCTCCTATAGATTTGGTAGATGGTGACCAATTAGCGGATAAGCTCAAAGAACTGAGTTTAGGTGTAAGAACAGAACTTGTTGAGAAAGTTAGTGTAGATCCAGATTGGTTTGTAAACCTCTAGAAACACTTTAACCTTATTTTCGAAGTTGTGAAATGCTTTGGCTCATTGTGTATAAATCATGGAAATTATATTCATATAACCAAATCTCAATCCAAGTAGAATATTTTAGGTAGTCCATAGATGCATGAGCCCTGGTACAGAAGTTAGCGTCAATAAAATGGATAGCTATACTATAATGCGTAGCCACCAGATGCCTCAGAGTTCAGGTTGGTACGGTTGCAGCGTTTGGAAGGGTAGCCATCGGTGCATCCAACAAAATCAGCTTCCAAGGCTTATTTCTTTGGTAGAGAAAAAATCCTTTCTTTAGTGGAAAAGTCTAGTTCCAAGACTCTTTCGCTGAAGGATGTGTTATATTTTCAATGCGTTGCGAAACGCTATTCCTAATTGTGTATCTTGCGATATATGGTTTGAAACGACTTCTTTCAAAGTTGAATTGGCGTCAGGGATCAGCATTTTGTAATAGCCAATACATCTATTTTTAACATACAAATGCATGATGTCATTTTTTCTATCAATTCGCCGTTTCAGAGAGGGCTTCGATTCAGTGGCATAAAGATTAATAAAATAGTTGCGTTGAGAATCGCTAACAAATAAAGACATCTGCCATTTCTTCTTTTGTGAGTAAATATATAGCTGGATATGTGCATCCTCTCGCGCATCAATGTTTTCAACAATAAAATCTGTCTCTTCAGGTAAATCGGTCTGGTCTGCACGGGTGCAAGAGAGGATGCTGACTTTACCGCGCGGAGTTTGTTTTTGCTTACCTAAAGCATCGTCGATAGATGACACTCTGTGCCTCCGGCATGTTCCAGCCAGATGGTTATTTCATTGTTGAGTAACGTGTCGATATTTTCATTCGCACGAAGATATTTCCTGGGCATATAGAAGGTAATGTAACTATCGTCAATTTTACCTAGGATTTTAATTTGTAATGTTTCTATATCTTCTTGATAAAGATCCACTAACTTAACTCTATTGTCAGGTGCGACTGACGAACCTATCACATTTTTCTTATTCGTTCCCTTGACAAAGAAGGTAATAAACTCTCTACTGACTGGGTTTATAACATAAAAAATAAAATTATCTCCTGATTTATCTTTCCTAAAGTAAAGTTTGAGATGATCTAATTTTTTCTGTAGCTTATGCCATTGGTTACCGCCAATAGACTGATGATGTTTTTCCCCGTAGAATAAAAAATCAATAAGGAGCTTGTCTTTTTTGATGCTTAGTAAGCCGTTTTGGAGCGGCGTTAACTTTTTAAATTTTTTCTCACTGAGCACCGATACTTCGGTAATAGCTGGCTTTTCATCGCTACTGGAACGCGATAGGGAGGATAGTGTTGCTTTTTGCTCCCAGCTAGATTTACCATCGTGGAACTGAACCAGTATGTTGTTTTCTGCCTGCACCTTCGCCAGCACCAAGAGATCTTTTATCTGGCTTACTGTAATCTTTCTTGCCATTAGGGTTGAGGCAGTAATGAGAAAATTTAGCACTGATTTTTCTGTTCGTGCGTTAACTTCAATATGGTTCTGTCGTAACTGTGCTTTCTCAATAATAATGGGAAACCATCCTTTTTCTTTTTTACTGACCGTCTTAACAGAAGGACTAACGGATTTTTTCTTTATATTCTGCCCATCAGCAAAGCAGGGATGGAGGGGCCACGGCGGACCAAGTTCATCAAACAATACTCGTGACCCTGATGGATGTTCATAATAATAAACATGCAGGCCACATTTTCTACACTTTACGTTTGGGATGGTAAATGCACGAAAATTGTTATAATGATTCTTTTCTAGATGATATTCAGGTTTGAATGTTGCTTTCTTTTTTTTAATTTTCGCGGTATGTCCAGATATTATAATGGGTCTAACAATGCCATTGATGGTCCTGAAGATAATGTTGCTCATCGTGCCATCTCCTTTAGTTAATTCTCATCACAGTAATAGCTTAGCAGAATAGTAGATCGCTTGAAGGACCCGTGCTAAGAATCTTCGATATAATCAGTTGTCAAATCAAGCAAAATCATCAACTGAACTGATATATATCAACTTATAGCACTAATTCCTTATGGTGAATTATGTCCACATTGGTACATTTTATTCAAAATGCGTCACAATGCAGATTTTCACCATGCAATTCTAGGAATGATAGCGGCGGTTTCTTGTAACCACAATAACGATGTTATTCTAGCTGGCCTCTCAAGTTTCATATACCGTCCGATAAGGCGACTAGGTATGGACCCAGAGCTTGTATTTGAGTTGTTTAAGTATGGTGTTACTATTATTGACTTACAGTTGGGTCGTAATGATTTACACATTTTCTATATGCCATCCCTTTAGTATAAGAGCATCACGTAAAGTCTGTGAAATTCGGTTTTCGTTCGCTGCAAGGCATATTAATTTTGTTGGTCGTGACATTGCTACGTAAAGGTTACGCATTTGCGCCTGCTGGGTTTTGGGTAGCTTTGAAATTTTTTTGGTCGCAATTCCTGAAATATACTCAAGCCCCAGTGCAACATCAAATTTACGGCTGGTCCCACCGTAGGATTCAAGGATTAAAGATGCGGCATGAGTTTCACCCTTCATTCCTGCAACTGTACCGAGTCCAATATCGAGGCTTCTTCCCAAGAAGTTAATTTCACAGTTGGTTGTAGAAGAAATGTTTAGTATTTCATTTTCGCCTAAATCTTCGAAGATGCTCAACCCCTTAAATTTTTCTAAGCTTAGTGCTTCGGGAAGATATGGTTTAAGTTGCGTGTAGAGCAGTTCTGTCATTACATCTCGCTGACCATCTGAACAAAGTTCCTCCCCGGACAATGTGAGCTGCCGTGTTAACTTATCAATTGTCCCTGTGGGCGTAGCAGCCTTTGCTGCTCGTGGAAGCATTCGTGCATCGCGAATGTCTTGCGCAAACGATGCCCCAGCTTCACGCAGTACAAGCAATAATGCTCTGCGAACGTCAGAAACTCGGGAACGCAACGATGTTTCTTTCAAAGCCCCATTACTGTCCCCGACAAGACTCCAGAAACTTTCGGAGCGTACTCCTGCAGTAAGCTTGTCTCCGCCATATTTTGGACAGTAATCAAGAAGGTGACGACCTGCATCAACGTTGCCCTCGCCGGTTTTGCGAGCGCTCATCGCCTTAACCTCTCGAGCACCAATGTTGTCTTCGCTTAATTGGCCAATAACGATTCGACCAAAGTGTTCGACCACTTTGATGGCACTATCCGTTTTGTACAGGAGCAGGACAGGAGCATTGATATCTTCGCCCTCTCCAACAACAGCCTCACCACTGACACGGACACATCCTACTGCATCGGAAATTGCTTTACCAAAACGTTTGCTGGTACTTATGCATCCATATCCAGCCCTAGGGAATGTGAGTAATTCAGCTTGTTCTTCATCGGAAAGAATCTTCTGATCTATGTCCCCAAAACGCTGCATCACTGAGCGACCATCGAAAATACTATTTAACAATAACTCTTGATCCCAAGAGGTATCTTGCATCTCGTCAATGAACACCATCGGGAAGCGACGATGAACAACATCAAAAAGCCTCGGGCAGGTCTGGAGCGCTCGGTCAGCAAATGCAAACATGTCACGATGACGGAAAACACCTTGGGAAGACAGAGTGTTCTTTAACTCAATCAAAGAGTTGTAAGACTTTGTATGCGATGCAGGCAGGCTGCCACTTTCAACATGCACGCTAAGCGTCGCCGTTCGATAGAAAAGCGTAGTGGCGATACCTTCACCATTCCTTTGGTTTTCCAAATAAATGCGAAGGCCTGCAAATTTTCTCGTCAGCAATAGAGAACGAGCTTTATCCGCAAACACCTGATCATCAATGACATCAATTTTCTGTCCCAAGCTACGCAGTAAGGGCATTGCAAAGAAATGATTGACGAAGCTATGGATTGTACCGATGAAATGGGGATAGTTCAGAAGCTGAGATCCTTCGGCCGTTCCCGCTAGGCGATGTGCAATCTCATTACGAGCAACGTTAGTATGACTTAGAACACATATGCCTCTTCGTGCATGAGGCCATTTCCTAGCCAGCAATAAAAGTTTTGCAGCAAGCAGCGATGTCTTCCCACTCCCAGGTACTGCATTAAAATCACGCGATCCGTTTTCAAGTAGGGCAGAACGACGTTCAACATCGTTGAAATTCAGGTCTTTGGCTAATGTCGTCAATTCGGCTAAATCGTCTGGGGAGAGATGGACAGCACTCATTTGGCTTCTCCTAAATACCGTTTGTAGTCGCGTTAGCCTGAACGGTAGAGCTTGTCTGTATGGTTGTGGTTACTGCCGCTACAGTTGCATCAGTCGATATGGTAGCTCCGGAAACAGCCCCCGTCCTCTCTGAGGTTTTAAATTTTGGATCTATCGTCAGATGTGATAGTGCAGTTTGCAGGTACGGAGGTAGTTTATTGAACAGTTCGTCATCCGTGCCATAGGCGCCTGTACAAACCAGATAAGCTGCATACTGAGCTGCTATGGCTTTCGAAGCTTTTTTCTCTTGAAGAGGCTGATAAATAATTGCAGCGAGAGCTTCATCGGAGTGACCCGCAGCCTCCAGTGCCAGCCAGTTTTTTTCTTCCGCCGCAAGTGTCTCAACTTCGTCGTTTTCTTCTAATCTTTCATTGCGAGACTTTGCTTTTACGGCAAGAGCAATGGCGAGGTACATCAGCTTGGCGCAACCATAGTGTGCAAGATCATATTCTAGTGTCCAACGATCAGATACGCATACGATCGTATTTCCGCCTTCTGCGCGGCCCTTCTTGCTTTGAACTACTCGCTTCATTTCATCGGCGTCATAATCAGAATCGAAGCGCTTACCCTGAGCCGGTTTTGAGACATAGCTTTTCGCAACGTCTGGTACAATATCCCGATCTGTCAGGCAAACGACCGGAATTGGGATATCTGGGCCGGTTCCTTCCCGTTGGAGAATACGGGCGTAATGGTAAAGCCCTGTATTTCCCACATTAACAAGTGATACACCATGCTTAGATAGTGAGCGACCACACATCTCTGCAATCGCTGGTAGCAAGATTGCCTCAGCAGGACCTTCCACCATCATGACCCCTCGTGCAAAAAAGAGGTTCGCTTTGGTTGCATCGATAAACCGGCGAAGAAAAGAATAATCTGTTCGTTTAAGTTTCGTCTTACCGACAGCCAAGGGAAAGGTATGTGCCCTGTGCACTAGTGTCATGTCTTCAATACGAGCAGTTGATACCAAAGATGGGCTGTGTGTCGTCATAATGACCTGAACACGCTTATGTTCCTGATCATCGTTAGAGTGCTCTTTCAGGAGATCCATCACGCGCTCTTGCAACTGAGGGTGAAGGTGCGCCTCCGGTTCTTCAACTAGAAGAAGGCCCAGTTCTTCGCCATCTCGCAGAAGCACCAGTTCAGTGGCCATAAACAATGCATTGTTGTACCCAAGACCGCGAGCACACCGATTATCAGGATCAATGTGTGCTCCGGGAAGCAGCGACAGCTCGAACTTCTCCAGAATAGGTGCTAGCGCTAGATTGGGTGCGATACGGATGCGAGATTGAATTACATCTCCGGAAAACGCAAACTGGCTCAAGTAGTTGTCATTAATGTCCTTTTCCACGCTTTTGATGACTTGATGCTGACCAAGGTGGTGCTGAGTGAATGCCATCAAACCTACCAGTCTCGTTGGGATGTTAGTTGGCATTGTCTGATCAAAGTCGTTTACTTCTTGGCCAGCAATCTGGTTATGTGCACTAAGAATCTGTGACAAACGTGATTGGCGACCTGAACTCAACTCTGCTTCAGCGTCGCGTAAGGGTTTTAAGTAGGTTGCCCGCACCAGTTCTCTTACCGCGTAACCCACTTCTGGACCACTGCCATTTATTCCAGTTCGGACAATTGTTTCAACACGTGGACGCTTAGTGGCCTGGGGCGGATGAAAGCGTGCCTCAAGATGTAGAATAAGTGAGCAAGCTCCATCTTCACCAAGTGTCAACCATTCAAGGACTGAAGCTTCCTGGTCGGCACTTAGCCCACATAGAGTTGCTTCGATGCACAGGGTATTAGAACGAATTGCACCGTGAATATGAAAATCCTGCTCGAAGAGCCGAATGTTTTCATAACTGGTCGTCAGCAATATCTGACGGATAGCATCAACGATACAGGTCTTTCCTGCATCATTTTCTCCTACAAGGATATTGAGTCCCGGATTAAGCTCCCAGTCAAGTTCAGGTGCAGATATACTATCTCCAAAGGCACGATAGTTGCGTGCGCTGATGTGCTTCAAATACACGTTCTCTCCTTAGTAGAATTCTCTCAATCTCATACCTCGTGGCTATAACGAAAGGATGGCATTACTTTCTGATTACAGTTTAGTTAAAGTGCCGGGAAATGAATTTTGACGCGCGGGATTCGCAGTCAAGAACCTTCCAATGTTGCATCACGAAGTTCGTCTTTTGTTTCATCCGAAAGGTGGGTAATATCATCAAAATAAGCAGGTGGCGAGAATCCAACAATGTATGCAAATCCGCAGTAAGGCAAATGCCGTTTTCAACGCTCGCGTTACCGCCGCGAGCGTGACTTACGATATGGGCAGCTTCAAGAGCAAGTCGTATACCGGTAATAGCACACTGATTTTCCCAGTTTGACATCACTTCGCGTCTGAAACGTCCTTGTGCTGGGCGGATCTCCACTCGAGAGTACTTTTTTCATAACCAGAAAAATGTGGTACCAATAGCTGTTCACGTTCTAACTCGCTTTTATATTGCGCTCCATCTCGTCAAACTCATCCTCGCACCAACCAGCATTTAACAACTTCCTACGCGCAGCTTGGTTGTCACGCACGGATTTATCTGGCAGGTCGTCCCGGTGCTCCAGCACAACAAGATAATTTTCCCGCCGGACAGGCTTTGTTCTGTCTTCGATTTGCATCGCCTGTCCGCCTGATTCAGCAATAAGATCTGCACGCCAAGCGGGCATGGAAAATAGTCTCACCTACGTGTTTATTCGCTGCTGCAGCGCTGCTAAAGCACTTAGCATCTACATAAACCCAATACGCCTTTTTTTCATTCGATTGGTTTGTGCTGGCGTATAGCTGGTTCTAAAGATTTAGTTGATGTACCCGGGGACGCCCGGAAGCAGGGCGAGGAGGAACATCATTGCACCCATAAAGGTAAAATCCGTCTTTCTGTTCTTCTTTTGCCAGATAACCAAGGGCCTGAAGAATATTCTCAATACTGGATGGATCGTTATAGTAAACTGGGATATTGATATTGGCCTGGTAGTTTTCTTTGTATTCACAGCGGTAAAAGCCGCCTTCCTGTTCGGTTATCGATTTCCAGATGACAGAGGCTTTTTCAGCGGCTGGCCAGGTGGTCTGTGTGATGTGGTCATCTAACCAGAATGCTACATGCGCATGCCAGCCATGGTCTGTTGTCCATTCAATTACCCAGAAATACCCGACAATTCCTTTTTGTTTCATCATTTCCTGCATCAGGATCCGTACTTCATGTTCCAGCTGTCGATGATTGGAATGCCGAAAACGGAAGGAATTACGCTTATAAAATAAATCAACACGTAAAGCCCGCAGGCAGGCGTACCTGTTTATCATTTCACTGGTGTGATTCCTGAGAAGTGATGTCAGGAACCAGCCTGAAGAATAGCCGGGAGTATATTTGTCTGAAGTATGCATAGTTAGACTCATTGTTTGTTGTGGGTTGAATTAATATTCCGATGGCAGAATGAATCAAGAGTTGATAATGACTATTAGAGAGTGAGTAGATGGTTTTTGATAAAGGGTTTATTGAATGTTAATCGGTTTACAGGATTGATTTATTGAGGCCTACAGGAGTGAGTCATTGTTAATTTACATATAGTGAATATTAATTAAATTAAAAAACCCAAATTAATGCTGCCTGCCATCCACGTTACATTCCTCGAGTAGAACAGCCCACTCTTGCAAGTTTTAATCCTCAGAGAGTTTCATTCGTTCCAGCAGCCACGCCTCAATCTGACTTTTACGCCAACGCGAGCTACGGCCCAACTTAATGGGGGCCGGAAACGCATTTTCGGAAATCAACCGGTAGAACCACTTATCCGTCATGCCGGTAAAGTGTGTGATGAACGCCATGTCCACCAGTTGGTCATTCAGTAAAGATGTGGTTGTCTGGGTGCTGGATGATACCGGATGAGTTTTGTTTGTCATGGAAATGCTCCCGCAATTTAGTGTGAGTTTGGGAGGCGATGTGTGGTACCCAGTGGTACCTTGGATATTCACCTCACACCATGGTACTCAACAGTAAAAAAATACAGATAATATCTTTTATGCTCAGTATGTGCCCTTTTTTAGGGTGTACTTAAGAGAGTCTTATCGAGCCGCATGCAAGCAAACTTTAGACAGTGTAAAGCTATTTTGATTTTCCAGAAGTACCTCTCAAGGTTGGGATTCACAGCTCTGTGCGTTTAGCGTATAGCAACTATGTCATAGCGCTAACGAGGCTTTCACAGCCATGATCGATTTTTTCGAGCATGCTAAAAAAACGAAACTAACAAATGAGAATGACAATCAGTATCGTATTTATTGGTGTTGGATGCTTTTAATTTTTTAAATTCCAGGTCGGTATTCAAAAGGGAGCTTTTCTTTCTTACCTGACGCCCATAGCAATATATTATCTTTGACTTTGATTACATCCGTACTAAAGAAAGAGTTGTAAAACCCTACTAATTCAGAATAAGAATCCAAATCCAACTCAAGCATCATGAAGGTAATCATTACGGACCTGTACAAATAACCATTTTTATCAAATAAGTTTGATAAAAATGAATAAACCTCAGGGGTGCCATTTCTTGCTATGTTAAAAATAATATAAATTGCTATCAACTCTAACGTAAAGGATTCATTTTTATATATTTTAGCGAATTTTAACATCGAATCATTCACACCAATGACATTCAATCTTTTCAGTTCATTTAATAAGAGGCCAAATAATGGAGGAGCATCACCAGGGCTAAGATATGGTAGGTTATTACTATATTGGTGAGGGTGTAAAGGTGTCTCAATTGTTAATTGGAGTAATTTTAATGCCACAGACCGTTCATCCTCTAACGCAATTAAAGATTTGTACAGACTGAGTGGTTTTTTTATGTTAGCAGTACCCCTGATGTTGCGGTTTTTTGCGAGTTGATTAATTATTTTGTTTTTTAAAGTAATAGGTATGATAATGTTTTGTTGGGATGAGGGATCTTCTGTCTTACCTAGGAAAGGAAGTTTATAAAGTTGCAATTTTAAATTTCCTTCGCCGCCACCAAGATGATTTTTTGCATAAAGCGTGCTGTTTTTACAAAAATCAATCCAGGAGTAGATACTATACAGTTCCGTTACTTCATTTAATGAGACAGGGAGTTCTGACCCGATTCTTATACGGCGTACATAGCTTTCTGTGTTTCTCCAGGCCGGTGTTTTTCGTATTAATACAAGCTTCTCTCTGGCCTGTCTTATTAATCCAGCATTTTCAATTGAAGATATCTTTCTGACATATCCCCTCCTGCTATTGAATGCGCAATAGTAAATTCGCCCCTTCTTTAATCGTTTTATTTTACGAGGGATATATTTATTAATCTGATAAACAAGGTCTTTTTTCTTGCGTTCACTCAGCTCGCAGAAGCGCAAATAATGTTTTTTACAGAGCCTTTTACGTTTTGCTTCAGGTAATGGGGACACTAAACGCTTGCAGTTTTTTCGTACACATTTAGCCATTTCATATTCCCTCATTCCAGAAAAATTTAAACCTATATTACTCCTTTGAACAGACGGTTAACCATTTTTCGGCGCTATTTTTCCACAGGAGTAAATCATGCCTCAAATCCCCGATCCGCAGGATACCAGTGATGCGGTGCGTACCTGCCTCAATCTCTTACCCCGGCAGGCTACTGAACGTATTCTGTCCCGCCTCCAGGAGGCGATTAACTATGAACCCGTGATAGGCATCATGGGCAAAAGTGGTGCGGGCAAGAGTTCATTATGCAACGCGCTTTTTCAGCAACCCGTTTGTCTGACCAGTGATTTGCTAGGCTGCACCCGCGAACCCCAGCGTCTGTTACTCACCGTTGGTGAGCGCAGCATGACACTGGTGGATTTACCGGGTGTGGGTGAGACACCGGAATACGACGAGGAATATCTGGCGCTCTATAAGGCGTTGCTGGGAGAGCTGGATTTGATTATTTGGGTACTGCGTGCCGATGACCGTGCCCGGGCAACGGATATCAAGGCATACAGGGCACTGATGGAAGCCGGTGCTGACCCTTCACGTTTCCTGTTTGTACTGACTCAGGCCGACCGTATTCCACCCCTCAGGGATTGTGAGCCCTGGCAGGCATCACCTTCTTCTGAGCAATGCTTTTCACTGGCTGCAGTCAGTGCGCAGGTTGCCGGTCAGTTGCCGTCCTCTTTCCCGGTCATGGCTGTCTCTGCACATACCGGCTATAACCTGCCCGCCCTGGTGGAGTTGATTGTGCATGCCTTGCCCGTACAGGCCAGCAGTACCGTGTATTGCCAGCTGAAACCAGAGCATCAGACTCCGGACACTGATGCCGCTGTACGGCAGCAGTTTGGTGAGGCAGCGGGTAAGGCTTTTGACACGGTGATTAATCCTGACCACCTGCCTTCTGTCTGGACTGCTCTGTTAAGGAGTATCCGACAAAAGTTAGTGCAACTTGCCACGGCATTATGGGACCGAATATTTGGCTGAAATCCGCCGCTTCACCTCCTCAATTACAACATTCAAAAAACAGTATATTGATCTGTAAAAACGATCGATAATCAAATATCGATCGTTTTTATCTATTAAAATGTCGATGTATTAGCCCCCTATTGATCGCTTTTACCTATCAAAGCAAAGGGATATTTCTTTCTCAAAAGTGTTCATGAGCACGACGAACAGGGACGTTGACATGATGGTCCGGATACAAAGGTGCATCAGGTTCTGTGTACCGCGTCCCCCGTTGCCGCTTCTGATTCATTAATAAGGTGACATATGAAAATTCAGACCGTGATTGCACTTGTTTTGTCAGCCGTTTCGGTTTCTGCTCAGGCGGGTAACTGGGCTGTGAAAAACGGCTGGTGTCAGACGCTGACCGATAATGGTCAGGCACTGGTGATGCTGAAAAACAATACCATTGGCATCTTTGGTCAGTTGCAGGGCTGCCCCAATGGCCCGCAGGAGCTGATGGGGAGTCGCATCAATGTAAACGGCAATCTGGTACCCACGTCTCAGTTGTGCAACCAGCAAACAGGATTTAAGGCTGTTGAGGTTGAAGGTGGGCAGGCACCTGCAGCCGCCAGAAAGGCAATTGCTTCGATTGCAGGTCAGGAAACATCGACCCTTCAGGTCTTTGGTGCGCAACTGACATTCCCCCGCGGGGACATGATGACGGTCTGCCCGAAATACGTATCTGGCCTTGCTGCCAGTGCCGGTAGTCGAGCGCCGGAGATTAACAAAGGCTCAGTCATGAAAGCGGCCAAAGAAGCGTACACGAAAGAGTATGACCGTGACACGGCCGAGGCCGCTGATTTTGGCAGCTACAAAGTGGAGGGAAATACTGTGGTTTATGAGGTCTACAATGCCGGGTATCGTACCTACGATAAGGTGGTGGTGACCGTTGGTGCTGATGGTAAGGCCACCGGTGCCAGGGTTGAATACATGGGGCAATAACGTCTTATCCGCCACGCCATTTTTAATGTTAAAGGCCATGTTCCTTCGGGAGCGTGGCCTTTTCTTTTTATACCGATAAACACACAAAGGAGTGAATTATGCGATTAGCATCCCGCTTTGGTGCGGTGAACCTTGTTCGCCGTGACCGTCCCTTAACCCGTGATGAACTTGCTCACTATGTTCCCAGCGTGTTCAGTGAGGAAAAGCATGAATCGCGCAGCGAGCGCTATACCTGCATCCCGACCATCACTCTGTTGGATAACCTGCAGCGCGAAGGTTTTCAGCCGTTCTTTGCCTGCCAGACCCGTGTGCGTAACCCCGACAAGCGGGAACACACCAAACATATGCTACGTCTGCGCCGCGAAGGGCAGATTACCGGTAAACAGGTGCCGGAAATTATCCTGCTTAACAGCCATGACGGTTCTAGTTCCTACCAGATGCTGCCGGGACTGTTCCGAGCGGTCTGTCAGAACGGACTGATTTGCGGCGAGAGCTTTGGAGAGGTGCGAGTGCCCCATAAGGGCAACGTGGTGGAAAAGGTTATCGAAGGGGCTTACGAGGTGCTTGGGGTGTTTGACAGGGTGGAGGAAAAACGCGACGCCATGCAGTCACTAATGCTTCCGCCACCAGCACAACAGGCATTGGCAAAAGCTGCACTGACATATCGCTTTGGCGAGGAGCATCAGCCCGTGACGGAATCACAGCTATTGGCCCCTCGTCGCTGGCAGGATGAGTCCGGAGATCTCTGGACAACTTATCAGCGTATTCAGGAGAACCTAATAAAAGGTGGTTTGAACGGTCACAATGCAAAAGGAGGACGCTCACATACACGTGCAATTAAAGGTATTGATGGTGATGTGAAGCTGAATCGAGCTCTGTGGGTGATGGCAGAAAATATGCTGCATCTCGCCTCATGAACGATATCTCCGTGTTTGTTTATAGCCCTGTAACTGGTTGTTACGGGGCTTTTTCTTTTAAGGAGCCGCCATGTCCGAACTGATTTTACCTTCGGTCTTCCCGATGAATGAACAACGTACCATCCGTCGTGCCCTGCGATTACTGGAGAAATATCAGCGGCAGCCCAGTGAGTCGTTCCTTGCCGCTAGTTTCGCAAAAAACTGGTTACAGCTCTATTTGGCAAAGCAGGAGCGCGAAGTCTTTGTTGTTATCTATCTCGATAATCAACATCGTCTGCTGGAGCATGAAACGCTTTTCCTCGGTACGATTAACCATACCGAAATTCATCCTCGCGAAATTGTGAAATCTGCACTGCGTCATAATGCAGCTGCGGTAATCATCTCCCATAACCACCCATCTGGCATTACCGATGCCAGTAAAGCTGACAGAGCCATTACGTCCAGGATTATAGAGGCTCTGGGGCTGGTCGATGTCCGGCTACTGGATCATTTCATCATTGGTGATGGTGAAGCGTTGTCGTTTGCTGAGCATGGATGGCTATAAGAAGAGGAAGGGCTAATGAAAATCATCAGTAAGCGTCAGGCGATGGCAATTTATCGTCTGCATCCTGAATCCCGATTGTTTCAATTCTGTACCGGGAAATATTGCTGGTCCGGGAGCGTCTGCCATTACTACGGTCGTGAAGTTCCGGATATCAAGGGTGTTCTGGTTGTCTTTGCCGAGCGACGCAAGGACCGGAGCGGACCGTATGTCTCTCTGCGCTGCGTCACTCTCAATTAACCTTATGAAAGGAGCTTAAGATGTCGAATAAGACACAGACAGTGAATGGTGATACTGCCGAGCCCTGGTGGGGCTTGAGTTGTAACGTCATCCCTTGTTTTGGTGCACGTCTGGTCCAGGAAGGTAACCGCCTACATTATCTGGCTGACCGCGCCAGCATAACAGGTCAGTTCAATGAAGCGGATTTAATCCATCTTGACCAGGCATTCCCGGTCCTGTTGAAGCAGGCAGAGCTCATGCTTACCAGCGGCGAACTGAATCCCCGACACCAGCATTGCGTCACGTTCTGTGAAAAGGGGTTGACCTGCGAAGCTGATACGCTGGGTTCCTGTGGCCACGTCTATATTGTCATTTACCCTACTCAACGCTAATTGACTTTTGAACTCATTTTTACGAGAACTACTCATGAATACTTTACCTGTAATAAACCAGCGGGCTATTCAGTTATGCCCATCGCCTGTAACTATCTGGCAAACGTTGCTAACTCGTTTACTGGAACAACACTACGGGCTGGCGCTGAACGACACACCGTTCGGTGATGAAAGCGTCATTCAGGAACATATCGAGGCCGGTATTACACTCGTTGATGCCGTTAACTTCTTGGTGGAAAAGTACGAGCTGGTTCGTATCGACCGCTGGGCGTTTGGCTGGTTGGAACCATCTCCATACTTGCGAGCTGTAGACATTCTGCGAATGCGTCGGGACATGGGGCTGTTGCGAGGCTGCAACCACACTGCAGCAATGTGAAACTTGCGGGCATTCTCCCGATAGTTAAAACATCCCTAGCTGAAATGATGCTATCCAGTATATTCGCTGCATCATCTTTGAGTTGATTCAGATACTTTGTTATTCGCTGATTTTCAAAAGAAAGTAGTTGAGTATACAACTGAGTATACATATGCAAATCATTGGTTATTAATCACTTAAAATTCAGTTGATTAATGTTGAAATTCGAGTCCGGCCTTCGCACTCACCCTCTAAACACCTCCTTCCTGTGCCACTCTACAAACCCTTCTTTTGGATAATTCTCGCGTATCATCGGTAGAGCAATCTCCTTCCCGTCGAAATCCCAGAACAGTCTGCCCACCATGCCGCTGCCATTTACTGCGGGCGACACTTGAACTCGCATACTTTCATCCAGGCCAATCGAACCTTTATCAAAGGCTTTATGGTGAATTGCACACAGCGCCAGGCCGTTTGAAATCTCGCACGGGCCGCCGTGCTGTTTCCATTTGATATGGGCGGCTTCCAGGGCGACCGAGGTGCTGTCGTGGCGCATATTGAAGCCACAAATAGCGCATTCATAGTTATAGGCACGCAGAACCTGCTGGCGGAACAATGGGTCCCGCTGTTTGCGGATTTGCAGGATATCAAATCCCAGTTCATCCGCGATCTCTTCCTGGATGCTTTCGGTGAAGTGCGCCTCGAGGATGTGCTGGGCCAGGGCGTTGATGAGGCTTTTGTTCTTTTTCAGCAGGGCAAAATGTTGTTCATCAAAACCTCCGGCGACGTTGTGCGTTACCAGTTCCCCGGCAGGGGGCTGTTTGCTGCTACCGGATGTTGAACAATGCTCGGCGTTTTGTAGCTCCCAGAACCCATCTCCCTGTAAGCGCCAGAAAGGCATATCCGGGCGGTATTGCGCGCGCTGTGGTCCAAATCGCTCCAGCAGGCTTTGCAACGGGTCGCGAACTTCCGAACCGTAGTCAAACAGGCGACCGTGACCCTGCTGATAACCCGCCAGCACATGAAGCAGCAGCAGAGGCTTATGTGGCGCACGTTGCTCGCCTTTACGCCAGATGGTGATGTCGGCAATTGCCTGTTGCAGGGTTTTACTGGAAGTCATTGATTTCATTATCAGGTAAATAATTGCGATGATGCTCGCAAAATATCACCTGATCAAGAGGAGTGAGGCCGATACACTATCGATGTCACTTTATCGCATGCCGTTATTTCAGAAAGTCTTTGGTTAAAGGAATCTGCCCCATGAATGAACTACCTGACACGCTGCCGCGCGAGTACATCATCAAGGCCATTCACGCCTATGACTCGGGCTTCTCGCATCGTTTCAAAGAGGCACGGCTTTACGAGCTGGAATTTCAGGGGCGTCGCTATCCGTCAAAAGCCATTGCCGGAATTGCGGCGACGCTTTTGACGGGCAAAGCGTTTACCCCTCAGGATTTCTCCGGCGGTATCAGTTCGAAATGCGTCAGATTATTGACTGAGCAAGGTTTTCATATTGTTCAGGATAAAAAGCGCGCTGCGGCGGTGAGCGACACGATCTTTCCTGAAGAACTCGAAGCGCAAACTAAATATATAGAAGGGGCAGCGACTCAGGTGACCGTGAATCGCTATGAGCGCGACCGCAACGCCCGACAGGCAGCGCTTCGCCATCACGGTTGTCAGTGCAAAGTCTGTGGCATCGATATGTCAAAGGTCTACGGTAAGATTGCCGAAGGGTTTATCCATGTTCATCACCTGGTACCCCTATCGGTAATAAAAGAAGACTACTGCCTTGATCCCATCAATGACCTGATCCCCGTATGTCCAAACTGTCATGCTATGCTGCACCGGCGCATACCGCCGTATACCCCAGAAGAACTGAAAAATATGCTGTGCTAAACGCTCAATAGAGGCGCCCGCAGGCGCCTCTATTACAATGACAATCACACACTCACCCCTTCAACGCTTTCCCCGCAATTACCCCGATAAACTCCAGCACCTGTTTTTGCTTACGCGCGGAGATTTTTTCCACGGCGCGCAGGGATTTCATCAGTTCTGACTCTTCGGGTTCGGCAGTGCGGGCGGTGAGTACGATGCAGCCTTCCATTACACGCACATCAACGTCGGTGCCGGTGTCGAATCCGGCGGCTTTCAGCCACAGGCCCTTCATCACAATGGACGGAAATCGGACGTACTTCACCGGAATACGGCTGTAATCAGGATAACGGCTCGCATAACCCACCTTCAGGCGACGGTTATCTGCGGCGTGGACTTCTGGATCAAATGAAACTGCAATACAATGCGTATCAGTCATGGTGACTATTCTCTATTAATAGTTACTGCGATCAGCGATGCATTGGTGCGCCAACACCTTTGCATCGCGCTAAAAAAACACCTGTAAATTACCCCAGTAATCTGGGGAAAGTCCAGATGTAAATAAGATGAAATAAGCGCGAATAGCACGCTTTCGGAATAAATAGAAAACGCCTTCACCCCAATAAATCCGGTATTATTCACCGTATAAATCCATTCTCATCCAATCCGCCAAATACCTGCCATTTCCAGAAAATAATGCTCCTCTGCATCTGGCCAAAAATGCGATCTAACTCACTGAAGCAAATAGTAAACTCTGAAACAACACCGTTTTGTACACTTTGCTTTACACTTTTGGTGATGTGAATCACAAATATCACTCCGTGAAGTGATCCGACTCTCACAAAATGAGGTGTACTCATTCACCAATACATTATGCGCCCAGCCTGGAAAGTTATGTTTTCAGTATTTCCACTCTCCGCAGACACACTACGACGAATGGCAAATCGAAACGCAAAAAAAAACTTGTTGAATATTAACGGGTAAAAAAATGACGTGTGATTTGCATCACTCACATTTACAGCTTTTTAAATTATTGCCAGTGATTAATGTTGATCGGGCTATTTCCATAATCAATCAAATCTTGCATAGTGCCTCCACATTATTTCTCCCCCTGACTCAGGAGGCGAATAGTTATATTTCATCAGGATTTGTTGATGAACCAGGTATGATTTACTTCACATTAATACGTACATGACCACTGTTACTGGAGAAACAAAATGAATTATCCGGCAGAACCCTTCCGTATTAAAAGCGTTGAAACTGTATCTATGATCCCGCGTGATGAGCGCCTCAAGAAAATGCAGGAAGCGGGTTACAATACTTTCCTGTTAAATTCGAAAGATATTTATATTGACCTGCTGACAGACAGTGGCACTAACGCAATGAGCGACAAGCAGTGGGCCGGAATGATGATGGGTGATGAAGCGTACGCGGGCAGCGAAAACTTCTATCATCTGGAAAGAACCGTGCAGGAACTGTTTGGCTTTAAACATATTGTTCCGACTCACCAGGGGCGTGGCGCAGAAAACCTGTTATCGCAGCTGGCTATTAAACCTGGGCAATATGTTGCCGGGAATATGTATTTCACTACCACCCGTTATCACCAGGAAAAAAATGGTGCGGTGTTTGTCGATATCGTTCGTGACGAAGCGCACGATGCCGGTCTGAATATTGCGTTTAAAGGTGATATCGATCTTAAAAAATTACAAAAGCTGATTGATGAAAAAGGCGCAGAGAATATTGCGTATATCTGCCTGGCGGTGACGGTTAACCTCGCGGGTGGGCAGCCGGTCTCTATGGCTAACATGCGTGCGGTGCGTGAACTGACAGAAGCGCATGGCATTAAAGTGTTCTACGACGCTACCCGCTGCGTAGAAAACGCCTACTTTATCAAAGAGCAAGAGCAGGGCTTTGAGAACAAGAGCATCGCCGAGATCGTGCATGAGATGTTCAGCTACGCCGACGGTTGTACCATGAGTGGTAAAAAAGACTGTCTGGTGAACATCGGCGGCTTCCTGTGCATGAACGATGACGAAATGTTCTCTTCTGCCAAAGAGTTAGTCGTGGTCTACGAAGGGATGCCATCTTACGGCGGCCTGGCCGGACGTGATATGGAAGCGATGGCGATTGGTCTGCGCGAAGCCATGCAGTATGAGTACATTGAGCACCGCGTGAAGCAGGTTCGCTACCTGGGCGATAAGCTGAAAGCCGCTGGCGTACCGATTGTTGAACCGGTAGGCGGTCACGCGGTATTCCTCGATGCGCGTCGCTTCTGCGAGCATCTGACGCAAGATGAGTTCCCGGCACAAAGTCTGGCCGCCAGCATCTATGTGGAAACCGGCGTGCGCAGTATGGAGCGCGGAATTATCTCTGCGGGCCGTAATAACGTGACCGGTGAACACCACAGACCGAAACTGGAAACCGTGCGTCTGACTATTCCACGTCGTGTTTATACCTACGCACATATGGATGTTGTCGCAGACGGCATCATTAAACTTTACCAGCACAAAGAAGATATTCGCGGGCTGAAGTTTATTTACGAGCCGAAGCAATTGCGTTTCTTTACTGCACGCTTTGATTACATCTAAAAAATAGTTATGGCCCCATCACGTGATGGGGCTTTTTTGTATTCCTTTTCCATGAACAGGAAGCCTTTGCGGTGCCCGTTACCGTGACATAACTAAAAAAAAGTAAACCCTGACTCCGACATTTTTATTATCCGCATGATGTACAAATGACAGCTGTAATTATAACGAATAGTCTACAGGAACATTTATCATGGATATTAATGCCATTGAGCGACAGAGTAGTACCCCCGGACTGATTAGCGGAACCATGTTGGTTATCGCGACCGTAGTGGGTGGCGGGATGTTCTCCCTGCCGATTGCGATGGCCGGCGTATGGTTCCCCGGTGCGTCTGTTATTCTTCTGTTTATCGCCATCATGATGTTATTAACCGGTCTGATGCTGGTCGAAGTTAACCTGCATTATGGCGCCGGTGCCAGTTTTAATACTTTTACTCAGGATTTATTAGGCCGGAAGTGGAATATCGTGGTTGGTATCGCTTTCGGCTTTGTGCTGTATATTCTGACCTATGCCTATATCTCCGGTTCGTCGGCGGTGATGGCGCAAACCGTGTTCAAATACAGCGGCGTGCGCTTTCCGGCGAATATCTCGGTGGTGATCGTCAGTATGCTGGTAGGGGCGATTGCCTGGTATAGTTCCTTACTGGTCGGACGCATCACTACCGTGCTGATTATCGGTAAGTTTGTGGCGTTCTTTGCCACGTTCTCCGGGCTGATTGGCCATATCGAAGTGGCAAAACTCATCGACAGCGTGGCGGTGGCGTTGCCCAATTCGCAGTATCTGCCGTACATCCTGATGACGCTGCCGTTCTGTATTATCTCGTTTGGTTTTCACGGTAACGTGCCGAGCCTGGTCAAACTGTATGGCACAAGCGGAGTCTCGAATATTACGCGTTCGATTATCATCGGTACGCTGTTTGCTCTGCTGCTGTATATTTTCTGGCTGGGCGTGACGATGGGTAACATCAGCCGTTCCTCATTCCCGCCGATTATCGCCAAAGGCGGCAATATCGATGTGTTTGTCGAGGCCATCAGCGGGCTGTTCACCAGCCGGTATATGGATCTGATCCTCACCTTTTTCGGCAACTTCGCGGTAGCCAGTTCCCTGCTGGCGGCGACGCTTGGCCTGTTCGATTACATCGCCGACCTGTTTCACTTCCCGGACGACGGCATGGGCCGCCTGAAAACCGCGCTGGTGACCTACTTCCCGCCAGCCGCCGTGTGCTTCTTCTTCCCGAACGGTTTTGTGCACGCGATTGGTTACGCCGGTCTGGCCTTTACCATCTGGAGCGTGATCCTGCCGCCGTTCCTGGTGAAAGCCGCGCGGAAACGTTTCCCAACCGCCAGCTATACCGCGCCCTGTAATAACACCGTGCTTAACCTGGTGATTGTCTGCGGAGCGGTTGTCTATCTGACGGTTGTTCTGGACGTATTTGGTCTGCTGCCAACGTTTCGTTAGACGGAGTCAAAATGAAAAACGTGTTGTCTGTTCAGTCGTCGGTTGTTTATGGCTATGCCGGAAATAAAGCCGCTGTGTTGCCGATGCAGCTCTCGGGGATCGATGTCTGGCCGTTTTACACCGTACAGTTTTCCAACCACACCCAATATGGGATGTGGCAGGGCATGGCGATTCCGCACGGCGAGCTGAGCGCGATCATCAGCGGGCTGGATGACCTGCAAAAGCTGGCGCAATGCGATGCCGTATTGTCCGGGTATCTTGGAGATAAACGCCATTGTGAAGAGGTGAAGCACGCGGTCATCACCATTCGTCAGCGTAATCCGCAGGCGCTCTATTTTTGCGATCCGGTAATGGGCGACCCGCAAAAAGGCTGCATTGTCGCGCAGGGCGTGGAGTCATTTTTTGTCGATGACGCCATTCAGCTGGCCGACATGATGGGACCGAATCTCTATGAGCTGGGCGTGCTGACGGGCAGACAACTGCGTAGTTTTGACGAGGTGGTGGAAGCGGCGCGGCAGCTGGTGTCGTGGGGCGTAAAGAAGGTGCTGGTGAAGCATCTCGGCGACTGTTCGCGGGACAAACAGGCGTTTGAAATGCTGCTGGTGACGCCGGAACAGACGTTACACATTGCCCGGCCGCTGTATACCTTTGCCAAAATGCCGGTGGGCGTTGGGGATCTGATTTGCAGCGTGATGCTGGCCTCACTGCTCAATGGTTATGAGGACAAGCTGGCGCTGGAGCGGACCACCAGTGTTGTTGACGCGGTAATGCGGCTGACGAAAGAGCATGATTCGTATGAACTGCGGCTGATAGACGCGCGCCACCAGATTATGGACCCACAGGTTCGCTATCAGGCAACGGTGATCTGAAGCCGCAAGGGGGCTCTGTGTTTCTGACATTGCTGAGGTTTCAGCATCCGCTGGTCTACCGTTTTGCATGGCTTCGTATTTGGGTTGTGATGTTAAGAGCGTGCGGACTGCGTAAGAGAAAGGGGTGAACATTTTACGCTGCTGCCGGATGCGGCTAGCGCCTTATCCGGCCTACAAATGAGCGTGAAACGCAGGCCTACAAATGAATGCGAAACGTAGGCCTGATAAGCGAAGCGCCATCAGGCATAAGTGCCCAGTATTACACGCGGAAGTAGCGTGGTGTAATCAACGCGGAAAAGGCGTCGAACTTCTTCACCATCTTTTTCCAGAACAACATAACAACAATCCTCGATTTGAAACATCGGCGCTATTTTAGTCAGCGCCGACAAATCGTAAAGTCTGTCGCCTCGTTCCGTTCCCGGGGAGGTGTAAACCTTTTTGGTCACCGCGTCGTCAAATACGGTTGCCGCAAATTTGACGGGGGTTGACAATGGCTTACGCCATAAACCAGTAATAAAAGAGGCCAACCTTTAAGCCGAGGATCACGATATAGGCGCAGCAGTATTTCATGGTGCCAGACATGATCTGGTTGGCCTGACCGTCCATTTTTGTGGCGGATACCGCGATGGCGATGCTTTGCGGCGAAATCATTTTCCCGCCCGTTGCGCCAGAGGTGTTGGCCGCCGCCAGCCAGTTGGGATCGATATGCAGTTTGCTGGCGGCAATGGTTTGCAGTTTTCCGAACAAAATGTTCGAGTTGGTATCGCTGCCGGTAACGAACGTGCCCAGCGCGCCAATCACCGGGGCGAGGAAGACGTACGAGCTGCCGGTCAGATCGACAATCGACTGCGCCAGCGTGGAGATAATCCCGCTGAGATCCATCACCGTGGCCAGCGCGACGATCGCCATAATTGCGACGATAGAGTTTTTAAGCTGGAAAATCGTTTTGATAAATACTTCCAGCATCCCGCGTGCGGACGCTCCCTGAATAAAACCACCGATAATGGTCGCAAAGATGATCAGCATCCCTGGCGTGGTCACCCATTCAACTTTCAACGCCATCGTTTTGCCGTCAGCCAACGTGAAATGTAGCACCGAGGCCAGTTGTGAGGCTGCGCCTTTTATCGTCGGGAAAAGCGGCGAACACATCAGGATAAACACAAAAATAAACAGATAAATAGAGCCAACTCGGAACAACACTTTTGCCGAGCGCGGCGTGGTTTCGCGGGTATGGCTGACTTCAATTCGCCACTCGGGATCGGTTTTCCCTTTGCGCAGACGGCTAACCATCGCCACGGCAAACAGGCTGACCAGGCTACCGGCAAAGGCGGGTAATTCAGCACCGAGATGAATAGCGACAAAATACTGCGGAACCAGCGTGGTAATACCGCAAATCAACGTGATCAGAAATACGCCGCGAATGGCTTTCAGGCCGCCGCCAATAATGCAGACAATCACAAACGGCAGCAGGATATTAAACAGCGCGAGCTGCAGAATAATGGTTCCGCCTAAGGTATAAACCGGCAGGTTAACCTGTTCCGCCAGAATAGAAACCGGGATCCCGACCGCGCCGAATGCAGTGGGAACGGTATTTGCCACCAGAGAGGCAATCGCCGCCTTCAGCGGATTGAAACCCAGTGCGATAAGAATGCCGATCGGAATGGCGACCGCTGTACCATAACCCGCCGCGGCTTCAAGAAATCCACCAAAGCACCATGAAATCAGCAGCACCTGAATACGCTTATCTTCGCTTATACTGGCGAGAATATCGCGCAGAATATCCAGCGCTTTGGTCGCCTGCATGACGTTATAACTGAAGATAGCGCCGAGGATCACGATCACAATCGGCCATAATCCCTTCAGCGCGCCATAGCCTATCGCGGCTTTCAGATTTTGTACGGGCATTTCCCAGAATATTGCCGATAGTGCAGCGGTGAATACCAAAGAGATCAGTACTGAATAATGGATGGGCATTTTCAATTTCAATATTAAAAATACCATCAGTAGTAACGGAGAGAGTGCCAGGGCAAACATAAAATATTCGTTCATTGCTATTCCCAATTGGTTCATTAAACCTGATTTATATTTATGGTGGGGAGGCTACATTGCTGTTCTAATAAAGTATGCAAACTGAATCGCTTCAGTGAATAAAGTAATTATGATTTGTAGTTTTGTAACTATTGTAATCTTTTAATTAAAATCCAATGCCGGATAAATATACTTAAGTGCCGATTGAATACCTATAAGTAGTTATTTAATAAACTTTTTAATAATGGTAGTGACAACAGTGGTAATCACCTGAAACTGTTTTCTAAGGTGTTAATAACGCTGTGGTTTCCAATATAAAAATGTGAGCGAGGCCGAAATAAATAAACCAGGGTATTGCATGTGCGAGTCGATTAGGGGATTATTTGGTTTTGTCATACAAATGAAAATACAGACATTTGCGATTGTCCTGATATAAGAAGAGGAGAGTCGTCATCAAAGGAAAACGATCAGAGCATCACCATGAACCCAGGTATTGGTAAAACCAGCAAACAGAAAAACTGGGCATGAAATACGAATGAACATTTGTTTGATATCGCGATATCAAGCGCAATAAACAGAAATGAAGCAATGGAGTAGTTATTGTGAATGTAAATTTCTTTGTTACCTGTATTGGTGACGCACTGAAATCACGGATGGCACGAGACTCCGTATTGCTGCTGGAAAAACTGGGTTGTCGCGTTAATTTCCCCGAGAAGCAAGGGTGTTGCGGTCAGCCAGCCATCAACAGCGGTTACATCAAAGAGGCGATCCCCGGGATGAAAAACCTGATCGCCGCCCTGGAAGACAACGACGATCCGATTATCTCCCCGGCAGGCTCCTGCACCTACGCGGTAAAAAGCTACCCGACGTATCTGGCGGATGAGCCTGAATGGGCGCTGCGCGCCGAGAAGGTTGCCGGACGTATGCAGGATCTCACCTCTTTTATCGTCAACAAACTGGGCGTGGTGGACGTGGGTGCCAGCCTGCAGGGCCGCGCTGTGTATCACCCTTCCTGTAGCCTGACCCGCAAACTGGGGGTGAAGGAAGAGCCGCTCACGCTGCTGAAAAACGTGCGCGGACTGGAGCTGTTGACGTTTGCCGATCAGGACACCTGCTGCGGCTTTGGCGGGACGTTCTCGGTCAAGATGGCCGAGATATCCGGTGAGATGGTGAAAGAGAAAGTCTTACATCTGATGGATGCGAAGCCGGAGTTTTTGATCGGCGCTGACGTCAGCTGCCTGTTGAACATTGGCGGCCGACTGCAACGCGAAGGCCAGCCGGTCAAAGTGATGCATATTGCTGAAGTGCTGATGAGCCGCTGAGGGGAAAGAGATGTCGATAAAAACCAGCGATGTAGAATTCAAACTGCGCATTCGTCAGCAGATCGAAGATCCGATCATGCGCAAAGCCGTGGCCAACGCGCAGGAGCGTATTGGTGCGAATCGGCAGAAAATGGTTGATGAGCTAGGCCACTGGGAAGACTGGCGCGATCGTGCCAGCCAGATCCGCGATCACGTTCTGAGCAACCTCGACGCTTACCTGTATCAACTCTCCGAGAAAGTGACGGAAAACGGCGGCCACGTCTATTTCGCCAAAACCAAAGAAGACGCCACCCGCTATATTCTGCAGGTTGCGCAGAGTAAAAATGCGAAGAAGGTGGTGAAGTCCAAGTCGATGGTGACCGAAGAGATCGGTGTCAACCATGTGCTGCAGGATGCGGGAATTCAGGTGATCGAAACCGATCTCGGAGAATATATCCTGCAGTTGGATCAGGATCCGCCTTCGCACGTCGTGGTCCCGGCTATTCATAAAGATCGCTACCAGATCCGCCGCGTGCTGAACGAACGTCTGGGCTACGACGGTCCGGAAACCCCGGAAGCCATGACCTTGTTCATTCGCCAGAAGATCCGCGAGGATTTCCTCAGTGCCGAAATCGGTATTACCGGCTGTAACTTTGCCGTGGCGGAAACCGGCTCTGTTTGCCTGGTGACCAACGAAGGCAACGCGCGCATGTGTACCACGCTGCCGAAAACGCACATTGCCGTGATGGGCATGGAGCGTATCGCGCCGACCTTTGCCGAGGTGGATGTGCTGATCACCATGCTGGCGCGCAGCGCCGTGGGCGCACGTCTGACGGGCTACAACACCTGGCTGACCGGCCCACGCGAGGCGGATAACGTCGACGGCCCGGAAGAGTTCCATCTGGTGATTGTCGATAACGGCCGCTCACAGGTGCTGGGCTCAGAGTTTCGCGATGTGCTGCGCTGCATCCGCTGCGGGGCTTGTATGAACACCTGCCCGGCGTACCGCCACATTGGCGGACACGGTTATGGTTCTATCTATCCCGGCCCTATCGGCGCGGTGATCTCTCCGCTGCTCGGCGGCTATAAAGATTTTAAAGATCTGCCATACGCCTGTTCATTATGCACGGCCTGTGACAGCGTTTGTCCGGTTAAGATTCCGCTGTCAAAACTGATCCTGCGTCATCGCCGGGTGATGGCCGAGGAGGGTATAACGCCGAAAGCCGAGCGACGGGCGATCAAAATGTTCGCCTACGCCAATAGCCATCCGGGGCTGTGGAAAGTCGGGATGATGGCGGGCGCACATGCGGCGAGCTGGTTTATCAATGGTGGCAAAACGCCGCTCAAGGTTGGCGCGATTGGTGACTGGATGGAGGCGCGCGATCTGCCTGATGCCGACGGCGAGAGCTTCCGTAGCTGGTTTAAGAAACATCAGGCGCAGGAGAAAAAGAATGGATAACCGTACCGCGTTTTTAAATACCATCGCCCAGGCGCTGGGTCGCCCGCTGCGCTTCGAACCGCAAGCGGATGTCGCGCCGGTTAACAACTATGCTAACGAGCGCCTGACCGAACTTAGCCCGCAGCAGCGCTGCGATGCGTTTGTCCAGTTTGCCAGTGAAGTGATGCTGGCTCGCTGTGAGCTGACTCGCGAAGATCAGGCCGCAGACGCGGTGCTCCGTCTGTGCGAAGAATTGGGTCAGCAGCCGGTGGTGCTGAGCGGCGACAGCCGGCTGGCGGCACTGGGCATTACCGAACGCTTGCAACAGGAATGCAACGCCGTGGTCTGGGATCCGGCGCGTGGCAGCGAAAATATTACCCAGGCTGAAAAGGCGAAAGTGGGCGTGGTGTATGCTGAGTATGGCCTGACCGAGTCCGGCGGCGTGGTGCTGTTTTCCGCGCCGGAGCGCGGGCGTTCCCTGAGCCTGTTGCCGGAATCCTCAATTTTCGTGCTGCGTAAAAGCACTATCCTGCCGCGCGTGGCGCAACTGGCAGAAAAACTGCATCAGAAGGCGCAGGCCGGTGAGCGTATGCCATCGTGCATTAACATCATTAGTGGGCCCAGCTCGACGGCGGATATTGAGCTTATCAAGGTGGTTGGGGTGCATGGCCCGGTGAAGGCGGTGTATCTGATTATTGAGGATTGTTGAGGCAGTATGGATAACCGCTCTGGCGCTGCGGGCCAGAGCGGTATCGACGTTATGCAATCATGCTGATGATCAATACGATAATCAGGCCAACCACGGAGTTCACCAGCTCCAGCAGACCCCAGGTTTTCAGCGTATCCTTCACCGACAGGTCAAAGTAGCCTTTGAACAGCCAGAACGAGGCATCGTTGATATGGGTCAGGGTGTTGGAGCCCGCCGCCGTTGCCAGTACCAGTAACGCCGGATCGACGCCTACCAGTTGACCGGTTGCCGGGTCGAGAATGGCGGCGCTAATAATCCCTGCAGCCGTCATGGCTGAGACTACGCCCTGACCCGTTGCCAGACGAATCAGCACGGTTATCAACCACGCCATGATGTACGGAGAGATATTGCCGTGTGACATCAGCATGCCGATGGTATCGCCAATGCCGGTATCAATAATGGTCTGCTTCAGTACACCGCCCGCGCCGATGATCAGGATCACCATGGCGATGCTTTTCACGGCGTTTTCAAAGGCATTCATCACCCACTGCATGTCGTGACCACGCGCGGTACCAAACAGCACGAAGGCGACAACCATAGCGATAAACATTGCAATCGGTGAAGAGCCTAAGAAGTTGACCACTTCCCACGCCTGCGTCCCTTTCACCAGCCAGATGTTGGCGATGGTGGTGGAGATCATGATGATTGCCGGGATCAGCGGCACCAGGATAGAAACACCGAAGGATGGCAGGTTATTCTGGTCAACCGGTACGTCGGCCTTCATGAATGACGGCGTTGGGCGATCGAGGTTGCCGAGGAATTTCGGCAGGATAAGCCCGGCGCAGATCACGCTCGGAATGGTCACCAGAATACCGTAGATGTAAACCATGCCCATGTCCGCACCGTAGGCGTTAACCAGCGCCACCGGACCCGGCTGCGGTGGGAACAGCGAGTGGGCGGTGGTGGCGGCGGCAACGGCAGGAATCGCCAGCTTGAGGAACGGGATCTTCGCTTCTGCAGCAATGACGATCACCAGCGGCGCTAGCATAATAAATGCCACTTCATAGAACATCGCCAGGCCGAAGATCAGACCAATAATGATCACCGACAGCTGCACATAGCGCAGGCCGAGGCGCGCCAGCAGCGTATGGGCAATCTGATGCGCCGCCCCGGAATCAACCATCAGCTTACCGATGACCGCCCCGAATACCACGATAATCGCCAGTTCACCCAGCGTGCTGCCAAAGCCGGATTTCATGGTGTGCAGCAGCTCCATTAAATCCATACCCGCCAGCATACCGACCGAGAGCGCCGCCAGCAGCAGGGCGACCATCGAGTTTATTTTGAATCTTAGATTGAGCACCAGCATCAGACCGATGCCGAATACGACCCACAGAATATTGAGAACGTGCATATAACGTCTACCTTTATTGGTTGAACTATTATGATTTTGGTTGAGATGTTACATATATTGGTTAACCATTGATGCGATGAATGTCACATTGCGTTACATGTTTACATTATTACTGAGCAACAGGGCCGTAAAATGGCGATCTCAATAGAATAAATCGTGATTTGGTTAACCAATTTTAAGCTTCAGGTTGACATGTCATACCAAAAGGAGGAATTTATGTGCCATATCGTCGAGTCCATAACGTAACGAGGAATAAAACATGGAACAGACATGGCGCTGGTATGGTCCTAACGATCCGGTCACCTTAGCGGATGTACGTCAGGCGGGTGCCACAGGCGTTGTCACCGCCTTACACCATATCCCGAACGGGGAAGTGTGGACGGTTGATGAGATCCTAAAACGCAAAGCCATTATTGAGCAGGCGGGCCTGGTCTGGTCGGTCGTCGAAAGCGTGCCGATCCACGAAGACATTAAAACCCGTTCCGGCAACTATCTGCAGTGGATCGCCAACTACCAGCAAAGCCTGCGTAACCTGGCTCAGTGCGGTATTCGTACCGTGTGCTACAACTTCATGCCGGTTCTCGACTGGACCCGTACCGACCTGGAATACGTTCTGCCGGACGGCTCCAAAGCGCTGCGTTTTGACCAGATTGAGTTTGCCGCCTTTGAGCTGCATATCCTCCAGCGCCCGGGCGCGGAAGCGGACTACACCGCCGAAGAGATTGCTCAGGCAAATGAACGCTTCGCCACCATGAGCGATGAAGACAAAGCGCGTCTGACCCGCAACATCATCGCCGGTCTGCCGGGTGCGGAAGAGGGCTACACGCTTGACCAGTTTCGCCAGCATCTTGCGCGCTATAAAGATATCGACAAAGCCGCGCTGCGTGAGAATTTCGCCGTCTTCCTGAAGGCGATTATTCCGGTGGCGGAAGAAGCTGGCGTACGCATGGCGGTACACCCGGACGATCCGCCGCGCCCGATCCTTGGCCTGCCGCGCATTGTTTCCACGGTGGAAGACATGCAGTGGATGGTCGATACGGTCAACAGCATGGCGAACGGTTTCACCATGTGCACCGGCTCCTATGGCGTGCGGGCGGACAACGATCTGGTCGACATGATCAAACAGTTTGGCCCACGCATTTACTTCACCCATCTGCGCTCCACGCTGCGTGAAGATAACCCGAAAACCTTCCATGAGGCGGCGCATCTTAATGGCGATGTCGACATGTACGAGGTGGTGAAAGCGATCGTTGAAGAAGAACAACGCCGTAAAGCCGAGGGTAAAGAGGATCTGATCCCGATGCGTCCGGACCATGGCCACCAGATGCTGGACGATCTGAAAAAGAAAACCAACCCAGGCTACTCCGCGATTGGTCGACTGAAAGGGCTGGCGGAAGTGCGCGGCGTTGAGATGGCTATCCAGCGCGCTTTCTTTAGCCGCTAAAGCGAGTTGCCGGTCACCTGTCTGGCCGGCTTTTTCTTTTCTCACCCGTTGGCCTTTCAACGGGTTCTGGAGTTCACGATGACAACGACAATTGCCAATAGCGACCTGCCGGTTGCGCGCCCTGCATGGGACAGCGCGCGCCTGCAATCCCGCATTGTTCACCTGGGATGTGGCGCTTTTCACCGCGCGCATCAGGCGCTGTACACCCATCATTTGCTGGAAACCACTGACAGCGACTGGGGGATCTGTGAAGTTAACCTGATGCCGGGTAACGACTGCGTACTGATTGAAAATCTGCGCAAGCAGCAACTGCTGTATACCGTGGCGGAAAAAGGCGCGGACAACACCGTGCTGAAAGTGATCGGATCAATGAAAGAAGCGCTGCACCCGGATCTTGACGGATGTGACGGTATTTTACAGGCGATGGCGCGCCCGCAGACGGCAATTGTTTCGCTGACGGTCACCGAAAAAGGCTATTGCACCGATGCGGCCAGCGGTCAGTTAGATCTCAATAACCCGCTGATTAAACACGATCTGGCGAATCCGACCGCGCCGAAATCGGCGATTGGTTACATCGTACAAGCGCTGTACCTGCGCCGTGAGCAGGGGCTGGCGGCTTTTACCGTGATGTCCTGCGATAACGTGCGTGAAAATGGGCATGTGGCGAAAGTCGCAGTTCTGGGGCTGGCGCAGGCGCGCGATCCGCAGCTGGCGCAGTGGATTGAAGCTAATGCGACTTTCCCGTGCACTATGGTCGACCGCATTGTTCCGGCGGCGACGCCGGAAACGTTGCAGGAGATTGCCGACCAGTTGGGCGTTTACGATCCGTGTGCTATCGCCTGTGAGCCGTTCCGTCAGTGGGTAATTGAAGACAATTTTGTCAACGGTCGTCCTGACTGGGACAAGGTTGGCGCACAGTTCGTGGCCGACGTGGTGCCGTTTGAAATGATGAAACTGCGCATGCTCAACGGCAGCCACTCTTTCCTTGCGTATCTGGGCTATCTCGGCGGCTATGAAACCATCGCCGATACCATGACCAATCCGGCGTACCGCAAAGCAGCGTTTGCGCTGATGATGCAGGAGCAGGCGCCGACGCTCTCGATGCCGGAAGGCACCGATCTCAACGCCTACGCGACACTGCTGATCGAGCGTTTCAGCAACCCGTCTCTGCGCCACCGTACCTGGCAGATTGCGATGGACGGCAGCCAGAAACTGCCGCAGCGCCTGCTGGATCCGGTGCGTCTGCACCTACAAAACGCCAGCGGCTGGCGTCACCTGGCGCTGGGCGTGGCGGGCTGGATGCGCTACACCCACGGTGTGGATGAGCAAGGGCAGGCCATTGATGTTGTCGACCCTATGCTGGCTGAATTCCAGCACATTAACCAACAGTACCAGGGCGCCGAGCGCGTGACGGCGCTGCTGGGGCTGTCTGGCATTTTTGGTCATGACCTGGCGGAAAACGCCGGCTTTGTGGAGACCATTATCGCGACGTATCAACAGCTATGTGAACACGGCGCACGTGAGTGCGTTGCGGCATTAAGCGCTGACGCATAACCTCCGAACTATGACGGGTCAATCAAAATATTGGTTTGGTTGACCCGTTTTCTGTTTTTGCCCTCCCGCTAATGCTATAGTTCAGGCGAAAAAACGTTATTTGTAGGCCTGATAAGCCGCGTCAGCGTCGCCATCAGGCAATGGCGCAGATGCCGGATGGCAGCGCTCGCGCCTTATCCGGCCTACGGATCTGAATTGACGCATCTGACGGACATAACACGATGAAATCGAACACTTCTCAGCAAAGACCCTACCAGGAAGTGGGTGCCATGATCCGCGATCTGATTGTCCAGACGCCGTACCAGCCCGGTGAACGCTTGCCGCCAGAGCGTGAAATTGCCGAGATGCTCAATGTCACTCGCACGGTGGTTCGCGAAGCGTTAATCATGCTGGAAATTAAAGGCCTGGTGGACGTGCGCCGCGGAGCCGGGATCTACGTGCTCGACAATGCGGATGCGCAGACTATCGACAGTACGGATGCAAATCATTGCAATGATGCGGGCCCGTTTGAACTGTTGCAGGCGCGACAGCTGCTGGAAAGCAACATTGCCGAATTTGCCGCGCTGCAGGCTACCCGCGAAGATATCGTCAAAATGCGCCAGGCGTTGCAACTGGAAGAGCGGGAGCTGGCTTCCAGCGAGCCGAACGGTTCTGAAAGCGGCGACATGCAGTTCCATCTCGCCATAGCTGAAGCCACGCATAACAGCATGCTGGTGGAGCTGTTTCGCCAGTCATGGCAGTGGCGTGAGAACAACCCGATGTGGATCCAGCTCCATAGCCACCTCGACGATACCCACTACCGGAAAGAGTGGATGGGCGACCATAAACAGATCCTGGCTGCATTAATCAAAAAAGATGCCCGCGCGGCCAAGCTGGCTATGTGGCAGCATCTGGAAAACGTCAAACAGCGTCTGCTGGAGTTTTCAAATGTCGATGACATTGATTTTGATGGTTATCTGTTTGATTCCTGGCCGCTGGATAAAGTTAACGCCTGATTTCCCTTTCTCTCATACGCGGGCTATTGCGGCCCGCACCGCGTTTTCCGCATCCTCATTCATTGCCCGGCAGGGGCGCTTTTCACGTTCTGAAAGTCACGTAAAAAATTGTTTCCATCGCCTCGGATGAACATTTTTTCGTCCCCTTTGTGCGGTGCAAATTGATTTAAATCAATTAAAAACAACTTATTTTCGCATGCGAAAAAATGTGTCATTTACCTTATTTTTACCTTTCCATGCTTATTTTTAGACAAAACGGGTCTGGGTCAAGTGAGAATCAACGCGATCTCTGCAGTAATCAGGATAAGGTTTACCGGCATAACTACACATAAAAACAAGCGGTTCGCGTAAATGTAGACATTAATAACGATGCGTAACTTATTGGTCATAATGATGTTTTGATTGGTGATATGGTTGATGTAAATGTTTCATGCTTTTTTAATCAAATGAATAAAAGCCAATATACGTAAAGTTAGCATTACACATTATTCCATAATCAAGTTATCTTTCATTTGAAATATCGTTCCATTCTTCATCTGTTTATTAACACTTTCATTACTATTATGACGGTATTTTACCGTTGACATGCTTTTACACTAACTGCATATTTCATCGCCATAAGCGTGTTATTACGTTCAGGAGTTGAAAATGCCATCTCGAGACTATCCCGATATTCGAAAACCCAGAGGGACCCGATCAAAAGATATGGTTCTTTTAAGTGCCCGTGTCGATACCTCTTTGTGGGAATATGTGCGAACGCTGGCATTTGAAACCCGTAAAAGTAAACAAGATATTATTGCTGAAGCATTAATGTTGCATCGCTCAGTTAATGAGAGTGAAAGTCTCGAGTAATTATCGCTGTCCGGTTTTGATTGAAAATCCAAAAATGAATTATGTCTTGCCACTTCATTATTACCTTCATTGGTATTTTTTTGGTGTGTTATTGGTATTGCCCCTTAATCCATAGCTGTAATGGCATTAGGGGTAACCTCCGTTCATGCAGCGGAAATTTATAATAAAGATGGCAACAAGCTGGATCTCTACGGCAAAGTAAAAGCAGCCCATTCCTGGACTGATGGTACTAATGCTGATGAAACCTACGCACGTCTGGGTTTTCGCGGTGAGACGCAAATCAACGATCAACTGACCGGTTACGGGCAATTTGAAAGTCAGTTTGATGCCGCTAAAGCAGAAGGTTCTCAGAATGGCGTTAATACACGTCTGGCGTTTGCTGGCCTGGATTATGGTCATGACGTCAGTTTTGACTATGGTCGCAACTATGGTATCGCTTACGATGTGGGAGCTTATACTGATACTCTCTCAGAGTTCGGCGGTGACTCCTTTGAAAATACTGACCGCTTCCTTACTACACGCACTTCTGGCGTTGCAACACTTCGCACCAAAAATCTGTTCGGTGCCGTTGATGGTCTGAACGTCGGGGCGCAATATCAGGGCCAGGATGACACCAATTCTGATCCGTCGAAACAGCATGGCAATGGCTACGGCTTCTCCCTGGGTTATGACAACATTGCGGATTCTGGCATATCTGCAATTGCGGCCTATACCAACAGTTCTGTGACTGCTCAGCAGAAACAAAAAGGTTGGAATGGCGAAAACGCAGAGTTCTGGGGCGCGGGTCTGAAATATGATGCTAATGCTATCTATGTAGCGACTATGTACGGAGAGTCCCACAACCTGATTCAGGATGCGGACAAAGCTGAGCACTTTGAAGCGATGGCTGCGTATGTGTTTGATTTTGGTCTGCGTCCGAACGTGGCTTACGTCCACGCGCGTGATAACAACAATAATGACCTGACCGAATACGTCGCGCTGGGTACAGACTACTACTTCAACAAAAACATCGTGGCTGATGTAGGTTACAAAATTAACCTGCTCGATGGTAAAGACAGCGATAACCAGGTTGCTGCGGGTCTGACCTATCAGTTCTAACTTTTTGTTCTGGTATGAAAAAGGCGTCCTGGTTCAGACGCCTTTTTTTATATCTGCCGGCGTTTAAACCGGCTGACTCTCTTCCTGCTGTACACCGCTAAACAGCCATTGCCAGATGCCCATTGCCATAAAAATGTTGTTGATAACAGGAAGATAATAAACAATCCCAGTGCGCCAAACAGGCCAAAGTCTTTATAATCCTTTAGCGTGCCAATTAAACCCGCTAAAATAATCAACCCCAGTAATATTCTTTTGAACCACGACATGTATTTTCCCGAAGATAGTGTTGATGTTGAATTAATATGTCCATTTTTACGCATTTTAAATTGAGTTTATAAATGAACGGACGGGAATTATAAATTGTCTGGTGGGTAATTACCGATTATTTGCGGTTTATTAAATGTTGACATTTAATTGCGGACTAATCCGAATATACCTTCTTTAGAAGGTTGCCGGTTATACCCTTTTTGGCGAGGCGAAACGCTGTTTGTATAATTGCGTGAGGCTGATAAGTGCCGCAATAAACAACGCGACGGCGCCGCACACCGTGGCGTTAACGATCGCCAGTGCGCCGCTTCCCAGCAGGCTGGTTAATAGCGGACCAAGTATTTGCCCAATGCCGTAAGTCAGAGTGACCAGGCCCAGCAGATTAATATTGCGCGGTATGCTAAGTTGTCGCGCAAGCGGCATCACCAGTGAAGTGGTTCCCATAAACGTTGCGCCAAAACCCATGCTGCTTATCACCAGCAGCGGCAAAGAGCCGCTGGCGAGCGTCATGAGCACGCAGGCGCTTTGAATCAACAAATTCGCCGTCAGGCATTGCAATACTCCCCAGCGTCGGGCGGCCCACAGCCAGGCGAAACACCCCGGAATTATCGATATGCCGACCAGCGACCAGAGATGGGCTGTCAACAGCGGCGAGCCGGCGCTTTTCGCCATTAGCGGCAGGTAGGTGGCGACAATGATGTAGCCAAATCCGGCCAGCCCGTACAGCAGCGCCAACAGCCACCAGGACATAGGCTGATGCTCTGTTTTTACCGGGGCCGCGGCGGGGAGCACGTGGTCGCGAGATGGCAGGAGTATAACCAGTAGCACAAAGAACAGAGCCGAGGCTGCCGCCGCGCCCAGCCAGAGCGTGTGCGAGGACAGCGCAAAATGCAGACCGCTAATGACATATTCATTGCCCAGCAAAATGCCTGCGCCAACGCCGGAGAACAACGCCGCGATCACGAAGGGATGCCGGGTATGATGCAGAACGATCATCGAGCCAAAGATCATCATACCGGCACTGGCGACGCCCGCCAGAAAGCGGATCAGCATCACCAGCGCGGGCTGTGTAAAGCTGGCCATCGCCAGAATCAGCCCTGCGGTAGCGAGCGCGGACGTTAGCAACATCGGACGTAAGCGTGAGGGGAGATGAAAGAGCCCAAAGGAGAAGAGCAGGCTTCCCGCCAGATACCCGGCGTAGTTGGCGCTGGCAATCCACGAGAGTTGGTCAAACGTAAATTGACCTTCCGACAGCAGCACCGGCAGCATTGGCGTATACAGAAAGCGTCCAATCCCCATGCCCAGCGTTAAGACCAGCATGCCAAAGAGCGCGACACTGATGGCATGGCGATTTGAATCTGGGCTTCCCTGGGACATACGGACTCTCATTTCGCGCTGTTAGCTGATGATTGTTATATTACATGCGTAAATGATAATGAAAAGTAAAAATAAAACCGCGTAACGCTGAATGCCATCAAAGGTTACGGCTGTAGACCCGCGAGACTTCCCCCCACGGATGATAGCCCGGCCCGTTAAAGTAAAACCCTGCTTTCTCGTATAAACTTTCCAGGTCAGTACACAGATGGAGCTGCGTAAAACCCAACTGTCTGGCCTGCTGTGCAATATGTTCGATCAGGCGAAACGCCAGACCGTGACCACGATAGCGAGGATCGATATAGAGCGCGCATAGCCACGGCCACAATTCGCCGCGACTAATAAAATCATTGGTGATCAATCCAGCGCAGCCAACAATGCTGTCACCATCCTGCAGCCAGTACCACTGTGGTAGCGGATTCTTTGCGCCAATACAACGGCGCAATGCATCCTCGTATACCGCCATGGAGTCTTCTGAGGCCCATTGCTGCTGAAAGTAAGCGGTGATCTCGTGCAGCTTTTCTGGCGTCTCGCGCAGGGAAAAAATGCGGATGCTCATCGTCATTGAATCTTTCTCCTTAAAAATTCGCCAGCGTCAGCAGGGACGGAATTTGCGACAACAGATATAACACCAGCCCGATTGAACCGCCAACCAACGTGCCGTTGACGCGAATAAACTGCAAATCTTTACCGATGTTTAACTCAATTTGCTGCGACATATCGCGTGCATCCCAACTTTTCACCGTGTCGCTAATATGGCGCGTCAGGAAGGTGGCGAACTCTGGCGCTACCTTATGCGCGGCCTGCTCCAGATGCCCATTTAGTGAGGCACGCAGGGCGCTGTCGGCTACCAGCGTTTCGCCGAACCACTGCCCGGCGCTGGCGATGCGCTGCTTCACGCGGGAATCATCTGCGTTAATGTCGGTTTTCACCCACTGACGCAGGTCTGCCCACAGCTCGCCAAGATAACGGTTGAAGGCTTCATCTTCCTTCAGATAGCTTTTCATGCTTTCGGCCCGCGCGGCCATTTCCGGATCGTGTTTGAGCTTATCGATGAGCTTAAATGTAGCGCGATCGAAGGCATGGCGGATCTGATGCGCGCGATCGTGGCTGATGTCATCCAGCAAGGAGTTAACGGCATCAGACACCAGCTCGGCGCTGTGCTCGCCCAGCCATTCGGTTGGCAGGATCTTCGCTTTCAGCGGATGTTCGGTTTCCAGCCAGCGCACTACTTGTCTGGCGATAAACGCTCGTGAGCTGTCGCGCTGTAGCAGGGCGATCAGTTGGGCGATCAGCGTATCGAGCAGCACCTGATGGCGATTGTTTTTGGTCATGCTTTCCAGCATCAGTGCGCTGGTTCCGGAGAGATCGACCTTGTCGATGGCCTTGTGCACCGCCCGCTTGATCAGCCGCTGAATGCGCGAGTCGTCGGTCAGTTCGAGAAAACCGCTCATGATCTGCAACAGATGCTGGCCGATGCGCTGGGCGTTTTCCGGCTGGCTGAACCAGTTGCCGATCAACAGCGCCGGTTCATGGCGGCGGATCAGGGCTATCAGCGACTGGGTATCGAGGAATTTCTCTTGTACAAACTGACCAAGATTTTCGCCGATCCGATCCTTATTGCGCGGGATAATAGCCGTGTGTTGCGAGATAAACGGGATCGGCACCCGGCGAAAAAGCGCCACCACGGCAAACCAGTCCGCCAGCGCGCCCACCATCGCCGCTTCGGCAATCGCTTTGATCCCGAGTACCCAGAAGTTAGGCGGCAAAAACAGCGTGATGACGAAGGTCGCGGCAGCGATCAGCAGCAGAGAGAGCGCCAGTCGCTTGGCACGTTTGAGTTCAGCAATTTTATTCATAGGCTTAAGGATAGAGCCAGACGGGGGGATCGCGCAAAAAATGTGGCGCGTCTCCCATTTTCAGGCGGGAAGCGTTTATCCTGGGATCCAGTTATCCCACGCCGGTAAGGGACCAAGTTCTGCGACCAGAAAATCGATAAACGATCGCACCTTCGGATTGCTGTACTTGCTGGGAAAGTACAGCGCATACAGGGCATGAGTTTCACAGGTGATGGTGCCGTCGAGCATCAGCGGCGTGATCTCCTCTTTTTGAATATGATCGCCAATCAAATAAGTGGGCAAATATGCCACCCCCTGATCTTCTAACACCGACTTCAACAGCACCAGACTGCTGTTGGCCTGGATCGGCATATGTAGTTTCAACTGATGCAGTCGATCCTGTTCATCTGCCACCTTCAGTACCGGCGTGAGGCCCGGGTAAACCAGGCAATCATGATCTACCAGATCGCTGCGACGCTGGGGCATGCCTTTTTTGGCGAGGTAGCCGGGTGAGGCACAGTACGCCCAGCGAACGGGCACCAGCTTGCGCATCGCATAGTTTTGCGGCGGCGCGGTGGAAATTCGCAGGGCAATGTCGAAATCCGTTTCGTTCAGATTGACGAAGTTATCGTTGAGATCGATATACAGATTCACATCCGGGAACTGGGAGCGGTATTTATCCACCAGGTTCACCAGCCGGGAATAACCAAACGCAATTGAGCAGGTTATACGTAATTCACCCTGCGGGTTATGGTAATAACCGGAAGTAGTGTTCAGCGTTTCATCGAATTCTTTCAACAGCTTGTTAGCGCGATTAAAGAGATATTGCCCGGCGTCGGTCAGGGTAATACTGCGGGTGGTGCGTTTAATTAATGTCGTGCCTAACGTATCTTCCATCGCTGCCAGGCTTTTGCTGACCGCAGACGGCGAGACGTTGAGCTGCGCCGCGGCTTCTGACAATCCTCCGCAGTCGACGATTTTAGTAAAAAACTCCAGATGCTTGAGTGAAATCGGCGTACTCATAGTTTCCTTTAATTCACAAGTGATTTGCAAAAACGGTACGAATAGGCCGTTACATTCGCCTTTTAAACATGCAACTATTGAATCACAGGAAACAACTTGCTGGCAAAATGAAAAAATAACAACTTAGGTGAGTTACGTCACAAAATAAAAGGAGGCGAAACGGAAACTCATCACATTGTGAATTTAATCTCATTAATTATTATTCTAAAGGTACCGATTATGTGGTCACGACTCGAACCCTACAGATCGTCGATTATTTTATTAGTTGCTCTGGTGATTGGCGGCTTATTAGGTATTTATGCCCCATCGTTTGCAAGTAAACTCCAGCCAATAGGTCAGATATTCTTAAACCTGTTATTTATGATTATTGTGCCGCTGGTGGGGATCAGCGTCATGTCTTCGATCGCCAGTATGACCGACCTGAAAAGGCTGGGGCGTATTATGGCGATTATCTTTATTGTTTCGATCGCGATGGCCTTTATTCCGGCGGCCGGGATCGTCGCGCTGGCGCTCTGGTATAACCCGGCGCAGGGCGTCACTATCGATCTCTCGCAGTCGGTGCAGGCGGGCAGCGGCAAGATGGATTTTGTCAGCATGATCACCACCAGCGACTTTATTGGGCTGTTCTCTAAGTCCAATATTCTGGCACTGATCGTGATGGCGATCATCGCCGGTGTGGCGATTGGCCAGTCGGATCAGGCCGGTAAACGTATTGCGTCGCTGCTGGAAGACGCCAATACCGTGATCATGAAGATCGTTTCGATCATTATGAAGGTCGCGCCGATTGGTCTGGGCTGCTACTTCGCCGCCACCATGGCCAGTCAGGACTCTGCACTACTGTTAACCTTTGCCCGCGCCATTGGCCTGTTTATGGTTGCCACGCTGGTCTATTTTGTTTTTGGCTCGATTCTCTATTCGTATATTGGCGGCGGTATTCCGGCGGTCAAAGCATTCTGGCGTAACGCGATTGAACCGTCTGCAACTGCGCTGGGGACCTGCTCTTCGCTGGGGACGCTCCCGGTGACGCTGCGTGCCGGTAAGGCGATGGGGATTAACCCGGAAATCGTTGATGTTTCCATTCCGCTGCTGGTTAACCTGAACAAAGGCGGTGTGGCGATGATTGCCGCGCTGAAAATCGTCTTTATCTATTCCGTGCTGGGCATGGAATTCACCACCGAAACCTTCTTCCTGACGATGCTGATTGCGGTGCTCTCCGCCATTATCGTTGGTGGCGTGCCGGGCGGGGCGTTCCTCGGTGAAATCTTTATCGTCACCACGCTGGGCCTGCCGATGGAAGCAATCCCGATGCTGGTGGTGCTGGGCACCATTACCGATGCGCCGGCCACACTGATTAACGTTATCCATGATTTGAATGCGGCGCAGATTGTTGAACGGTTCGCTGGAAAAAAGCAGACCAACACTGAAATAAACTCTACTGCTGCGGTGGTATAGGTTTCACACGGATTAAGAACAGGAGATGTTATGAAAGACGCAATGAAGCTTGAGACGCAACTGGTTGTTGCTGGTCGTGACAAACGCTACACCCAGGGAGCGGTGAATCCGGTTATCCAACGTGCCTCTTCACTGGTATTTGATACCGTGAAGGACAAGAAATTTGCCACCGCCAATCGCGCAAACGGTGAGCTGTTTTACGGTCGTCGCGGAACCTATACCCACTTTGCCTTCCAGAAGGCAATGAGCGAACTGGAAGGCGGCGTTGGCTGCGCGCTGTATCCATGTGGTGCTGCGGCGGTGACCAATGCGATTCTGGCGTTTGTTCAGGGTGGCGATCATATCCTGATGACCGGTGCGGCCTACGAGCCAACCCAGGATTTTTGCAATAAGATCCTGAGTAAATTCAATGTGGAAACAACGTATTACGATCCGCTGATTGGTGCAGGTATCGTCGATCTTCTGCGTCCGGAAACGAAGGTTGTATTCCTTGAGTCACCAAGTTCTATCACCATGGAAGTCCAGGACGTGCCGGGGATGGTGAAGGCTATCCGCGCGGTGAATCCGGAGATTGTCATTATGATCGACAACACCTGGGCGGCGGGTGTGCTGTTCAAAGCGCTGGATTATGGCGTGGATATTTCCATTCAGGCGGGAACGAAGTACACCATCGGTCATTCGGACGGCATGCTGGGCACGGCGGTGTCTAACGCTCGTTGTTGGGATCGTCTGCGCGAGAACTCCTATCTGATGGGGCAAACGCTGGATGCCGATACCGCCTACAACGGCAGCCGCGGATTGCGTACCCTGGCGGTACGCCTTAAGCAGCATCAGGAGAGCAGTATCCATATTGCTCGCTGGCTGTCGGCAAGACCGGAAGTGGCGCGGGTGAACCATCCGGCGTTACCGGAATGTCCGGGCCATGAGTATTTTCAGCGTGATTTTACCGGAAGCTCAGGCCTGTTCTCATTTGTGCTGAAAAAGAGACTGACCGACGAACAGATGGCGAATTTCCTCGATAATTTCTCGCTGTTCCATATGGCCTATTCGTGGGGTGGATTTGAGTCGCTCATTCTGGCGAACCAGCCGGAAGAGCTGAACAGCATCCGCCCGGCTGGAGAGGTGGATTTCAGCGGCACGCTGGTCAGGGTGCATATTGGCCTGGAGGATATTGGCGACCTGATTGCCGATCTCGAAGCGGGATTTGCACGCATTGCGTAAGGTGATGTGAGCGTAGCCGGATGCGGCGCAAGCGCCTTATCCGGCCTACATAGTTGTCGTAGGCCGGATAAGCGGGCAGGTTAGTTTTCAGTGGCTAACGTCGTTGCCTCATGCTGGCGTACCCGTTTGAGTAAGCCTGCCAGCGTGAACACGACAGCGATCCCCGCCGCAACCGCCAGCAGATGAAACGAAATCCTGCCACCGTTAAACCATAGCCAGCGTCCAATTTCGACAGAAACCGCCATCACCGTCAGGATCACCATATTCAGCGATGCCGAGACCGTTCCTTTAGGTAAGTTGTTGGAAAACAACGTAAAGCGGAACAGCGTCGGGAAGATCATCCCAATACCAAACGCATACAGGCTGGTTCCCAGCACCGACCACAGCCAGACGTGCGGCCACAGTAAATTGCCGACAATCAGCACTGCCAGCCCGCTCAGCTGTATAGGTGCGGCCCGCCAGATAAAGCGTGGTCGGGTCGGATCTTTCACGAAACGAACCACCACCATATTGGCGACGATCACTGCGCCAAACACCGGGGCCTGTGCCCAGGCAAACTGCGATGTAGTCATGCCGCCCGCATCAATCAGTATCACCGGTGAGACCGCCACCCAGCTCATCATCGGGATATAGCTTAGCGATAGCGTGGCTGCGCCAAACAGGAATACCCGGTTGCGGAAAACGTCGCGGAAATCACGCAGTACGCCGCGTGCACTGAACGATACCGCGCCGCGCTGGACGGTTTCCGGCATGGCTAGCATTAACCCAATCAGGGCGATAAGCCCCATGACGGCAATGATGGCAAACAGGATCTTCCAGTGTACAAAGTGCATTAGCGCCGCTCCGGAGAGCGGGCCGATAACCGGTGCAACCAACACAATGGAAGTGATTATCGCCATTAACTTAATGGCCTTCGTTTGCCCAAACGCCTCCTGCACCGTGACATAGCCAACGGTCGCGATAAAGCAAATGCTGGTGCCCTGCACAAATCGGGCGATCAGAAATTGCGTCATTGAAGTAGTAAACAGCGTGGCAGCGCAGGCGAGGGTAAAGATTAACGCCCCCGCAATCAGCACGGGTCGACGGCCAATCCGGTCGGAAAGCGGCCCCAGCAGCCATTGCAGCGCCATGCCGCCTGCCAGATAGAGGCTCACCGCAGCGGGCGCCAGGCTGACGTCGGCGTTGAAATCGCGTACGACATTAATGATGCCGGGCTGAATCAAGTCCGTCGACAGATAGGCGGCGAAATCATACAAAATCAACGCAATAGGAAAAAATAGCGTCGTAGCGCGTTGGGAGAAAAACGCGAGAATCCGTTGCATAAAACAGCTCCTTGTCGGAGAAAACCCTCAACGGGAATAGCGAAATTCAATACCGTCTTTGAGACGTCAGGCCGATGACAGAATAAAAGCAGACTGCAAATGTACTGAATTTCATGTAATCAAAAACACTGCCTGCGTGAAGCGCAAACAGGAGAAACGCTCACTAACACGGGGTCAGAAAACGTAACGATTACAGGTAACAATCAGCACATCGCACCTCAGGAAGAGTAAGTTGAACGGGTAATAACCATCCGCAGTGTAATGCGGATTGGATATTAATTAAACGAGTTTATCCTGTTTATGTGTAGAAAATCGCACCGCAAATCAGACTACGATGCTCTGCAAAAACCGCAGCGCGATAGCACAGCCGAAGATAATCAATACACCGCCAGCGATACGCTCTACCCACAAGATCCCTATGGTTAACCGCCGCTGGATCTGCGGTAAACCGATGAACATCACGATCAGCAGATCCCAGCACAGCACCACGCTGGTCATCCAGATCCCGCTCATGGTTTGTTGTAGCAGCGTCACCGACGGGCCGAGCAGGGTAGTCATTAGCGCCAGATAGAACAGTGCATTTTTTGGGTTAAGCAGTGACGAACCCAATCCCAGCAGCAGCTGTTTACCAAATCCGGGACAGGTAGACCGGGCATCTGTTCCGGTCAGAGTTTGCGGGCGACTGCGTATCAGCAGGCTGCCTATCCACAATAAATAGAGCGCGCCCAGCAGCTCAATAATGGTAAACAGCAGGGGAAGCTGGCGCAGGATCCCCCAACCGATAATTGCCAGCAGGATATACAGCCCGTTGCCGACGGCGATACCCACGCACAGCCCGGTGCTGCCGCGCATCCGGTATCGTACGGCATAACCGACCAGTAAAAAGAAGTCCGGACCGGGGCTGAGTAGTGCGACAAAATGTGCCAGCGCCAGCGCGGGAAAAGCAGACGGAAAAAGTACAGAAAGCAGCGACATAGCGACCTCAGACAATGAATCTGAGATCACCGTACGCCTGACGCAGCGCTAATTATTGTCTGTTATTGATCGCCCCAACGCGTACTGGCGCGGTGTGGCGGCGGTGTAGCGAACAAAGGTGCGATGGAAATGGCTCTGGTCGGCAAACCCGCTCTGATAGCCGACATCGGCAATTTCGTCCCCGGCCCGCAGCCGCTGGCGGGCATAGTCAATCCGTATGATGTTCAGATAACTTCCTGGCGTCAGCCCGGTGTCCTGCTTAAAAGCGCGGATCAGCGTCTCTTTACGCATGTGACACTCATGTGCCAACTCATCGAGTGAGGGCGGAGCCTGCAGGTTGGTCTGCAACCGTTCGCGCAGATACTGGCTGGTGGCGCTTAGGTTGTCTTGTGTGACCGACTGCAACGGCAGCGAACGCAGCAATGCTTGTGCGGCATCCGTTACCCGCGTCGTTTGCCGTTGCTGCATAAGTGCCACGAGGTTTACATAGTGCTGGAACAATTGCCGATCGCGGATAACGGGATCGCGCGTGCAAAGCCGCTGATTGTTGTTCTGCGCAGGCAGATGGGCAAGGCACCACCGGGCATCAAGATAAAGCATGTGATAGCTGCGAAACTGTCCGTTAACAGGATTACAGCTGTGAGGTGCCAGCGGTGGGATCACAATCAGATCGCCCACCTGCAGATGGTATTCCTTGCCATCGCACAGGCAGCACGTTTCCCCCTCGAGAATTGCTCCAATCGAGAGCTGAGAGTGGTGATGCCGCTTATAGGCCTGCTGGCTTTGCCAGGTGCTGCGCAGTTCCAGCCACGGGAGCTGTTCATCACGCCAGAACGATTGTGGAATATCCCGGGTGTGCGTCACATCGCCTCCTCCCTGAAAGTAATGATTCGTTATAGCACAGGCCGAGTGGTGAAAAAGTGGGAATGTGCATTGAGGCCGTGATTCTGCGTGACGGGTTCCAGACAAATGTAGACGTTACATAGGGACGTTTTTATCCCGGAAATCGTCTCGCAAACAGAGAAAGTTGCAGGTGAGGGTGTAGCTTCCTTATGGGGCTTGTTGAGCAAATTGTTTCCCTGCTACTTACTGGAGTGACTAATGACAGCCAGATAAAGACGCTGTTTAATTATATTTTGCAAACTGGCGATGCACCTCGCTTCAGTGAGTTTATTCGTGGGGTTGCTGAACGTTCACCGCAGCATAAGGAGCATTTAATGACGATCGCAGACAGATTGCATGAGGCTGGATTTCAAAAAGGGTGACTTGAGGGTCTGCAAGAGGGCCAGCAAAAAGGTAAGCAGGAAGGTAAACAAGAAGGTTTAATTGAGGGGCGACGTACTGAGGCGGTGCGCATTGCCCGCACCATGCTGGCCGACGGTACTGATCTCAGCACGGTGCAAAAAATTACCCGACTTTCCGTTGAAGATATTCAGGGCGTAAGCCATTAGAAATGACTTAATCCGTGCTATCGCCAGCCCGGTAGCACCGGGCGGTCTGATTTACTCTATCGCCACCTTTACCGCCTCGCCGAGCTTCTGCATCACTTCCCGATGCTTCTCGTTTGGCGGCAACGCGCAGTTGATGCGTACGCAGTTGCGATACTTTCCTGATGCGGAGAACAGCGAACCCGGTGCAACCTGGATTTTGAGGCGACAGAGCTGCTTAGCGACACAGACCATATCGACCTGGTGCGGCAGCTCAACCCACAGCATAAAGCCGCCTTTTGGTCGGGTGACGCAGATCCCGCAGGGGAAGTATTCCCGTACCCAACAGGTGTAGATCTCCATATTGCGCTGGTAGATCTGACGCATACGGCGAACATGCCGATGATAATGCCCCTCACGCACGAAAGCGGCGGCCGCCAGCTGCGTAGCAGGAACGTTAGTGCCGATGACGGCATATTTCATATGCAGAAATTTATCGTGATAACGACCGGGAATAACCCAACCGACGCGCAACCCCGGCGCCACGGATTTGGTAAATGAACTGCACAGTAGCACCCGACCATCGCTGTCCCAGGAGTGTATTGTGCGCGGACGGGGATATTCCGTGGCAAGCTCTCCGTACACATCATCTTCAAAAATAACAATATCGTGCTGCTGGGCGAGGGCGAGCACCGCCCGTTTACGCGCATCCGGCATAATAAATCCGAGGGGATTATTGCAGTTAGGAACCAGAATCACCCCTTTAATCGGCCACTGATCCAGCGCCAGTTCCAGCGCTTCAATGCTGATCCCTGTATCCGGATCGGTTGGGATCTCTATAACTTTGATCCCTAATCCGCGTAGCAGCTGCATCGTGCCGTAATAGGCGGGCGATTCTACGGCGACGATATCTCCTGGCTGGCAGACTGCCAGCAGCGCCAGTGACATCCCGCTCTGACTCCCGCTGGTGATCACAATATCATCCGCATTGATGACCGAACCTCCGTCCAGCATGAGCCGGGCAATTTGTTGACGCAATTCGCGACAGCCTGGTAATTCATCGTAGCCCAGAACCGCCTTGAGATTATGCTGCGCCACGCGACTTAGCTCGCGCCAGAGCGGCTTCAGGCTGGGTTGATTGATATCGGGCACGCCACTGCTAAAAGGGATTATCGATTTGTCTGCATGACCTGCAAGCATGTCCAGCACCTGATCCCACTGGGTTATCTCGACTGGACGTTGGACCGGGCGCGACATCAGCGGCACCGGCGGCTGTGCTTTTTGTGGTGCGACAAAATAACCGGAACGCGGCTGCGGCGTGATCAGCCGTAATTGTTCCAGCGTCTGATACGCCTGCTGGACGGTGCTGATGCTGACCCCGTGCTCCTGGCTCAGACTGCGTACCGAAGGCAGTTTTTCGCCATGGCGATACAAACCTTGCTCAATGCGTTCGGCCAGCAGATTGGCCAGATGTTGGTAACGCGTCATGCTGTATCCCTCATGGGTACCATACAGATTAACAAACCGGTACAGATTGGCGTGAAAAAAGCGATGCAGAACTCTTTTTAACCAATCTGTATGTTAAATAAAAGTACTTTGTGAGTCTGTATTGTTTTGGGCCAAATCCGTGAAGATAAAGCCTCTGGCAAGGCGGGGAGGCAAGGTATGGAATTTCACGAGAATAAAGCAAAACAGCCGTTTATTGGGTTTGTACTGATCTGGCGGGCATACAAGGCGTGGCGACTGCGAGCGCAAACGCGGCGCCTATTGCAACAGATGAGCGACGAGCGGCTGCGGGACGTCGGGCTGCGACGCGATCAGGTGGAGTGATTTTCTTTCATCGGCAGAGGCTGGGGGTTATCGCCCGGCCTCTTTTGTATTCATAGTATTTATCAATTCATGCTTCTGAATGATGTGTTTCTTGATACTTACCATGATAAGTATTATTTTCTTCTCAGCGATGAGGGGAAGGATACATGACTGAAGATGAACTGTTTGCCCGCCGTCCGATGGGGATGCGCATGGCAATGGTGGTGCGCCAGTGGCGGGCCATTATTGATGCAGCCATTACCGACACTGGCCTGACGCAGTCAAGCTGGACGGTATTGATGCAGCTGTATCAACTGGGAGACAACGTCTCGGTCAGTGAACTGGCGGAGGTGCAGGGTATTGAACTGCCGCCGCTGATGCGCACTCTCTCACAGCTGGAAAAGCACGGCTATCTGTTGCGTTCCACATCGCCTTATGACAAACGCATTCGCCTGCTCACGCTGACCGAGCAAGGCCGCGCAAGGCTGGAAGAACTAAACCGGGTGATTGAGAACTACCAACATCGCGTCACGTGTACCATCCCCGAAGCGGAGCTTGCCGCCTTCAGCTCGACCTTAAATCAACTCGCCTGCAATTTGCGGACAATCCGCGAAGAAGACAATCAACACTAAAAAACTATGATGACCCCAGAACAAAAATTTGCCCGTTGGGTAAGGGTGAGTATTGCCGCTTTCCTGGTTATATTCGCCTGGTTTATCGTTGCCGATATCTGGATCCCGCTGACGCCGGACTCCACGGTGATGCGCGTGGTAACGCCTGTTTCCTCACGCGTATCCGGCTACGTCTCGCAGGTGCATGTACATAACAATAGCCAGGTGAAAAAGGGCGACTTGCTGTACGAACTGGATCCGACGCCATTTATCAATAAGGTCGAGGCTGCGCAAATCGCCCTTGAGCAGGCAAAGCTGAGCAACCAACAGCTGGATGCGCAGATCGCCTCTGTGCGTGCCAACCTGCGCACCGCGCAATTCAACGCCCGGAACGACAAGACCACCTTTGACCGCTATCAGCGCCTGAGCGCCATGCAGAACGTGTCGCAAGCCGATCTCGACAAGGTGCGCACCGCCTGGCAAACCAGCGAGCAGTCGGTGTCGGCGCTCAATGCCAGTATTCAGAACCTGCTGATCCAACGCGGCGAGCGCGATGAAAACCGCAACGTGACGCTGCAAAAATACCGTAACGCGCTGGAAGAGGCGCAACTGAACCTCGGCTGGAGCAAAGTATATGCACAGACCGACGGCACGGTGAGCAACCTCCAGCTTAGCCCCGGACTTTACGCCACTGCCGCCACGCCGCTACTGGCGCTGGTCAGCCACCAGACCGATATCGTGGCCGACTTTCGCGAGAAAAGCCTGCGCCACACCCGGGTGGATACCGATGCCGCCGTAGTGTTCGACGCCATGCCGGGCAAGGTTTTCTCTGCCCGCGTCACCAGCAGCGATGCCGGTATTCTGGCGGGTCAGGAGCAGGTTAATGGCCAGTTGTCGCAACCGGAACAGTCTACCCGCTGGGTGCGCGACGCCCAGCGTATGCGTATTCACGTCGCGCTGAACGAACCGCTCGACACGCCGTTGCCGACCGGGGCGCGCGCCACGGTACAGCTGTATAACAGCGAAGGGATGTTCGCTCGCACTTTTGCCGGGGCGCAGATCCACCTTGTTAGCTGGCTGCATTATGTCTATTAACACCCTGGCTCACGTCTTTACGCCGCACGGAAATATTGTCTACACCGCCAATGATTTTCGCCAGACCCTGCGGATTTCCGTCGCCGGGACAATCGCGCTGAGTATCTCGACCTTCTACAACGTGCAGTACGGCGTATTTTTTGTGGTTTATCCGCTGATGCTGCTGTCGCTGGTACCGGTGTTCAACCGCCATGTGGCCAAACAGTTTGTGTTCAGCGCGGCGGTGAATTGCGTCGAAATGGTGCTGATTGTCGGCTATCTCTCACAATGGCCGCTGATTATGACGCTGGTGGTATTTGGCCTGTACGTGGTGCGTTTTCGTTTGATGAGCAAAGGACCGCTGTTTCTGTTCGGCTCAATGGGCGTGGTGTGCCAGAGCACGATGCTCAATTTTATGAGCTATCCCACCACCAACTGGCATACGCTGATGTTCTCCAATATGGAAGCCTGCGTCATGGCGGTGGCGCTGAGCGCGTTGCTGCATTATCTGATCCCGGACGTGGAACCCCGCCAGCCGCCGCCGCGCATTGAGAAAGATGACGCCCGGGTTCGCCACGAGTCGCTGCTTTCTGGTTCGGTGGCGACAATGATTTTTGTGGTCTTTCAGATTTGCGACTTGAGCGATTCGCTGTCGGCGCTGATGGCGGGCATTTTGATCCTGTTTCCGATGCATTATCGCGGCGCGGTGTTGAGCTCTCTCTGGCGCGTGGTCGGCGTGGTTCTGGCTTGTCTGTACATTCTGCTGGTGCAACTGCTGGTGTATGATTTCAGCAACCATATGCTGTTGATGATGCCGCTGATTGGCCTTGGACTGGCGTTCAGCGCCCGCCTGCACGTGATGGAAAAAGTCGGTGCGGGCGTGGGTTTTGCCAGTATCACCACCATCGGCATTATGTTCGGCCAGAACCTGCATCCGGATCAGGACCTGGTGTTCAGCGATCTCTATCGCATCACTTCCGTTACCGTCGCGCTGCTGGCCACGTTAACGATGGTATTTCTGGTGCACCGCGTTTTGAACTGCTTTGCGGCGACACGATTTGTGATCACCGAGTGAGTGGCTGCAATGCCGGATGGCGGCTGCGCCTTATCCGGCCTACGAAAAATCTACTTCTTCAACCCCGCAAACGCGGCTCTGATCTCGTCTTCCGGCAGATTAATACCGATAAACACCAGTTGGCTGTACGGTTGTTCGTCGCCCCACGGGCGGTCCCAGTCGGCGCTGTACAGGCGCTGGACGCCCTGGAACAGTAGGCGATTTGGCTCGCCTTCAATCCACAGCATACCTTTGTAGCGCAGCAGCTTCTCAGCGGATTCCAGCAGCAGATTTTCCATCACTCGGGACACGTCGCTGATGTTCACCGGGTAATCCAGCTCGACGACGATCGAGGAGATATCGTTTTGCTTGTCGGCGATAAAGTGGAAGCGCGGTTTGGCGCTGACCACGTTTTCTTCCAGCATGAAACCGTTGGTGTCGAACAGCAGAGAGAGGTCGATATCGCCATGCGTGACGGTATACACCGGGGCGCGGGCGTTGATGCGCGCCAGGCGCTCACGCAGTTTTTCGCTTTCACCTGCTACGTCGGTTTTGGTCAGCAGGATGCGGTCGGCGTAGCCCACCTGAGACTGGGCAATGGTGAACTGGTTCATCTGCTCGTCGGCATGCACCGCGTCAACCAGCGCAATCACGCCGTCCAGCAGGTAGCGTTCGCAAATTACTTCATGGGAGAAAAAGGTCTGAATAATCGGGCCGGGATCGGCCATGCCGGTGCATTCGATCACCAGACGGTCGAAATTGATGGTGCCTTTGTCGAGGTTGTCGAGCAGATCGAGCAACGCGTCTTCCAGTTCGCTCGAACGGGTGCAGCAGATGCAGCCGTTGGTCAGGGTTTTGATCTGTGTTGCGCGATCGCCAATCAGCTGATCGTCCACCGAGACTTCGCCGAATTCGTTTTCGATAACGGCAATCTTGTAACCGTGCTGCTCGTTAAGAATATGGCGCAGCAGGGTAGTTTTACCCGCGCCAAGAAAACCGGTGAGTAGGGTAACTGCAATCGGGGTCATTCACTTCTCCTTCTAACAGCAACTGCTTCCGCCGCTACCGTAGCGGGCTTCCTGGCGCTCGCGGAAGAATTCTTCGTAGGTCATGTAAGGCTTATCGGGATGGTTGGTCTTCATGTGCTCGACGTAGTTGTCGTAGTCCGGAATGCCAATCAGCATCTTTGCCGCCTGACCGAGATATTTTTTTGCCTGACCTAAAGTACCAAACATTCTGCCGTCCTGTTAATGAATAAAGCCGGATGGCGGCTTGCGCCTTATCCGGCCTACATACTGCACATTTTGTAGGCCGGATGAGCGCAGCGCCATCCGGCAATTACGGCTTAATGATGTGAAGAGGTTTTCACGCCGCCTTCCGGCACAGGTACATACGGTGTCTCTTTATCAGAGCGACCGTTGATGGTACGGGCTTTCTGCCAGGTACGGAACCCGTAGAAAATGATGCTGTACACCACCACCAGGAACAGAATACTCAGGCCTGCGTTGGTGTAGTTGTTGATGACGATATGGTTCATATTGGCAATCTGCTGTGCGGTCAGTTCGCCGCCGTTAGCAATCTTCTCTTTGTACTGATTCGCCATGAAGAAGAAGCCTTCCATCTGCGGGTTGGTGCTGAACAGTTTCAGACCCAGCGCCCAGGTTGTGCAGATAAGCAGCCATACTGCCGGAACCACGGTAACCCAGATGTATTTGGTGCGTTGCATTTTAACCAGCACCACGGTGCCGAGAACCAGCGCCACGGCAGCCAGCATCTGGTTAGAGATACCGAACAGCGGCCACAGGCTCTTAACGCCGCCCAGCGGGTCAACAACACCTTGATACAGCAGGTAACCCCACAGGCCTACGCAGCCCGCAGTACCAATGATACCCGCAACCAGAGAGTCGGTTTTCTTCAGGAACGGAACGAAGTTACCCAGTAAATCTTGCAGCATAAAGCGGCCAGAACGGGTACCGGCGTCCAGTGCGGTCAGGATGAACAGCGCTTCGAACAGGATACCGAAGTGGTACCAGAAGCCCATGTCAGCCATCGGCAGCACTTTGTGGAACACGTGGGCGATACCTACGGCCAGCGTCGGTGCGCCACCTGCGCGGTTCAGAACAGACGGCTCGCCGATGTCTTTCGCGGTTTGCAGGATCTGCTCAGGCGAAATCACAAAGCCCCAGGAGCTGACGGTTGCCGCTGCGTGTGCGGTAACGTCTTTCAACTGCGCCATAATCAGCGGGGCGTTCTCACCGCTCATTTCATGCAGGTTCGGCATGGTGATGCCAAGGCCCGCAGGCGGGGTGTTCATTGCGAAGTACAGACCCGGTTCGATGATGGACGCAGCAACCAGCGCCATAATCGCCACGAAGGATTCCATCAGCATCGCGCCGTAACCAATGAAACGCGCGTCGGTTTCACAGGCCAGCAGCTTCGGTGTAGTACCGGAAGCGATCAGCGCGTGGAAGCCAGATACCGCACCACACGCGATGGTGATGAACAGGAACGGGAACAGAGCGCCTTTCCACAGCGGGCCAGTACCATCAACGTACTGGGTCATCGCCGGCATTTTCAGTTCCGGGTTGAGGATAACAATCCCCACCGCCAGACCGACGATAACGCCGATTTTCAGGAAGGTAGCCAGATAGTCGCGCGGGGCAAGGATCAGCCATACCGGCAGCAGCGCAGAGATAAACGCGTAACCGATCAGGGTGAAGGTAATGGTGGTGTCTTTAAAGGTCAGCGCCGGGCCCCAGTACGGGTCGTGCGCAATCACGCCGCCGAAGTAGATGGAGGCAACCAGCAACACAATACCAATCACCGACACTTCGCCCACGCGTCCTGGGCGCAGGAATCGCATGTAGATCCCCATGAACAGCGCGATAGGTACGGTTGAGCAGACGGTGAACACACCCCACGGGCTTTCAGCCAGTGCTTTCACCACGATCAACGCCAGTACCGCGAGGATGATGATCATGATTAAGAAGCAGCCGAACAGCGCAATGGTTCCCGGCACCGGGCCCATCTCTTCTTTGATCATCTCACCCAGAGATGCGCCGTTACGGCGAGAAGAGATAAACAGCACCATGAAGTCCTGTACCGCACCGGCCAACACTACGCCCGCCAGCAGCCACAGCGTACCAGGCAGGTAGCCCATCTGCGCGGCCAGTACCGGCCCAACCAGCGGACCTGCACCTGCGATAGCAGCAAAGTGGTGACCAAACAACACGTTACGGTTGGTTGGAACGTAGTTCAGACCATCATTATTGATGACCGCCGGCGTGGCGCGCGTCGGGTCAAGTTTCATCACCTTTTGGGCGATGTACAAACTGTAGTAACGATAAGCCACCAGATAAACAGAAACTGAGGCGACCACGATCCACAGGGCACTGATGTGCTCACCCCGACGTAATGCCACTACCGAGAGGCAGAATGCACCGATGATTCCGAGAATCACCCAGGGTATGTGCTTGAATATCTTTTTCGTATCCATAGTAAAACCTGGTATCTAATTAATAATTGGCCGAAGCCGCGTGGGTTTGATCTTGTGTTTGAGGAGGTTATTTGACTGCTATGTTGGGGGGATCTTGCCAGAGAATTACGCGCGTAAAGTAAGGTAAATAAGTGAGCGGTTGTATGTCAGCTTAAGCGGTCCCAAGTGTCAGCGAGCGGTTTTAATATGGGGGGTAGACCGGTAATTATGTGATTAAAATCACATAATTACCGGTATGAGGTTCACGCGACTGGAGTGGACGCCTGTATTTGAGTGGCTATAAGGTAGAGGTAGTAGGCGAAAATGGCGATAACCGCGGTATAAAAGGTACATCGTTCAGTTTTGCCAACCGCGTTTTTACTCATGTGGCTCAGGAAGTCAAATAGGGCCCATATCACGATCAACATCGCAGAAAAATATAGGCCGACTCCCGCCATGCGAAATTCGCTATAGGGAAGCATTGCCAGCGTAAGCCCGAAAAGTGTACCAAACGTGGCTGCGGTAATGGATTTTCCCAATTCATTGAATTTAAATAAAAATCTTTCATAGATAAAAGCAGATTTTTCTTTTTTTGAATCGAATACACCACATAGCCTGAGTAAAATTACAGTAAATAACGCATCTATAATGAGCAGAAACATGATGCTTTTAGGTGCGATGCTCTCCATTAAGATGCCTGAAATCTCCGGGATAAGGAGCTTTGGCACTATGGGGGTCATTAATCCTAAAATGCCTCCCAGCAGTAAGAAGGGAGCAGCATTAGATAATAAATCGAAAAATTTCTTTTTCACAAAGGGACTTCCTTGTTTTAGAGGCGGGTGACAGGACTTCCATTGGTAATCGAAGTGCGTATAAATGAAAAGCCCTCTGAAAAGGTGGGGAAGCCACTACGGCAACTTTTGCGTGGTATGTGCCGAGTGTGTTTGCTGCTTTTTTCAGCGAGAGATATTGCCAGAACACCGGCTTTTCGAACGATATCCATAAAGTTTTCCCTTTCCAGGCCGAAAATTCTGACATCTGTCTAGCGGAAAGAGAAAACATGTTAAAACGTATGAAGATTGTTACCAGCTTACTGCTGGTATTGGCGCTGTTTGGCCTTTTACAGCTCGCCTCGGGCGGCTTGTTTTTTAACTCACTTAAGAATGACAAAGAGAACTTTACTGTTCTGCAAACCATTCGCCAGCAACAGTCCGCGCTGAACGCCACCTGGGTTGAGCTGCTGCAAACGCGTAATACCCTGAACCGGGCGGGCATTCGCTACATGATGGATCAGAGCAATATCGGCAGCGGCGCGACCGTTGCCGAACTGATGCAGGTAGCCAGCACGGCGCTGAAGCTGACGGAAAAAAACTGGGCGATTTACGAGTCGCTCCCGCGCGATCCGCGCCAAAGCGAAGCCGCTTTCCAGGAGATCAATCGCACCTATGACATCTATCACGGTGCGCTGGCGGAGCTGATCCAGTTACTGGGTGACGGGAAGATCAACGCGTTCTTTGATCAACCGACGCAGAGCTATCAGGATGGCTTTGAGAAGCAGTATATGAGTTACATGCAGCAGAACGATCGCCTGTATGACATCGCGGTGGAAGATAACAACAGTTCTTACAGCCAGGCGATGTGGGTGCTGATCTGCGTGCTGATTACCGTACTGGCGGCGATTATTGCGGTGTGGTTTGGTATTAAACTGACCCTTATCTCCCCAATGAACCGTCTGATTGACAGCATTCGTCATATCGCCAGCGGCGATCTGGTGAAGCGCATTGAAGTGGAAGGTTCCAACGAGATTGGGCAACTGGCGGAAAGCCTGCGTCACATGCAGGGTGAGCTGATGAATACCGTGGGTGACGTGCGTAACGGCGCCAACGCGATTTACAGCGGGGCCAGCGAGATTGCGATGGGCAATAACGATCTCTCCTCCCGTACCGAACAGCAGGCGGCCTCTCTGGAAGAAACCGCAGCCAGCATGGAACAGCTGACGGCAACCGTGAAGCAGAACGCCGAAAACGCGCGTCAGGCCAGCCATCTGGCGCTGAGTGCGTCGGAAACCGCGCAGAAAGGCGGCAAAGTGGTGGACAACGTGGTGCAAACCATGCGTGATATCGCTTCCAGTTCGCAGAAGATCGCCGACATTATTAGCGTCATCGACGGCATTGCCTTCCAGACCAATATTCTGGCACTCAACGCCGCGGTAGAAGCCGCACGTGCGGGCGAGCAGGGCCGTGGATTTGCGGTGGTTGCGGGTGAAGTACGTAACCTGGCCCAGCGTAGTGCGCAGGCCGCGCGCGAGATTAAGAGCCTGATTGAAGACTCGGTCAGCCGTGTGGATGTTGGTTCAACGCTGGTTGAAAGCGCCGGTGAAACCATGGATGAGATCGTCAATGCGGTGACCCGCGTGACCGATATCATGGGTGAAATCGCCTCTGCTTCTGATGAACAGAGCCGCGGTATTGATCAGGTTGGTCTGGCCGTTGCCGAGATGGATCGTGTGACGCAGCAGAACGCCTCGCTTGTGGAAGAATCCGCCGCTGCCGCTGCCGCGCTGGAAGAGCAGGCCAGCCGCCTGACTCAAGCCGTTGCCGTGTTCCGTATTCAGCATGACCAACAGCGCGCGCGTGACGTTGCGGCCGCTAAACCGGTTTCAACGGTCCAGCCGCGTAAAGCCGCGGTAGCGGATGCCGGGGATAACTGGGAAACGTTCTAAGACTGTGATGCCGGATGGCGCTATCGCTTATCCGACCTACGGGAATGTTACGTGATGCCGGATGGCGCTATCGCTTATCCGGCCTACGGGAAAGTTATGTGGTTGCTGGATGGTGCTATCGCTTATCTGGCCTACGGGAATGTTACGTAGGCCCGATAAGGCGTAGCCGCCATCGGGCAATTAGCGCAACATCAGGCGCATGGCGCAGCGCGATTCATATGCCAGTCCATGCGCCGCTTCCTCTTCTCTTTTCTGGCGCAACTTTGCAGGCAGCGTCTCTTCAGCCAACATTTCAAATCCCAGACGCGCGTACCATGGCGCATTCCACGGCACATCGCGGAAGGTGGTCAGCGTGAGCGACGTGTAACCTTTCTCGCGCGCCTGTTCGGCAACATAGCAAATTAATCGGCGGCCAATTCCTTTTCCCTGCCACTCCTGATGCAGCGACAGTTCTGCAATAAACAGCGATGAATCCAGCGTTTCGGCGACTAAAAAGCCGACCGGATGCTCATCGGCCTGCGCCAGCCAGCTCAAGCCAGTGGCGGCAAATGCCTGATGCTGAGCAGACGATATAATCTGGTCATCAGCAATCCACGCCAGTTCTGGGATCTGTAAAAAACGTTGCCCCGCAGATCGTTCGATGGCGGGAAGAGCGGCTGCGTCTGCCAGAGTAGTAGCGCGTAAGGTGATGTTCATACGAGGAGCATAACATGCCCGATAAGCACGGTGTTATCGGGCATCTGGAGGATTAATCTTTACGTGGATCGCTAATGGGCTGGCGAACCAGGAAGATGTAGGCAAGGGCCCCCACCATGGTGACGCAGCCGCAGATGATCAGCGCCAGGCGGAAAGAGTTGGTGGTATCAACAATAAATCCGGTGACGATCGGCGCAAACGACGCGCAGATAAAGCTGGCAAAGTTCTGGATACTGCCCACGGAAGCGGTCATGCGTGAGGCGACGGCGACGTGGATCAGGCCCCAGCACGAGGTACCGGCGAAGTGGATACAGAACAGCGCCATACCGATCAGTAACACGGCGGCCATCGACGTTGTGGCCTGCGGCACAACGAAGGTGAAGGCTGCAGAGCAGAACATCCCGGCGATTATACAAATCTTACGGCTCTTAATCGGCGCCATACCGCCCTTCACCAGCCAGTCGGTGACAAAACCGTTAATCAACATGCCGGCTGCGCCAAACAGGAACGGGATCGCCGCCATTAATCCGGTGCTTTTTAAATCCAGGTTGTAGGAGGTTTGCAGGTAGCCCGGCAGCCAGGCCAGGTATAACCATGCGGTATAGTTGATGCCGCTAAAGCCCAGCATCATGCCCCACATAGTGCGGTTGCGAAACAGACTGCGCCATTCGGCAAAGCTCAGCGGATCGCGGCGGGCATTGACGCTACCAGCGTTCAGGTACGCTTGTTCCGTGGCGCTCAGCTCAATTTGCTCGCGGTTGCGATACAGCATGTACCAGCCGATGGCGAGGAAAATACCCAGCACGCCAATGGTGATGAACATCCAGCGCCAGCCCATTACCAGCATCATGGCAGCCAGAATCGGCGGGCTAATGGCAACCCCGATGGTGGAGGCGGCGTTGAATAATCCCATCGGGCGGCCGCGCTCTTTGATGTTAAACCAGTCGTTGATGACCTTTACACCGCACGGGTTCATTGGCGCTTCACCAATCCCCATCCCGATACGTACCAGCACAAACTGAGTGAAGGTATGCACCATGCCGGACATCGCCTGAAACAGCGACCAGAAGAACATCCCCAGCCCCAGCATAATGCGCGGACCTTTGCGATCCAGCAGCGGGCCGCAGGGCAATTGCGCAATACCATAAGCGAGAGAAAATACCGACAGCAGCACGCCGATTTGCGTGGCGCTCAGCCCCAGTTCTTCACGAATCGTTAAGTTGGCGACCGACAGAGAACTGCGGTCGAGGTAATTAATAACCGCAGCAAAAAATAATAAAATCATTGCCGTGGTTTGAATGCGTTTTATTCGGCTACTGCGTTGCACCATGCCCTCAGGCGGAACATTAATATCCGCAGATGATGACGTACCAAACGAAGAACTCGGGTCGAGGGTAATATTATTTTTTTCCACGCCGGACTCCTGAACCTCAATAATTTATTTTTCACACAGCAGGACTGTGCAGTATTGAAAAAATACCGGTGATAAATCAATTTGCTCATCACCGCTCACAAAAGTTTTTAATGCAGTCGACTTAGCGTGAGCATAGGCAAGAGGTATTTTTCAGGCGTTTTTATTTTTATAAAATCGTGCTCCCGGTAATGATTTGCTGTTTTTTATCGGTACTTAATGGGCGGCGCTATGACTCTGGTTGATGGAACGAATCATTGATTGTTTGGCTGAATTCAAATGGTTACAGAGCGCCAGGGTGGCATCCAGGTCGCTGCGGCAGATCAGCGCGCTGAGGATGGTCATATGCTCATCGATGGCAATGATGTTGCGTTGTTTGAGGTCGCTCTCATCCCACTGATAGTGGAAGTGGAAAATCACGGAGATGATTTCAAGTGATTGATTGAAAAATATATTATCGGCAGCAGAGAGCAGCAAGGCATGAAACTCACGGTCTAACTGCGAGAACATACGAAAGCTGCTGCCGATGCTGTCGCGCAGGATCCGGTGGCGTTCCAGCAGCGTTTTCGCTTGCAGCCAGCGTGGGTCATCATCCGGCAGATTGAGAAAATGCTGCAGGGAATGGGTTTCCAGCATTTCTCTGAGTTCAAACAGCTGCTCCGCATAGGCCTGATCGAACTGCTTCATGCTCCACTGACCGCGTTTTTCGTTTTTGATCAGGTTGTAACGTTCGAATTTTAAAAGATATTCCCGTACGACTACCGGACTGACGCCCGCGGCTCTGGCAAGCTGCAGTTCGGAGAAGCTCTCGCCTGCACGCAGCTGGCGCTGGTTGATCATGGTGAAAAAAGCCTGCTCAAAAATCCGGTTTTGCTCGGTCATGGAGGCGGTGGTGCAGGCAAAACCGTCGTCATGGTCGGGTTTACGCACGATAACATAGTGGCTGCCTACCTGGGTCAGCACGCCGCACTCGCCTAAGTGGCTCAGCATATGACGCACGGTGGTGCGGCTGATGTTGTACATCTCCGCTAGTGCGCTTTGCGACGGGAGAGGGGAAGGGATATGACCACGCGCCATATCATCGATAATCTGGTTAATCACATTGTGGCGTAAGTTCTGCGAACGGCTCATGGCTTCTCCTTTTTATCTATTAAAACCCGATTTAAAACATTTTTATGCGCTGGGATTCACAGATTGTGTTTCTGCTTTCTCCGTCTTTTTTATTTTCGTTGATATCTGAGGCAACAAAAAACAGGAGAGCAGAATCATGTCTACGATGAATACGTTGATTTGCCAGGAACCTAAAAAATTAGTCTGGAAAGAACGCGAAATACCTATTCCGGGTGAGGGCGAAGCATTAATAAAAATTAAATCGGTAGGAATTTGTGGTACCGATATTCATGCCTGGGGCGGCAATCAGCCTTTTTTCAGCTACCCACGTGTATTAGGTCATGAAATATGTGGGGAAATTGTCGGGCTGGGAAAAAATATACAGAATCTGAAAAATGGTCAGCAGGTGGCGGTTATTCCTTACGTGGCCTGCCAGCAGTGTCCGGCATGCCTGAGCGGACGTACCAACTGCTGCGAGAAGATTTCGGTGATTGGCGTACATCAGGATGGTGGTTTCAGTGAATATCTGTCCGTTCCGGTGACCAACTTACTGGACGCGCAGGGGATTGACCCGCAGGCGGCGGCGCTGATTGAGCCTTACGCCATCAGCGCGCATGCGGTACGTCGGGCGGCGGTGGCGCCAGGTGAGCAGGTGCTGGTGGTCGGTGCTGGTCCGATTGGTCTGGGCGCAGCGGCGATTGCCAAAGCCGATGGCGCACAGGTGGTGGTCGCCGATACCAGTCCCGCGCGTCGGGAGCACGTGTCTTCCCGGTTGGGACTTCCGGTTATCGACCCATCCGCTGAAGATTTTGATGCGCAGCTGCGCGCTCAGTTTGGCGGTTCGCTGGCGCAAAAGGTCATTGATGCCACGGGAAATCAGCATGCGATGAACAACACGGTGAATTTGATTCGCCATGGCGGCAGCATTGTTTTTGTTGGGCTGTTCAAAGGTGATTTGCAGTTCTCTGACCCCGAGTTCCACAAGAAAGAGACCACCATGATGGGCAGTCGCAACGCCACGCCGGAAGATTTCGCCAAAGTGGGCCGTCTGATGTCGGAAGGCAAACTGACCGCCGACATGATGCTCACGCACCGTTACGCGTTTGCCACACTGGCAGAAATCTACGAGCGGGATGTCATTAACAACCGTGAGCTGATTAAAGGCGTGATCACGTTCTGAGAGGGTAATTGCGATGAACACATTGAATCGACGTGATTTTCCGGGAGCCAGCTACCCAACGCGCGTGATCCAGTTTGGTGAAGGAAACTTCCTGCGGGCGTTTATCGACTGGCAACTGGATATCCTCAACGAGCACACCACTCTGAATGCTGGCGTGACCATCGTTCGCCCTATCAATACTGATTTTCCGCCGTCGCTGAATACTCAGGACGGGTTGTATACCACGCTGATACGCGGGCTAAACGAGCAGGGTGAGGCGGTGAGCGAGGCGCGGCTTATCCGTTTGGTGAATAACGAAATCAACCCGTACCAGGATTTCGCGGCGTATCTGGCGCTGGCGCACAATGCGGATATCCGTTTTGTGTTTTCAAATACTACCGAAGCCGGAATTAGCTATCACGCGGCAGACTGTGTGGATGATGCGCCGCCGGTGAGCTTTCCGGCCAAACTGACGCGCCTGCTGATGGAGCGCTTTAACCACTTTGATGGCGCGGTGGATAAGGGCTGGGTAATTATCCCGTGCGAGCTTATCGACTATAACGGTGAGGCGCTCAAAACCCTGGTACTGCGGTATGCGCAGGAGTGGCATCTTCCTCCGGCATTTGCCGACTGGGTGGAGACGGCAAACACGTTCTGTTCCACGCTGGTTGACCGTATTGTCACCGGCTACCCGCGCGAAGAAGCCGCAGCGCTGGAGGCTACACTTGGCTATCACGATGCGTTTCTCGATACCGCGGAGCATTTTTACCTGTTTGTGATCCAGGGGCCGCAGTGGCTGGCAGAGGAGCTGAAGCTGGCGCAGTGTCCGCTGAATATCCGTGTAGTGAGCGATATCAAACCGTACAAAGAGCGCAAAGTCGCTATTCTCAATGGCGCGCATACGGCGCTGGTGCCGGTGGCGTGGCTGTGCGGGTTGGAGACCGTTGGCGAGGCGATGCAGGATGCTGATATCCGCCGCTTTGTCGAGCGGGCGATTAGTGAGGAGATTATTCCGGTGTTGGATCTCCCGGCGGACGAACTGCGAGAATTTGCCGACGCGGTGAGCGGGCGTTTTCAGAACCCCTACATTCGCCACCAGTTGCTTTCCATTGCGCTTAACGGGATGACTAAATTCCGCACCCGAATTTTGCCGCAACTGTTGGCGGGTGAGCAAAATGGGCGCTGGCCAGTGCGGTTAACGTTTGCCCTCGCTGCGCTGCTGGCGTTTTATCGCGCAGAGCGTAACGGGGAACGCTATCCGATACAGGATGATGAGCAGTGGGTAAGACTCTATGCCAGCCTGTGGCCGCGAGTTGGCAATGATTTAACGCTGCGTGAACTGGTGGATGCAGTGCTTGGCGATGCGGAGCACTGGGGAGAGGATTTGACGTTGTTACCTGGGCTTGCCGGGCAGGTGACGGCCAACCTGGAGATGATTCTGGTGCAGGGTATGCGCCAGGCGGTGAACGGTCTGGAATAAGGTTGCCATGCAGCGCCCGGTGTGGTGTTGGGCGCTGTTTTTTTTATCCCTGAGCAGCCACTATTTTGATTTCAACCATCCCGATCCCCAGCTTACGCGGCGAGTGGCCGAGAATATTGCCCTCGTTGGTGGCAACCGGATCGGGCGGGACAATCACCAGCGTATCGGCGTCCGACGGATTATCAAAATGCAAGGTGGTGGTGCTGACATCATGGCCTAACACCAGCGTCTGTTCCTCGTTGCCAACGCGCACGGGAATAGGGCGATTAGCGTTGTCGCCGAAGGCTTTCGCGGTAATGACCAGATCGAATTTCTTCGGCAACGGGGCTTTGTACTCGATGGTTACTTCTTCGCTGAGCTGCGCATTGGACCAGCGTCCCCAGGATTCGGGGCGTGAAATACCGCTAAATTGTTTCACCTCTTCCGGCGCGCCCGCCACGTTGAAAACGAAGCTATCTGCTTTGTAGCGAATGTCGTTATCGACAATTTTCAGCGTATCGACGTTACCTTTGTAGCGCTCCATGTCGATCACCGTATCTTTAAATACGGTTTTACTTTTCCATTTGGCTTTGTCGACGTGCTGCACAATTTGCTGCCCGCCTAACTGACCCTGTGAAACGCACCAGTCGGTAGAAAGCGCCAGCTCCGGCGCCCACAGTTGCGCCATTTTGTAGCAGCGATCGACCCAGACAAAGTTATCGCGCGGGGCGAAATCCGCCAGCTGGAAGCGCAGCGGGGCCGAGTATTCGCTTTCCGGCAGCGGCTCGACGCGTTTGTCCGATACACGCAGCAGCAACGGCAGGCGGAAATGGCTGCCGGAGAAGGAGATCATATTTTTGTCCTGGTCGACGGTGAACTCTTTCATCTCTTTCGGGAAATTCCACAGACGAATGATATCGGGCTTCCACGCCAGCATTTTTTCTTTAATGTTCAGGAATACTTCCGACACGGATTCGCTCGACAAGCTGCTACGGCCAAGACCGATAAAGTTATCGCCGCCGAGAATATCCAGTACCGTTGCGCCGTTATCCATCGTATTACGTTTTACCGCCAGCGTGTCCTGTTGCAGTTGGTCGCCGCGCAGCACGAAGAACAGGTTGTTACGATCCTGCTTGTTCAGATACTTCCATGCGGTGTTGTTCATCGCCAGATGATCGGAAGAAACCACGATAACGGTATCTTTAAACCACGGCGATGCTTTGATTTTATTGATAAATTCGGCAATGTTTTCCTGGCTGCAGCTGACCGCGCTGAACGACTGGTTGGCCTTCCCGTCGATGTCATAACGTTTACGGTTGCAGCTACGTGAGATAAATCCATCCGGATGATGGGTGTCCACGGTCAGGGTAAACAGTGAAAAACGCTGGCCCGAGCGCGAAAGCTCTTCGAATTTTTTCCATGCTTCGTCCAGCACGGTATCGTCGTAGAAGCCCCAGTCGTTACGATAGGCCGGGTCTGCCACCACGCTTTTTAACTCTTCCGCACCGTACAGATGGTCAAAGCCGTGAGATTTCAGGAACACGTCTTTGCCGGCAAAGCGCAGGTTGGCACCCTGCACAAAGTAGTTCTGATAGCCGGAGTTTTTCAGGATGTCGCCCAGACAGATATTGTTAGGGAAGAAACTTGAGACCGACGCCGAGGCGTTGCCTTCAAATGGCGCAAACAGCGGAATACCGCACTGGGAGGCGACCATGCCAGCGATGGTGTAATCGGTACCCGGCAGTTGCATGGTATTGCTGAAATCCAGACCTTCATTTTTTAACGCGCCGAGTTCCGGGGTCAGATCCGGGAACGCGTCGTTATTAAAATAGGTGCGCTCGAGGCTCTCACCGTAGATATACACCAGGTTCAGCTTCGGGTTGGGAATGGTTTTCGACGGCTCTTTATAATACGTCGTGAAATCCGGATCGCCATCGCGCGACTGCGACTTCACCAGTTCGGTTATCTGGTGAAACGCCGGGCTGGCGTCAACGGAGGCCAGCGCCAGCAGCAGGGCCAGCAGACTGTAACCCACATGATGCGGGTGATGGCGACGGCGGCGCAGGATCCAACCGAGCGCGACAAAAACCGTCGTCAGCGCCAGCGCGATGCCGACCCCCGGCAAAATATATTTTCCAATCCCCGCGCCGGTCAGACTGTTGGTCAGCGTGTAGAGTACCGCGTCATTGATCCCGTCGCCGGTGAAATAGTCACTGGCGTACAGCGTGATATTCAGAACAATAAAAATCCCCAGCACCGATAACGTGGCGGCAAACCACCAGGTGTTGCGACCCGCTTTCCAGGCGTAAATCAGCACTGAAGCGAGAAACAGAGTGATGGAGATTAATTCTGACAACGGTCGATCCTCAGTAAACCGGGCACATGCCTGGCAGGCTAATCATTAGGGGGAAAGCACAATGTAATAGCGTTGTTACATTGCTGCAATTGTAGTGACATTAAATTACGTTGTTATTCAGAATTGGTTTAGATATGCGCGTTTTTGTGGGGAATTACTATTTATTTGAAATGTGAATGCATTGGCGGAAATAAATAGATGCCGCGCAGGTTATACGCGGCGTGTCGTGCGTCAGGAAATGAAGTTCATGCCCTGTTTTAACACCAGATCGCAGGCCTTGGTTTTAACCTGTTTCGCCAGCGAGCTGTTGCCAATCGTGTTCAGGTCCAGCTGTTGACCATCTTTGGCGTTGAGCAGACCCTGAATCCCGTCCATATAGTTGGTGTCTTGCTTCTGCTCAGGAGCACTGAGCCCCAGTTTATCCAGCACCTGGTTTTTGACGTTTTGCGTGTCGGTGACCGAGGCCAGCTTCTGTTTCGCGCAATATTCCAGGATCCCGGCGGCGTTATTCATGCTGCTGGAGGTCAACGACTGATTACTGCCATTCAGCAGGCTGGTCAGGGAAGAGAGCGACGAGCTGCTTTGCGAGCCGGAGCTTTGTTTGCTCAGCTCACTGGCCGCGCTGGAGAGCGAGTCCTGCCAGGAGGCAGCGAAAACGCTGGTGGAGATGAGCGTGCTGGCGGCAAGCGCACAGCACAGCAGACGTTTGGTAGTTTTCATCATTATATGCAACTCGTGTTATGCCTTTTCAGCGCAGTATAGCGCTGGCAGTCTTAGGAGTGGTCCTAATACGTTAATACTCTTTACCGGTGACCCGACTACGGTAGCTTTCCCAGTTAAAAATGACCCACAGGCTGTTGCCAAGGCGCATACGATCCATCACGCGCTCGCCCAGCAGCTTGTTCATTTCATCCATATTGCTGTTAGTTAACATGCCGGTCGGACGTTTTGAGGATGAACGGCGATCGACAATCTGATTAATAATCACTTTTTCATAGCGGGATTCGGTCTGCATGCCGATCTCGTCGATCACCAGCAGATCCACATTGCTCAGATCGTTGAGCAGCTGTTCTTCGCTGGTTTCACGATTGCTGAACGTTTCTTTCATCGCCGACATGATATCGGCCACGGTAATGATCAGTACCGACTTGCCGCGCAATAGCAGTTCGTTGCAGATGGCGGCGGCCAGATGGTTTTTGCCGGTGCCGGGTTTGCCGGAGAAGATAAAGCTGGCGATGTTGCCGTCAAACTCTTCAACGTATTGGCGGGCTTTGCTCAGGGCGTTCATCTGACCTTCGCACTCTACCCGATAGTTTTCGAACGAACAGTTCTGATGCAGCGGACGGATACCGGAACGGTTGAATGTGCGCTGCATTTTCATGGCCCGGTTTTCGCGGGCCAGCGCTGCGGCACGAATTTCACCTTGCTCTTTTTGCCATGCCAGCAGCTCCTCGCCCGTTTTAAAGGCGGGCTCGACATTAGGTGGCATCATTTTTTGCAGACGTTTCATCAGGTCGCCAACGTTTTTCATCGTTATCCTCTAAAACCCGGTGGAATGTGGCTGTCAGGTTCACTGACGCTGTTCACATCGCGCTTTGGCATTCCGCCATTGCTGGCCCGTCCAATCTGAATGCTGCGCGCCAGTTTTTGCTGCCACTGAATATGGTGAAAGACTTTGCCTTCAGCCTGCCAGTAGGCAACAAATGAGGCCAGTTCTTCAGCAGTAACCGGCTCTCGCAACGCTACGCCCCATAAAGCGGCCTGACGCTGAAAGTCGGCATCAGGCTGCCAGGCAGCGTACATCGCAAATTTCCCCATTGGCACGGCAACGGGAGCGGTTTGCGGCTCTTCATAAAATTGATCATCCAATGTCACATCGCTTCCCGGGCGTGACAGTTTCTCCTCAAGCGCCAACAGCTCAGCCAGTCTCGCAGGCGTCACCGCGTAAAACGCTGGTGCATTGTTAGCGAATACGGCTACGGCGCCACCCGCAGACTTGGCCAGCACAGCGTGGTGATCGTGTAATAAGGCGTCAATGCTCGTGACGTCTGGCGTCAAAATTTTGCAGGGCATAATGTTTCTCAATACTGAACAACAACCGAGAAGGGGACTGCTTTTATAGTAACACAGAGAAGAAGGAGAGCAGCAGGTGAGGGGAGATTCCCCTCTCTGCACAGTATTAAAGAAAGTGCACCGTTAAACGCGTGGACGTTTGCGATACAGCCATAATCCTGGCACGGACAGACCGATGGAGAGCGCACCGACAATCGATGAGGCTTTCAGGAAGTTGGTCAGCAGGGTAATCATCAGCACTTCGCTGTAACCGAAATGGCCGATTTTTACTGCTGAGATCATGGCGGTGTAGGCGGAGATCCCGGGAAACATGGGGATCACTGCCGCGACGGTGAAGACTTTCGGATGCGCCAGATACCAGCGCGACCACTGGATCCCAATGCAGCCGACCAGCAGCGACGCCATAAATGTTGACCATTCAATATTAAACCCTGCGGTCATCATTACCATTCGTGAGCCGTGACCGAGTGCGCCGAGTAATGCGCACCATGGGAGCGCCCGATGGGGGACATTGAATACCATGGCAAAGCCAAGCGCCGGGATCGCCGACAGGATCATATCCTGCATCAGCGCCAGTATGAAATCGATCACGCCCATCCGCGCAGCCCCCATAAGGTCATCGACACGATCACGCCAATACAGGTCGCCAACGTAAGCAGACTGGCAATAGCCCAGCGAGCGAGTCCGGTATTAATGTGTCCCTTAAACATATCCGCGACGGAGTTGATCAACGGAAAGCCCGGAACCAGCAGTAGCACGCTGGCGGCCATAGCGATAGTCGGAGTATTGCTAAAGGTCGGCAACGTCAGCAGCAAACCTGAAATGGTGGTCGCCACAAAGGCGGTGATGCAAAAATTGATTTGCGGATGCAAATGCCGGGATGCCAGTATCTGGCGGATATACATCGCCACCATGCTGGCGAAAAAGGTGATCACCGCACCATCCCATCCGCCGTTATTGAGTTTACAAAAACAGGCGCAGGATAAACCGACCATCAGGGCGACCAGCCATCTTGGATAGCGCAGTGGTTTAATCTGGCTAAAGCGTTTCTCTACGCCTTTAACATCCAGCAGTTTATGTTCCGCCAAAATGACAATGTGCTGCACTTCCGTCACGACGTGCATATTAATGCCGCGATCCTGATTTTTTCGCGTTGATGTCAGGCATTGCCCGTCTTTAATGGTGGTCAGGACGATAGCGTTAGAGGAGATAGCGCTTTCTACACTATCCATGCCAAGCGCCAGCCCGAGGCGGGTGGATAGCTCGTCAACCAGCGCGCTTTCTGCCCCATGCTGAAGTAAAAAAAGACCGCATTGAATACATAACCGTGTAACCGTTCGCTGTGACGACTGCTCTGTTTGCATGGTTCGCTCTGACTGAAAAGGATCTCTTTGAGTGACGAATGTTTACTTTTATCATGAAGCATGAGCCCGCTGGCTCTGGCTAAGATCAATCTTTGTGTCGAAAAAAGACACCGACGATACGGTTATGGCATATTAACACTCCCCACTCGCCGAGGTATGAGAGGGCGCATGACTGTAATGTAGCGTTATTTACCCGGATGGCAAATACATAAGCCATGCTAACGATCTATTGTAGTTATTTTAATTTTACAAATAACGTATTTATGCGTAATCATGTAATAATAGCTTGACAGTTTGGCTTTATCTGGATTGTAGTGCCAATACTTTTATTTTAATAAACGCCAAGGATAAGCAATTCACCCCGTTTATTGTTCGGAGTATTTTCCCGTGAATTAATGGCTATTAATTTATTCGGGAGAACTGAATTAAGTACGATTACGGACTGGTGAGTGTGGAGGGGATATGTTGCAAGGACGCTGCAAAAACGCAATTATTATTAGTAAATCGCCGATTATACAGACCGGGCTTAAAGGTATAATACAGGCGCAGTTTGCCGATTACGAACTTACATACTGTTGTTCTGTTGAAGAACTAACATTATTACAACTACGGTACGCTGATTTGGTGATTGCTGATTTAACTGGAGACTGCAATTATCCTCGTTCAGTCTGCGAACAATATTATTCTTTATTATCTCAATACCGTGATATTCACTGGGTCTTTCTCGTCTCTCGTATTTTCTATCCTTTGGCTATTGAGCTACTGATGTGTCCTGTCAGTTCGCTGCTCTCTGATGCAGAGCCGATAGAAAGTTTAGTGAGCGTCATTCACGCAGGAAATGCGCGAGCAGAAAGAATAAGTAAGACACTACTTTCTCCACCTGCCATGCCGCAATTGTTAGATCATAGCGCGCGCTCAATAGTCCTCACTCTCTCTGAAAGGAAAGTGCTGCGCCTCCTTGGGAAAGGCTGGGGAATTAATCAGATTGCGATGTTGCTGAAGAAAAGCAATAAAACAATCAGTGCCCAAAAGAATAGCGCTATGCGTCGCTTGTCGATAAATAGCAATGCAGAAATGTATGCCTGGATAAATAGTTCTCAAGGATCGCGAGAACTTAATTTACCTTCAGTTTATGGAGAAACCACGGAATGGAAAGCAGAATCATCAAAAGAAACGTTGCACTGGTAGAAAAGTGTACAATGAGCAGTGTAGGTATTAATAGTTTATTTAATACCATGCCAGATGACCAATATAAACTTCATCTCTTTTCTAGCCAGCCCACTTTTAGTCAGGCAATGTTAAAGATGTCGTTTTCGGCAGTTATTTTTTCTCTCTCTGCAATCAGAAGCGATCGCAGAGCTGGGTTGGCCTATTTAACGGAACTGGCGATAAATTTTCCACGGATTCGCCGTGTGGTGATTGCCGATGATGACGCTGAAGCGCGTTTAATTGGCTCCTTGTCCCCCTTGCCGCTGGATGGCGTTGTGAGTAAAGCTTCTTCGTTAACGGTGCTACAGGACGCTTTATTAACGGCGTTAAGCTGCCCAAGCCGAGGAACCGAAAGCACGAAAAACCATTGGTATATTAATCAAAGCCGCATGCTCAGTCCGACAGAACGAGAAATACTGCGCTTTATGTCAAATGGCTATTCGATGCCGCAGATTGCCGCTCAGCTTGAACGGAACATTAAAACCATTCGGGCACACAAATTTAATGTGATGTCCAAACTGGGAGTAAGCTCAGATGCCGGGTTACTGGATGCTGCCGATATCCTGCTGTACCTGCGTGCTGGCGAGCCAGCGCCTTTTATGCAGGCGGCTTCGTGACAGGCAACGTTGACGTGCTTTGTGCCGGGTTTGGTCGCCGATTTAGCGTGTGAAGCATTACTGACACACGTCAACCCAGGTGGCAGAAGTCAGTTCAGCCATCCTCTCAGGCGTGATGCGAACCGCGCTGTGGATGGCACCTGCGGCAGGCAACACTTCAGCGTAGTGCTTCAGAGAAACATCACAGTACACTGAAATCGGTGTTTCTAATCCGAAGGGGCAAACGCCGCCAACGGGATGCCCCGTCGCGCTCACGACCTCATCGCTACTCAACATACGGGCTTTGGCACCGAACGTACTCTTTAGCTTTTTATTATCCAGTCGGGCATCACCTTTTGCCACGACCAAGATGATGTCGTTCTTCACCTTTAGCGAAAGTGTTTTCGCTATCTGGCCAGGTTCAACGTTATGGGCTTTTGCTGCCAGATCAACGGTTGCTGTGCTCTGATCTAATTCGATAATCTCAATATCTGGTGCATGTTGCGCCAGGAATTGACGTACTGATTGCAAACTCATTCTTCTCTCCCTTTCGCTTACAGATAACCCTGCACAGCAGAAAACATGCAGGATGTAATTTGTCATAGGGGCAACCGCACTGTAAATATTTTATTGTAACAATATAGCAACATTAGCAGTTTTTCGATCGTCTTCACAATCAAAGAAACCGGTTACAGTAACCGGTTGCAGAATGCTGAAATGACGATTAATACTGAAGTTGTCACTTCCTCTGTATCACATAATAAGAGCCATCTATGAAACTTAACTCGAATAGCGGTAGTGCTGGTGTTCCCCCCGGCACGGTTGCGAAAAGTGGTAATGGGATTTACGTGGTGGTGTTGATGCCAACACGGTTGCAAGGTTTTGCACAACGGGAGAACGGCTATGTCTACTAACCATGCTGTGTTTAACGTGATTTTCCGCTTTGTTGAAAACTATGTTAGCCCTGTTGCCGGGCGCATCTCTTCACAACGTCATGTCATGGCTATTCGTGACGGTTTTATTTCGGCGATGCCTTTTATGATTGTAGGCTCTTTTCTGCTGGTTTTTGCCTATCCGCCGTTTTCTCCCGATACCACCTGGGGATTCGCCCGTGCGTGGCTGGATTTGGCAAAACAGTTTGAAGGCCAAATCCTCACACCGTTTGATATGACGATGGGGATCATGTCGGTCTACATATGTGCGGCTATTGCTTATAACCTGGGCAAGCACTATGTGAAGTCGTATCAGTTAGATCCGTTTATGTGTGCGATGCTATCAATCATGGCTTTTTTGCTGATTGCCGCGCCAAAAACCAAAGGCACGATGCCGGTTGATAGTCTGGGAGGAACGGGGATTTTCACCGCCATCCTGGTAGCCATTTACTGCGTTGAAATGATGCGCTTCCTGAAGGCGCACAACATTGGCATCCGTTTACCCGATCAGGTGCCGCCGATGATCAAAAACTCTTTCGATCTGCTGATCCCGGTGCTGGTGGTGGTGCTAACGCTGTACCCGCTAAGCCTGGTGATACAGTCGCAGTTTGACATGCTGATCCCGCAGGCCATTATGGCCATTTTCAAACCACTGGTGTCGGCTGCAGATTCTCTCCCGGCGATCCTGCTGGCGGTATTGATCGGCCATCTGCTGTGGTTTGCCGGTATTCACGGCGCGGCTATTGTGTCGGGAATGCTGCAAATGTTCTGGCTCACCAATCTCGGGATGAACCAGTCGGCGCTGGCGCAGGGTGCGCCGTTGCCGCATATCTTTATGGAAGCGTTCTGGACGTTCTTCATTGTGGTTGGTGGTTCCGGCGCGACGATGGGGTTGGTGATTTGCTATCTGCGGAGTCGTTCAGCTCATCTACGCTCGATTGGGCGTCTGAGCGTGGTCCCCAGCATTTTTAATATTAACGAACCGGTGATATTTGGTACGCCGATTGTCATGAACCCGGTGTTTTTTATCCCCTTCCTGCTGGCTCCGATGGTGAATGCGGTACTGGCGTGGGCGGCGATGAAACTGGATTTAATTGGGCGGGTAATTTCAGTGGTTCCATGGACGGCCCCGGCACCGGTTGGCGCCGCATGGGCGTTAGGTTGGGATTATCGTGCGGCTATCCTGGTGGTGCTGTTGGCGCTGGTATCGGCCGTTATCTACTTCCCGTTCTTTAAGGTCTACGAAAAGCAGTTATTAGCGCAGGAAAAAGAAGAAGCGCAGCGTATGGAAGAGGAAAACCAGCAGGTTGCATAAATATCTGGCGAGGGGCTACGGCTCCTCGCTTACTTCAGCGTGCAGTCTCCGCATTGCTGAACGTCAGGCAGGCGATAGCGTTGGCAGCAGGTTCTGCGCACTAACAGCCCTTCACGCGGAACAACGGTACGCCATAGAGGATTATCCTGACCGCAGGAAAGTTGTTTCTCAAAAAAGCAGGTCTGGCGCAGCGTGGTCAGCAGTTCTTCACCTAACAACGGCTTCATTTCCGTTAAATACCAGTGAATTAAGTATCCGGTGTTGCTCCAGATAAGCTTTGCGTTGATCTCACCCGTTGCTTCCAGCGCCTGCACAACCGGCGTTAGCGCTGAGAGAATCAGCGTTTCCATGCGTTGTTGAGGAGACAGGGCTGTAGCCAGATGATCCTGATGGACATCGATCCAGAAGCAGGCTGCTCGGCCCGTTTCGTGGAATTCTACGTGCATGTGTTCAGGAGAGACGTCTATAGCCTCTTTTTGCGTCAGCAGGGCCACCATTAACGGAGGCATCATCAGGCCGATATACCATTGCGCCCAAAGAGATATCAGGGGCTTATTTTCGCGGGGCAGCGTGGGCTGGTTGCGATAGATATGGTCTGAATAAACAGCGAGCAATGAACTTAGCGTCGTCGGTTGCGTCCATTCATGCAGCGTCATTGCACCTGGCACAGGCGTTTCGTCAAGACGAATGAAGTCCAGCAAGTGCTCGCGAGTTTTGGCTATCGTTGCGCGTACGGCAGCAGCCAGCGAGGGCATCTCTGAGGGGAGATGGCTACGCCAGATGACATCTTCAACGATCGGTGCAGAACGATAAGCCATGTCGATATAAGGATGTTAATCTTAATGATAATGATTGCTAATCCTATAATTGGTGTTAAGCGATAGCAAGATCTTTGTCGCCATCTCGGGTGGCACCGCACAGAAAGCTCAGATAGAAGGGCAGTTTACCCGTAGCTCATCGCTGACCAGAGTATTGTTACGCCCAAGATTCTTCGCCTCGTAAAGGGCTTTATCCGCTTTGGCAATAGCAGCATCAATATCCTGTTCGACCAGAGGTGCAATGCCGATACTGACGGTTACGTTGGTTGCCACGCTCTCATTAAACATGTGAGGGATTTTAAGGTCGTACACTTTCTGGCGGATACGTTCGGCGGCAGCCTGGGCCTGCTGTGGATCGACTGCGGTCAGCAAAACCATAAACTCTTCACCGCCAAAACGCGCCACCACATCCCTGGAGCGGACGGAGTCTCGGATGGCGGCAGAAACACGGATCAACGCCTGGTCGCCCATCATATGTCCGTAATGATCGTTATAGGATTTGAAATGGTCGATATCCAGCAGAAGAACGAAGTGTCTCGAATTACTTAGGGCCAACAGCGTATCGAGCCGGTGTTGCAGCCCCCGGCGATTATACAAACCGGTTAGCGGGTCGAGCATGCTGAGCCCGTTCAGGGTTTCTCGTTCTTCCAGCAGTTTGTACATCAGCTGCTGAGCGAACCCATCGTAGCGCTTTTGTATCACATGCTGGATGGCGATACCTGCCATAGGCAGCGCCATAAAATAGAAAATCCGCAAACCATGCTCGCTGCCGTTAAGCCATAAACAAACGGCGACGGAGGGGAGTGAGTGGAGCGTAAACGCGATGATATTATTGGCAAAAGCGATAGAGCCAATAAACAGTACGCTGAGAAGCGCTATTAACAGGAAATAATAATCATTCTGACCTAAAGCATTATATTTCAATAATATGTGTAACGCCCATAACAAGCCAAAAACGATTGAAATAAAAGGGAGATTAATTCTTTTATCTGCGTATTTCCCATGCCATACCAGCAGCAGTGTACTCATCACCAGTATCAGCAACGCCGATACTGATAAGGCTTTGACCGCAAACAGTGGGAAAAAAAGCGTAAACAGCGCGGAGACTGCGTTGAGCAGCAGAAACAGTCGTAAAGAGAGTTGGTATTTTTTGGTGCGCAGAGTTCGCCAGGATTGTACTGTCATAGGTAAATATTGTTAGTTATCTGCAATGTACGAAGGTGTGTTGGTAAATAAAACAAATAACGAACGGGGTATCATTCGCAGAGGTTTTTATTGTTTTTAGTTGAAGAGCTAACCGGTGAGCAATTTATCACCTTGGGTTATTCATGTCATCAATCGTTAAGTAAAACTCATATAATTGATAGTGCTTCACGGCTGACAAATGAGAAATTTTATCATATGATATTGGTTATCATTATCAGTGTCATAGGTGGAATCATGTTGCAACGTACGCTGGGCAGTGGATGGGGTGTTCTGCTGCCGGGAATGCTGATTGCCGGGATGGCATATAGCGACCTGTCGGTCTACGTATGGAAGGTGATGATTGTATTAGGATTACTACTGACTTCGCTCATGTTGTACCACAAGCGTTTACGGCACTTTGTTTTGTTACCTTCATGCGCGGCGCTGATTGGTGGCATTGTTCTGGTAATAATGAACTGGAATCAGGGATGAACAAAACTAGAGAAGGAAATCGAGAGGGAAATAAGATAATTGGTGCGAGGGGGGGGACTCGAACCCCCACATCCTAAGGACACTAACACCTGAAGCTAGCGCGTCTACCAATTCCGCCACCTTCGCCCAGTGCGAGCAATATCTTCGTGGATTATGGTGCGAGGGGGGGGACTTGAACCCCCACGTCCGTAAGGACACTAACACCTGAAGCTAGCGCGTCTACCAATTCCGCCACCTTCGCATACCATCGACACTCAAAAAAAGTATCGTTACCACGGAGGCGAATTCTAGAGATTTTATGCAGGGCGTCAACTGTTAATTATCGAACTTAACGTGATTGCCGAAAAAAAAGGCGTTTCTTCGGCTTTGGCGTTTTATGCAGGCCGGATAAGCGATAGCGCCATCCGGCGTTGCTCGGTGTCACGCCAGATGGCGGCGTAAACGCCTTATCTGGCCTACAGCGGTTAGGCTTTTTTCGCCTGGCGCGTCATGATGGTGCGATAGACCTTGAAGCGCCCGGTCTGCGCGATAACTTCGTGGAAGCCAAACACTTCATCCAGAACCTTCGGATAAGGCAGGAAGGCGTTTGCCACGATACGCAGTTCACCGCCACTGTTCAGATGACGCACGGCGCCGCGAATCAGCGTTTGCGCGGCATCAAGGCTGGTCTGCATTCCGTCGTGGAACGGTGGATTGGAGATGATCATATCAAATCGGCCCGTTACGTCAGAAAAGACGTTACTGGCGATGACGTCACCTTCAATGCCATTGGCTACAAGCGTTGCGCGGCTTGCTTCAACGGCGGCGGCGCTAACATCGCACAGGGTTAAGCGCACTTTTGGCGAGTGGCTGGCTAAGGCGACGGAGAGAACGCCTGCGCCACAGCCGACATCCAGCACTTTGCCTTTGGTGTGCGGCGTCAGCGTGGAGAGCAGCAGTTGGCTGCCAACGTCCAGGCCGTCACGGCTGAAGACGCCCGGCAGCGTTTTGATGGTCAGATTTTCTGTCTGGTATTCATCCCAGTATTTTTCTGCATCAAAGACCGGCTGTTTTTCCAGACGACCGTGGTACAGGCCACAGCGACGTGCGCTGTCGACTTTGTTTAACGGTGCGTATTCGGCCAGCATCTGCTCTGCGCTACGTACGCCGCTGCGATTCTCACCGACAACAAAAATATCGGTGCCAACCGGTAACAGCGACAGAATGTTCATCAACTGGAACTGGGCTTCCGGCTTATTCTTCGGCCAGTAGTAGATCAGCGTATCGCTATCGGCAACGTCATCGGCCTGCGCGATGAGGCTGAAGCGGACGTTGTCGCCCATCTGGCGGTTAAGCACCTGCCAGTGGTGAAGTTGCTGAGTGTGCGCTCGGCTGGCGGCGCTTTCAAAATGGGCAGGCAGGTCATCCTGCAAATCACCGGCAAACAGAATACGGCTTTGTTCGAAATCATCACTGTGGCGCAGCAAGACTTCACTTGCCGGGGTAAAAGCAGACATGGAATGCTCCTTAAATTGTACAGCGGGGGATTATAGTTGTTTGATGGCACGGATTCGACAAATTTGCTATATTTGCGCCCCTGATAGACAGGAGTGTTTCGCTATGACATCCCGACGAGACTGGCAGTTACAGCAACTGGGCATTACGCAGTGGTCGTTGCGTCGTCCTGGCGCACTGCAGGGCGAGATCGCGATTTCCATTCCTGCGCATGTCCGTTTGGTGATGGTTGCTGCACAGTTACCCGCGCTAACCGAACCATTGATGAGCGATATTTTACGCGCATTAACCGTCAGCCCGGATCAGGTTTTACAACTGACGCCTGACCGTGTCGCCATGCTGCCGCAAGGCAGTCGCTGTAATAGCTGGCGGCTGGGAACCGAAGAGCCGCTGCTGCTGGAGGGCGCTCAGGTCGAGAGTCCTGCGTTTAATGAATTACGGGAAAACCCAGCGGCACGCGCCGCGTTATGGCAACAAATCTGCGCATATGAACACGATTTCTTCCCTCGAACCGACTGATTTACCCGCAGCATTTCATATTGAAAAACGCGCCCACGCTTTTCCGTGGAGTGAAAAAACATTTGCCAGCAACCAGGGCGATCGCTATCTCAATTTTCAGTTGAGGGTTGATGACGTGATGGCGGCTTTTGCGATTACGCAGGTCGTGCTGGATGAAGCTACGCTGTTCAATATTGCCGTCGATCCTGACTTTCAGCGCCGTGGGCTGGGGCGTGAGCTGTTGGAGCATTTGATCGATGAGCTGGAAAAGCGTGGCATTTTGACGCTGTGGCTTGAAGTGCGCGCCTCGAATGCGGCCGCTATCGCGCTGTACGAAAGCTTAGGCTTTAACGAGGCGACGATCCGTCGCAATTACTATCCAATGGCCGATGGTCACGAAGACGCCATCATCATGGCGTTGCCAATCAGCATGTAAGACAAGGTGTAATGATGAAGAAGTGGGACTGGATTTTCTTTGATGCCGACGAAACGCTGTTTACATTTGACTCGTTTACCGGCTTACAGCGGATGTTTCTCGACTATAGCATTACCTTTACCGCTGAAGATTTTCAGGACTACCAGGCCGTGAATAAACCGCTGTGGGTGGATTACCAAAACGGCGCGATTACCTCATTACAACTGCAGCATGCCCGTTTTCAGAGCTGGGCCGAACGCCTGAAGGTTGAACCGGGCCAGCTTAATGATGCATTCATCAATGCGATGGCGGAGATCTGCTCGCCGTTGCCGGGGGCGGTTTCTCTGCTCAATGCGATTCGTGATAAAGCGAAAATCGGCATCATTACTAACGGCTTTACCGCGTTGCAGCAAATCCGCCTTGAGCGGACGGGGCTGCGCGATTATTTCGATCTGCTGGTGATTTCTGAGCAGGTTGGGGTGGCAAAACCTGATTCCCGTATTTTTGACCATGCGCTGGAGCAGGCGGGCAATCCTGACCGTTCTCGCGTGCTAATGGTGGGTGACACCGCAGAGTCCGATATTCTTGGCGGCATTAACGCCGGGCTATCCACCTGCTGGCTAAATACGCACCACCGCGAGCAGCCAGCGGGCATTCAGCCGACCTGGACCGTAGCGTCATTAAGCGAACTGGAGCAGCTCCTGTGTAAACACTGATTGCCTCCCCCCCGTTGATGGGTAAAATAGCCGCAATTTTTCGTATTCAACTTGCCCGGCCCGTTGCCGTGCTTACCTAAGAAGATTTGACTATGACGTTGTCTCCTTATTTGCAAGAGGTGGCCAAACGCCGCACTTTTGCCATTATTTCTCACCCGGATGCCGGTAAAACGACAATTACTGAAAAGGTATTGTTATTCGGACAGGCCATTCAGACCGCCGGTACGGTAAAAGGCCGTGGCTCCAGCCAGCATGCAAAATCTGACTGGATGGAAATGGAAAAGCAACGTGGTATCTCCATTACCACTTCTGTGATGCAGTTTCCGTATCATGACTGCCTGGTGAACCTGCTGGACACCCCGGGGCACGAAGACTTCTCCGAAGATACCTATCGTACTCTGACGGCGGTGGACTGTTGCCTGATGGTTATCGATGCTGCAAAAGGCGTTGAAGATCGTACCCGTAAGCTGATGGAAGTTACCCGTCTGCGCGATACGCCGATCCTGACCTTTATGAACAAACTCGACCGTGACATCCGCGATCCGATGGAGCTGCTGGATGAAGTTGAGAACGAACTGAAAATCGGCTGTGCGCCGATCACCTGGCCGATTGGCTGCGGTAAGTTGTTCAAAGGTGTCTATCACCTTTATAAAGATGAAACTTACCTGTATCAGACCGGTAAAGGCCACACCATTCAGGAAGTGCGTGTTGTTAAAGGTCTTAACAACCCGGAACTTGATACTGCCGTGGGTGAAGACCTGGCGCAGCAGCTGCGTGACGAGCTGGAGCTGGTGCAGGGCGCGTCCAACGAGTTCGACCATGAGTTGTTCCTTGCGGGCGAAATCACCCCGGTCTTCTTCGGTACCGCGTTGGGTAACTTCGGCGTTGACCATATGCTGGATGGCTTAGTGGAGTGGGCGCCTGCGCCGATGCCGCGTAAAACCGACACCCGCGTCGTCGAAGCCTCAGAAGAGAAGTTCACCGGTTTCGTGTTTAAAATTCAGGCCAACATGGACCCGAAACACCGTGACCGTGTGGCGTTCATGCGTGTGGTATCCGGCAAGTATGAGAAAGGCATGAAAATGCGCCAGGTGCGCATTGGTAAAGACGTGGTGATCTCCGACGCACTCACCTTTATGGCCGGTGACCGTTCTCATGTGGAAGAAGCGTATCCGGGCGATATTCTCGGCCTGCATAACCACGGCACTATCCAGATCGGCGATACCTTTACCCAGGGCGAAATGATGAAGTTCACCGGTATTCCGAACTTCGCGCCGGAGCTGTTCCGTCGTATTCGCCTGAAGGATCCATTGAAGCAGAAACAGCTGCTGAAAGGGCTGGTTCAGCTTTCAGAAGAGGGTGCAGTGCAGGTATTCCGTCCGATCGCCAACAACGATCTGATCGTCGGTGCGGTGGGTGTGCTGCAGTTTGACGTGGTGGTTTCACGTCTGAAGAGCGAGTACAACGTTGAAGCGATTTATGAATCCGTCAATGTGGCGACTGCACGCTGGGTAGAATGTTCTGACGTGAAGAAATTCGAAGAATTTAAGCGTAAGAACGAAATTCAGCTGGCGCTGGATGGCGGCGATAACCTCACCTATATCGCGCCAACCATGGTTAACCTGAATCTCACCCAGGAACGTTATCCGGACGTTCAGTTCCGTAAAACACGCGAACACTAATCGACCTTCCAGGGCACGGTATCCGCCGTGCCCTGCAACTTTCCCTGTCTTTTAAATCCCTTGCGGAATGTTCTTAAAACTTCGCGTTTTTCTTTTGTTTGCCTGTTTTTTAGTCAACTCGGGCAGCGATCACGAAATCCTGAACTATATTTAACAATGTGATGACATAAATATCGGCGTTAAATGCTTTTTAGGCTGCCTGTTGCAGCTTCTATTGCTGATATTTATTCCACTTACAAAATTAGTTGCTGGTTCAGGCCGTGTAACGGCAGAGCCTGGCTTTTAGCAAAACATACAGGAATACATCGATGACAATGACAGGACTTAAGATTTCTAAAACGCTGCTGGCCGTGATGCTGACCTCCGCTGTTGCAACGGGTTCTGCTTATGCAGAAAACGCCACGACGGATAAAGCGCAATCCGGCGTCGAAAGTGCGGGGCAGAAAGTCGATAGCTCTATGAACAAAGTCGGTAATTTCATGGATGACAGCACCATCACCGCGAAAGTAAAAGCCGCGCTGGTGGACCACGATAGCATTAAGAGCACCGATATTTCCGTCAAGACCGATCAGAAAGTAGTAACGCTAAGCGGCTTTGTTGAAAGCCAGGCGCAGGCTGAAGAAGCGGTGAAAGTGGCGAAAGGCGTTGAGGGTGTGACCTCCGTTAGCGACAAACTGCACGTGCGTGATAGTAAAGAAACCTCCGTTAAAGGCTATGCGGGCGATACGGCAATCACCAGTGAAGTAAAAGCCAAGCTGCTGGCCGATGATATTGTCCCTTCACGCAAGGTGAAAGTTGAGACCACCGATGGTGTGGTACAGCTTTCAGGAACCGTTGAATCTCAGGCTCAAAGCGATCGCGCTGAGAGCATCGCCAAAGCGATTGATGGCGTGAAAAGCGTCAAAAACGATCTCAAAACTCACTAATTAGACTTAATTCGCCCTCCTGACGTTTGTCGGGAGGCGTATTGTGCACCACACTGAAAATATCGCCGATGGGTAGCCTGAGCGCTCATATCAAGCGGTGAAATTAACTATGGTAAAGGAGAAGCATATGTTTCGATGGGGCATCATATTTCTGGTTATCGCGTTAATTGCCGCTGCACTGGGTTTTGGTGGACTGGCGGGTACCGCTGCAGGCGCAGCGAAAATTGTTTTTGTGGTGGGTATCATTCTGTTTCTGGTCAGCCTGTTTACCGGGCGTAAACGACCCTAGTACGTAAACCGTAAAGATAACTTGCTACTGAGCCAGTCCAGCGGACTGGCTTTTACGGTTTTAGCTGCAGGCAATTTGCGTTACTTTGTTGTCCTATTACAAAAACAACAGGAAGGCAGAGGTGGGGCAGAGAATACCCGTCACGCTCGGTAATATCGCGCCGTTATCGTTACGTCCGTTTCAACCAGGCAGTATGGCGCTGGTGTGCGAGGGCGGGGGACAAAGAGGCATCTTCACCGCAGGCGTACTGGATGAATTCATGCGCGCGCAGTTCAATCCCTTTGATCTCTTCTACGGGACGTCCGCTGGTGCGCAAAACCTTTCAGCTTATCTCTGTAACCAGCCCGGTTACGGTCGTAAAGTCATCATGCGTTACACTACCCGACGTGAGTTTTTTGACCCGGTGCGCTTTGTGCGCGGGGGAAACTTAATCGATCTCGACTGGCTGGTGGATTCGACCTCGTCCCAAATGCCGCTGGCGATGGACAACGCTGAGCGCTTGTTTGCCGCGGGGAAAGCGTTTTATATGTGCGCCTGTCGGGGTGATGACTACACGCCGGGCTATTTTTCGCCGAACCGGCAAAACTGGCTCGATCTTATTCGTGCCTCCAGCGCGATTCCCGGGTTCTACCGCACAGGGGTTGCGCTGGACGGCGTGAATTACCTGGATGGGGCGTCAGCGACGCCATTCCCGTGCAGGAAGCGGCGAAGCAGGGGGCGAAAACGCTGGTGGTTATCCGCACAGTGCCTTCGCAAATGTACTACACCCCGCAGTGGTTCAAGCGTATGGAACGCTGGCTGGGCGAAAGCAGCCTGCAACCACTGTTGAATCTGGTGCAGCACCATGAAGCCACCTATCGCGCGATTCAGAGCTTTATTGAGAAACCGCCGGGCAAGCTGCGTATCTTTGAGATCTACCCGCCCAAACCGCTCCACAGCATGGCGTTGGGAAGCCGTATTCCGGCCTTGCGGGAAGATTACAAAACCGGACGCCTGTGCGGTCGTTACTTCCTCGCTACCGTCGGCAAACTGCTGGGGAAAAACGTGCCGCTGCCTCGTCAGACGCCGAAGATTGTGGTGCCGGGACCGGTGGTGGTTCCTCCCGCGCCGGTGGCCAACGATGCCCACGCGCCGGTGGTGGCCAATGCGCCTCAGGCCAACGATACAACGTTTAATAATGAGGATTTGGCGTGAGTTATCGTTTTATCGATACGCACTGTCACTTTGATTTCCCGCCGTTTACCGGCGATGAACCTGCCAGCATTCAGCGCGCGGCGGAAGTTGGTGTACAGAGCATTATCGTTCCGGCCACCCAGGCGGCGAATTTTTCCCGTGTACTGGCGTTAGCGGAAAATTATCCTCCATTATTTGCCGCGCTTGGTTTACATCCCATTGTTATTGAACAACATAGTGATGACTGCCTGGACCAGTTGCAACAGGTGCTGGATAAGCGCCCACAAAAGCTGGTGGCGGTAGGTGAGATTGGATTGGATCTGTATCGCGACGATCCGCAATTCGACAAGCAAGAGCGGGTGCTGGAAGCGCAACTTAAGCTGGCGAAGCGGTACGAACTGCCGGTGATCCTGCATTCGCGACGCACGCATGACAAGCTGGCGATGTACCTTAAACGCCATGCTTTGCCACGAACAGGCGTGGTGCATGGGTTTTCCGGGAGCGTGCAGCAGGCCGAACGCTTTGTGCAACTGGGATACAAAATTGGCGTGGGCGGCACCATTACCTATCCGCGCGCCAGTAAAACCCGCGAGGTAATGGCGCAGCTGCCGCTCGAGTCGCTGTTGCTGGAAACCGACGCGCCGGATATGCCGCTCAACGGCTTTCAGGGGCAGCCTAATCGCCCGGAGCAGGTGGTCAGAGTTTTTGACGTCTTATGCGAACTGCGCCCGGAACCTGCGGACGTGATTGCTGACGCGCTGTATCGTAATACCACGGCGTTGTTTGATTTTTGAATTCCGGATGCGGCGCTATTGCATCGCATCCGGCCATCACAGGTACAGCGCCGGGAAAATCAAATTATCCACCCCGCGTTCGCGCAATCTTTGCGCCAGGTGTTCCACATCCTCCGGCGTGGCGCTCGGCCAGTCCTTCGCTTCGCCATACACCCCGTGCGCATGAAAGGCATTCAGCCGTACCGGCACGTCACCTGAACCTCTGATAAACGCTGCCAGCGCATCAATATGCTGTAGATAATCCACCTGACCAGGGATAACCAGCAGGCGCAGTTCCGCAAGTTTCCCTTGCCCGGACAGAAAGGTAATGCTTTGTTTAATCAGCGTGTTATCGCGACCGGTCAACTGACGATGACACGTGCTGTCCCAGGCTTTTAAATCCAGCATTACGCCGTCGCACACCGGCAGCAGCTTCTGCCAGCCGGTTTCGCTCAGCATGCCATTGCTGTCGACCATACAGGTCAGGTGTTGCAGTTGCGGATCGGTTTTGATCGCACGAAACAGCGCCACAATAAACGGTAGCTGGGTTGTCGCTTCGCCGCCGCTGACCGTAATTCCCTCAATAAACAGTGCTGCCTTGCGAATATGCTGCAGCACCTCATCAACGCTCATGGTCTGCGCCATCGGCGTGGCCTGCTGGGGGCACATATGAAGGCAGGTGTCACACTGCTGACATAAATCAGACTGCCACCACACTTTCCCCGCGCTCAGGCTCAGCGCCTCATGCGGGCAATGCAGCACACACTCCCCGCAGTCGTTGCAGCGTCCCATCGTCCACGGATTGTGGCAGTTTTTACAGCGCAGATTACATCCCTGCAGAAACAGAGCCAGGCGACTGCCCGGCCCGTCGACGCAGGAGAAAGGGATAATCTTACTTACCGAAGCGCATCTGCTGTTCATGGCTAATCACGCGAGGTTGTCGTTCCAGAATGCGCGTATTACGCGCGGCTTCTTCGCCAAGCCAGGTGGTGTTGGTGCGAGAACCTTCGGCGCGATATTTTTCCAGATCCGACAGACGCACCATGTAACCCGTAACGCGAACCAGATCGTTGCCGCTCACGTTGGCGGTAAACTCACGCATCCCGGCTTTAAATGCGCCGAGGCACAGCTGCGCCAGCGCCTGAGGATTGCGCTTGATGGTTTCATCCAGCGTGAGAATGTCGCTGATTCCCGCGTGATAAAACGCGTGATGCGGTGCGACGGTTTGCAGATGAGTGATCGGGTCTGGTTCATCGCCGTAAGGCAGGCGTGCACCCGGTGTGGTGCCGATGTCAGAACTGATCCCCGACTGTGCATGCAGCATCGCGCGCTGCTTCCAGCCATATTTCACCGGGGTGCTTTCGACAAACTCCGCCAATTGGGCGCTGATGCGATAGCCAAGCTGATTGGCGAACTCATCTTTTCCGTAGCGCGCATTTTGTCCCGCCTTATCGCACAGTAGATTCACCGCCTCCGCCAGGCCATACATGCCGAACATAGGCACAAAACGTTCGGGATCAATCAACCCTTCCTGCACGAGGAAGCTATTCTCAAAGAAATGTGATTTTTCATAGAGGAATTCACATCGTGAATCAATGATGGCGATTTGCTGTTGGCAATAGTGC
>OLQX01000106.1_pt1 | contig 103889 bp, 107 predicted proteins | sample 1672581 | NCBI WGS metagenome assembly OLQX01 (sample SAMEA3136701, study PRJEB25190) | human gut metagenome | reverse complement strand
GGGTCGCGGGTTCGAGTCCCGTCCGTTCCGCCACTTATTAAGAGCCCTGAGCATTAGCTCAGGGCTTTTTCTTTGCCTGCAGTTTAATTATTGCTACATCCGCAAAAATCCTCTGCATTTATCACTCTTTTTCTATAAAGAGCTGGAAGTCATAATCCTCTTAGTTGATGAACATAGTGATTAAAAAGAGGAATTCTATGACTATCCCTGCATTCGGTTTGGGTACTTTCCGCCTGAAAGACGACGTGGTTATCGCTTCTGTTAAAACGGCGCTTGAACTAGGCTACCGTGCTGTCGACACTGCGCAAATCTATGATAATGAAGCGGCTGTTGGTCAGGCGATTGCCGAAACCGGCGTACCGCGTAACGAACTGTACATCACCACCAAGATCTGGATTGAAAATCTCAGCAAAGAAAAACTGATCCCAAGTCTGAAAGAAAGCCTGAAGAAACTGCGTACAGATTATGTTGATTTGGTGCTGATCCACTGGCCATCTCCAGGAGATGCTGTATCTGTTGAGGAATTCATGCTGGCGCTGCTCGAAGCAAAACAGCAGGGACTGACTCGTGAAATTGGTATCTCAAACTTCACCATTGCGCTGATGGAAAAAGCCATTGCCGCAGTAGGCGCAGACAATATTGCGACCAACCAGATTGAGCTTTCTCCGTATCTTCAGAGCCGTAAGGTGGTTGACTGGGCGAAAGCACACGGTATCCACATCACCTCTTACATGACGCTGGCTTACGGTAACGCGCTGAAAGATGAAGTGATTGCGCACATTGCCGCTAAACATAACGCGACCCCGGCGCAGGTTATTCTGGCATGGGCAATGGGGGAAGGTTACTCCGTAATTCCTTCTTCTACCAAACGTGAAAACCTGGCAAGCAACGTGCTGGCGCTGGAACTGCATCTGGATGCCGAAGATAAAAAAATGATCGCGGCACTGGACTGCAACGATCGTCTGGTCAGCCCGGAAGGTCTGGCTCCTGCCTGGGATTAATTGCCCGATCCTGTGTATCCCTTACCCCTCTTTTACAGCTCCTTCGGGAGCTGTTCTTATATATTCACTTAAAAAGTCTATAAATGCACGAATACGTGTACTGACCGCACGATCGCTGTAGTAAACGGCGCTGAAAGGCATTTTTACCGGCAGACGTTTATCGGCCAGCAGTTCCACTAGCTCTCCCTGCGCGATCTCTTTATCTATCATATAATCTGAAAGACAGGCGATGCCGTTGCCGTTCAGGCAAAGCTGTTTTAGCGTTTCCCCACTGTTGGAAGAAATTCCACACTCGACCTCATGCAGCTGTCCGTCGCTACAGGCAATTGGCCAGGTATTGAGCGAAACCGGTTCGGAAAACCCCAGACACAGATGCTGTTTTAACTCCTCGACGGTCTCTGGTCTACCAAAACGGGCAATGTACTCCGGTGAGGCAATAATCTTGCGATAGCTGGTAAATAACGGACGCGCACGTAGACTCGAGTCAGTCAGTGTACCCGCTCGTATAGCAACATCCACTTTTCGTTCAATAAGATTGATGAATGTTTCCGAGGAGACGAGAGACAACGTCATCTCGGGATACCGCTCCCGGAACGGTTTGATTAGCGGCATCAGGAAATGCAACATCACCGGTGTTGCTGCGTCGATGCGCAGCAGGCCGCGCGGAGTATTACGCGACTCCATGATTTCCGTTTCTGCTGCAGCCATCTCTTGCAGTATCTGCTGCACCCGCCTGAAGTAGCGCTCTCCTTCCTCAGTGAGACTTAGCTGTCGGGTCGTTCGATTAAGCAAACTGACGCCCAGTTTCATCTCCAGCTTTTTTACTGCCCGACTGACCGCGGAATTGGCTTGTCCAAGCTGTTCTGCCGCCCGGCTAAAGCTGCCGCTTTCGACTACCGCTACAAAAATCGCAAGTTCTTCAGAGGTTGCTTTCATTTTTGCTCCTGACGCAAAATTATATTGAGATTTTGAATATTTTTGTCATTAAAACATCCAGGCATACTGCGTGTCATCTGATTACTGATGTTACGGAGTTATTTATGCCTCTCGCTTTATTTGCACTAACAATTAGTGCCTTCGCTATAGGCACTACTGAGTTTGTGATTGTTGGTCTGGTGCCGACCATCGCTCAACAACTGGCGATCTCGTTACCTTCCGCCGGGATGCTGGTTTCCATCTATGCGCTGGGTGTGGCGATTGGCGCACCGGTACTGACCGCTTTGACCGGACACCTGCCACGTAAACAGTTACTGGTTGCGCTGATGGTTCTGTTTACGGCGGGGAATTTGCTGGCATGGCAGGCTCCCGGGTATATGACACTCATTGTCGCTCGTTTGCTGACTGGGCTGGCACACGGCGTATTCTTCTCGATTGGTTCTACCATCGCGACAAGTCTGGTGCCAAAAGAGAAAGCGGCCTCCGCCATCGCTATTATGTTTGGTGGCTTAACGGTGGCGCTGGTAACCGGCGTGCCGCTGGGAACATTTATCGGTCAGCACTTTGGCTGGCGCGAGACTTTCCTTGCGGTATCAATGTTAGGCGTGATTGCACTGATCAGTAGCCAGTTGTTGATCCCCGCCAATATTCCCGGTCGTGCAGCCGCTAGCATTCGCGACCAGGTGAAGGTGCTGACTCATCCCCGTCTGTTGCTGATTTATGCCGTTACGGCACTGGGCTACGGCGGTGTATTCACGGCATTCACCTTCCTGGCACCGATGATGCAGGATCTGGCGGGATTCTCTCCGGCAGCAGTAAGCTGGATCTTACTGGGTTACGGTGTTTCAGTGGCTATCGGTAATATCTGGGGTGGTAAGCTGGCGGATAAGCATGGTGCTGTTCCTGCGCTGAAATTCATTTTCGCCGCGTTGTTTGTTCTGTTGATGGTTTTCCAACTGACGGCTTCTACGCAGTATGCCGCGCTGGCTACTATCCTGGTAATGGGGATCTTTGCCTTTGGTAACGTACCGGGGTTGCAGGTCTACGTGGTACAGAAAGCGGAACAATTTACGCCTAATGCTGTAGATGTGGCGTCAGGGTTGAACATTGCGGCGTTTAACATTGGCATTGCACTGGGTTCAGTGATTGGTGGACAAACGGTCGAGCATTATGGTCTGGCGCAGACGCCGTGGATTGGCGCACTTATTGTCCTGGTTGCTTTCCTGCTGATGGGACTCAGCGGTCGTCTTGATAAGCCCGCGCGCGTTGCTTTGGGGTAAATCATTGATGTAAGCGCCCACTTACAAAACAAACTGCAATTGTTCGTTGAAAGTGAGTGCTAAAATCCCTATAACAGAAGAACCAGTCCGGCTGCGGACTGGTTGACGTTACAGAGGTTTGAAAGTCTAAAGTGCGAAAAAACACCTATGCCATGCGTTATGTTGCCGGACAACCCGCCGAGCGGATTTTACCGCCGGGGTCGTTTGCGCATATTGGCCAGGCATTACCCGCAGGCGTTCCGTTAAGCAGTGAAGATCGCATTCGCGTGCTGGTATGGAATATTTTTAAACAGCAGCGCGCAGAATGGCAGTCGGTGCTGAAGAATTTTGGCAAAGATGCGCATCTGGTGTTATTGCAGGAAGCACAAACCACGCCAGAACTGGTGCAGTTTGCGACCGCTAACTATCTTGCTGCTGATCAGGTTCCGGCCTTTGTGCTGCCTCAGCATCCCTCTGGCGTCATGACGCTCTCTGCTGCTCATCCTGTTTACTGCTGTCCATTGCGCGAGCGTGAGCCTATTTTACGGCTGGCGAAATCGGCGCTGGTGACGGTGTACCCGTTGCCTGACACTCGGCTGTTAATGGTGGTGAATATCCACGCGGTTAACTTTAGCCTTGGCGTTGATGTCTATAGTAAGCAGTTACTTCCTATTGGCGATCAGATTGCTCATCACAGCGGTCCGGTGATCATGGCCGGCGATTTTAATGCCTGGAGCCGTCGACGGATGAATGCGCTGTACCGCTTTGCGCGTGAAATGTCGCTGCGCCAGGTTCGCTTTACTGACGATCAGCGCCGCCGTGCGTTTGGTCGCCCTCTCGATTTTGTGTTCTATCGCGGTCTGAACGTGAGTGAAGCCTCTGTGCTGGTCACCCGCGCATCCGATCACAACCCGCTACTCGTTGAATTCAGTCCCGGCAAACCTGAACAATAACGGTGTGTCAGGTCTGCCATAGGGCAGGCCTGTGATGGTTGCCCTTCATATTTCTCAACAACCGAAGGACAACACAATGACAACACGCTCTCACCATGACAACGTCGAAAAACAGTTTGGCTCTCAGGCTAATGCCTATTTAACCAGTACGGTGCACGCCTCTGGCCGTGACTTGCAACGTCTGGGGGAAAGGTTGTCGGCATTTCCACTGGCTCGCGTATTGGATATGGGATGCGGAGCAGGGCACGCCAGCTTTGTGGCCGCGCAACACGTAAAGCAGGTCGTGGCTTATGATTTATCGTCGCAGATGCTTGAAGTGGTTGCTAAGGCGGCAAAAGACCGAGGTCTGGATAATATCGCCACACGGCAGGGGTATGCTGAAAGCCTGCCATTTGAAGATAACGTATTTGATGTGGTGATTAGCCGCTATTCCGCGCATCACTGGCATGATGTCGGGCGCGCGCTGCGGGAAGTGAACCGCGTTCTGAAGCCTGGTGGTGTACTGATTGTGATGGATGTGATGTCGCCTGGCCACCCAGTACGTGATATCTGGTTGCAAACCGTGGAGGCGTTACGCGATACCTCACACGTACGCAACTATTCCAGCGGAGAGTGGTTGTCGTTAATCAATGACGCCAATCTGATTGCCGATACCTTGTTAACCGATCGTCTGGCGCTGGAATTCAGTTCGTGGGTGGCGCGGATGCGTACGCCTGCAGCGTTGAGCGACGCGATTCGTGCCTACCAACAAAGTGCTTCTGCACAAGTGAAAGACTACTTTGCGTTACAGGAAGATGGCTCGTTTACCAGCGACACGATAATGGTTGAGGCACATAAAGCGGGATAAATAAAAAAGGCACTGGGGGGAAACCAGTGCCTTCATTTCTACAATGCTATCAGGAGTCCGGCATGTCGTTGTTTTTCACAAACAACGTTAGCTGATCGCCTGGCTGTAGATTATTCGTATCGCTGTTCCAGCGCATCACATCCTTGATGTTAACCCCGTGGCGTTTGGCAATACTCGAGAGCGAGTCGCCTTTACGCACACGATAGGTGATGCTATCGCTGTTGTTCGCCAGTCGCTGTGCGCTGCTACCAGCGCCCACCGTCAGATTCTGGCCTACTTTCAGCGACGACCCGCGCAGATTATTCCACTGCTTAAGGTCATTGATGCTCACGCCAAGACGTGAAGCAACGCCAGAAAGCGTATCGCCAGAGCGAACTTTGTAGCTACGGCTGTTCAGCGGCGTGTTATCCGCGACCAGCGTTGACTGCACGGCTGCAATTTCGCCTGAAGCCAGAGACTCACGCAGCTTCTCAGCATGCTTCTTTGGCACCATCACATATTGCGGGCCGCTGGCACCCAACGTGGAACCTTTCACGCCTGCATTGAAGGTCTTCAGCTTGCTGACGGAAATACCCGCCATATCGGCAACCTGAGCCATCTCAACCGGGCTACTCAGGCGAACACGTGCCAACGCGCGGCTTTCGTCTGTTGTTGGCAGACGTACGCCATAGCGTTTGCTGTTTTTGAGTATATCGCTCAATGCCAGCATTTTGGGCACGTATAGCTTCGTTTCCTGAGGCAATGGCAACGACCAGAAGTCAGTGGGTTTACCACGAGCTTTGTTCGTTTTGATTGCCTTCATGACACGACCTTCACCGCTATTATAAGCAGCAACGGTCAGCAGCCAGTCGCCATCAAACATCTTGTTCAGACGCTGCATCATGTCCAGCGCGGCGGTGGTGGAAGCCACAACGTCGCGACGTGCATCATAACTGCGGGTCTGTTTTAAACCATAATTGCGCCCCGTGCTCGGAATGATCTGCCAAATACCTGCGGCATTGGCGCCAGACGTTGCGTGAGGATCAAAAGCGCTCTCCACTATGGGTAGTAGTACCAGTTCCATAGGCATGTTACGTTTCTTAACCTGCCCGGCTATCCAGTACATATACGGCTCTGCCCGTAAAGTTACATCGTGGAGATAGCTCTTATTGCGTAAATACTTCTGTTTCTGTTCGCGAATCCGGCTGTTTTCCGGAATTCCCATCTTTAGCTCGTCACCAATGAAAGCCCACAAATCTTGATCAGCAGCGATAGATGTTCCGTCGTCCATCCATCGCGCCTGACTTGTAAACTTTCCTGCTTCCCCTTGACCAGCTGCAGAAAGGCTCTGTGCGTGTTGTTGGACGTTACCAGTATTCTGGCACCCAACAAGCAGGACAGAGGCGAGTAATATCGCTTTTGCCTTCATGTGTGTGTCAATAGTTGCTTAAAAGACGACCGATCATAACGGCGAAGTTTTCAAAAGGCAACCCGGAATTGTCAGAACGTATCTTTCTTTGACCTTAACCAGGCAAAACGCTCCTCAGGTTGTTGCAATATTGTTTCTTTGTTAATTTCATTAATTAAATCAATATCTTCCGTTCTTAAAAAAAGATTATTTCGCCGCTCATTTTTCAGAATTACGGGTAGTGTCATTTGTTTTTTTACGCGTAACTCATTAACTTTACGATAATATTCATTTATGAACGAATCGTGCGGGAGAATGCTTAAGGCAAACCTCATGTTTGCTAATGTGTACTCATGTGCGCAACAAATTAATGTATCGTCAGGAAGGGCGTTGATTTTTTTAAGTGATTGATACATTTGGGTTGCGGTGCCTTCAAAAAGTCGACCGCAACCGCCAGAAAAGAGTGTGTCACCACAAAATAAGTAAGGATGGCTAAAGTAACAGATATGTCCTAAAGTGTGACCCGGAGTAGCAATTACCCTAAATTCATGCCCCAAAACGAGTGCAATATCGCCATCTTCGACTATGTGTGTCGTTCCCTTATCTTGCGTTTCAGCCGGTCCGTATACCACTATTTGTGGGAAATGCTGCAGAAGTTCTTTCACTCCGCCCACGTGATCCTGATGATGATGGGTTAGCAGAATGGCTTCAGGCACCCAGTTATGCTCTGCAATGGCTTTCAGAACAGGAGCCGCTTCACCCGGGTCCACAATCAGACAATGCTGGTCATTATTTGACAAGACCCAGATGTAATTGTCCTGAAATGCAGGAATACTGTTAAGATTCATATATTACCTCTCAATGCGTAACGGAAGGTTGTGATGAAACCGGCAAGGATCCCTCAAACTGTCGTAGCGCCCGTTAGCTGGGATGATCTGCCCTGGGGCGAACACTATCGTGAGGCGCTGGAGTATCAGCTTAACCCGTGGTTCGCAAAAATGTACGGTTTTCATCTGCTTAAGGTTGGTAATTTAAGCGCAGAAATCGATTCCGAAGCGTGCGCGGTTTCTCATCAGGTAAATGTTTCTTTGCAGGGTTCTCCCATGCAGGTGACGGCCGATCCTTTGCATCTTCCCTTTGCCGATAAGTCCGTGGATGTCTGTTTATTGGCCCATACGTTACCGTGGTGTTCCGATCCGCATCGCCTACTGCGTGAAGCCGATCGCGTGTTGATTGATGACGGTTGGTTGATTTTGAGCGGTTTTAACCCGGTAAGCCTGATGGGTTTGCGTAAACTGGTGCCCGTATTGCGTAAGACATCGCCCTATAACAGTCGGATGTTTACCCTCATGCGTCAATTGGACTGGCTATCATTACTTAATTTTGAAGTGCTGCACTATAGTCGTTTTCATGTTCTGCCCTGGAATAAGAAGGGCGGGAAAATGTTAAGCACCCATATCCCCGCGCTGGGCTGTTTACAGCTGGTGGTTGCGCGCAAGCGAACCATTCCGCTTACACTCAACCCGATGAAACAAAATAAAAGCAAAACGCCTATCCGTCATGCCGTTGGCGCGACCCGGCAATACCGTAAACCGGACGCTTAAGCCTCAGTCTGATACCCAATATCATCCTGAGTCGGGCTCATGGCCGCGGTGCGCGCAAGCTCATCGCAGCGTTCGTTTTCCGGATGGCCCGCATGGCCTTTAACCCATTCCCATTTGATTTGATGAGGGCCTAAAGCGGCATCGAGACGCTTCCACAGATCGACGTTCTTCACTGGTTTTTTATCTGCTGTTTTCCAGCCACGCTTCTTCCAGTTGTGGATCCACTGCGTAATGCCCTGGCGCACATACTGGCTGTCCGTGCTGAGTATCACTTCACACTGTTCTTTCAGGGCTTCCAGCGCAACGATTGCTGCCATCAGCTCCATGCGATTATTAGTTGTAAGGTTGTAGCCTTCGCTAAAGGTTTTTTCGCGCCCGCGATAGCGTAAAATCGCCCCATAACCACCCGGTCCGGGATTTCCCAGGCAAGAACCATCGGTGAAAATTTCTACCTGTTTAAGCATCTCTGGTAGACTTCCTGTTTTAGCAAATCGAAATCAAACGATAAGTCTGACATAAATGACCGTTATGAGCACTGGAATTACACGACAGATCGTCCTCGATACCGAAACCACCGGTATGAACCAGATTGGCGCCCACTATGAAGGCCACAAGATCATTGAGATCGGTGCGGTTGAAGTGGTGAACCGCCGCCTGACCGGCAATAACTTCCATGTTTACCTGAAGCCGGATCGGCTGGTGGACCCGGAAGCGTTCGGCGTACACGGAATCGCAGACGAATTCCTGCTTGATAAACCCACGTTTGCTGATGTAGCCGACGAATTTCTCGACTACATTCGTGGCGCGGAGCTGGTCATCCATAACGCATCGTTCGATATCGGTTTTATGGATTACGAATTCGCGAAGCTCAAGCGGGATATTCCGAAGACGAACGAATTCTGCAAAATAACCGATAGCCTGGCGCTGGCGAGGAAAATGTTTCCTGGCAAGCGAAACAGCCTTGATGCGTTGTGCTCGCGCTATGAGATAGACAACAGTAAACGAACCCTGCACGGCGCATTGCTTGATGCCCAGATTCTGGCCGACGTTTATCTGATGATGACCGGCGGGCAGACCACGATGGCGTTCTCAATGGAAGGCGACAGCCAGCAGAGGAATGACACGGGGATCCAGCGTATTGTGCGACAGTCCAGCAAACTACGTGTTGTTTTCGCCACTGATGAAGAGTTAGCGGCCCATGAGTCACGCCTTGACCTGGTGCAGAAGAAAGGCGGAAGTTGCCTCTGGCGGGCATAGTTTGTACATTTACCGTATGAAAATGGCCATTCGGGTGATTTTTGCAGCAAACGATTAAAAAACGTGAGAAAAAGCGTTGACGAGGTGCGAGGCAATCCGTAATATTCGCTTCGTTCCCAAGCGGAACACAACGCGGAGTGGTAGTTCAGTTGGTTAGAATACCTGCCTGTCACGCAGGGGGTCGCGGGTTCGAGTCCCGTCCATTCCGCCACTATTCAGAAAGTCTGAATCAGAAATGATTCAGACTTTCGTCGTTTTAACCCACCAAAAATAATAATCTCATTCTCACGTTCTATCGACCGCGCCCGTGCTTTCGGGTGGGCAACACATCAGGTCATCCTTAACCCGACGCATATCCAGAAGGCGATTAACTCGCGAAGTGATTCATCACGCAGGCGAAGCGGGGTGAAAAGTTATCGCCAATAAGAACCGTTTCCTCATTCAGGTGCTTTAGCATATACAGCTTGTCGGCACGTTCGTAAGCGTCAAAGAAAAGATAATCTATAGCATCCGTTGCTTCATCATCCGGGGATTTTTCGCGTCCGTCGGGGGTGAGCATAAAAACGCCGGCGGTATGGCCGAGTGGTCGGGCATAGCGAAAGAACAGTTTTCGGTTAACAGCAAACTCGCCATCATCACTTTTGAGTTTCCCTTGTACTGACAATGAGAGGTGTCCAGAGTTGTAGCTGGTGATCAGCATTATTCCGTGGAGTTCCTTTTTGGTGTTTTGGATGTCGAGTATCGACGTGAATTCAGAGGAACAGGAAAAACTGATTTCTTGTTTTTTCGCATTCCCGGCGATAATAAAAAAAGCGATAGTCGCCAGCCCAAAAATGGCAATCACGACTGACCATAGTAAAGGAGAGTGATCGCTTTCCTGCTTCATATCATTCCTCATGATGGCGATACTGGCTGATGCAATGGTAATAGCCGAGGTTTAGCCCACATTCAGCGGCAAACGACCACTCAACCAGATTATGGTTGCTCGCCCAGGTATTGAGATACAGATCTTTTGGATACGAACAGTTAGGGTTAATACCCACGGACTTGAAAATATCCAGCGCTTTTTTTTCGGTAATGGTGTCGGTGAGGGCGTTTCCTAATATATGCACTCGGCATTGCTCGTAGTCGATAGTCCGCAGGATCGCTGCGTCCGTCATAGCGATTTTATTGGGTATCCATGTTAACCACGCTGTCGCCAGCACGGCGATGCCGGTAATTAACGTTGTTATCATGACAGGCCACAGGTTTCGTTTCTTTTTCCTGGGCATCAATGCAACATTGGCTATTCTGGTGGGTGCTTGTGCTTCCTCCAGTTGCTGAATATTGATACTGGCGTCGCCCATCCGAAATCCTATTCGCGGAATGGTGACGATCAGTTCTGCAGGATGGCCCGTAGACGTTATTGCTTTGCGCAGAAATGAAATGTGCTGATTGAGATTAGCATCCGTCGCTCTGGCGCCATTATGCTGGAAAACATTCTGCAGAATTTCATCGCGCGAGGATATCTCTTTACCATTTTGCAACAGATAGAGCAGTAATTGTGTTGCCACATTATTCAATGTGGCCATTTCACCAGACGCCAGGTCTTTTAGGGTATTTTTATGTGGTCTGAAAACTAAGCCATCACCAATAATTACGGATTTGATTTTGTTTATTGGTATATGAGAAATCACTAATGTCTCCTTTAAAGCAGGATATCTCGCATTCGAGTGGGGGAAGCAATAGCATAACATAATTCATTTATAAAAAATGATTGTACTATAGAACTCTTTATTAATATTTATATAACAATCTTTTAATATATCTAATAGAATCCTCCTATGTCCTTCCTCTCTTTCACTATCTTATTGTCATTACTCGCTTTTGATACCTAATTTCATTTTTACAAAACTTTCATAAATACATTTTGCCTGTTCTTCTGGCTAAATAAAAAAATATTTGATAGATAAAAACTCTATAAAAACTATAAATAATAGCAATTAACACTGGGTGTGGTGTGTTTTTTGGCTGTTTTTTAGGTAAACGATCGCTCGACAGACAGTGTTACAACACGATTCCCTGAGTTTGATTAATACCGGATTTTTGCATTGTGTCATTTTTTCGTCGACTTAATATAAGTCCCGAAACAGCGTAAACACCTGTGGACGGTATTTCGGATGGAATACCAATGAAGTTCAAAATACGGGGTGGCTTGAGATGGATTGTTTGCAAGGATATGCACTACCGCCACCTGCAGATCAGGATTTCCCTTGCATTGATTGTCTGCGGAAATAGATCGTCGGAATAACCAAAAAAAAGATATAAGGTTAAGTAGTAATATGAAAATGAAAAACGTGGCTGTGGCCTGTGCGCTGATGGCGGGAATGACTTTTACTGCATCTTCTGCTTATGCTGCAAAAAATGTTGAACCGACTAACGGTAAAATTCACTTCACTGGTTCTCTGGTTAATTCCGCATGCGGTCTGGCCCCAGAATCCAGCCCGGTGCAGGTAAATTTTGGTGAAATCCCAACCTCTCAGTTAAAAGACAACCAACGTGCAGGCGTTAAGCATGCCAAAATCGTGCTGCAGGGCTGTGATACGACCGTCGCGAAAACGGCTACTGTGACCTATACCCCGGCAACAATTGATTCAGATAACAACGCGCTGGCCGCGTTCACCTCGGGTACTGCAAAGGGTGCGGGCATCGGTATGGTTGACAGCGGCAACCAGGACGTGGAATGGGGCAAAGCGGCCTCTCAGGTCAACATTACCGATGGCGAAACCGACATTGATTTCGTCGCTTACCTGCAGGCAAACAACGCATCTGCAGCGGTAACTCCGGGTGATTTCGAATCTACCGTTAATTTCCAGATCGACTACCAGTAACGATCTGCAGCAGGCGCAATTATGCGCCTGCCTAACCCTTCCTGCGAATAACTGAAAGGAAATGCGGTGATGCCTGGATGGCGTATTTTACTGCTTTTTATCTTTATATCGCCTGCATGGGTTTTGGCTGACACTCATCGTCTTGTCAGTACGCCCGGCAAAATGCGCATGCGGGGAAATATTATTGAAGCTGCCTGTTATGTCGATCCGCGCGACCGGTCGCTACTGGTTGAATTTGATGATCTCTCAGCCAGAGATATTTCCGGTAAACCTGAAAAAGTATCTGCGCATGATTTCAGCATTCATTTGCTGGGATGTTCCCTTGGGGATTCTCAACATCCGGGGAGTCTGTTTCAACGCGCCAATATTACCTTTTCCGGCGCACCCGATAGTGACAATCCTGATTATCTGAGCGTGCAATCGGAAACTGAAAATTTAGCGATAGAAATATATGACGGCAAAGGACAGCAAATTCATCTGGGTGAGCCATCACCGGACTATGCGCTTAACCCAGGGAAAAACACGCTCAATTTTACGGCTTATTTGATCTCCCGCGACGGAAGAATGACATCCGGCGAATTTACTGCGGTCACGCATTTTGTTGTGAATTATCTCTGAGCTGCACTGCAATTCGGGTATCTGAAGGTTTGCGAACGAAAATGATCACGCTGAAAACAGATAAAAAACGTCTGGCGCTTTTTATTGCTCTGGTCTGTGCCTCTTCATTTGTTGAAGCGGATGAGGCCATTGAATTTAATACCGACGTACTGGATGCCAGCGACAGGCACAATGTCGATTTGCAGCGTTTTTCCGAAGGCAACTTTGTGACTCCCGGAGAATATCTGCTGGATGTTCGTATTAACAGCCAGGAGATCCCTCAGCAGTCGATTCGTTATATCGTCGACCCTGCCAACCCGCATAAATCCATGGCCTGTCTGACGCCACAACAACTTGAATTACTGGCGCTCAAAGAAGAGGCGCTGACCTATATTCACCCGATCAGCGCGGCCTGCTATGACATTTCCCGCCTGCCGGGTGTGGTGCTGAATAATAGCGCCGGCGTACTGGACATTACCGTGCCTCAGGCATGGATGAAATATACCGATCCAGACTGGACGCCGCCGGAGCGTTGGGATAACGGTGTCGCAGGGCTAATTTTTGACTACAGCGTTTCAGGCCAGGCCACACATTACGAGCAGGGCGGCGATCGTTATCGCTCTCTGTCTGGCTATGGGCAGACTGGCTTTAACCTCGGCGCGTGGCGTTTTCGTGGCCAGTACCAAGCCAATTACGCTTCGGATGAGAACCGAGGGCGAATCGATTGGGATCAGATCTATGCCTATCGCCCGTTACCGATGCAGGCGGCAAAACTGACGCTCGGCGAAATCTACCTGAATTCTCAGGTTTTTGATTCGGTACGTTTCACCGGGGCGAACCTCGCCAGCGACGAACGCATGCTGCCGCCGAATTTGCAGGGCTACGCGCCCGAAGTACATGGCATCGCGCGCAGCAATGCGAAGGTCACTGTCAGTCAGCAGGGGCGTGTTATCTATCAAACCACCGTTCCTGCGGGGCCATTTAATATTCAGGATCTGCACGGCTCGGTACGCGGCACGCTGGATGTTCGCGTCGAAGAGCAGGATGGCAGTGTACAAACCTTTCAGGTCAATACGGCCGATATTCCTTACCTGACGCGCCCGGGCTATGTTCGATACAACGCCGCGGTCGGTAAGCCATCGCGTTATAACCACGACGTCCAGGGGCCTGCGTTTTATAGCGGTGATTTTTCCTGGGGGGTCAGCAATGCGTGGTCGCTGTATGGCGGCGCGTTGCTCACTGGCGATCGTTATAACGCCTGGTCGATGGGGATTGGGCGGGATTTGAGCTGGCTGGGTGCGCTGTCGGCTGACGCGACGCAATCCGTGAGTCGGGTGAAGCATCAGACTGAACAAAAAGGGATGTCCTTTAAGCTCAGCTATGCCAAAACCTTTGATGAGTACAACAGCGCCATCACCTTTGCTGGTTACCGCTTTTCACAGCGTAACTTCCGCACCTTCTCGCAGTTCCTTGACGAGCAGTATGAAAATAACAACAGCGCCGGCAACGAAAAAGAGATGTACACCATCACCGGTAACAAGACCTTTTTTGCTGACGACCCGCAATTAGCGACCACGCTGTACCTGACCTATACCCACCAGAATTACTGGGATCGTGGCTCTCAGGATCGTTACGGGTTGTCGATGGGACACAGCTTTTCGTTCGCAGGCATTCAGGGGATCAGCGCCAACCTTGCTGCTTACCGCTCTGAGTATCAGGGCAAACGGGACGACAGCCTTTCGCTGTCCATTTCTGTGCCATGGAGCGATGGCCGCTCCATGGATTATGAAGTGCAAAACAGCGGCAACCAGACCAGTCAGATGGTTTCGTATTCCGATAACCGCGACCGTAACAATCCATGGCGACTGCGCGCAGGGGTTTCCGGTGAAGGGCACACCGCGTTTGATGGTTACTACAAGCATCGCAGCATGATGGCTGAGCTTGAGTCTAACGTCAGCTGGCAGCAATCACGTTATTTCTCCGTTGGCGGCACGATGCGCGGCGGCTTTACCGCAACGCGTCACGGCGCGGCGCTGCATAACAGCCAGGCGTCAATGAATACCGCCAGGGTGATGGTTGATACCGACGGTGTGGCGAATGTACCGCTGAACGGTGAACAGGCGCACTCAAACCGCTTCGGTATTGCCGTCGTACCGGACGTCGTCAGCTATCACAGCTTTGATACCCGTATCGATGTAGACGCAATGGACGAGGATATTTCCGCGACCAAAGCCATCGTCACCAACACCCTGACGGAAGGCGCGATTGGTTATCAGCGCTTCGCCGTGGCGCAGGGGCAAAAAATGATGGCGCTGCTGCGCCTGAAGGATGGCTCTGTACCGCCGTTTGGTGCCGAAGTGTTTAACGCCAACGGTGTCAGCGTCGCCATGGTGATGGAAAACGGCATGGCCTGGATTGCGGGTGTGAATCCAGCTGAGCGTCTTTCTGTTGCCTGGGGCGGTCGTGCTCAGTGTCACTTACAGGTGCCGCAACAAATCAACCCGGAGGGTAACGTGCTGTTGCCTTGTGAATAATTTCAATAACCTGAATGAATTTTGTCATGAAAAATAAAGCTTTTTACTCCGTGCAGCGTTGGCTGAAACCCGTGGCCTGCGGTCTGCTTTTGATTGCAGAGATCAACGCCTCATGGGCGGGTATCGCACTTGACCGTACGCGCCTGATCATCACTGGTGATGCGCGCTCTGTCAGCGCGAACTTAACCAACACCAGTCCGAGCATTCCGTTTCTGGCTCAGTCGTGGGTGGAAGACGCCAATGGAACAAAAATTACTTCGCCGCTGATGGTTTTACCGCCGCTACAACGGATTAACGGCGGGCAAAAGGGCATTGCACGTGTGACGAAAACCAGCGGTATTAACGCTCTGCCACAGGATCGAGAAAGTCTGTTCTACCTGAACGTGCGCGAAATTCCGCCCAAGCCGGATAAGCCGAACGTTCTGCAGCTGGCGATGCAGTCGCGTATCAAACTGTTCTACCGTCCGACCGCCATCGTGCCGGAAACACCGGGCGCCGTGTGGCAAAACCAACTGGTCTTTCATAAGCAGGGCCTGCGCTGGAGTGTGGATAACCCAACGCCGTACTTCGTCACCTTGATCGGCTTAAGCCGCAAACCTGAAGCTCAGGGCGGCGACAGGCTGACTGACTTCCCTGGGGTTATGGTTTCACCAAAGTCATCTCGCGATTTCAGCGTGACCGACGGCAGCGTTAGCCAGTTCAGCATGATGTATGTGAACGATTTTGGCGGTCATCCCGAATTGAAATTCAGCTGCACAGGCAATGTGTGTAAAGCATTGCCAATGGAGCAACAGCCCCGGTAACAGGATTCGTAAATGAAAAAGATGCTTTGCGCTCTGCTGATGGCGGGCATGGCCTGCTCGGTTCAGGCCACAAGCGGTCGCCAGGATATGAGCAACGTGTCCGGTGAGTATGGCAATGTCCGCTTTCATGGTCGGGTATTCGTTTCGCCGTGCGTGCTGGATATGGCCTCCCGCGATCAGACTATCGATCTTGGTGATATTTCCGCCAGCCGATTTCGCCAGGGCGGCGATCGCAGCGATCCGGTATTGGTCACGCTGTATCTGAACGGTTGTTTAAAGGGCTCCGGTCATACCTTAAGGGATTTTCCCGGGCAGACCAGTGAGATGCCTGAGCTTGCTTACAGCACGGTGGAGCGTGGTGTTTCGATGACGATGATGGCTGAAGGCGCACCGGAAAACAGCGATTTGGGGCGCATTCGTGGCGATGTTCGCGGCGCGGGCATCCGGCTACTGACTGAACGTAAGCAGTTGATCCACCTGAATCAACCGCAACGCATGTGGATCCTCAAACCGGGCGATAACGCCATTCATTTTCTTGCCGCGCTGGAATCTTTTGGGCGAGAGGTGACCGCCGGAGAATTTAACGGTCTGGTCAGACTTAAGCTGGAGTATCTATGAGCGTATTGCGCAAAATGCTGCTGTGGGGGGTGCTGGCAGGCTGTCCTCTGGCCGGGCAGGCATTTACACAGGGAGAAGGTGAGCCGGAAGGTGGGTCGCCGCATCAGTACGATATTGAACTGAACTCGCTGGATGTCAGCAAAAACCACGTGGGCGGCAGAACGGAGCCGTTCCCCTGGAATCTTGGCAGTTGGTATGTAGTGGATTTTCACTGCGAACAGGCTGACATCTCCCGACAACCGATTTACTACACCACCACGACCACGATGCCGCCTTCCAATCAGGGAGCGAACCGTTTTCGTCTAAACGAGTATCTGGATGTGGAAGTACAGGTGTGGGTCGCCGGGCGTTATAACAACTACGTTCAGGCACCTTTTACCAATTTTTCAAATCGTTATAACGATCATAGCTGCAAAAAGCGCAAAGGTTACGAGCGGGCTACCAACATAGAAAGTGGTTCAAAAGGGAAAGTGACGTTTATTGTCACAAAACCCATTATTAATGGCATCAATATTACCTCCCAGTCGCTGGTGGAGGTTGCTGGGCGCTTAGGGGATGCTGGTCCTACGCCGACAACGCCAATTTCCCGCGTGGTGATTAAATCCGGGCTGATTACCGTACCGGACAAATGCACCTTCAACCGGGGAGACAAAATCAGCATTGAGTTTGGCGATTTGCCAGGATCCGCTGCCCGGCTCAACGGCACTAACTATAGTAAGCCAATCCCTATACATGTGGTGTGTGAGGGCGGCAGCTTCGATCAGGGCGCGCTGAATATCAATCTTGGCGTGCAAACGACCACGGCGTCAGGCACGGCGGGATTTAACGGTAATCTCCTCGGCACGTTAAGCGGCGGACAAAAACGCGACGATCTCGGCATTATGCTTAAAGACGAGAGTGGTGGCACCGTTGTGCCCAATCAATTTTACAACGTGAAGGGGTTTTACCAGAATCAGGGCGACTGGAATCTCACCGCCGCGCCGGTGGCAAAGCCGGGCGTGGGAAGTGTGAAGGAAGGTGAATTTGAAGCCTCTGCCACCGTTGTCGCGCAGTTTCAGTAGGGGGATGTCATGAGATTCTCGGCGTTATTCGCGACCGTTATGTTGCTGCTTGGCAGCATGGCACAGGCCGACACCAAACTGGTCGGCGGCGATATGTATTTTCACGGCACCATCAGAGCGCTGGCCTGCAGCCTTGCACCGGGTGGCGACAAAATCGAGGTCGATTTCAAGCAAATCGCGACGCAGGATCTCTATCTCTCGGGGCGCAGTAAGCCGGAAAAATTCAGCATCCAGTTACGCGACTGCAATCCTGAGGTTTTCCGTGGGATCTCGGTTACCTTCAGCGGTCGTGAGGATGCGGAGCTGGCCGATCATCTGGCGCTGGATAGCAGTGAACAAGGCGGCGCGTCAGGGATCGGGATTGGGATGAGCGAAGAGGACGGCACGGCAATCCGCCTTGATGAGAGCACATCAGTCAAAGAGATAACAGAAGGTTCGATGACGCTGAATTTTTTGGCGTGGGTCGCAGCGGAGCCATCGGCGATAAAAAATCAGTCTCTCGAATACGGTCCGTTCAGCGCCAGCGGGACCTGGACGTTGAACTACCAGTAGCATGATGAACGTACTGAATCGCATTGCGCCGCTGCCTGCGCAGAAATTATTGCTCGGTATTAGTCTGTTTTTCTGGTGTGGGGCCATGCATTTCTACTGGCCGAACAACGGCGGCAGCGGTCTGTCGTTGCCGCTTAATATTACGAGCTGGATCTACGCTGTTGTACTGGCTGCAAGCGCATTGATGCTGGCGCCTCGTCAACGCTGGCGCATCACTGTGCCAGCTGCGGGTTTTACGATCGGGGCGTTCATCCTGATGTTGCTTTGCCTGCTAACACCTGACGTCAGGCAGGCCGAGGCACTACTGGTGGCGGGGGCGTTACTGGGAGGTGTGAGCGTCTATCTGGTCACATTGCAAATTCCTCTCACGGCAAACACCCTGACGGCACTGCTGGCCCTGCTATGGGGGGCGTGCGTGATTGAATGTCTGGTGTTTGTCTATCAGTACTGGCATTTGCCGGGTGTTGATTACTGGGAGTTTGCCTGGCGACGTGGTACACGGCCTTACGGCATTTTTCAGCAGGTCAACCTGCTGGCCAGCTTTACGGCCTGTGGCGTGTTGCTGTCAGCCACGCTCTTTTTACGGCTGCGCGACGGGTATCGAATTGTCATCGGGGTTGGCCTGGTGATGATGGGATTTGTGCTGCATGAATCCCAGTCGCAAACCGGTTACCTGTCTCTGGTAGTCGGTGAAGTGCTGCTGCTGGCGGTTTTCCCGGCGCAACGGCGTACGTTGTTACTACTCCTGTTACCGTTGGCGTCAGGCATGGCGACGGGGTCGCTCGCTCGCCATTTTTTGTCCGTAGCAACGGTCGATCATTTCACCACTTCCCAGGTGCGCTGGACGGTACTCAAAGCGTCGTTGGCATTATTTGCCGAACGCCCGTGGACGGGGTGGGGTGTGGGCAGTTTTGCCGCCGTGTTTCTCGAACGTGCGGGACCGTTGGGGTTGAGCAGCATCTCGCATCCGCACAATGAACTGGTGTTATGGCTGGTGGAGGGCGGTCTGGTTGGGCTGGTGGGAGCGCTGTGTTTTATTGCGAGTGGTTTCTGGCTCTGGAGGCATGGAAATCGTTGGCGTCGCCCCTGTCTGGTGGCGGCGCTGCCGGTGGTGATTCATATGCTGACGGAATACCCCGTCAGGCAGTCAACGCCGCATTGGCTACTGCTGATCCTGTTGCTTCGATGTGCAGACAGCGACCGAGCTGGAATACGCCTGGCGCTTACCTCGACGTGGCTGATTCGCGCGCCAGGGGTTATCTCGCTACTGACAGTCGCGCCATTGCTGCTTCTCACGCTGCATACGCAACAGCAACTGACGCTGGCGGAGAGGCAGTCATCGCAGTGGCATCTTGCCGAATCGCTCCCTGTAGGAGGCTGGCTTCTTACCAGTCGCTATCGGTTTGATGTCCAGATGGGGTATCTGCAACGGTATCAGCGTACTCGGGACGCTCGTTGGCTGGAGGCGGTTCGCCGCTGGGCGCCTGACTATGTGCGCGTTCACCCAGACCCTAATGTCTCCTTCACGCAAATCTTGCTGGCGTTGCAACAGCGCGACCTTGTCGAGGCGCATCGTCTGGCGACGCGCTTTTGCCTGATATACCCGAATGATCGCCGTATCCCGTGGCTGCAGGATGCACGACGTCCTTTTAATAAAATACTGGAATGATATGAACAGATTCAGCGAACAGGCCCGTTATGTACCAGAACTTCCCCGCAACGCCGAACTGCTGCAGATCACTGGGATCCGTTTGCAGCGCATTCATTTTTTTGATGACGTATCGCTAGATGTCTGTGAAGTGTTAAGTCAGGTACGCACTCCGCTTCCACTGGATTTGTTTTTCAAGCACCTTTCAATTGCGGCAAAACAGCAGCTTTTTCTATGGCAAATGCAACGGGTGCTGGCTCTTTCTGGAAGCTATTCGTTGAATTTATCCGTCAGGATGCTGACCTGTCTGTCATGGGTCACGCGTCTCACAAAGCAGGTGCATCAGGGGCGGATTGTTATTGAGATTCAGGATCCGGGCTCCATGATGCGGCTGGAGAAGGCAGAGCAGCAGGCCGTATGCATCGCCGTAAAAACGCTGGTGCGTCACGGGTTTCGCGTGTGGCTGGATGATGTTTCACCTGAGCTATTTTTTGTCTGGCGGCTGTCGGGCATCCGTTTCGATGCCATCAAAATTGAAAGTGGAATGTTTCATCAGTTCAGAACATCGGAGTGGCAGTTGAGGGTTCTGGTCAATCAGTTTCGTGGGCTGGGTGAACGGGTTGTCATTGAGGGGGTAGAAACGCCACAGGATTATGCCATTTGCCGTATGAGCGGCGCAGATGCTGTACAGGGGTTTCTGTTTGAACAGGCGATTTTACCGAAAAGCCTGAATCATTGCTGATTCAGGCTCTGGCAATTACTCGCTTAGCGTCTGTGCGATGTCTTTTTGCACCTGCTGGCGCTGTTCTGGAGTCAGCACTTTGTTCAGGTCAAAATAGTATTTCACGCGATAATAACGCGCCTGCTGTTCGATGTTGCTGAATGCCGAAAGCTGTTTTTTGACGGCTGCTTCATCCCACTTCCCGGACTTGATGACGTCAATCAACGCGCCGTCTTTAACATCCTTCACCGAAATCTGGCTTACGTTGGTTTCAAGCTGCTGGTGCAGTTTTTTAATCTGCGCAATCTGGTCAGTGCTCAACTTAAGATGTTGTACTATCGGATCCTGGGCTGGAGCCGGAACATTAGATGTGGTTGCTGCAAGCGTGCTAAAAGAAGCGCCAGCCACGGTAACTGCCAGCAAAGTCATGCGTAAGAAGTTCTTCATGTCGAGATCCTGATAAGGGAATTATTAACATTGTCAGTCACTCGCTGGTTACGAGTGATTATCTTTTGCAGGATACGATGCCCACCGCATGTCGCCACGCGAATTTGTTTTGCGGTTGGTTACGGAGTGAAACAATCCCGCCACGGAAAAACGTTATGCAGCGGGAGTGAAGGCGATAGTTATAGCGTGAACGGGTCGGCATCCTGCCAGGCGGGAAATTTCTCGCGATATTCACGCAGCGCTGAGAGAGACAGTTCTGCGTCAATGCGTGTGGCCTGATGCGGCTCGGCGGTGGCAATAATCTCACCCTGCGGATTAATCACCCGGCTGTCACCGCGATAATGATGCCCGTTACCGTCAGTGCCCACGCGGTTACATCCTGCTACATAAGCCTGGTTCTCAATCGCCCGTGCGGCAAGCAGAACCTGCCAGTGCAGAGAACGCGGCGCAGGCCAATTGGCAACATACAACGCAAGGTCGTAATCGTTGCGATTGCGCGACCATACCGGAAAACGCAGGTCATAACAGACCAACGGCAGAATGCGCCAGTCGCGCCATTCAACAATAACGCGCGCGTCACCCGCCTGGTAATGCTGGTGCTCATCCGCCATGCGGAACAGATGGCGCTTGTCGTAGAAATGCACATTACCTTCGGGTTCAACCAGCAAAAAACGATTCACCGGCCCCCGTTCAGACTGTATCGCCGCGCTACCTGCTATCAGGGCATTTGTCTGCTGCGCTTTGCTACGCATCCAGCTTACAACTTCTTCTTGCGGCAACGATTTATTTGCCGCTTCCATGGCAAATCCGCTGGTAAACATCTCAGGCAATACAATGACATCACGTCCGGCGACGGTTTCCAGTTGTCGGTCAAAATGGCGCAGGTTGGCCGGACCATCCATCCAGATCAATGGTTGTTGCAGCAGAGTAATTTTCAAACCAGGCACGATCGAGGCTCCTCGTTGAACAATATTTTGACACTGTAGCATGAGCATTAATGAAAATGTGGCAATAAAAAGCCCCGCATTAAGCGGGGCTAAACGTCGTGCGAGTGTCGTTATGCGGCTTCGACTTTACGCACTTTCTCTGGCAGCTTTACCGGCTGAGTCGCCAGCTCCTCGGGTTCAAAGTCATCCACGTTGATACTGCGCAGGCGGCTCGCTTCGGCTTTCACCAGAATCGCGGCTTCATCTTTATCAATCAGCCCTTTCGCCAGCGCATTGTGCGCCAGTTCGTCGAGACGGGTAAATGGCAGGTTTTTACCCAACTCTTTACAGATCCGCTGGTGGATTGGGTCGGCTGCAATCACGTCCAGCAGCGCCTCTTCCAGCAAACCAACCGGGTTATGCTCGCTTGGCGTCAGATATTGACCGCGACCAATACGAGAACGAGTAGCGCTCGGAACCTGCAAAATCTTCGCGACTTTATGATCCAATTTGTCAGACGGTGCATGGTAGTGGCGACCGGTAGGGAAGATAACCACATTCAGCAAGCCCGCGACCAGACGGTTCGGGAAGTTCTTCAGCAGATCGTCCATCGCCTGTTCCGCTTTGTACAACGCATCCTGAACGCCCCAGTGAACCAACGGCAGGTCCGCTTCATGACGGCCTTCGTCGTCATAACGCTTCAGCACCGCGGAGGCCAGATACAGCTGACTTAACACATCGCCCAGACGTGCGGAGATACGTTCACGACGCTTCAGACTACCGCCCAGTACAGCCATCGACACATCTGAAAGTAGGGCCAGGTTGGCGCTCAGACGGTTCAGGTGCTGGTAGTAACGTTTGGTCGCATCGCCAGTTGGCGTGCTGCTGGTTAAACCACGCGTCAGGCCAAGCCAGAAGCTACGCACTTTGTTACTGCCGACGTGACCGATGTGTTTGAACAGCAGCTTGTCGAACGCATTCACATCGTTACTCTGTGCCGCAGCCATCTCTTCCAGAACATACGGATGGCAGCGAATCGCCCCCTGACCGAAGATCATCATGCTACGGGTCAGAATGTTGGCACCTTCAACGGTAATAGCGATTGGCGCACCTTGATAAGCACGGGCGAGGAAGTTGCTTTCGCCAAGCATAATGCCTTTACCGCCAGTGATATCCATCGCATCGATGATTGACTGCTGTCCGCGGTGGGTGCAGTGATATTTCACGATGGCCGACAACACCGCCGGTTTTTCACCCAGCATAATGCCGTAGGTAATCAGTGATGCTGCAGCGTCCATCACGTAGGCGTTACCGGCAATACGTGCCAACGGCTCTTCAATACCTTCCATCTTGCCGATAGAGATTTTGAACTGGCGACGAATGTGCGCATACGCGCCGGTGGCCATCGCGACCGATTTCACGCCGCCCGTCGAGTTAGATGGCAGGGTAATACCACGTCCCACAGACAGGCATTCCACCAGCATGCGCCAGCCCTGACCGGCCATTTTCGGACCACCGATGATGTAATCAATTGGTACAAACACATCTTTGCCCAGTGTTGGACCGTTCTGGAACGGCACGTTCAGCGGGAAGTGACGACGCCCAATTTGTACACCTGGCGTTGAGGTTGGGATCAGCGCACAGGTAATGCCAAGATCTTCTTCGCCACCCAGCAGTTTTTCCGGGTCGGAGAGTTTAAATGCCAGACCCAGCACGGTAGCGATAGGCGCCAGCGTGATATAGCGTTTGTTCCAGGTCAGGCGCATACCCAGCACCTGCTGGCCCTGCCAGTCGCCCATACAAACCACGCCGGTATCAGGGATCGCGCCTGCGTCGGAGCCGGCTTCCGGGCTGGTCAGAGCAAAGCATGGGATCTCCTGACCGCGAGCCAGACGTGGCAGATAATGATTTTTCTGCTCTTCGGTGCCGTAATGTTGCAGCAGTTCGCCTGGGCCTAATGAGTTAGGCACGCCAACGGTGATCGCCAGGATCCCGGAAACGCCGGAGAGTTTCTGTAGAACGCGAGCCTGAGCATATGCTGAGAATTCCAGCCCGCCGTACTCTTTCTTAATGATCATCGCGAAGAAGCGGTGTTCTTTCAGATATGCCCACAGTTCCGGAGGCAGATCCGCGAGTTCGTGAGTGATCTGAAAGTCGTTCGCCATGCGGCACGCTTCTTCCACTGGACCATCAATAAACGCTTGCTCTTCAGCAGTCAGATGCGGCTGAGGATAGTTATGCAGTTTTTTCCAGTCAGGCTTGCCCTGGAACAGGTCACCTTCCCACCAGGTCGTACCGGCATCAATCGCTTCTTTCTCAGTACGCGACATCGGCGGCATGACTTTACGGAAACCGCGGAACACCGGTGCAGAGATCATAGATTTGCGCATCGGCGTAAAGTTAAACGGTACGAGAATAATGGCCAGAGGAACCAGCAGCCAGACTGACCACAGGCCAGCCACGCCAAGCGCGGCCGTCCAGGCGAGCAAAATTAAGCTGCTGAGGAATAAGCTCACGCGGTGATAAAACAGAACGCTGAGCAGAACAACCGTAGCGATAATACTCAAAATCATCATAACGAAAAGCTCCCTTGCTTGTAGGAGGTCTGACCACTTGTGATGATATGGTTGTAGTGGATGTAAATTCTTTTAGCAATGTGTTTACAAAATAATTACAACAAAGCTCACATTGTTGCTGTTTTAACCGGCACAAAAAATCAAAAGCCGTAGCCATTCCTGTGGCTTGTACTTCTCGCTGGTAGCGCTATCCGGTACACTGCACCTTGTCATTTACATTCATGCTGAAGGATATCCTCATGTACCAGGATCTTATTCGTAACGAACTGAGCGAAGCGGCGGAAACGCTGGCTAATTTTCTTAAAGATGACGCCAATATTCACGCCATTCAGCGCGCGGCGGTCCTGTTGGCAGACAGCTTTAAAGCCGGCGGTAAGGTACTTTCTTGCGGTAACGGCGGTTCCCATTGCGACGCGATGCACTTTGCCGAAGAGCTGACCGGACGCTATCGTGAAAACCGTCCTGGTTACCCTGCTATCGCTATCTCTGACGTCAGCCATATCTCCTGCGTCAGCAACGATTTCGGTTACGATTATGTGTTCTCTCGCTACGTAGAAGCCGTGGGTCGTGAGGGAGATGTCCTGTTAGGCATCTCGACTTCGGGTAATTCCGGTAACGTAATTAAAGCGATTGCCGCAGCGCGTGAGAAAGGGATGAAAGTTATCACCCTGACCGGTAAAGATGGCGGCAAAATGGCGGGCAGCGCGGATATCGAAATTCGCGTGCCGCACTTTGGCTACGCTGATCGTATTCAGGAAATTCATATCAAAGTGATTCATATCCTGATCCAGTTGATCGAAAAAGAGATGGTTAAACCATAAGAAGACGATTGCCGGATGGTGGCTGAAGTCGTATCCGGCCTACATGAGCGCCACGTAGGCCTGATAAGCGTAGCTCCATCAGGCAGTTCACGGTTTTAAGGTAGGTGATGTATGTGCGAACTGCTCGGGATGAGCGCCAATGTGCCAACCGATATCTGCTTTAGCTTCACCGGGCTGGTCCAGCGCGGCGGAGGTACCGGGCCGCACAAAGACGGCTGGGGTATTACGTTTTATGAAGGTAAGGGCTGCCGTACGTTTAAAGATCCGCAACCCAGCTTTAATTCGCCTATCGCCAAACTGGTACAAGACTATCCCATCAAATCCTGTTCCGTGATTGCCCATATTCGTCAGGCGAATCGTGGAGAAGTAGCGCTGGAAAATACCCATCCATTTACCCGTGAACTATGGGGACGTAACTGGACGTATGCCCATAACGGGCAACTCAGCGGTTATAAATCACTGGAGACCGGTAATTTCCGCCCGGTCGGTGAAACCGACAGCGAAAAAGCCTTCTGCTGGCTGCTCCACAAGCTGACGGAGCGTTATCCGCGCACGCCTGGCAATATGACGGCGGTGTTTAAATATATCGCGATGCTGGCAGGAGAACTGCGGGAGAAGGGCGTCTTCAACATGCTGTTGTCTGACGGACGTTATGTGATGGCCTTCTGCTCGACCAATTTGTTTTGGATCACGCGGCGTGCGCCGTTTGGCGTGGCGACATTGCTGGATCAGGATGTGGAGATTGATTTTAGCTCAGAGACCACACCCAATGATGTGGTCACCGTGATTGCCACTCAACCGTTAACAGGCAATGAAACCTGGCAAAAGATTATGCCAGGCGAGTGGGCATTATTTTGTCTCGGGGAGCGCGTAGTTTGATGCCAGTTGCGGCTGAACCACTTCGTGACTCAACGGCTTGCTGATAACGTAACGGCCATCGACGACGGAAACGGTCGGTGGCTTACGCGTTTGTTCGAAGTAATCGTATCCCGGTTTTAGCTGCGACCAGAACTCTTTGTAATACGAGAACTTATGGCGCTGCATGTTGGCATCGGTCATGCGGAACGGGTAAATGCTAACCTGTACGCTGGACTGCCCGAACACCAGCGCGCCGGTGACAAACTGGAAAATCTCATCAATGCCGTTGTCGGTCATCGCATAGCAGCCGACGGAAACGCAGGCGCCGTGGATCATCAGGTATTTACCTTCATAACCGTGTGCGCGATCGTAGGCATTAGGGAAACCAATGTTAATCGCTTTATAGAAGCGGCTATCCGGTTTCAGCTGTCCACGCTGAACGCTGTAAAATCCTTCCGGACTTTTGAAATCACCCTGACGCTGTTTCGGCCCTAAGCCACCGGAATAATTACAGATCTTATAACTGTCGAGCAATTGATACTGTTCGCCCATCTTGACGTACAGATCCAACGTTCGCTCTTCTTTGAAGATCTGGATATAAACGGGGGAGCCCATTAATTGCTGCTTATATTCTTTGCTGACAGGCGTAGTCGGGCTGCTGCTGCTCAGCAAACCGGCAAATGAAACGCACGGCAATAAAAGCATCGCAAGAAAAAATGCGATTTTACGCATACTGCTTATTCCTTGATAAAACGATCACACACGCCAGGACGGCAAAAGAGTCCCCAAATCGGATAAATCTGGATCTGGAGCGCTCACATTATCACCCAGAGAGTTTTTCGCAAGTCTCTCTTGCTGCGTTTACACTTTAGATTTTCTTTATACGGATAATTGTGCTTAAAGTCTGTCAGACACTGGCGTATTTTGCGGGTGAGCGACCGTCATTGAGCCCTATTAGTGCAAAATTCCTAATGTATTGAATTTAAAAAATTAATACTTTAATAATCAAATATTAAAATGGAATACCCGGTAATAGCGGTAGACTGCGCGGAACGTGTTTGATTAGGTATTTATGTTTTCATGTCTTTTGTCTCTGCACCCCGACGCTTTTTGCCGGGTCTGCTGTCTTTGTGTGTTGTATTGTCCTCACCGTCTGTCGCCAAAGTTCAGCCCCTCTTATCTGACGCCCATGTAAGCTATGCGGCGCAAATTCGCATGCGTAATCGAGCCCGGCTGCTGAAGCAGTATCACGCACAGGTAAAAAAGCAGGCAAGCTACGTGGTGGAAGGCAACGCAGAAAGTAAAAGCGCGCTGCGCCAGCAGAACCGGGCGCTGATTAAACAGCACCCGGAGTGGTTCCCTGGCCCACTAAAAGCCAGCGACCATCGCTGGCAGGAACTGGCTGAGAATGATCATTTTCTCAGTAGCGATCATCTACACAATATCACTGAAGTGGCCATCCACCGACTTGAGCAACAGCTCGGTAAACCCTATTTGTGGGGCGGTACCGATCCGGATGAAGGGTTTGACTGTAGCGGGCTGATTTTTTATGCCTACAACAAAATCCTGGCGGCAAAATTGCCCCGGACAGCGAATGAAATGTATCACTATCGACGGGCTACTATTGTCGCTAACCGCGATCTTCGCCGTGGTGATTTAGTGTTCTTTCAAATTCACAGCCGGGATATTGCCGATCATATGGGCGTCTATTTGGGGCAGGGACAATTTATTGAATCACCACGGACAGGAGAAACAATTCGGGTGAGCAATTTATCCGATGACTTCTGGCAGGATCATTATCTAGGCGCTCGTCGTATTCTTACGGAAAATACGATTCTGTAATCAAAAAGGCGGTGTAATGACACCGCCTCGTCAGGCGTTAACTTAACGCCCCCATGATCTTTAATTCCAGTTCATCCGGAACTTCGTTATAAGACAACACCTGTAGGCCCGGGGCAAACAGGCGCGCATAGCGCGCGAGCAAAGGACGTAACTGCGGCGCGACCAGCAGCACAGGCTCTTTCCCCGCCGCTTTCATCTGTTCTTTTATCTGCGGCATATTGGTCTGAAACTGATTCAGCATATTGGGATCGACCGGCACGCTATCCAGCACCACTTTTCCACTTTGCTGAGCCTGATTCACCGCATTCGCCAGCAGATTCTCCAGTTCACTGTTCAGCGTATATACGGCCAGCTCATCTTTGCGCACAAACGGGTGGGTAATGCTGCGACGGAGCGCCAGACGCACATCCGCCGTTAACAAAATATGATCTTTGGTCACGGTGCTACTGGCGACAAGTACGGTGGCTATGGTGACGATATCGCGCAATGACACACCTTCGATAAGCAGCGCCCGGTACACTTTCAAGAGCTGGCTGTAATTCAGCGCTGCGCTCAAATCTTCCGCCAGACGTGGCGCCATAGAAGAGAGGCGGTTATGCAACTGCGTAATGTCATCGTAATTAAACAGGTCTGGAATATAGTTACGAATGATCTTATTCACATGCGTCGCAATGACGCTGGCACTATCAATAACCTGGTACCCCATATTTAACGCTTTAGCTTTTTGCGCCGGAACAATCCAGGTGACCGGCATACCATAGGCCGGATCGTGGCCTAAAACACCGTCGATCTCGCCATAGGTTTCACTGGAGGGCAGCGCCATCAGCTTATCTGCGGGAATATCGGCTTCATCGGCCTTGATCCCATTGATAAAAATGGCGTACTGGGTGGGTTTAAGGCGGAAGTTTTCGCGAATGCGAATTTCCGGTAACAACACGCCGTTGCTGTCTGAGATCACCTGTCGCACACCGCGAATGCGTTGAGTGAGCGGATTCCCTTTGGATTTATCGACCAACGACACCAGCTTATATCCCAGGCTCAGGCTGATAGGTTCTATTAAGGGGATAGTTTCCCAACTGACCTGTTGCTCGGTGGTTTCAGCGATGGTTTTGGTCAGCGTTTCGAGATTTTTCTCTTCGGTCTCAGCCACCTTCGGTCGCTTGCTCATGCGCCAGGCGGTGAATCCCAGCAGGGCGCTGAAAATCAGGAAGGGGAAATGCGGCATCCCCGGCACCACTGCCAGCACAAACATAATGCTGGTGGCGGTATAAAGCACGGAGGGGCTGGCCAGCAGTTGGCTACGTACGTCCGTGGCAATATCGCCGCTGTCGCTTACGCGGGTGACGATGATCGCTGCTGCTGTCGACAACAGCAGAGAAGGGATCTGGGCGACCAGGCCGTCACCGATGGTCATCAGTACGTATTGCTGGAAGGCGGCTTCGGCGCTTAAATCGTATTTAAAGATCCCGATACAGACGCCGCCGATCAGGTTGATAGCCAGGATCATCATCCCGGCGATGGCATCGCCGCGCACGAACTTTGACGCACCATCCATCGCGCCATAGAAATCCGCTTCGCCCGCTACGTCTTTACGTCGCGCTTGCGCCTGCGCCTGATTAATCAGTCCTGCGTTCAGATCGGCGTCGATCGCCATCTGCTTACCGGGCATGGCGTCCAGCGTAAAGCGGGCAGAAACTTCGGAGATACGCTCCGCACCTTTGGTCACCACGATAAAGTTAATGATCATCAGAATGATGAACACCACAAAACCGACGACAAAGTTACCGCCGATCACCACCTGACCGAAAGACTCAATCACCTTACCGGCAGCGCCTGCGCCCATATGCCCATGCAGTAACACCACGCGTGTTGACGCCACGTTCAGCGTCAAGCGCATTAAGGTGGTGATCAGCAAAATGGTCGGGAACAGACTGAATTCGAGCGGGCGTTTTGCGGAAACGGCCACCAGCAGCACCATCACCGCCAGCACGATGTTAAAGGTGAACAGAATATCCAGCAGGGCCGGTGGTAACGGCAGGATCACCATCGCCAGGATACACAGTATGACCAGCGGAATGCCGATGTTACCGTTACGCAGCAGCGCGAGGAATTGTTTAGTTGTTTTCGGCATCCAGTTTAAGAACCTCTTTTGGAATGGAAATATGTCTGTTCAGAGAAGGGCGGGTTTGGGAACCATCACGCCAGTGTTTCATTTGCAGTACATAGGTCAGGACGTGTGCAATCGCCCGATACAGTTGAAATGGGATCTGTTGATTCACCTGGGTGGTGTAATAAACGGAGCGTGCCAGCTTAGGAAACTCAACGATTTCAATATTGCTTTCTGCCGCTACCTGCCTGATATACAGCGCGATTTCATCGGTGCCTTTGGCAACCACGAAAGGCGCTGCGGCGCGTGACTGGTCGTACTGTAGCGCCACGGCATAGTGGGTTGGGTTGGTGATCACCACATCGGCTTTTGGCACAACTTTGCGAATTTGCCCCATCGCCATTTGCCGTTGCAGGCGACGGATCCTGGCCTTAACCTCTGGTTTACCTTCCTGATTTTTATACTCTTCTTTCACTTCCTGTTTCGTCATCTTCAGCCCTTTGGTGAACATTTTTTTCGCCAGAGGGACATCGATCAACGCAAAGAAAACAAACAGGATGACAAAGTTGCGCATGATGCTGCTGTACAGCGCCAGACCATCGCTGATGGCCTGTTTGAAATGAAGCTCTTGTAAGCCGAGAAACGCGGCAACGTTATTGCGTACGCTGATCCATAGCATCACCAGCAGCACTATCGCTTTGAGCGTCATCTTGCCGGTATCCACCAGATGATCGGTAGAAAACAGGCGACCAATCCCTTTGAGCGGGCTTAATTTGCTAAAGTCCGGCAAAATTTTCTTCGGCAGGAATAGCCAGCCTCCCGGAACCAGTGAGGCAAACAGCGCGGCAACCGGCATGGGTAACAGCGTCAGGATGAATTTCCCCAGAATCAGCAGATGGTGTTCAAGGAACTGACCGATGATGTCCGGGTCATTAATGTTCTGCGCGTACTGATGCACGCTGATAAAGCTTTCACGCACGAAATCTTCGTACCAGGGAAAGCTGCTGGAGATCACCATAAACGCGGCAAACAGACTGGCGGCAAGCCCCATATCTTTTGAACGCGGTATTTGTCCCTCTTGTCTGGCCTTGCGAAGTTTTTGCGCCGAGGGTTTTTCTGTTTTTTCTTCGCTACTGTTATCCGCCATAGTGCCCCTTCAGCGCGTCAAGCTGCTGTAAGACGAAATTCGCCAGGTGCAAATAGTGGTCGGGCAGGTTGTAAAGCAGAGTCGCAAAGCAGATCAGGCCCGCCAGCATGTTAATGGGAAAACCTAATGAGTACAGATTGAGCGGCGGCGCAATACGGTTTAGCAGACCAAAGCAGCCCTGAACAATCAGCATGATAAAGGTTGTCGGCAGCGCCAGCAGCGTGGCGGCAGCGAATACCCAGCCCAGCGCCAGAGAAATCGTGCGCAGAGATTGCGGATGCAACGCATTGCCAATCGGCCAGTAAGTAAAGCCTTTGAATAAAATGCTCACCAGCAGCAGATGCCCGTCCATGGCAAAAAACAGTATCACCGCGTAGATGTTGATCATTTCCGCCAGTACCGTCGTTGACGCGCCGCTGCTGGGGTCGTTCATCACCGCCATGCTCATCCCCATATTAAAAGAGAGGATTTGGCCCGCCAGTTGTAGCGCTAAAAATAAAAACTGCAGCATCAGGCCGAAAAGCATTCCCCACAGAAACTGCTCCGTGGTCAAAATAATACTGTTCATCGACAGCAGGCTGGTGGGCACCGGGTGGGAGATAAGCGGCGTAATGATAAAGGCCAACGCCAGTGACAAAATAATGCGTATACGTATGGTCAGCGCGGCATTATCCAGTACTGGTGCGTAGTGAATAAACGCCATAATGCGTACGAAGGGAAACCACATTCCCAGTATCAGATTACTTAACTGTGTAATATCGGTTTCGCGCATGTTAGTGCACCAGAATGGCGGCCTGAGTGAACAGATGCACGCAGAGATCGCTCAACTGGACGATCATCCATTTTCCGCAAATACCCAATACCGCGAGGGTGACGATTAGCCTGGGTAAAAAACTAAGCGTTTGTTCGTTAATCTGCGTCACAGCCTGAAAAATGCTGACCAACATACCGACCAGTAGGCTGGGAACGACCAACACACAGACTAAAATGATTACAACTTTTATACCGCTGGCAACGATGTCTGCGGCTACATCAATGGTTAGCATGTCTGATCTCCGTTAACCCAGTCCCAGACCGCGAATGCTGGAGGTTAGCGTCCCAACGGTCAGCGCCCAGCCATCAATAAGCACAAACAGCATTAGCTTAAAGGGCAGCGAAACGATCAGCGGTGACAGCATCATCATCCCCATCGCCATCAGTACGCTGGCGACGATCAGGTCGATCACCAGGAACGGAATGTAAATCATAAAACCTATCTGGAAGGCGGTTTTGAGTTCGCTTAGCACATAGGCGGGAACGATAATGGAGAGATCCTGATCGACTGCATTCCCTTTCGCGTTGGCGATCTCCATGATCTGCGCAATCGCTTTTTTATTGGTCTGCGCCAGCATAAAGCGCTTCAACGGCGAGGCGGCAGTGCTTAGCGCGTCGGGGAGCGTGATTTGATCGTTTTCAAAAGGGACAACGGCATGATCGTAAATATTGAGCCAGATTGGGCGCATCACCAGCATGGTTAACGACAGCGCAATGCCAATCAATATGCGGTTCGGCGGCGTTTGTTGCAGCCCTAACGCCTGACGCAGCAGGGAAAGAACAATAATAAAACGGGTAAAACAGGTCATCATCAGCACCAGGGTAGGCAGAATGCCCACCAGGGTCATCAGGATCAGGACCTGGATTTTTACGCTGTACTCTTGGCTATTTCCGTGCGAAATCACATTCAGCAACGGGATATCTCCCCCTTGCGCGCAGGCAAAGGGAGAAAGGATGAGTAACGAGATACCCAGTAAGAGCGTGAGTGTTGGCGCGCGTTTCATGGTGCAAGGTCGTTGATTTCATGCGTGTTGAATTCAAGGACGCGCAGGCCATATTTCTCGTTGACCACAACCACTTCAGCCTTACCTAGCAGGATATTATTGACCTTAATATCCAGCGGTTCACCGGCGAGTTTATCCATCTCAATGACGGTGTCGTCATCAATGTTCAGCAGGTCGGCCAGCATCACCTCCACGGACGAAACTTCCAGCGTTAGCGTGACCGGAATACGTTTGAGTAATGACATCGACTCGGAAAAACGGTCTTCTAAACGCGCCACCAGCTTTTCTGTAACAGACGGCGCGGGTGGTGTAGTCGCTTCGGGGGCTAACTCGAAACCTTGCTCTAAAATATCTTCTGGCTTACTCATAGGATTTCTCCGTCTTGCTCGTTAATTCGGACAAAAACAGTTTGTCTTTATCCTCTACGATCAGGGCATTAAATAATTCGGATTTCCCGATATACACAGGGAAAGTATCAGGCATCGCAATCGGTAAAATATCGCCGGGTTTAATCGTCGTCAGGTCGGCAACATTCAGCGGAATTTCTGCAATCTTCACGTTCATGGTCAGCGGCAGCGTATGGATAATTTCTTTAATCAGCGTTTTTTTACGCGTCTCAGCGCTGGCTTTATCAATCTGCTTTTTTTTCTCGCCGTGCTCGCTATGGCGGATTAAATTCAGAATGTAATCGGTATGCGAATCGTCCAGTAAGATGCGGAAACTGCAATTCTCATCATCACCTAATACAAATGTAAGCTGATAAGCCCAGTGGGTTTGTATGGTGCTGCTGTCGGGTTTGAGTGTCAGTGGAATACCGGATATATTTTTATTAAAAATGGTATTACAAATATCCAGCCCCAGTCTGCTTCGCAACCGGATTTCTGTTTTGGTTGGTAAATCATCCTGTGACTTCTCGTCGGCGAGAGATGATGCCAATCCATAAAAGTTACCTAATAACATTAACAATAATGCGCGGTCGATATCAAAGGCCAGATGCCCAACCTGAGAAACTAATAATTCCGCACTTTTATTGATAACATCCATCTCACAGTGTATTTTTTTAAGTGTTATATTTGTGCGATGTTTTTTCAGGAAGTAGTTTCCAAGATGTGATTCAATTGTATCAAAACTTCCCGTAAACATAGTCGGCAGACGATGATATGGACGTCCAAGCCGGTTTCCTTCAAGTTTAAAGATTCCGGGCGTTTGACTATATTTCAGCATGGTACGCTTTCTCAGCTGTAATTTCTGGGGCGGTTGAATTGATATCAAATCCCGCGGTTATCAAAAGAAATACAAATTCGTTTAATTTATTGTTCATCCTTGACGCTATTCTCATAGTGTTGAAGTCCATTAGATACGAAATACCGTACCCACTCACGTCTATGGAGTAGGGCTGGATATTAGATATTTTACCCCTCTCCTCTGCAAGTTATTAATGGCGTTAGGTTGTAATTAAAAAATAATTAATTACATATACGTGATGTTTCTCGCTTACTGCTTGTCGCAGATTAGGCTTCCCCCTTATGTCTATTTTTTATGCTATCACTAACGTAATGTATTGTTTTTAAATGAATAATGTTTTTATTATCTTTTAATTTGAGATTGTTAATGGTACTGGTGTTAGTATTTTTTTAGGAAAAACCCTATTTGAAAATAGTCTTCAATAGGGCTGCCCTTTGATGGGGTGGTAAAACATGAGCAAGGATGGGATTAAGACATGGCACGGGCGATATCTATTATTCGATGATTGTGCTTTGGAATGATTTGTATATTTCTCGTAACGGATGTTAACTTTACTTCTAAGTGTAAATAATCATGTTTGAACTTATTGCCGAAGCAGCCTCAAGCATTAATGTTTTTTCAATGGCAAGGCGTATTGCTGCTTTTAATGTTCCTGTACTTATCCATGGCGAAACCGGTACGGGTAAAGAATGTATCGCCAAATTTATCCACTCGATTGCATTTGCGCAGGAGGCTTCAGCGCCTTATATCGGTGTGAACTGCGCAGCTATTCCTGAAAATATGCTTGAAGCAACGCTCTTTGGTTATGATAAAGGGGCGTTTACCGGGGCGGTGGCCACCGTACCGGGAAAGATGGAATTAGCCAATAATGGTACATTACTGCTGGATGAGATCGGTGACATGCCTTTGGCGCTACAGGCCAAAATACTGCGTGTATTACAGGAACAACAGGTTGAGCGTTTAGGCAGTAACCGTATAATCAAACTGAATTTCCGTTTAATCGCCTGCACCAATAAGAATCTTGAAGAAGAGGTTGCCGCAGGACGCTTCAGAGAAGATCTCTATTATCGCATGTCAGTGATTCCGTTGACCATGCCGCCTTTGCGCGAGCGTATGGAAGACATTATTCCGCTGGCGGAATCCTTTATTAAAAAATACTCCACGGTGCTGGTAAAAAATATCAAGCTTTCTGAATCGTCACGCCGGGCGTTACTGAGCTATGCGTGGCCGGGTAATGTTCGCCAACTGGAGAACGCCATTCAACGAGGAATGATCCTTAATCGTGATGGCGTCATTTATCCCGATACGTTAGGCCTGCCATCCATTGAGTCCGATTCCTGGAGCGAGCCGCAATGGCAGCCAAAACCCACTGCGCAAATCACCACCAGCGACAATCTGGGCCAGCATGGTCGCAGCGCGCAATATCAATATATCGCTGACCTGATGCGCAAATATCAGGGTAATAAAACCAAAATCGCTGATTTATTAGGAATTACCCCACGTGCGCTTCGTTATCGTCTGGCATCAATGCGAAAACAGGGAATAGAAATCTTTTCCTGAATCAGTCTGTGGTACCGAGAACGCTTTTCTAATTTTAAGAGTAGGTCATGAGCATAAATACGATAGCCCCAGCCAGTACGATGCAGACGCAAATGATGCAGGACATGCAGCAGATGAAAGCGGTCGCACAAGCCCCTGTCCTTTCGCCGATGCAGATTAACGCCGTGGGTGCGCAGTCTGCATCATCTCCGGTTTCGTTTGACCGTGTTATGCAGGGCGCGCTCAACCATGTTGATCAATTTCAGCAGAGTGCAGAGCAAAAACAAACGGCCATCGAGATGGGGAAAAGCGATGACCTGGCGGGGGCGATGATCGCCAGTCAGCAGGCATCGTTATCGTTTTCCGCGCTGGTGCAGGTACGTAATAAAGTCGCTTCCGGATTCAACGACCTGATGAGCATGTCAGTCTAACGCTATGAATGAACTAATAAAAAAAGTAACTCAGTTTTTACCCTCGTTCTCTTTCAGGCTGGATGGTAATAAACGCCTGGCATTACTGGCGGCAGCGGCTATTGCGGCCACCGCCATTATTGTCAGCGTGTTGTGGAATGGCAACCACGGCTATGTTTCGCTTTACGGTAGCCAGGAGAATATCCCGGTTTCGCAGATAGTCACCGTGCTGGATGGTGAAAAACTGGAATATCGCATCGATCCGCAAAGCGGACAAATTCTGGTTCCGGAAGAGACTTTGTCTAAAACGCGAATGACGCTGGCGGCGAAAGGCGTGCAGGCCATGCTGCCCAGCGGCTATGAGCTGATGGACAAAGACGAAGTGCTGGGCGCCAGCCAGTTTGTGCAGAACATTCGCTATAAGCGGAGCCTGGAAGGCGAACTGGCGCAAAGCATTATGACGCTGGATGCTGTAGAGAGCGCCCGAGTGCATCTGGCGCTCAATGAAGAGAGTTCCTTTGTCGTCAGCGACGAGCCGCAAAACAGCGCCTCGGTGGTGGTGCGTCTGCATTATGGCAGCAAGCTGGATCTCGACCAGGTGAATGCCATCGTGCACCTGGTATCCGGCAGCGTGCCTGATTTGAAAGCTGCGCAGGTCAGCGTTGTCGACCAGGCGGGGAATTTGCTGTCCGATGGTATTGGCGCGGGTGAAGCGGTTTCTGCGGCGACGCGTAAGCGCGACCAGATCCTCAAAGATATTCAGGATAAGACCCGCGCCAGTCTCGCAAATGTTCTCGACTCGCTGGTCGGAACCGGTAACTACCGGGTAAGCGTGATGCCGGATCTCGATCTGAGCAATATCGACGAAACCCAGGAGCATTACGGTGACACACCGAAGGTGAACCGTGAAGAAACGGTGCTGGATAGCGATACCAACCAGATCGCTATGGGGATCCCTGGCTCGCTGAGTAACCGTCCTCCGTTGGCGGCAAATCAGGTGGCGAATGGCACCAATGGAACCGCGCCAGAGGAGTCTCACCAGCCAGCCGCACTGTCAAAGCACAGTGAGAGCAAGCGCGACTACTCGTGGGATCGTAGCGTTGAGCATATCCAGCATCCTGGTTTCGACATTAAACGTTTAAATGTGGCCGTGGTACTTAACCAGAGCGCGCCTGCGTTGAAGAACTGGAAACCGGAACAAACCACGCAATTGACGGCGCTGTTAAATAACGCCGCCGGGATTGATGCCAGGCGTGGCGACAATCTGTCCTTATCGCTGCTTAATTTTGTACCGCAGTCGATCCCCGTCGAGCCAGTGGTCCCCTTATGGAAGGATGACAGCGTCCTGGCCTGGGTGCGTCTGATTGGTTGCGGCCTGCTGGCTCTGCTGTTGCTGCTGTTTGTTGTTCGTCCGGTCATGAAACGGTTGACCGCCGAACGTCGCCGGACGTCGACGCCAGAGCTGGCGCTGGACGCCGCACCGATCGCGATTCCTGCGGACAAACCCCATTTTGCGGCCGCTGAAGATGAGCGCAAAAATATCGAACTGCCTTCTTTCCCTGGTGACGACAGCCTGCCTTCGCAGAGCTCCGGTCTGGAGGTGAAGCTGGAGTTCCTGCAAAAACTGGCGATGAGCGACACCGATCGCGTAGCTGAAGTTCTCAGACAATGGATTACCAGCAATGAGCGAATTGACAATAAATAACGGCAGCAACAACAGCTACCTGGAACAGGCCGCAATTTTATTGCTGTGTCTGGGCGAGGAGGCGGCAGCTACGGTGATGCAAAAACTCAGCCGCGAAGAGGTGGTTCGCCTGAGTGAAAACATGGCGCGTCTGTCTGGGGTAAAAACCAGCATGGCCAAAAAAGTGATCAATAACTTTTTTGATGAATTCCGTGAGCAGAGTGGTATCAACGGCGCATCGCGTTCCATGCTGCAAGGGATCCTCAATAAAGCGCTGGGCACAGAAATCGCCAGTAGCGTGATCAACGGGATTTACGGCGATGAGATCCGTTCGCGGATGGCGCGTTTACAGTGGGTGGAACCGCGCCAACTGGCGATACTGATCTCAGAAGAGCATTTGCAGTTACAGGCCGTATTCCTTGCCTTCCTGACGCCAGAGATCTCGGCCACGGTACTGTCTTACATGAATGAGTCGGTGCAAAACGAGATCCTTTATCGGGTTGCCAAACTCAACGATGTAAACCGCGACGTGGTGGATGAGCTGGATCGTTTGATCGAGCGTGGGCTGTCGGTGCTTTCCGAACATGGTTCGAAAGTGAAAGGGATCAAGCAGGCCGCGGATATCGTTAACCGCTTCCAGGGGAACCAACAGGTGATCCTCGATCAACTGCGCGAACGCGATGAAGATGTTCTCGAACAGTTGCAGGACGAAATGTACGACTTCTTTATTCTGAGCCGCCAAAGTGACGAAGTGCGCCGTCGTCTGCTCGACGAAGTGCCGATGGAAGACTGGGCGGTGGCGCTGAAAGGTACCGAAGCGTTGTTGCGTCGTTCGATTTATGCCGTGATGCCTAAGCGTCAGGTACAACAGCTGGAGGCGATAACGTCGCGTCTGGGGCCGGTTCCGGTGAGTCGTATTGAACAGATACGCCGTGAAATCATGGGAATTGCCCGCGAGCTTGAGGAAGCGGGTGAAATTCAGTTGCAGCTGTTTGCTGAACAGACGGCGGAGTAACACATGGCGATTGAAACCATTCGTGGTCGTTACCGGCTGCATCGTTTTCCCCCTCGCCAGCGCCATTTGCAGACTGAACAGCTTACGCCGGGGATCACACCGGCGGATTATCAGCGCCAACTGATGGACGGTTTCCAGGAAGGGCTGCAAAAAGGTTTTGAACAAGGGATGACCGAAGGCCAGGAGCAGGGCTTTCAGGAAGGTCATTTGAAGGGGCACGATGAAGGCCGTCGTCAGGGATACACTGAAGGCAGCCTGGCCGGGCAGCAGGAAGGGCGCAAGCAATTCGAGCAGGCTGCCCAGCCGCTGGAGGCTATCTCCGGCAAAGTGAATGACTATCTGGCGCACGTTCAGCGTAAACAGCGGGAAGACCTGTTACAGCTGGTTGAAAAGGTTACCCGCCAGGTGATTCGTTGTGAGCTGGCGCTGCAACCGACGCAGCTATTATCGCTGGTCGAAGAGGCTATTTCGGCCTTTCCGGCAATGCCTGAGTCGTTACAGGTGCTGCTGAGTAACGAAGAATTTAACCGCATTAAGGATGCCGCTCCTGAGAAGGTCGCTGCATGGGGACTGACGCCATCTCCCGATCTGCAGGCGGGCGAATGCCGGGTGATTACCGATAAATCCGAGCTGGATATTGGCTGCGAGCATCGACTCGAGCAATGTATGTCGGCACTCAAAGAGTCGCTGCTGCCGGAGCCGACGGGTGAGTGATCTTTCCAGCTTCGACAACGCGCTGCGTTCCATTGAGTCGATCCCTTTAGCTCGGGTAGCCGGGCGACTGGTGCGCGTGAACGGTATTTTGCTGGAGAGCGTGGGTTGCCCGTTGGTAACGGGCCAGTTATGCCGCGTTGAAAGCGCCAACCATACGCTGATCGACGCGCAGGCGGTGGGATTTAATCGTGATATCACCTACCTGATGCCCTTCAAACACCCCGTCGGACTGATGGCGGGCGCGCGCGTTTTCCCCGAGGAAAAAGCTCAGGAGATCCTGATTAGCGAAAGCTGGCTGGGGCGGGTGGTCAATGGCCTGGGCGAGCCGCTGGATGCCAAAGGGCGCCTGACCGGCAATGATGTGCTGCCGCCGCAGGCACCGTCTATCAACCCCCTCACGCGTCGGTCGGTGAATCAACCGCTGGATGTGGGTGTAAAAGCAATCAAAGGGTTGTTAACTATCGGCAAAGGTCAGCGCGTGGGATTGATGGCCGGCAGCGGCGTGGGAAAAAGCGTGTTGTTGGGGATGATCACCCGCCAGACTAAGGCCGACATCGTGGTGGTGGGGTTAATTGGTGAGCGTGGCCGCGAGGTGAAAGAGTTTATCGATCATTCACTGGGCGCGGAAGGGTTGGCAAAGTCTATCGTTGTCGCGGCTCCGGCGGATGAGTCGCCATTGATGCGTTTGAAAGCCACCGAGTTGTGCCACTCTATCGCCGCCTGGTTTCGCGATCGCGGACATCACGTTTTACTGCTGGTGGATTCGTTAACCCGTTATGCCATGGCGCAGCGCGAGATTGCGTTGTCATTAGGGGAACCTCCGGCGACGAAAGGCTATCCGCCATCGGCGTTCGGCATGATCCCTAAACTTGTGGAAAGCGCCGGCAACAGCGAAAGCGAAGGCTCAATGACCGCCATTTACACGGTGCTGGCGGAAGGAGACGATCAGCAGGATCCGATCGTTGACTGCGCGCGCGCGGTGTTGGATGGACATATCGTTCTTACCCGTAAGCTGGCGGAAGCCGGGCATTATCCAGCTATCGATATTGGGCAGTCGATCAGTCGATGCATGACGCAGGTTACGCCCAACGAACACCAACAGTCGGCTCGTCTGCTAAAACAAAACTACGCCGCTTATATGGAAATTAAGCCGCTGATCCAGTTGGGGGGCTATGTTGCCGGAGCCGATCCCGGCGTTGATAAAGCTGTCAAAGCGTTCCCCGCTATCGAGCGTTTCCTGCGTCAGGAGGTGAGTGAACCCGCCTCACTTGAGCTGGTGCAAAGTCGCTTACAGGCCCTTTTCCCCCAGGCAAAGAAAACGGAGGGTAAATAATCATGCGACAAATTATTGATACCCTGGCGCAGTTGCAGCGCCTGCGGGATAAATCAGTCAAAGACATGACGGTCCAGCTGGCTAAACAGCAGCAGGTCTGTACCGGCTTTGACAATAACATCAAAGCACTGGGCTACCTGATTCAAAAAACCGGCACTGGCGTAGAGGTCCCTTCCGTTGAGTCGCTCAAAAATGTGACCGGATATAAAGGCACGTTACGCACGGTTATTGCCTGGCAAGAGCAGGAGAAAACGCTGGCTAAAATCAAAGAGCAGCGTATTCAAAAAAATCTGGTTGCCGCGGCTTGCGAAGAGAAAATTGTCTCTATGACGTTGGCAGATAAGCGTTACGCGCTGAGCAATGAAGCGCAGGTAAAAGAGCAAAAAGCCGTTGATGAAATTGCTACGCAGTGCTGGTTAAGGCAGAAGACGCTGGGAGTGGTATGAAAACGATCATTACGTTCGGCACGTTTGATGTTTTTCATATCGGGCATCTGCGTATTCTGCAACGTGCCGGGCAGTTGGGGGATCGACTGATTGTCGGTATCTCTTCGGATGCACTAAATATGCAGAAAAAAGGCCGAGTGCCGGTTTACAGCCAAAGCGATCGCATGGGGATTATTGCCGGACTGAAATGTGTGGACAGCGTGTTTCTCGAAGAGTCGCTGGAGCAAAAAGCGGACTATATTCGCCAGTTTAACGCCGATACGCTGGTGATGGGCGATGACTGGGCAGGGCGCTTTGATAGTTTGTCGTATCTGTGCGAGGTGGTCTATTTCCCCAGAACACCATCTATATCCACCACCTCGATTATTGAGGTAATTACCAACCAAAATTCAAATCTATAAAATAATATGAAAATAAGACTATTCATTGAAACTAAAGAGGTTACGCTGCCGCTTCAAATGTCTAATTTTATTCAAGGTATGGATGGAGTGGTTAATATATTATTTACTTGTTCTGATAAATTGAGTGGGAAATGGCTGGGAGAGAATTCAAATCTTGTTCTTAAATATAATGAATCAACTTTACTGTCTGCGCTGGATAAAATATCGCAAGTGCTCATTAAACACTCGCCAACGACACTAGATATCCATGTTGCACTGGCTGAAAGCTATAATTTACTTATTCCGTTATTAATGAGGTTAAATGCTCTTCGGTCGTTAATCCATCTTCATGTTTATGAAGGAGAGATGGCTGAACTCGTTGCTGCTTCTGCACTTGAAAAAATCCCTTTAAATGTATTAGATAAATTAACTTCTGGGTATGCTAATGCTATAAATATTGCGTTAAATAAAAACCATCATATACCAAAAGAGGATTGGAATATTGCTGCCGGGTATGCATGGCATAAAGTATTAACAACAACATATTATCTACAGGAGAATAGCGCATTTAAAAAATCAATGAAGTTGCCTTGTAGTAATGTGCCGATAGTTGATGAGCGTAAAATAACGGATTTTCTGGAGCTATTCAAGATACCATTTAGTATTTATTCTCAATTAAGAAAAATAAGCTCGTCATCTCTACTATTACTCAGCACTTCGCCTCGCTTTCCCTCTATGAAAAAACAACATCAGGAAGCGCTTGTAGAAGTTATCCTTCATGCAATAAATGAATGTGCAATTACTAAAGATAAAATTATACTCTTTCGTGAACAAAAAGATGGGGAAGTTGATAGTGAAATATTACGTCGGTTAGGCTACATGGTGATCAAGCTCCCAGATTTAATCACCGTCAATTTATTAAAGGTTTTACAAATATTACCTGTAACCGTTGCCGGATGTTTTTCCGACGAACTGTATCAAGTGCCAGAGCAAAATATTCTCTTTTTGCTAACAACAAACTTACCAAAGGAGACTGATAAATACGTTAGTCAGATTAATCTCGATAGTAAAAAAAATTATTATGTAAATGAGTTGGGGGGTGTTAAAACCGGCTCGTTTAAAAAAAGGCTGTTCTATTGTCCTGGATCTATGGGGGATGCGATCTACGCTTTAGGTTGCCTGACTGCATTTAGAGAACATTATGATGAGGAATTTATCTTTATTGCACATAAATTATATCATGATCTCATCATTTCAAGTCCTATGGTTTCCCAATATTGGGATGCTAATGCATTGACAGAAGAAAATATTATTGATGCTGAGATAGCGCGTCAGGAAGATAAATTTCATTTTCTTGGCCGCTGGGAAGATATTGTTGCATCTCGACATATGACGGATGCATTTATCGGTGATGATATTCAAAACCATTCCTTGAGCAATAAACAGCCTATTATATCATTGGTATCATTAGATAAGAGCAATGTTGATGATTTTATTCAGGTTAATGGATTGCAGAAAGAAAAAATAGTTTTATTGCATCCTAATATTGGTTCTCCGAATAGGACGTGGACCGAAAAAGGATGGAATCAGCTCGCGAAATATTTTATTGCTGCAGGCTGGAAAGTTATCATTATTGGCAGCGATAATAATAAGTATCAGGAGAAGAAGATGATGGATATAGATATCCCAGAGGCTATCGATTGCATTAATCAGTTCTCTATGCTTGAGATGATTTATCTGATGGAACGCTGTCAGTTGCTGGTTGCGTGCGACTCTGGCCCAGTTGCGCTTGCTGGACTCACATCAATCGCAATTTGTGGGTTGTACTCCATTATTCCGGCCAGATACCGATTGCCTTACAGGAATGGAAAGTATGGATGGAATGCTATGGGTATTGATACGGGATGCCAGTATGGTCAATGCGGACACCTGATCATGAGTCCGCAATTCTTTAAAAACAAACTAGGTAAAGAATTTATGCCACCACGAGGTGATGAGTTTTCTATCTGGTGTCCAAATGATAAAAAATATCGATGTTTGAAGAAAATTACTGCTGAATATTTTTGGCATCAGATTCAATTGTTTTTGAACTCTGATAGTTATGTGGGCAATTTTTAGATGTTTAATTAACTACATTATATGGAGTAATTATGGGTTTTTTAGGGCGATTTCCTTTACACAGAATTGTTGAAGAGCACCAGGTGACACATCTAATTGAAACTGGATACGGTATTGGGAATTCATGTCGAATGGCATTATCAGCTGGTTTCAATCATGCGCTATCTTGTGAGATCTATCAACCATTATATGAAAAAGCATTACAAGAAAAAAATGACAGCATTACGATTTTTCCCGATGATAGTTTATCATTTCTGAATTTGGAGCAAGTCAATGGGATTTTGAAAAATCATCGTAGTCTTGTCTTTTTGGATGCGCATTATCCTGGTTCTGATTACTGCAACGAAAAATATCATAGCGACGAATGGGATAAAGATATTCGCTTGCCGCTTATTAACGAGTTGCGAGTGCTGAGAGGTAAAATTGACAATGCAATCGTTATTATTGATGATTGTAGAATATATCTAAAAGATTTTGCAGTAACAAGTGGTTCTTTACCCGAATATGCCGATCATGGGTTCGATAATGCCAGTGAGTTTATTGAATTATTAGAAAGTTTTGCCGATACACACGCCTTATACTGGTATGCTGAAGACACCGGATACGCTGTTTTATGGCCACATGCTTTAGCCGGGGAAGTGATCAAACCTCTAATTTTACCTGGCGATATTACCAGTCAATTTCTGATTAATCGGGGGGTTGTGGGTACGACCAGTATGTCTGTAAATCGCCGACTCATGGATGCCCGGTTTACTTCTCGTTGGTTTGTAGGTGCTGGATTGGATATCGGTGGTGGGCCTGACAGTATTGGTATTTACCGATCGCTTTTCCCACTAATGAGAACTGTGACTGTTTATGACTTACCACAAGGTGATGCCCAATATTTAGACAATGTTAGTGATGATAGTTTTGACTTTGTGTATTCTGCACATTGCCTGGAACATGTGGTTGACCCGTTTGTCGCTATCAATAATTGGATGCGAGTACTTAAACCAAATGGTCATCTCATTATAACAATTCCTGATGAAGATATGTATGAGCAAAAAGTTTGGCCATCGACTTTTAACTCCGACCACAAGCATACTTTCAGTATTTTCAAGAAAAATAGTTGGTCACCCGTTTCGATAAATGTATTGGAATTGATTCAGGCGATAACTACAAAGCATGATGTTCAAAAAATAGAATTGCTTAACCATAGCTACTTAGCAGGGCTTCCTCGATTTGATCAGACACGCACACCATTTGCGGAAAGCGGTATCGAGATTGTTATAAAAAAAACGCCCCAGTAAAATAAAAAACCACCGATTTAACGGTGGTTTTAATAGCTGGTTTATATCAGGAATTAGTTAAACAGTTTTTTCTGTAAACTATGTAAGAGAGCATTTGTATGGACACTATCTGCTTCCGTAAGTAATGCCACGATCTCTTTAGCGGCCCTTTGCCCTGCCTGGCCATCCATAAACGCATCACAATAATGGTGGCGAATTTCGGCTAACGGTGCTTCAAGCGCAGTCCAGTCAAATGCATCAGACAGCGCACTGCGCAACGCCTGTATATCCTGGGCTACCGGGAGAACGTCGCGGATACGTTGATCGGCGCTGTCTGGGGTCGAGAAACTTTGTTGGCCATCCAGCAGCGAGGTCATCTCTGGCCAGCTCAGTAAAATGACGCGTTTATTCATATGAATGGCATCAAAAATAAAGCCGCTGCTGTCCGTCAGGACGTAATCTGCCTGCGCCATAAGCGCCAGCAGGTGCTGCGGATCGTCAATTCGGTTTTTTAAGTAGCGCTGCGCCAGCACCAGCGAGGCACTTTCTTCCGGCCTGTGCAGAGTGCCATGGTGCAGTTTGGTGACGACGTTGTATTCATGGCTTAATCGGCTGAGCTGTTGTGCCCAATGGGGGAGCGAGCTTAGCGCGCCATAGGTTGGCGCATACAGGATGGTCTGCTTTTTCGCATTTAGCTTCACGCTTTTTGGCAGTGCGGTATCGTAAGTATGGTTATGCCATTCATCGAAACGGGGATTACCCACCACTTTGGCGCTGCCGCCAATATCAACCGCGTGCTGGCTATAGTGGCTGTAGCAGAGAATTCGATGATAAAAGGTATTCCACCAGGCATGATTCCATGCTTCTTTCGCCAGTCCATACATCGTCCGTACATGGGTATCCGCCAGCCCGTTCAGTAACGGGGTGTAATAAGGGCTGACAAGACATTTGAAGCGTTGACGTTTCTCAATCACCACAGAAAGACGCGTTCCGCCCAATAGGGGATCGTTAATGGTTTTAATTGTTGCGGTCATTTCATCCAGAAACGACGCGTGTATTTTGTCGCTGACCAATAGAGAGCAGGTGTGCCCCATCGCCTGTAGCGCGGTTATGATCGGGCGATAGACCGCGTAGTGCAGCGACGTTTCCATATAGAAACCAATAGCATCTGTTCGGGTGGCAGTAGAAGGGAGCGGGGCATCAGTCAGTGCGTTGACGGCATCGGGTTTCTTATTGATTTTATTGAAGTAGTAGCCAATATTATCGGTTTCTTTTTTCTCGATATCGCTATAACCTGGGCGCTGATAGCAGATACTCGGATAGCAGGAAAGCCATTTTCCGTCACGTAGCAGCGGCTGCCACTGTCCTTCGAGGGTCTCTGAAAGGTCATATTCCATTTGCTGAGCCAGAACCGGGTAATAGCTGTTGTTAACCAGATAGGCGCACACCTTATTGCAATCGCGGGCATGAATCATCCCAGTCAGGCTTTTTAATATGCTTCCGCGTTTAATTTCGCCGCCGAGAAGAATGACCTCCCACGGAAATTTAGGCAGGGCATTAAGCAGCGAGCTAAGTACCCGAATATGTTTTTCTTGTTTCAGAATAACGGCGTCATCTTCAAGCAGCAGATAATTTTTCCATCCCATTTGTTGTGCCAACTTGAGTGCCCGAAGATGGGATTGACGGCGACCAATCTGGCCGTTAGTGGCAACTGACGCGGCAATGCGGGTGATCTTTTCCTCTGGGAAATTGAGAAACCCCAGCTCTTGTTGGATGTGCGCTAAACGATCCGGGCGTGAGTCCAGGTTTACGATCACCACCTGATCGATATAATCCCACTGGATCGGTTGATGATGAGTAGCGTTATGCAGGCTTTGATACCAGTTTTTCAGTATCGGGTCGGTAATCGCCTGCGCCAGCGGGGTTTCCAGTGGCTCGCTGCTTCCCAACACAAAGTCTTTGTCGAACGTATTTTGGCTGTGTGAGATACAAATAATGGTACGTTCACCCGGCAATTGCAGCGGGTTCGCGGTGAACTGGTTAGTGAATCCCTTTTCTTCACCTAAATTACACTCATCATCATAGCGGTGGTTCTTCAGGTAATTACGATGGTAACAGAAAGTGCCGTTGAGAATATTTTGTGGGCCAAAGCTGCGTGTTTTGAATATCCGGTTGATGTGGCTGTACCAGATGGGGATTTGATCGGAACCTGAAATCAACGCCCGGTGGCGCTGCATCATGTCGATGGTGTAAGAGATTTTATCCGCTGGATAATAGTCATCATCATCCATACAGAGAATATATTCACCTACCGCCAGCGCATTGAGCATATTGCGCTTTTTACCCAGATCGAGCTTTTCCGGGTGGTAGATATAACGAATATTATATTTCTCTGGGTGGTTTTGCGTTAGCCGGTCAATGATCGACTGATGGCTTTGCGGAGAATCATCCAGGATCACCAGTTCCCGCCGGTCAGCAGGGTAGTCCTGATAACGGAACATATACAGCAAATAAGGTAAGAAAACGCCGCGGTTCCATGTTGGCGTGATAACGCTGACAAACGGTTTTTCGCGGCCAGTGTCGAGCGTTTTAACGATGCCAGTCAGGGCGGAACGTGCTTTAGAGGATTCAGACATGGTGATGTGTATTCGCGGTTCGAAAAAGGACCGGGCATTCGCCCGGCCAACAGGCACTAACGTGTAATCAGGGAGAACGCCGAGAGCAGTGGATCTCCCGGAAGCATTTCCAGAATATGCTGACGTAACGAGTGGGCGCTCTCGCTGTTGCGCCACGCTTCAAACAACGCGAAAAGGGCGTAAATTTCGTCATGGTTTAGCGCAGAATCATCCATCGTCCACAGGCAAAACAGAGTGCGAATCATAAAGACGTCAGCCGCCAGCCAGAAGAAACGCTGCAGTGTGCTTTCACTCTCATGCTGCGGGAAGGTGTCGTGGTACAAGCGATAAATCAGATAGTTGCTGAAAATCCATGCTTCTTGAGCGAAATGGCGCTCCCAGGTCTGCAGCCACTGATCCTGTAACTGCTGCTGAAGCATGGCTTCACTGTTTGCATCCTGCAGCATCAGCAGGCTGACCTGCAGAGGTAATGTGAGTTTACGCGTACTTTCCGGCAGCAGATCCCAATTGAATTCACAACTGCCCATACGGGTAATTAATTCACGCTGTAGCTGGGGCAGGCTGGGCAGTTGCGCAAATTGCTCCTGCAGTTTTCCTTCCTGTACATGGCCTGCGAGGATCTGTGGCAACGATGCCAGCTTTTCCAGCACCGCTTCACTATCGCCTGGGCATTTTTCGGAAAAAGAGAGCATGATCCCCAGCGCATACAGGCGCAGCTCCGGCGATAAACCTGGAAGTGTGATGGTATGCAGAGCGGATTGATTCAGTACCTGATCGCGTGGGGATAGCGCCGGGCTGTCCGGGTTGGCCGCACATTTTGAATGATGCAAGACAAAGGTATTGGGAGCGCCTAATGCAGCCTGACAGCTGGCCGGATCGGTTAAGACCAGACTCTGACGCACTTCCGTTTTCCAGCACAGGTTAACCCGTAAAGCGGAATCCGGATGGCGGGATAAAAACAACCGGACAAAGTCAGGTTCATAACAATCAATCATACTCATAATCTGTTCTCAGCAATCCCAATATTCAAAATCTGTTTATGACGTTGCAATATCCATGCCTGAATTTTAATTTCATTTATATCAATTGGTTAGGTGAAGCGCGGAAAGCGGGTTTCCGCGTCAGGGAAGGGCGTTTAGCGCTGGTAAATAAAATCCGGCTCGGTACCTAAAAAAGCCTGAATAAATTCATACTGGCGGATCAGCAGATCGCCGTTTTTTTCGTTGTACATCTTGCAGCGTTCCGCTTTTTGCTCAAGGCTTTGCCACCAGCCCTCTGCGGCAGTTTTCTGCACGCCCGGCAACCAGCTAAAGACCTGCTCTATCCCTGCACGATTGACGCTTACGCCCAGCAGTTGCAGGATCGAACGGCGCTGTTGGCTGCTGTTTTGCAACTGCTCATAATGCTGTTGAATAAGTTCATTGATGGCCAGCAGCTCGTCGCTGTCGCGACGGATCATACACAGACGTTGTTGTTCCAACTGGTGTCTGAGCGCGTCATACCGCGTTCCGTCTTCACGAATGCCCTGAAGCAGAGTTTTCACCTGCTGTAGCCTGGTGCTCACTGTTGTAGCCTCTTATTTCTGGAAAAAGCTGAGCATGTCCCCAGCCAGTTGATCGGTATCAACCTGCAAATCGCCTGAGGCCAGCATGGCCTGCATTTGCGCCACTTTGTCGTAATCAACGTCACTTTGCGTATCACTGTTCAGCGTTTGCTGCGCCGTTTGTAATCCCGCCTGAGTAATATCATCGGCGGAAAGCGATGCGGAACTGGACGTGCTCGTCTGCACGCTGCTCTTGTCTGCACGTGCCTGTTCGGTTGTCGATGCAGGGCGATTGCCAGGCAGACTCGGGGTAATTTTCATAGCAACCTCGTACATATTCCGTTGGGTTGGTTATCTGTTATTGACTAAAAGCGGCGGCAATAGAGGAAAACTTTAATCCCATCACAAAAAATCCCTTCACTGCTCAGCCGTTAACGTGGTGACCATGCCGGTATCGTCCACCACGCCGCTGATGATCCGCTGGCTGCTGCTATTACGAATTTTTATCACATCCCCTTTACGACCATTCTTCAACGCCACGCCCGGCATTGAGGCGGTAATGCCAGCCATATGGGAGACGATCATCACTGGCTGGTCGCGTTTAACCAATACGGGCTGAACCAGCTCGCTACGGGTAATCGGTTTACCCGGTTGCAGGGCGCGCTTGCTGGTGAGGCCAATTGCTTCATCCATATTTGTTATCAACCCTTCCCGCTGGTTGCTGATATTGAATTTTTTAAGCTGCAGGTCGTCGGCTGTAATCACCGCATCTCGGGCAATCAACGACTTTGGCATCACTACCGGCACCGACACGTCGGGGCGCACTGCAACGTTATATTTCCAGCCCGCATTGCCTGGGCAGGTCACCATAAAGTTCATTCGTGACAAGGCCATCTCTGGGGAGGCACTGGAGGTGATCTGTGGCGCCGACGCGCATAGCGCGCTGGTACTCACGGCTGAGGGGATATAGATATTGAACGTGTAGCGATAGTCCTGCCACTGCTGTTTGTGCGCCAGTGCGTCGATTTCATGACCGGCGGCAGTCAGAACCAGTGCGTTGATCTGTTCCCGGGCGCTGTGCTGAATGGGATGGACGGCGGCATGTACGGGTAAGACGCAGCATAAAGCCAGCATTATCTCCGCGGCAAAGGGGAAAGAAGGTTTCCTTACGTAGGAGGGTAGTTTCATAAAGTCATTTCTCATCAATCACTTAAAGGTTGGCATAGTTATTGCTAGTAATAGCGATATCTACGCAGGAGTGATGCAAGAAATGGGAATCAGTTTTCAGCAGGCATTGGGTGTACATCCGCAGGCAGTGAAGTTACGTCTTGAGAGGACCGAGCTACTGACTGCGAATCTGGCAAACGTCGATACACCAAATTTCAAAGCCAAAGATATTGATTTTGCCGCTGAGATGCAACGGGCAAGTCACACAAATGTTTTGCCTGAGGCTGACGTGAAATACCGGGTGCCGATGCAGCCCTCAGAGGATGGCAATACCGTAGAACTGAATACCGAGCAGGCCCGGTTTTCACAAAATAGTATGGATTATCAAAGCAGTCTGACTTTTTTGAATCTGCAACTTAGCGGAATCAAAGAAGCCATCGAAGGAAAATAACCATGTCGTTTACTGATATTTACCAGATTTCCGGCTCGGCGATGACGGCGCAAACCATCCGTCTGAATACCGTCGCCAGCAACATGGCGAATGCGGAATCTCCTGCCAGCAGCGAGGCGCAGGCCTATAAAGCGCGCAGCCCGGTTTTTGCTGCGGTTTACAACAATAGCCTGATTGGCGCAAACAACCGTCACGGCATTGATGGCGCCAGCGTGCAAGTGCAGGACGTGATGCAAAGCGGCGGGGCGGTGAAACGTTATGAGCCGCATCACCCAATGGCGGATCAGAACGGTTTTGTCTGGTACCCGGACGTCAACGTGGTCGAGCAAATGGCCGACATGATGTCCGCGTCACGTGATTTTGAAACCGACGTTGATGTGCTGAATAACGTCAAAAGTATGCAGCAAAGCTTACTCAAACTGGGAGAAGTGTAATGAATACCCTGGCTCTGTATGCCCAATCTCAGGCGCTGGCTTCTTCTCAGGAGAAGACGGCGGTGGCTGAAAATACTGTGAACGCCACGGCGCAAAGCAACAACCTGGGGGATAGCAGCTCTTCCTCTACCTCGTCAACCACCGATACCAGTGGAACCAGCGGCACACCGACGACGACAACGTCCACGGAAACGTCCGCGGTCGACACGTTTCTGACGCTGTTCGTAGCCGAAATTGAAAACCAGGATCCTACCGATCCGACCGACCCAACGGCCTATATCGACCAGCTTTCTTCCATGGCGCAGGTAGCGATGATGGAAGAGATGAGCGTTCAGGCCAATACCAACGCCGTGCTGATGAGCAACATTCAGGTGATGGCGCTGGGGAATATGGTCGGCGACGACATTATGGTGCAAACCACCTCGCTGGATATCGAAGATAACAGCAAGGACATTCAGGGCCGCATCACGCTGGATGACAGCTGTACCGATGTGGATTTGCACTTTACCGATGAAGCGGGTGATGACTACACCGTGTCGCTGATTCCGGAAGGTGAAACCTCCGTCGGACCCGGCCAGGTGGATTTCGACATCAATCCTGCGGATTACGGCATCCCGCCGGGTGATTACAGCGTGTCCGTGGTGACCAATACCGGGGAAGAAGAAGTGCCGATTGAGGTGACGGGCAAAGTGGAAGATGTGCGTATTCCGCTCGATGGCAGCACGCCGGTGCTCAACGTTGACGGCGTTGGCGAAGTGCCATTCACCATGATCACCCAGTTTGGCGTACCGGACAGCACCGATGACACCACGCCGCCTGACACTGACGACGGCAGCGATAACGCCGACAGCAATACAGTGCTCTGATTTAGTTTATATTACAGGAAGAAACAATGAGTTATGAAATTGCAGCGACGGGGCTAAACGCCGTCAACGAACAACTGGACGGAATCAGTAACAACATCGCGAACTCCGGGACGGTCGGTTATAAATCAATGACTACCCAGTTTTCCGCGATGTACGCTGGGACGCAGGCGATGGGCGTGAGCGTGGCGGGTTCCGCACAAAGCATCTCCACCGGCGGCTCAATGGTTTCTACCGGCAATGCGCTGGATCTGGCGATCAACGACGATGGTTTTTTTGTTATGTGCGACAGCGCGGGCAACATTTCCTATACGCGCGCGGGTTCTTTCGTCACCGATAAAAACGGCTATATCGTCAATGCGTCCGGTGATTATCTGCAAGGCTATCCGGTGGATGACAGCGGCACGCTGCAAACCGGTACCGTGACCGATATCCAGATTAAAACTGGCAACATCCCGGCGCAGGCTACCGACAGCATGACCTTCACGGCCAACTTTGACGCCAGTGATGAAACGATCGATCGCTCAAGCGTGCCGTTTGATGCCAACAACAGCGATACCTATACCGACAGCTACACCACCACCGTGTATGACTCTCTGGGTAACGAGCACTCGGTCAGCCAGTATTTTACCAAAACCGCGGATAACACCTGGGAAGTGCAGTACACCTTTGATGGTGAAGCGCAGACTGGTGTACCGCCAACCACGCTAACCTTCGATCCGAATACCGGCAAGCTGACCTCTCCGACCACGCCGCAAACCATCACCTTCACCACCAATGAAGCCGCGCCGATCTCGATGACCGTCGACTACTCCGACTGTACTCAGTACGGCTCTGATTTCTCGGTGACCACCAACTCCGCGACCGGTTACGCCTCCGCAACGCAAAACGGCGTGCAGGTGGATGACGACGGCAAAGTGTACGCCACCTACAGCAACGGAGAACGTATGCTGCAGGGCCAGGTTGTACTCGCCACCTTCCCGGACGAAAACGGGCTGGAAGCGGTAAGCGGTACCGCGTGGGTGCAGACCGGTGAATCCGGTACGCCGCTGATTGGCACGCCTGGCTCTGGCTCATGTGGCACGCTCTCCTCCGGCATGCTCGAAAGCTCCAACGTGGATATCACCAACGAACTGGTCAACCTGATGACCGCCCAGCGTAACTATCAGGCGAACACCAAGGTGATTTCGACCAGTACGCAGTTGGACCAGGCACTCTTCCAGGCGATGTAAGGCTAAGAAATGGATCGGTTGATTTATACCGCACTAAGCGGCGCCACCCAGACGCTGCTGGAGCAGCAAATTAGCGCCAACAACCTCGCCAACGTCAACACCAATGGTTTTCGTGCGGATATGGCGATGGCGAGTAATGACAAAGTCAAAGGCGGTGGCTTCGACACGCGTTTTATGGCGAAAGAGAGTCCCAGCGGCGTCAATGACAGCACCGGCGTGGCGGAAAAAACCGAGCGTCCGCTCGATGTCGCCATTCAGGGAACCGGCTATATCGCCGTGCAGGATAAAGCAGGAAACGAAGTTTATACCCGCAACGGCAATATCCAGCAGGACGATCAGGGTCAACTGACCATCGACGGCAACATTGTTCTCGGGGATAACGGCCCGATTATTTTACCGCCGAATGCGATTGCCTCTTTCGGTAGCGACGGCACGCTCTCCGTCACACCTGACGATGGCGATGTCACTGCCACGATGGATATCGATCGTCTGAAGCTGGTGGATATTCCGGTCGCCAATCTGGCGAAAAATAGCGAGGGAATGCTGGTGACGGCGGACGGCGTACCGGCACAACGCGATGAGAACATCAAAGTGAGCGGCGGCTTTCTGGAAGGCAGTAACGTGTCTGCGGTGAGCGAAATGATGTCGTCCATTGCGATGAACCGTCAGTTCGAAGCGCAAATCAAGATGATGAAAACGGCTGAAGATCTCAGCGACTCAGGCAACAGGCTGCTACGCGGCTCCTGAGCCGTAGTCTTTAATCAGGGATAAAGTGTTATGAACGCAGCGTTATGGATCAGTAAAACCGGCCTGTCGGCGCAGGATGCTGAGATGAGTGCGATTGCCAACAACATCGCTAACGTCAATACCACGGGCTTTAAGCGCGACCGCGTGATGTTCCAGGATCTGTTTTATCAGACTCAGGAAGCGCCGGGCGCCATGCTCGATCAAAACAACATCATGCCGACCGGAATGCAGTTCGGTAGCGGTGTACGCATTGTCGGTACGCAGAAAACCTTCACCGAAGGGAATGTGGAAACCACCGACAATACGATGAACGTGGCCATCATGGGGCAGGGATTTTGGCAGGTGCAAAAGGCGAACGGGGATATTGCGTATACCCGTGACGGCAATATGCAGGTTAACGCCGACGGCGTGCTGACTAACTCCGAAGGTTTACCTCTGCAACCGGAAATCGACGTTCCGTCCGGCGCGACTAATGTGGCTTTTGGCGAAGACGGCACCGTGACGGCAATCCTGCCCGGCGACAGTGACCCTACCGAACTGGGGCAACTAACGCTGGTGAACTTCGCTAACCCGGCCGGGCTTTCAGCGGAAGGCGACAACCTGTATCTGGAAACCGCAGCCAGTGGTCAACCGACGGAAGGTATTCCCGGGGAAGATGGTCTGGGGACTTTGCAGGACAGCGCTCTGGAAGGCTCAAACGTGGATATCGTCAACGAAATGGTGGCGATGATCAACGTGCAGCGCGCCTATGAGATGAACGCCAAAATGGTCTCTGCGGCAGACGATATGCTGCAGTTTATTAGTCAGACGCTGTAACTCAAGAATGTGAAATGCCGGATGGTACAGCTCCATCCGGCAGAAATAGGCAGAACGTGAAAAATTATCTCTGGCTGATGGTACTGCTTCCCCTGTTAAGCGGGTGCGAATCGCAGGCTCTCCTGGTCAAAAAAAATGACGAATTCTTTGCTCCGCCCAAAACCGAGGCACCGCCAACGGCGGATGGCCGCGCGGGAGGGGTGTTCGAAACGGGTTACAAGTGGTCGCTGACAGCGGATCGCCGCGCCTATCGGGTGGGGGATATCCTGACCGTGATGCTGGAAGAATCTACCCAGTCGAGCAAACAGGCGAAAACCAATTTCGGTAAGAACAATACCGTGGATATTGGCGCGCCGACCCTCTTTGGGCATACCAAAGATAACCTTTCCGCGTCCGTGGACGCCAATCGTGACTTCAACGGGACGGCGACCTCGCAGCAGCAAAACAGTTTACGTGGCGAAATTACGGTGTCGGTACACTCGGTACAGTCGAACGGTATCCTGGAAATTCGCGGTGAAAAATGGCTCACCCTCAACCAGGGTGATGAGTACATTCGCCTGAGCGGCCTGGTGCGCGCCGATGACATTCAGAACGACAACTCCGTCTCATCGCAGCGTATTGCCGATGCGCGTATCTCCTATGCGGGTCGTGGCGCATTGAGCGATGCCAATGCGGCGGGCTGGCTGACGCGTCTGTTTAACCATCCTCTCTTCCCGATCTAATGCAGGATTTTACTATGCAACACTTAAGCGGGCGCTGGATGAAGGCGTTAAACGGCATCGTTATTGCCCTGAGTCTGGCGCTGCCTGGCGCGGCGCAGGCGCGATCTCTGGAGTCGCTGGTCAACGTCCAGGGCGTCAGGGAAAACCAACTTGTCGGCTACAGTCTGGTGGTGGGGCTGGACGGAACCGGGGATAAAAACCAGGTTAAATTCACCAACCAGACTATCACCAACATGCTGCGTCAGTTCGGCGTTCAGTTGCCGAGCAAAATCGACCCGAAGGTGAAGAACGTTGCGGCGGTGGCGGTCAGCGCGATGCTGCCGCCCATGTACTCTCGTGGGCAAACCATTGACGTCACGGTCTCGTCGATCGGCGATGCCAAAAGCCTGCGCGGCGGTACATTACTGCTCACCCAATTACACGGTGCTGACGGAGAAGTTTACGCCCTTGCACAAGGGAGCGTGGTGGTCGGCGGGATGAACGCCACCGGGGCCAGCGGCTCCAGCGTCACTGTGAATACCCCCACCGCCGGGTTGATACCGAATGGGGCATCCGTGGAGCGGGAAATTCCCAGTGATTTCCAGATGGGCGATACCATCACGCTTAATCTGAAACGTCCTTCTTTCAAAGATGCCAACAATATTGCGGCGGCGATCAACGCGTCGTTTGGCGGCATTGCGACGGCGCAAAGCTCGACCAACGTCAGCGTCCGCGCGCCAACCAGTCCAGGGGCGCGCGTCGCCTTTATGTCTCAGTTGGATGACGTCCAGGTGCAGGCGGAAAAAGTGCGTGCCCGCGTGGTATTTAACTCGCGTACCGGCACAGTGGTGATGGGCGATGGCATTGCCCTGCACGCGGCGGCGGTATCGCATGGCAGCCTGACGGTGTCCATCAATGAAAGCAGCAACGTCAGCCAGCCGAATGCGTTTGCTGGTGGTCGTACGGCGGTAACGCCGCAGAGCAATATTTCGGTGAATCATGCCCGCCCGGGAATGATCAGTCTGCCAGAGTCCAGCAGTCTGAAAACGTTGGTTAACGCCCTTAACAGCCTGGGCGCCACGCCGGACGACATTATGTCGATTTTGCAGGCCCTGCATGAAGCCGGAGCGCTTGACGCCGATCTGGAGGTGATTTAATGGCCGACATCAAAGTGAATCATAGCGGGGGCATTGACGGCAGCGATGCGTTAATGGGCCCGAAAATTAAAGATAACGATTTACAGAAAGCCGCTCAGCAGTTTGAAGCCATTTTCTTACGCAACATGCTGAAAGAGATGCGTAAAACCAATGAGATCTTCGACTCAAAAGACAACCCGTTTAACAGCGACTCGGTACGCATGATGCAGGGATTTTATGACGATCAGCTGTGCAACAGTCTTGCCCAACAACACGGCATTGGCATTGCGGCGATGATCGTCAAACAACTCTCCCCTCATCACAAAGGATAAAGGTTGCGCGGCGGCTTAAGAACTGTGGTTTTTTCGCCGCTCTTAATCGGCAAGGTTGTTAACGACAGACCGGGTGACTGACCGGCGAGGACTCTTTGATGGACATGATTAATATTGGCTACAGCGGCGCATCGACGGCGCAGGTGGAGCTTAATGTAACCGCGCAAAACACGGCTAACGCCATGACCGACGGTTATACCCGGCAGGTTGCCATCACCAGTACCATTGGCGCCAGCTCCGGTTCAGCCAACAGCGCAGGTAACGGTGTGCAGGTGGACAGTATTCGCCGCGTTTCTAACCAGTATCAGGTGAACCAGGTGTGGTATGCCGCCAGTGATTACGGCTATTACAACACCCAGCAGGAGTATTTAACGCAACTGGAAACCGTGCTCAGCGACGATAACAGTAGCCTGAGCGGCGGTTTTGACAACTTTTTTGCCGCGCTAAACGAAGCTACCACCAGCCCGGATGATTCCGCCCTGCGTGAACAGGTGATCAGCGAGTCCGGCGCGCTGGCGCTGCGTGTGGATAACACGCTGGACTACATCGACTCGCAAAGCAGTGAGATCGTCAGCCAGGAGCAGGCGATGGTGGCGCAGGTGAACACCCTGACTACCGGTATTGCCAGTTATAACCAGCAAATTGCGGAAGCTGAAGCCAACGGCGATAACGCCTCGGCGCTGTACGATGCTCGCGATCAGATGGTGGAGCAACTGAGCGGCATCATGGACGTGCAGGTCAATATTGATGATGAAGGTAACTACAACGTTACGCTGCAAAACGGTCAACCGTTGGTCAGCGGGCAGGAGAGTTCCACCATCGAACTGGATACCAACGCCGACGGCACGCAGAGCATGTCGCTGACATTTGCCGGAACTACGTCATCGATGAACACCGATACCGGCGGCTCGCTGGGGGCGCTGTTTGATTATCAGAATCAGGTGCTGACGCCGCTGACAGGGACGATTAACAGCATGGCGGAGCAATTTGCCGATGCGGTTAACACCCAGCTTGCACAGGGCTACGACCTGAACGGAAATCCCGGCGAACCGCTGTTTATTTATGATGAAAATTCATCTGACGGCCCGCTGGAGGTGAACCCTGATATCACCGCCGACGAGCTGGCGTTTTCCAGTTCGCCGGATGAAAGCGGTAACAGCGATAACCTGCAGGCGCTGATCAATATTTCTACCGAACCGTTGGATATAGAGGGGCTTGGTAGCGTAACCGTGGGTGAAGCCTGTTCGTCGATCATCAGTAATATTGGTATCTACAGCCAGCAGAACCAGACCGAAGCGGAAGCGGCGGCCAACGTCTACTCCGAAGCGCAGAACCAGCAGAGCAGCGTCAGCGGCGTCAGCATGGATGAAGAAGCGGTGAACCTCATTACCTACCAGCAAATTTACGAGGCCAACCTCAAAGTTATCTCAACGGGCGCAGATATTTTCGATTCTGTGCTGGAAATGTGTAGCTAACCTGGAGAGGAATGAATATGCGTGTATCTACTCAGCAATCTTATGTGTCCATGACGCAGAGTTTTAACGATCTCTCCAGCGATCTGTCCCATGTCGTTGAGCAAATGGCGACCGGGAAAAGTATTCTGCTGCCGTCTGACGATCCGATCGCGGCGACCCGTATTACGCAACTTAACCGCCAGCAATCGGCCCTCGACCAGTATCAGAGCAATATTGACTCCGCGACGGCGGGCATGAGTCAGCAGGAGTCGATCCTTGATGGCGTGAATAACGATCTGTTGGCGATTCGCGACGATCTGCTGGAAGCGGCGAACGGCACCAATACCGCCGATTCGTTAGCCAGCCTGGGGCAAGATATCCAGTCGATGACCGAAGCGATGGTCTCGGCATTAAATTACCAGGATGAAGACGGGCACTATGTGTTTGGCGGCACGGTCAACGATCGGCCGCCGATTGTCGCCGTGGACGACGACGGTGATGGCGTCACCGACAGCTATACCTACCAGGGGAACGGCGATCATCGCCAGACCACGGTTTCCAATGGCGTGGAAGTCGATACCAACGTGGCGGTCAGTGATTTCTTCGGCGATAGCCTGGACGTGCTGAACACCCTGACGTCGCTGTCGAAAGAGCTACAGGATCCGTCGGTTGACCCAGCCGACCCGCAGGTGCAAAGCGATATTGAAAATGCCATCAATACGGTGGATGACGCTTCCGACTCGCTCAATGCTTCTATTGCCACCATCGGTGAAACGCAAAATACGATGAGTATGCTGAGCGGCGCGCAAACGGATATCGCCACCTCTAACGATCAGCTGATTGGTCAACTGAGCGATCTGGATTACGGCCCGGCTTCCATAACCTTTACCGGTCTGGAAATGGCGATGGAAGCCACTTTAAAAACCTACTCCAAAGTGAGTGAGTTGAACCTTTTCAGTGTGATTTAACAGCGAGCAGTAGCCCAGGAATAGTATGCAGGTCGGTTTAAATACAACATCACTCTCCGGTAGCGGAGCGCTTAATCCTTCTGTACAACAGCATAGCGTTGCGCAGAATGTCCCTGTCCGTCAAAAGTTACCCGCAACGGCGAGTGATTACCCGGCCTCACCGCTTATTACCACCCGGCCTCAGCGCTACAGTGTGCAGCTCAACGATCAGCTCACCACGCTGCAGCAGGCCGATCACTACCTGGGGCAACTGGAACAGCATTTGCTGGATTATCGCCATGCCTCGCGCCGTGGCGGGCAGACGCAGCAGCAAAAGGGAGCTGAGCTTACCCAGTGGCTGGATAAACGAACGGCATTATCCGGCGGCGCGGTTGACCGGCAGCTGCGTCCGGTTCTGCAAGGTGAAGCGCGAGTGACCTTTCACTCACCCGAGCTGGCACAGATGCTGCAAAAAAATGCCATAAGCTCGCGCATGTTTAGTGTCTCTGACGGACGGCAAACGCAGCACTCTGCGGTGGTGGTCGGTGAAGATCTGGATCCCGGTCAGTACAAAATGATGATGAGCAACGCGCTGCGTCGTGTCGGTGTACAGGTGCACGATCGGCAGGGCGCGCTGAGCTTTTCCACCTCGGAAAAGCAGTGGCCGCAGATTGAACAAACCCTGAGCGTACGTGATATGGACGCAAAGTCATCAACGTTTACTCCGCTCAAGACATTCGTCGATCCCTCGCGTTCAGAAGAGCTGCTGCAACAGCTATCTCAGGGGAGTAACCGCCCTCAGGATGCTTTACAGCAGGCGCTGGATGCGATTGGCGATCAGCGTGCGCAAATGGCCGCCCAACAGGAAAAGGCGCGGCAACTGATTGACGGGATGGCGCGTTTTCCGCAGGCCGAAAGTGCGGTTAAAGCTTCTGAGTCACTCGGTGGAGTACTGGATCATGCTAATCACAATTATCAGGTATTAGCGCAGGCGGTAAATGGACAAGCCCGGCTTTCCAGCCAGACTGTCCGGAGCTTATTAAGCTAATTTATATGGCATGCTTTTGTTGAAAAAGTAAATGTAGCGGGGTCTGTAACTAACAGACCTCCAACATCCTGAGTAAAGAGCAAATTTTGCTGCGGGTTTAAATGAATCCACCACGTATGCAAGTTGTGCTCAGAGACAAACACCCCGAAATTAGCCAGCCGAGAATCGTTTTGATCGGTTTTGGTAGTGCTAAAGTGAAACTCCCCCTGTTTAGATAAACCTGCAGAATGATTTATACACGATGCGATCTTAAACGTTGATGACATTTTGTTATTTTGCTCCAACGGGATGAGAGTGACGGTCATGTTTTTGTTCAGTGGACTCGTAATGAGTTCATAATGTACGTTTTTGCCAGTATTAAGATCGTAATTGGCAATAACCGTATTTTCAATGTGGGCATGCGCGATAAAAGTGAAAAATAGCGTTAAAACAGACAGGCCAGGGAAAAAGAAATTATTTGCATTTTGGTATTTCATTTAACATTTTCTCCACTTCTTTAATTAAAATACCATTCATTTCATTATCTTTATTTAGCCAGTTGTCAAAGCTTAGGGCTAACTGCCATTTGTCATTGCATTGATTGCTAAGCACAATATCAAGGGCAAGTTTGTTCAGTGAGACCCGATAATACAAAGTCATCGAGGCGTCATGGCTTACCAACAGTGGGTTGAGTTGCTCTATACCGGGAAGAATATGCGGTGAAACAAACGATGACGATTTCTTATTCTCTCCTGAGTCGTAAAGTTGATATACGGTAACACGGTTGGCATTTTCAAGCGTCTCTTTAACCAGTTGTGGAGCTTCTTCCATTTTAGTGACAGACGGTGCTTTAAAATAAGAGATTAAAATAAACAACGACAGCGCGATAACGATAACGGGTAAGGTAATCAGAACGGCTCGGTAAGGATGCCGTCTGATGGTCATTTTTCTCTGGTTTCTTGTTAGTAGTTGACTGTTAAGTAAGGGTATTTCCCCATAGGCTGTTGATGGAGATGTTTCATCAAGCACAAGGGTCTCAACAACCTCGGTACGTTTCTCAGTTTCATCAATGGGACAGTCATTCACCACTGGTTCATTATAGTCAATAGTTTCAGTCAGGTAGTTTTTATTAAATAAATACCCTTTTTTTGGGATGGTTTTTATAATTTCCTGCTGCTTGCCGTCATCATCGATAGCAACACGTAGGGCATGAACCGCTGTTGGTAGGCTATTTCCACCGACGATACGATTCTTCCACACTGCGCTCATTAAATACGACCGAGATAAAACCACATCGGCATTTTTCGCTAATGTCTCTAAAAGAATAAAATGGTATTCGCCCAGGCGACGTATCTCGCCTGTTTCACAATGGATTAGCGCGTTAAGCGAGGAATCCATCCGCCAGTTGTTGACTACGATACTCATCGTTTTGTGTACCCGTGCAAGATTTTATATCCCTGGTATCACACCGTTAAAAATCAGTGCATTAAAATTCTGGAAAAATTGAAGTGTCTTTCTGGCTGTGAAGCTGTAGCCGAATCGCTGTTGAGTGTTTTTTATGCTGTTCAAAAAGGATTTGAAATGTAACGAAAGTGTCCGAGACTCACAATATAAAAATACAGGCTATTTGCAACTAAATGTAAGATAAACATTGGGCGTAGCACCTAAAAAGATTTGCAGATAAGTATAATCTTATTTTTATCATAAAGTTAACCTTGAAAGTGTGTAATCAATCAACCCATGATTAGATGTTTCTAATAATCTTTTAATTAAATTATGGGTGAGTTCTTGCTTAAGTGATGCCTTTTAGAGTGCTTAAGCACGGAAAGCTAAAATAGATGGGCGGGATGTTTGTCTCTTTAGCTAATGAAGTTGTGGGCTCATAAAAATTTTTTCCGCAGCGCTTTAAGTTTTCCGAACGGGTGGTCGTTTTTACTGAGTATCGAAACGAAAACGATTATTCCCAAGGAGCAGTACCATGTTATCGATTAATACTAATACCGCATCAATGGCAGCTGTAAACGCTATCAACAAAAGCAGCGCATCTCTGTCTACTTCGATGGAACGTCTGGCGACAGGTAACCGCATTAACTCTTCTGCTGACGATGCTGCAGGCAAACAGATTGCCAGCCGCCTGAGCGCACAATCCGACGGTATGGGCGTTGCACTGAGCAACATTCAGGACGCAACCGCAATGCTGCAGACCGCAGATAGCATGTTTGACGAAATGACCGACGTGCTGGGTCGCATGAAAGACCTGTCCACGCAGGCAGCGAACGGAACCTACAACAGCGACGACCTGCAGGCGATGCAGGATGAATACGACGAACTGGGCCAGCAGATGTCTGACATGCTGCAGAACACCACCTACGGTGGTACTAACCTGTTCGGTACGGCATCTGGCAGTAATACCGGTGTTTCTGGTCTGTTCCAGAGCGCAGTCACCTTCCAGGTGGGTGCTGAGTCTTCTGACACCATGACCGTGGACATCTCCAGCCAGCTGGGTGATCTGGTGAACGATCTGACAGATGTCAGTGCTGCTTTCTCTTCTGATCAGGCTGGTACTGGTGTTTCTGGTGGTACTGAGCTGACCGCTTCTGGTTCTGCTAACGGTATGATCAGCACTATCCAGACCGCAATGGACGATGTGTCCAAGATCCAGTCCAAACTGGGCGCGTCTATCAACCGTCTGAACGACACCGCAAACAACCTGACCAGCATGCAGGACAACACTAACGTAGCGATCGGTAACATTATGGATACCGACTACGCGACGGAAGCCTCCAACATGACGCAACAGCAGGTGCTGATGCAAACTGGCATCACCATGCTGAAGCAGTCCAACAGCATGTCCAGCATGGTGTCCAGCCTGCTGCAGTAATTCTGTTCTGTGGTGAAATTGCGCCATTCACAACACCGCCGACTGGCGGTGTTGTGCTTTCAGCGGTCGAGACTATTTCAGGAAACCTTCCTGAATAAGGGAAAATTCATTTCCTCTCATAATTTAACTTGCTGAATTTAAAATATAAAAATATTGGCATGTATTTTGCTATCACATCGATAACGTCGCACGGAGTTATTCATGATCAACCCAAGAACTATGGCGAAAGCCGCAGCTTATGCCGATATCGCCACGCAGAGCGCCAACCTGCAACAACAGCAGGCAGAGTTAGATGCTGAGAGTAGCGGGCTGGATTCGCTGAGCACGGCATTAACCGATTTCCAGTCGGCTATTGATGCCTTGAACAGTGATACAGACGGTCCACTGACCTTTTCGGCGACATCGAATAACGACTCTGCGACGGTTTCTGCCAACTCGGAAGCGCAGGCGGGAACGTACTCATTTTATGTCAGCAAGTTGGCACAGGGTCAGCAGTCTACGTTCCAGATGACAGACAATTTTTATGAGGCGACCGGTACGTTTGATCTGACCATGGAAGATGGCAGCAGCATGGAGATCGATCTTTCTACGGCCGATAGCGACGGTGATGGCTATATCGATGCTACCGGGCTGGTAGATGCTATCAATAGTAGTGACGACAACCCGGGTGTTTCGGCTGCGCTGGTGAAAACAGATGGCCAGACAACCATTATGCTGACGTCTGACACTACCGGCGCACAAAGTGGTTTCACGGCGACAGTTAATGGCACGGTCATTGCCAGTCCGGAAACTGCGATGACGACTCCACAAGATGCTGTAATTAATCTGGGAGGTAAGGATGGGCCGGCCATCACCAGCAGCAGTAATACCTTCGATGATGTGATTCCCGGTGTGACCATGACCTTTACGGAGGTCAGCGATCCAGACGATACCAGCGATGTCACGACGATTACCGTGGCAGAAGACTCCAGCGCCTCACAGGCAAAAGTACAAACCTTTGTTGATGCCTATAACACCCTTGTCGACACAGTAGATTCATTAACCAGCAATGGCGGTGATGGTTCTAATCCTGGTGTTTTTGCGGGTGACGCCGGGCTCAGTTCATTAACCAACCAACTTGACGATATCGCCCACTCTTACTATGACGGCGTATCGATTGTTGATTATGGCATCTCGCTCGATTCCGACGGCCATTTAGAAATTGACTCCGATAAGTTTAACGAAGCGATGGAAGCGAACCCGGATGGTCTGACGTCAATTTTTGTCGGTGATGACAGCATGGTCGCGCAGATGGATAACCTGATGGACAGCTATCTGGACTCTAGTACCGGCATCATCACTATGCGTGAAGACAACATTGAGGATCAGCAGAGCAAAATCCAGGACGAAAGCGATCAGCTTACTGAAACCTATAACACCAATTACGAACGCTACCTGGAAGAGTACACCAATACGCTGATTGAAACGTACACCATGAAAGTGAGTATGGCCGCGTTTATGTAAGCGACCGGTTTAGTAAAAGAATAGAGAGTCAATATGTACGACACGCAGGATGGTTATTCGCAATACAAAGAGATGGATCTTGCTGCCCGTACGGCAGCTGCATCGCCTTTAGAACTGGTGCTGGTGCTGTTTTCCGGTTTGATGGATGAACTGGAACGCGCCAAAAGCCACATTGAGAACAAACGCTATGAGCGTAAAGCGCAGAGCATTAATAAATGCATCGATATTCTCAACGCCTTAACCAGCTCGCTGGAGTTTGAAACCGGCGGTGAGCTGGTGGTGAATCTCTCCCGACTTTATGACCACTGCGTCTATCGCCTGTATGAAGCCAGTGGTGAATTGTCGTTAGAAAAAATTGATGAAGTGATCCTGATCCTGACGAATCTGCGCACAGGTTGGGAAGGTCTGTCGGCAAAACTGGGGTAAGGCGATGGAAAGAGAGCGCCAGCAACAACAGCTTTATGCCCTGGTAAAAGAGATGAATGACGCCCTCGATCAAAAGCGTTGGCGGCGGCTACCCAGCTTGCATCAGCAGGTAATGCGTGTTTTTCATGAATATGAAGCCTGGGAAACGGATGTCAGCGCGTTGCGCAAGGTTAAAGACAACATGCTTTCGGCATTTGAAGCGCTGATTGCGCGACGAACTCAGCGTGCGGAAGAACTTAAAGCGCGAATGGATAAACATCAGCAAAACCAGGAAGGAATGTTGGCGTATTCAATGGTTAATTTAATTTCGGAGAAGGCATGAATCCTGTATTACTGGCCTCGGTCAGTGCGTCGGCAGAGGCCACACCGGAAAAGGCGACTGTTTCGGCGTCGGCGGCCCCTGCAAGCAGCGGCACATTTTCTTTACCCCAGTCGGGGCTTAACGCCGCGGCTGAGCGGCTGATTGGAGCAAAACTGAGTCATCAGCAGACATCGGCGGCTGCACATAAACCAGACGACGCGAATCCGGCAGCCATGCAGGCATTGCTGGCGATGCTATTGGCGCAACCGACTCAGGCAGCCCCGGCCGATTTACAAAAGCAGCCTGATGGCGACATGTTGAGAATGCTGGCGCAGGTGCAAACCACCCATTCTGGGTCATCACTGTTGCGCCAACTGGCGAGCGCCATGGCCCAGCCGGAAAAAACGTCCACGCCATCTGCTGAGCAGCATACAACTGACTTAAAGTCACTGCCGCCTAAGCTGCAAACGTTATTGGCGTCACTCAGCGAGGATTTGCCGCCAGCAACTCCGGATCAACAGGCTAAGCTGGCGACGTTTTCCGCCCAGGATCTGCGTGCGATTGCGCCGGAGCCTGCGTCACTCTCGACCACCCAACAAATTTCTGCTCGGGTGAAAGCAACCCAGAACGCCAGTCCTCGCCCGGTGGTGGAGAGGAAAAACGCTGGAGTGACGGTTAACCCGGCGCTCTCTACGCAAAGTTTGCTCAATACCGCGGCGCAGGGAAATCAGCCGGTGAATCCGCTGATTGACCATAACATCGTGTCGACGCAAGCGTCCTCGCCAGTGACGATGTCAACGGAGGAGCTCGGGGAGAAACTCACCGCGCTGCTTAAAGACAGAATTCAGTTCCAGATTGGTCAGCAACAGCAGGTGTCGACCATTCGTCTTGATCCCCCTTCGCTGGGCAAACTTGAAATTGCCGTGCAACTGGATGCAGGCAAGCTGATGGTTCACATCGGCGCAAATCAGAGTGATGTCTGCCGCTCATTGCAACAATTTAGCGAGAACCTACGCCAGCACCTGACGGCGCAGAACTTCATGGAAGTCAATGTTCAGGTCTCTTCAGAGGGGCAATCGCAGCAGCAAAAACAGCAGTCAGGTCATCAACAGGATGAGGTGACGTCGGCATTAGTGCTCAATGATGAACCTCAATTTCAACGGAATGAATCCGTTCTGATCAAAGTGTAAAAGTAAAATGAAGAAAATTGTTATCGCGTGTGTGATCAGCTCCGTTGTGGCTCTGGGTATTGCGGGGGGCGCAGGATGGGGCATTTATCATTCTATGAATAAGCGAACTACGGCTGCAGCAGAGGTTCCTGCCCATGAAGCGGAAGACAGCCAGGATGAATCCAGCAGTATTTTTGTCTCCCTGCCGGAAACGGTGGTTACGCTGCATGATGATGAAGGGAGCGATCGCTATATGGTCGCTGAGCTGGTAATGGTCGTTGATTCAGAGAAAGATGCTGAAAAAATTAAGAAGGACGAACCGCTCTATCAAAGTATTACCGTAGATGAGCTTTCGAATATGAAATATGAAGATATTCGGGCGCTGAAGATCTCCGATATCAGAAAGAAAGTATTTGAGAATCTGAAAGTCGAATTAGCGAAACGCAAAATGGCGACACCTTATAAGGACATATTGGTGAAAAAAGTCGTGTTCCAATAAGCGACAAGCCAGGAAATAACATGATACAGGATGCTTACGAGTCAGAAGACTTTAATGCGACGCCCGTGCTCACGCCAAAGCAAGAGAGCCATTATTTACAGGCTTATCTACCTTTGGTGCGCAAAGTGGTGCGTCAACTTGCGCCGCAATGTACCTGCGTTATGGACAGGCAGGATATGGAACAAACGGCGCTGATGGGATTGCTGAACGCGATTCGCCGCTACGGTCAGCCAGACGAAGGTTTTGCCGGTTATGCTGTTCACCGCATACGTGGCGCAATTCTGGATGAGCTGCGCAGTCTCGACTGGCGGCCTCGCCAGTTACGGCAAAAATACCATCAGATTAAAGATTTGATTCGTGATGCGCGCACACAGCTTGGGCATGAACCCTCATGGGAGGAGTTGTCCCGGCTGGGATTATCGTCTGAGGATTATCAGGAATATCAACAGTTGGAAGGCGCCGAAACGCTGGCCAGTCTGGATGAATTACTGAATGGCGATATGCCGATTGCACCGCTCGAAGGGCGGGGGCTTGAGGAGCAATTCGTCACCCAGGAAATGTTGAGTTACGCCCTGAGCCAACTCAGCGAAAAAGAGAGCCTCGTGCTCTCAATGTATTACCAACACGATATGAATTTAAAAGAGATCGCGCTGGTATTAGGGCTGACCGAAGCCCGAATTTGTCAAATGAATAAAAAAATCACGCACAAGATTCGTGATTGTTTATATCCAGATTAACAATTCCGAATCAACATGCGGAGGACGTAATGCAAAAGATTTTTGGTTTATTAGTGGTTTTGGGCTGCGTATTTGGCGGCTACTTTGAGGCTGGTGGGCAGTTAATTGCTATTTGGCAGCCAGCAGAAATTATTATTATCGTCGGTGCTGGTCTGGGGGCGATGATTATTGGTAACCCGGTACATGTACTGAAAGAGATCGTCCACCAGATCAAAGGGGTAATCAGTAAAAAGAAAATGGGGCCGGAGTTTCAGCGTCAGCTACTGATGTGCCTGTATGAGCTGCTGGAAATGGTGCAAAACGGCGGTCTGCGTATGCTGGATCAGCATATCGAGCAGCCGGAAGAAAGCACCATTTTCCAGAAATACCCGCTGGTGCTGACTCAGAAGCGACTGGTGACATTTATCGCCGATAACTTCCGTCTAATGGCGATGGGTAAAATCGATGCCCATGAACTGGAAGGGATCCTCGATCAGGAACTGGATACCGCGGAAGAATCTTTGTTAACCCCTTCGCGCTCCTTGCAGCGTACCGCAGAGGCGATGCCTGGATTCGGCATTTGTGCTGCGGTATTGGGCATTATCATCACCATGCAGTCCATCGATGGCTCCATTGCGCTTATCGGTTTGAAAGTGGCGGCGGCGTTGGTGGGGACATTCTTAGGGGTATTCATCTGTTATTGTCTGATGGACCCGCTGGCAAACGCCATGGAACAGCAGGCGCGGGCAGAGCATTCGCTGCTCGAATGCGTACGTACCGTGCTGGTGGCGCAAGCGGGCGGTAAACCGACGCTACTGGCGGTCGATGCTGGCCGTAAGCTTCTCCATCTGGCCTCTAAACCCACTTTCGCCAATCTGGATGCATGGGTTAATGCGATGCTGGAGCAGGAATAAGCATGAGGAAGGGGCCAAATCGTCGCGATCGCGGCGCGAAAACCACCATTATCCGCCGACAAATTAAAAAGCATCATGCAGGTCATCATGGCGGGGCGTGGAAGGTCGCCTTTGCTGACTTTACGCTGGCGATGATGGCGCTGTTTATGACGCTGTGGATTGTGAACAGCGTCAGCAAGGCTGACCGAGAAAATATTGTGGCGGCGCTGCACGGCCAGTCAATCTTTAACGGTGGCGGTATGGCACCTTTAAACAAGCTGGGCAAGCAGCCGATAGCGCCGGGTGCTCAGAAGAAAAACGTCACGCGCAACAAGCTGGATAAAACGGTTACCCCGCAAGAGACGGCGAAGATAACAGAAGATAACGCCAAAAAAGCGCTGGATGTAAATGAAAAAGCGGTGTTGCTGAAGCAAAAATCAGCGCGTGAATTGGGCGAGCTGGCGACCGATATTAACGTCATTGCCCGCAACGCACATATGGAAACCAACCTCGAGATGGAGATTGTTCCTCAGGGGTTGCGCGTACTGATTAAAGATGACCAGAACCGGAATATGTTTGAACGCGGCAGCGCCAAAATTATGCCGTTCTTTAAATCGCTGCTGGTTGAGCTGACCCCCGTGTTTGACTCGCTGGACAACAAGCTCATCATTACCGGACATACGGATGCGATGAGCTATAAGAGCAACATTTACAACAACTGGAATCTCTCCGGCGACCGTGCTTTGTCAGCACGACGCGTGCTGGAAGATGCCGGCATGCCGCAGGATAAAGTCATGCAGGTTAGCGCCATGGCGGACCAAATGCTGCTGGATGCGAAAAACCCGGAAAGCGCAGGCAACCGCCGTATTGAGATCATGGTGTTAACGCAAAGTGCTTCCGATACGCTGTATCAATATTTTGGTCAGCACGGCGAGAAAGTGGTTCAGCCACTGGTTGATAAGCTGGACAAACAAAAGCAGGTGACTTCTTTACGTCAGCCCTCTGTTCCCGTCACTCATTAATTCTGTTTTCCGCCCCCCACGCAACGTGGGGGCAAATTATCCCTCAGGAAGGTAATGTGATAGATGTAACCCATATTATTCCATTGGATATTCATACTGATAATGTCACTGATGGGGCTTGTCAGGGCGCGCATTTCGACCCGGTTTCAGGTATCTGGTACACCGAACCTCATGTGTTAAATGAGGGGCTTCGTGACTATGTCTACAACACCGACAGTTTTAACATCGTTGCGCCGTACTATCTGGTGATTACCTCGAAGATGCACTGCTGGAGCTGCCACCAGCTCACCCATATTCACGGGGTGATGTTTACCCGCTTTATCAGAAAAGATCAGGATGGCAAAGGCTGGCAATCTATTCGACGGAATACCTTTCTGTTCCACATTAATTCTCTGCCTGAAGAGATACAAAAGAACATCAAAGCCAGCAATTACTATCTGGATAAAAGTAAAACTACCGGGCTACGTTACTGGATGAATCATTGTGAAATTTGTGGAGAACGTCTGGGCGACTATGAGCTTTTCTGCGTGGAAAATGATGCATTTCGCCTGATGACGATCGAAAAATTGCTGCGGGCAAAGATTCGCAAAGTGAATAAACTTTTTGTCAGTACGGCGGGTAATCCAGCAGAACATAAGATCACGGACATCGTGCGTTACCTGTGCGATGCACGCTTCGTCATGAATGGTCCGGCGTAAGGCATAAACAGACTTCTCACAACATAAAAATACTGTATACTTAAACAGTGTTGTGAGAGGTGAGTCATGCGCAAAATCATACATGTCGATATGGACTGCTTTTTCGCGGCGGTGGAAATGCGCGACAACCCCGCCTTGCGTGATATTCCCATTGCTATTGGCGGCAGTCGTGAACGTCGGGGAGTCATCAGCACGGCCAATTACCCGGCGCGCAAATTTGGTGTGCGTAGCGCAATGCCGACCGGAATGGCGTTAAAACTGTGTCCGCATCTCACGTTATTACCTGGTCGTTACGAGGCCTATAAAGAAGCCTCCCGCCAGATTCAGGCTATTTTCTCCCGCTATACCTCGCTGATAGAACCGCTTTCGCTGGATGAAGCCTATCTGGATGTGACTGACAGCACTCACTGCCATGGCTCAGCTACGCTGATCGCTCAGGAGATCCGCCAGACAATTTTTGCCGAGCTACAGTTAACCGCCTCTGCCGGAATTGCGCCGGTCAAATTTCTGGCAAAAATAGCCTCCGATCTCAACAAACCCAATGGGCAATATGTGATTACCCCTGCCGATGTTCCTGAATTTCTCAGAACATTACCGTTAGGCAAAATTCCCGGCGTTGGCAAAGTCTCTGCCGCTAAGCTGGAAGCGATGGGGTTGCGAACCTGCGAGGATGTTCAGAAATACGACCTGGCCATGTTGCTCAAACGTTTTGGTAAGTTTGGTCGCGTGTTGTGGGAACGCAGCCAGGGCATTGATGAACGCGACGTCAACAATGACAGACTGCGCAAATCAGTCGGCGTCGAGCGTACTTTGGCAGAAGATATTCATGAGTGGGCTGAATGTGAGGAGATTATTGAGCGGCTATATCCCGAACTGGAACGACGTCTGGCCAACGTAAAACCGGATCTGTTGATCGCCCGGCAGGGAGTAAAACTCAAGTTTAATGATTTTCAGCAAACCACGCAGGAGCACGTCTGGCCGCGCTTAAGTAAAGATGACTTAATTGCGACGGCGCGCAAAACCTGGAATGAACGTCGGGGAGGGCGGGGCGTAAGGCTGGTGGGATTACACGTCACGCTGTTGGATCCACAGCTGGAAAGGCAACTACTGTTGGGGCTGTGATGTTGATGTATTGCCGGATGGCTGCGTAAAAACTATATCCGGCCTACAAATCAGCATGTAGGCCGGATAAGCACAGCGCCATCCGGCGTTTAGCGCAGACTTACTTCGCCGGAATAGACTTCAGCAGTTCAGTCAGCAGCGTCCAGTAATGGCCGACGCTTTCGATATGAACCTGTTCATCCGGGGAGTGCGGGCCGGTGATGGTTGGCCCGATGGAAACCATGTCCATATCTGGATACGGTTTCTTGAACAGACCACATTCCAGACCGGCGTGGATGATTTGGATGTTAGGCGTTTTGTTGAACAGACGCTGATAGGTTTCACGAACCAGGTGCATAACCGGAGAGTTGGCATCCGGCTGCCAGCCAGGGTATCCGCCTTTTGCCTGGGTTTTCGCGCCAGCCAGTTTACCCAGTGAATCCAGCATGCTCACCACGTAGTCTTTACCGCTGTCGATCAGAGAACGAATGAGGCAGTGAATTTCAACGTTGTCGTCAGTCATGGTTACAACGCCGACGTTCAGGGAAGTTTCTACCACGCCTTTGGCGACGTCGGAGTTGCGGATAACACCGTTCGGGGTGGCGTTTAGCAGACGCACAAAGCTGTCACGAGACTCAGCGGTCAGCGCGGCTTTGTCTTGAGTAACGGCATCCAGCAGCAGAGCCAGGTTCTTCTCTTTGGCTTCCAGTTCGTTTTTCAGGATTTCCTGATAGGTGTTGACCAGCGCTTTTAACGCATCAACTTTATCTGCAGCCACGGCCAGGGTGGCAAAGGCTTCACGCGGAATTGCGTTACGCAGCGTACCGCCGTTGAAATCAACCAGACGCAGATCCAGCTCTTCAGCGTGGCCCGCCAGGAAGCGTACCAGCAGCTTGTTCGCGTTACCGAGACCCACGTGGATTTCGCCGCCGGAGTGGCCGCCTTTCAGGCCTTTTAACGTCAGCTTAAAGCTCTGGAAGCCAGCAGGGATTGCTTCACGGGACAGCGGCAGGTTGGAGGTAAAGTCGATACCGCCTGCGCAACCCATGTAGATCTCACCTTCTTCTTCTGAGTCGGTGTTGATCAGGATATCTGCCTGTAGCCAGTTAGCCTGCAGACCAAACGCGCCATCCATACCTGCTTCTTCGGTCATGGTCAGCAGCACTTCCAGAGGACCATGTACCACGCTGTCATCAGCCAGAACGGCCAGCGCGGACGCCATACCGATACCGTTATCCGCACCCAGCGTGGTGCCACGGGCTTTTACCCATTCGCCATCAATATAAGGTTGGATAGGATCTTTGGTGAAGTCGTGCACGGTGTCGTTGTTTTTCTGCGGGACCATATCCAGGTGCGCCTGCAGAACGACCGGTTTGCGGTTTTCCATGCCTGCGGTAGCGGGTTTGCGAATCAGGATATTACCGACTTGATCGCGCTCGACGTGGAAACCTTTTTCCTGGGCCCAGCTCAGAATGTGTTCAGCGAGCTGCTCTTCATGATAGGACGGATGAGGAATAGAACAGATTTTGGCAAAAATATCCCATAGCGGTTGCGGGGATAATTGAGACAGTTCAGACACGTTGAGTCTCCTTGGCGATGTCCTACAAAACTTGCTTGCAGGCCACGGGGTTAGCAGAATTAAAAACACCACAAGTCAGGCTTGCGCGATGCGATTGAGAATACCACTTTCTCCGCTGACGGCTAGCATAAAGCATGCAAAAAGAGGCGCGGATTCCGCGAAACACTGGTTTTTAGTGCGTCAGATCTCTATAATCTCGCGCAACCTATTTCCCCCTCGAACACTTTTTAAGCCGTAGATAAACAGGCTGGGACACTTCACATGAGCGAAAAATACGTCGTCACCTGGGACATGTTGCAGATCCATGCACGTAAACTGGCAAGCCGCCTGATGCCTTCTGAACAATGGAAAGGCATTATTGCCGTTAGCCGTGGTGGTCTGGTACCGGGCGCATTGCTGGCGCGTGAATTGGGTATTCGTCATGTCGATACCGTATGCATCTCCAGCTACGATCACGACAACCAGCGCGAACTGAAAGTGCTGAAACGTGCCGAAGGCGACGGTGAAGGTTTCATCGTAATCGATGACCTGGTTGACACCGGTGGTACCGCCGTTGCGATCCGCGAAATGTATCCTAAAGCGCATTTCGTTACTATCTTCGCTAAGCCGGCAGGTCGCCCGCTGGTGAATGATTATGTTGTTGATATCCCTCAGGATACCTGGATTGAACAGCCGTGGGATATGGGCGTGGTGTTCGTCCCGCCGATCTCTGGTCGCTAATCTAAAAAGTTTTCAGCGCCTGGCAACTGCCGGGCGTTGTTCTTTTTGTGCAGTGTCAGGTTACACTATGCCTTAGTGAGTACTCATGGAGGCTGCAATCATGTCACAGGCTAACCTCAGCGAAGTCCTGTTTAAACCCCGCTTCAAACACCCTGAAACGTCAACGCTGGTTCGTCGTTTTAATCACGGCGCGCAGCCGTCCGTACAATCTGCCCTGGATGGTAAAACCATTCCCCACTGGTATCGCATGGTGAATCGTCTGATGTGGATCTGGCGTGGCGTCGACCCGCGTGAAATCCTTGAGGTGCAGGCACGTATCGTGATGAGCGAAGCCGAACGTACGGATAAAGAACTCTACGATACGGTTATCGGCTATCGCGGTGGAAACTGGATCTATGAGTGGGCGAAGCAGGCGATGGACTGGCAACAGAAAGCGTCTATGGAAGAGGATCCGCAGGTGAGCGGACGCCACTGGCTACATGCGTCTACGTTGTACAACATTGCCGCTTACCCACACCTGAAAGGCGATGAGCTGGCAGAACAGGCACAGGCTTTGGCCAATCGCGCCTATGAAGAGGCCGCGCAGCGACTGCCGGGGACATTGCGCGAGATGGAATTTGCCGTTACCGGCGGCGCGCCAATCACTGGATTCCTGCATATGCCAAAAGGCGACGGTCCGTTCCCGACGGTGCTGATGTGCGGTGGCCTCGATTCCATGCAAACGGATTATTACAGTCTGTATGAGCGCTACTTTGCTCCACGTGGCATTGCCATGCTGACGCTGGATATGCCGTCGGTTGGGTTCTCATCAAAATGGAAACTGACTCAGGATTCCAGCCTGCTGCATCAGCACGTATTAAAAGCGCTGCCTAATGTTCCCTGGGTGGATCACACTCGCGTGGCGGCCTTCGGTTTCCGCTTTGGCGCTAACGTAGCGGTACGTCTGGCATATCTGGAATCATCACGTCTGAAGGCGGTGGCCTGTCTGGGACCAGTGGTTCATTCGCTGCTTAGTGACCCGCAGCGTCAGGCGAGCGTCCCGGAAATGTATCTTGATGTACTGGCTAGCCGCCTGGGGATGCATGACGCCTCCGATGAAGCGCTGCGCGTTGAGCTTAATCGCTATTCATTAAAAGTGCAGGGCCTGCTGGGGCGACGCTGCCCGACGCCAATGCTTTCGGGGTTCTGGAAGAACGACCCGTTTAGCCCGGAAGAAGAGTCACGTTTAATCACATCTTCATCTTCAGACGGTAAGCTACTGGAGATCCCCTTCAATCCGGTGTATCGCAATTTTGACAAAGGGTTGCAGGAAATAACCAGTTGGATCAATCAGAGATTGTGTTAAAAGTTTGCTAAATTTTATCGATTTGGTAAAACAGGTGCTTCACCTAAGGAGATCGTAATGACGTTACCGAGTGGGCATCCGAAAAGTAGATTGATCAAGAAATTCACCGCGCTTGGCCCGTACATCCGGGAAGGGCAGTGCGAAGATAATCGATTTTTTTTCGATTGTCTGGCTGTTTGCGTCAACGTGAAACCAGCCCCTGAGAAACGCGAGTTCTGGGGCTGGTGGATGGAACTGGAGGCGCAGGAAAAACGCTTCACGTATAGTTATCAGTTTGGTTTGTTTGATAAAGACGGTAACTGGACTGCGGTGCCGGTGAAAGAGACTGAAGTGGTAGAGCGACTGGAATACACCTTACGTGAATTCCATGAAAAATTACTTGGCTTGTTAACGACGCTGAATCTGGCGCTGGAACCTGCTGACGACTTTAAGGATGAACCGGTTAAGTTAACGGCATAATGAACAGTGAAAAGCCGGATGGCGGCGCAACCCCATCCGGCTTTTTTTATGCTATATCAAAACTGGTAGACCATACCGACGGCAACGATATTATCATCGTTGATGCCCAGCTTATTATCGCTATCGAGCTGGTTGATTTTATAATCGACAAACGCGGACATATTTTTGTTGAAATAGTACGTTGCGCCGAGATCAATATAATTCACCAGATCTTCATTGCCGACGCCTTCAATATCTTTCCCTTTAGACAGCACATAACCCAGTGACGGACGCAGACCAAAGTCAAACTGGTACTGAACTACCGCTTCGAAGTTCTGTGTTTTATTAGCAAAGCCACCGGAAATTGGCGTCATATTGCGCGTTTCAGAATAGAACGTTGCAATATAAATATCGTTAGCATCATATTTTAAGCCAGTTGCCCAGGCTTCTGCTTTATCGCCTGTACCGCGAGTTTGCAGATTCTGCTGGTTAGTACGATCGGAGTTGGTATAAGCGCCGCTCACCGCAAAGTCGCTGCCGCCAAAGTCATAGGTAACGGAAGTACCAAAACCGTCGCCGTTCTGTTTTTTCACATCGCGGTCCTGGTTTTTACCCTGATATTGCAGGGTCAGATCCAGGCCATCCACGACCCCGAAGAAGTCGGTGTTACGGTAAGTTGCCAGGCCGCTGGCACGTTTGGTCATAAAGTTATCGGTTTGTGCGGAGGAGTCGCCGCCGAATTCCGGGAACATATCGGTCCATGCTTCCACGTCATACAGCGCACCCAGGTTACGACCATAATCAAACGAGCCAAAATCTTTTAATTTCACACCGGCGAAGGCCAGACGTGTTTTTTGTTGGTTAGAATCGCTTTCAGCTTTATTGCCGGCGAATTCAGCCTCCCAACGACCATAACCGGTCAGTTGATCGTTAATTTGCGTTTCGCCTTTAAAACCTAAACGGATATAGCTTTGGTCACCATCTTTGCTGTCATAATCCGTCATGTAATGCATGGCTTTTACTTTGCCGTATAAGTCCAGCTTATTACCGTTCTTGTTATACACTTCCGCTGCCTGTACGGATGCCGACGTAACAATTCCCATCACCACTAATGCCAGAGTGCTCTTTTTCATTTTCATTCCTGATTAAAAGTACGCGCTAATATTCACTGGGTGTGATCCCCGTTAAAAGACAGGAGGGTTTTTAACGTCTGGCAATGAACGTTTTATGACAAAGTAAGAATATTTTTAAAAAAGGATGTTTTTTTGTTTCTGTAATAAATGCGTCAAAATCTGCCGCTACGCTTGCTGATCCTGCGCAATAAAATTTCATGCTTTGTGCGCTGGTTGTTGGCAACCGGGGCCAGTCCTGCTAAAACGTTCGTTTGATATCATTTTCCCCAATTTTGAATGGCAGAGAATCATGAGTGACAGCCAGACGCTGGTGGTAAAACTTGGCACCAGTGTGTTAACGGGCGGATCCCGCCGCCTGAACCGCGCCCACATCGTAGAACTGGTTCGCCAGTGCGCGCAGCTCCATGCCGCAGGGCATCGTATTGTTATTGTTACCTCAGGCGCGATTGCCGCCGGACGTGAGCATCTTGGTTACCCTGAACTCCCGGCAACGATAGCCTCGAAACAGCTGTTGGCAGCGGTAGGGCAGAGCCGACTGATTCAACTATGGGAACAGCTTTTCTCGATTTACGGTATTCATATCGGGCAGATGCTGCTGACGCGTGCGGATATGGAAGACAGAGAGCGCTTCCTCAATGCCCGCGATACGCTGCGCGCGCTGCTGGATAACAACATCGTTCCGGTCATTAATGAGAACGATGCGGTGGCGACCGCTGAAATTAAAGTGGGTGATAACGACAACCTCTCAGCGCTGGCGGCAATTCTGGCTGGAGCCGATAAGCTGTTGCTGTTGACCGATCAGCAGGGGCTGTTCACCGCCGATCCGCGCACCAATCCGCAGGCGGAGCTGATTAAAGACGTGCACGGTATTGATGATGCGCTGCGCGCCATTGCCGGAGACAGCGTCTCGGGTCTGGGAACCGGCGGGATGGGAACAAAACTGCAGGCCGCCGATGTCGCGTGCCGCGCCGGGATCGACACCATAATTGCCGCAGGCAGCAAACCGGGCGTCATTGGCGACGTGATGGAAGGCGTTTCCGTTGGGACGCGTTTTCATGCTCAGGCATCTCCACTGGAGAACCGTAAACGCTGGATCTTCGGCGCGCCGCCTGCCGGAGAAATTACTGTTGATGAGGGCGCTACCGCAGCGATTCTGGAACGCGGCAGCTCATTATTGCCAAAAGGCATTAAAAGCGTGACAGGCAACTTCTCTCGTGGTGAAGTGATCCGCATCTGCAATCTCGAAGGGCGTGATATTGCCCACGGCGTCACCCGCTATAACAGCGATGCGCTGCGCCGTATTGCCGGACATCACTCACAACAGATCGACACCATCCTGGGCTACGAATACGGCCCGGTCGCTGTCCATCGTGACGACATGATCACCCGTTAAGGAACAGGCATATGCTGGAAAAAATGGGCATTGCTGCCAAAGCCGCGTCATATAAGCTGGCGCTGCTCTCTAGTCGCGAAAAAAATCGCGTACTGGAAACCATTGCTGATGAGCTGGAAGCGCAAACCGAAAGCATCCTCAGCGCGAACGTACAAGATGTTGAGCAGGCGCGAGCCAACGGCCTGAGCGATGCGATGCTCGACCGCCTGGCCCTGACGCCAGCGCGTCTGAAAGCGATTGCTGACGATGTACGCCAGGTGTGTAATCTCGCCGACCCGGTCGGGCAGGTGATTGACGGTGGGCTGCTGGACAGCGGTCTGCGTCTGGAGCGTCGTCGCGTCCCGCTGGGCGTGATTGGCGTAATTTATGAAGCGCGCCCAAACGTCACCGTTGACGTTGCCTCCCTGTGCCTGAAAACCGGCAATGCCGCGATCCTGCGCGGTGGGAAAGAGACCTACCGGACGAACGCTGCCACCGTGGCGGTTATCCAAAAGGCGCTGGAAGCCTGCGGTTTACCCGCGGCTGCCGTACAGTCGATTGATAACCCGGACCGCGCACTGGTCGCTGAGATGCTACGGATGGATAAGTACATCGATATGCTGATCCCTCGCGGTGGCGCGGGCCTGCACAAGCTGTGTCGTGAGCAGTCGACTATCCCGGTCATCACCGGCGGCATTGGCGTATGTCATATCTATGTTGATGATACCGCGGAGATCGCCCCGGCCCTGAAGATTATCGTCAATGCCAAAACCCAGCGTCCGAGCACATGCAACACCGTAGAAACTCTGCTGGTGCATCAGGATATCGCCGCGCGTTTTCTGCCAGCATTGAGCCAGCAGATGGCACAAAGCGGCGTAACTCTGCACGGAGACGAAATGGCGCTGGCTACATTGAAGGCAGGACCTGCTAATGTGGTTGCGGTGAAAGCTGAAGAGTATGACGACGAGTTTCTGTCGCTGGATTTGAACGTGAAAATCGTCACCAGTCTGGATGATGCCATCGCCCACATCCGCGAGCATGGTACCCAGCATTCCGATGCGATCCTGACGCGTACGCTACGCAACGCCGATCGTTTTGTGAATGAAGTCGATTCTTCAGCTGTGTACGTTAACGCCTCTACGCGTTTTACCGATGGCGGCCAGTTTGGACTGGGCGCGGAAGTGGCGGTAAGTACGCAAAAACTGCACGCGCGTGGCCCAATGGGGCTGGAAGCACTGACTACATACAAATGGGTTGGTTTCGGCGACGACACGATCCGTGCGTAATTGAAAACGGGCGATTCCATAATAGCACTCTGATTTTCAAGGCTATTAAGGCATCGCCCTGTTAATTCCAACCTTCACTCCACTGCCACATTTTTCTATCCTGCGTTTTAACATCATCAGTCTGGTTTTGACCCATGCGTCCCTGTGCCAGAAAGGCGATGTATCACAGAATTTTCCCTGCCAGCATGAATTTTCCTGGTCTTCAGTTCACGTATTGTTCCCATGGCCCGATCTATTAGAATCAGTCTCATTTTTATGAGGAGTTGTTGCGTGAAATCGGATATTCACAAACATCGCATTCCTGTAGTGCCGCTCGGCAACCCGTTTCCCCCCCGCCATTGTTCGCTGTGTCCAAAGGGAGCGGCAATTGATCGTGATAATCAACACCGATTAATAGACAAAAGAAGAAGGTTTAAAGTAGGGGAGATACTCGCCCGGCAGGATGAAGCCGCAAACATGCTTTTTGTTATTCACGAGGGATACTGCAAGTCCAGCGTGGAATGCGGTGATAACGATTTTATCAGTCGCTTTTATGTTCCGGGAGATATCATGGCGCTGGATGCTGTCGAAGGGGGGAAGTACCTGACAACGATTAAGGCGGCAACGGCTGCGGAGGTATGTCATATCGATATTGCGCGGTTGTTCAAAGTAGCAGAAAAGGATCCGTCGGTTGCTGCCGCAGTCATCAAGTTTCTCTGCAGGGACAATGGATTCATTGTTGAAAAACTGCGGCGCTATGCGAATAAACATGCTGAGGCCAGGATCGCTGCTTTTCTGGTGGAGTTTTACGAGATGCATTTACGTATTGGCAGGCCAGAAACGACGCTTCACTTGCCATTCTCCCGGGAGGAAATTGCCAGTTATCTCGACCTTAAAATTGAAACCGTTAGCCGGTCATTTAAATCCCTCGAACAACAAAATTTGATTACCCTACATCGGGTGCGAACGGTAACACTTAATAGTTATTTGGGATTAAAAGGTTTCAGCTAAATCTCTCCTGTTGAGCGTTATATAACTCTTGATATTCCAGGAATATTCTTTTTATATGGAAAATTCCTGGTTTTATTTATATGAAATAATTATCAATTCGAATACTAATCCTCCAGCTTGGCGATTATTTTATAAGAATATTCCCCCTCATATGAATATTTCATGAGAATTTTCTTGTGAAGTTAAAAAATTAGCATAATTGCAACAAATAATAAGCATTATAGAGAAAATATGGAGGCGTTAATTATCTTTATGTTTTGTAAGGGTTTTGCTTAGGTGGTATTTGTATGATCTTTTTGATATTTATCAAAAACATAAAAAAGATGAATTGTTTGGTATTGCTTGTTTGTGTGGGTGATAATTCTGAAACAAGGCATATTTCAAGTAATTCTGTCTTAGGATACTTCTTAGATAAATTTTTTTGTGGGAAAATTCTTAGTTTTTTGTAATTTTTGCGTTTCAGGGTTTGTTGAGATGTTACTTAATTCAAATGATAATTTTTTGGCGCGGCAATTCTGGCTCGCAATTAATGGAACCGCTGGAGTGACTTAAAAATAAGACTCGGTGGTGAGTTTGTTCTTAGGAGAAGATAAAAATGAAAAAATTATTATTAGTAACCTCTCTGGCTTCTGTATTTGTTGCAGCAAATGCAATGGCAGACGTTACTGCTTCTGCAACTGCCTCGTGGGACGCGACGGCAACAAAAGATACCACCAGTATGTTGGTTGTCACCCCGCTGAACTCTTTGACTTTCCAGTATGCTGAAGGACTGAAAGCCTTCAACTCTCAGGACGGTGCTTTTGATGTGACTATTCAGGGTCAGGAAACGGCAACTGATTTTGAGCTGACTGCTCAGATCATTAGTAACACGCTGACCAACGCCAGTGGCGATGCGTCTACCCTGAACGTAGGGGTGGCATGGAATGGCACCGCGCTGACTAACTCATCAGATACTGTCCTGGTTAACTCCAGCTCGACTTCTGGTCTTGAAAGCCTGATGGCTGATGGCGCTTATAACGGTGCTGCTCGTGTCAGCGATCAATCCAACTTCAAATTCACCATCGCGTCAGCGACTTCTGATGGTAGCCAGGCAGTAACGGATTACTCTGCTCTGCCAGACGGCTATTGGACTGGCGATGTAAAAGTACAGTTTAATGCAACCTGGACGACTCCGTCTGCCTAAGTAATAAAAATTCGGGAGAATTTTTTCTCCCGAATTTATCAGGAATGGCGTCATGAAAAAATATTTACCGGCAGTGATGTTGGTAGGGTTAGTAGCATCTTTTCCCGGATGGGCAATTAATGTGGGTGAAATCACATCGATAATGACTTCTGCTGAGAGTTCATTATCGAAAGAAATTACTAATACAACTGATGCGGCGCGTTATGTCAGTGTTTCGGTAAAACAATTGTCATCACCTTTGGCGGGGGGAGTCGAAATAAAGCCTGTCAATTCCGGAGAGTTACTTTCTACACCTGCCAATCTTATTCTTCCTGGTCAAGCAAAGGATGTTTTCCGCTTCTTTTATAAAGGACCAGCAGATGATCTCGAACGTTATTATCGTCTGCAATGGATAGATGAGCCGGTCACCGAGAGCGCGGAAACCCGGGCGAATAAAATGGCGGTAGCAACAGCGTCGGCAGAAATTGGCACTATTCTGGTGGTCGCGCCGCGAAAAGAACGTTTTGAATATAGCCGAAATGGCGATGTTATTACCAATACTGGCAATGTTTCGTTTCGTGTGATCGCCTATGGCGCCTGTAAGGATAAGGCTCGCGATCAGGGTCGAGGTTGTCGCGAACGCTATTACATTATGCCAGGTACAAAAATAAAACTGCAGTTCACCGACATTAGTAATAGCCGCTCACGCATTGGTATCTGGCACGGTAAGCAGTTTATTACAGTGAAGTGATGGTCAATAGCAGCCATCTGTACGGGATAAATAAAAATACCGGATTGTAAGGATGCATATGACAACAAAATATATTGTCGGCGGTAGCATTTGTCTTTTTCTTGCGCTGACACCAGGAACTTCACATGCAGCCCCAGTAAAAGTGGGTAATTACGTTATTCCCAGCGCTTTCGCCCGTTCACTGGAGCAGGGAATGACGGTGCCGGTATATATTCGTTACAACGAGACTGACGAGAAAAGTCAGCAAAAAATTGCCGATGCGATGATTTCGCTTGTTGATGGCAATATTACAGTTAAAGCCCTGACTCTTGCTGAATTGCCTAATAATGCCGTGTTATCTGGAAAAACTCGTGCGTTGGTAGAAAAAATTCGTGATGTGAAATTTCACGATAACACCAATATCGAGCTATCGGACAATGCACGCCTGCAACTCAACGTCTCTTCATTTCACCTGGAGATGATAGTCAGCAAAGATGCGTTAACTGAAGCGATTGTCGCACGAAGTAGCCTGCTTGGACCTTCCAGCGTGGAGTCTCTCTCTAACGTCCTGAACTATAACTTTGGTACCTACTACAACGATTATCATAATGGCAGCAGTACCCGCAGCTATCTGACGGTGGACAATACAACATCGCTGCGTGAGCACCATATCAATATTAACGGTTCGTTTTACGGCATCGGCGACAGCAACGGCACCAGTAAACTCTATCGTGCGATGTATGAGCGTGATTATGACGGGTATCGACTGGCGCTCGGGATGCTCGACACCTGGAACGTGCAGTCTATTGCTAGTTTGAATGCGTTGAATGGTGGGAAAATTTACGGTGTGAGCTACGGAAACAAAGGAAGTACGGTTGTTGAGAATACCGCGCTTTCACTCACGCCGATTACCGTATTTTTGCCAGCCGCTGGCGAGGTTCATGTCTTCCGTGATGGGCGTTTGCTCAGCGTGCAGAACTTTAATATGGGCAGCTATGAAATTGATACCAGTCGTTTTCCGTATGGTGTGTATGACGTCACGGTAGATATCGTGGTCAATGGCCGGACAATTAATAGTCGTATCAGCAGGGTTAATAAAATCTTTGCCCGCCAACAAGCCGCCGGGATTGATCAGCTTTCGTGGCAACTGTTTGGTGGCTCACTGGATTATGACCGTGTGAGTTACAAGCGAAATCATTATCAAGATTTGGGCAACGAGCAGACCTGGATTGCCGGGGGGGCCGCATCGGTGACGCTGGCGATATTATCGGGGCTGGGCCTGAAATCCACGCTCTACGGTTTTGACAACAATGCGGTTAATGAAACGGATGTCACGCTCAATGTGAATGAATACGTAAGTATTGGCAATCAGACGCTAGTGGCGAACGATTCGTCATGGCGAAATATCAGTAACATCAACCTTAATGTCCCTGAGGGATACGGTTCCCTATGGGCATCTCGTGAAGACAGTAAAATTGGCGATCGTCTGCCTTTACAGGAGCGTGATAATTATTCCATTGGCGGGACTCTTAACCTCGGAAAGTTTATTCCTCATGGCGGCTCGCTCACCGTGAGTCAGACGGAGAATCGCTACTCGGGAAATAAATATCGTAATCTGGACTACAGCACGACCCTTTATTCAGGCAGGTATGCCACGGTTGGGTTGCGTGCAGGTATTCAGCGTTATTACTACAACAATCGGAATGACGATGGGCGACAGGAACGTTATGTCAGTCTGGATTTATCGTTGCCGTTGGCGACCTGGTTGAGCATGGGCGTCTCCCGGGATCGTTATGGCAGTACTCAGGGTAATCTCAGCGCGCGTAAGCAGTATGCTGAGGGCCCGATTAAATCGGTCGGATTGTCGGCATCAACGCGTCTGAGTGGCGAACAATATTACGACAATAATTATTCGGTAAACGGCAATTTGAGTTATGACACGAAATATAACGCCGGCACCGTATCGGTAACGCGTTCTGCTGACAACTCCACCAATATGAACTTCTCTTCTCAAGGTTCTCTGGCGTGGGCAGGTAAAGATTTCGGCCTGAGTAAAGAGCGGCAGCGGTCCGGCATCATTGTGAAAACAGATTTGACCGGTGAAGGGAAACTGGCTGCGAAGATTAATAACCGCAATTATCTTCTCAGCGGTAAATCAAATTTCATTGCACTGCCGCCCTATGCTCAGTACAAGCTGGAAATCCTCAATGATAAAAACTCTGAGGACAGCTTCGATATTGTTTCAGGACGCAAACAGGAGCTGACGCTATATCCGGGTAACGTGGGTGTTATCAACCCTGAAGTGAAAAGCATGGTCACCGTATTCGGGCGCATTCGTTATCCCGATGGACAATTGGCTGCAAATACCGATATCCATAACCACATCGGTAAAACGCGTACGGATGAAAAGGGTGAGTTTGCTATCGATATCGATAAAAAGTATCCGGTCATCACGTTAATTTCAGCCAATGGCAGCATATGCGAAGCCGATCTTGATTTGGAAAAAGCACGCGGCGCAGCGTGGGTTGGCGATGTGAAATGTGCAACGCAAACCACGATGGCGCAGAGGTAATAAAATGAAAGTATTAATTAAATTAGCTACTGTAATCTGTGCCGTAGGGAGTTTTTCACCTGTGCCTGCTTTGGCGTTGAATGCAATCTCTTCCGGCTCAGTCAGCAATAACTATTTGTTTATCGAAAATGCCATTGATAGTGAATACTTTATTACCCCATCGGCACTTGATCCGCGTTTCAGCGGGTCAAACACGTGGATAAAATACGGTACCTCTCAGGTGAGTCTCGGGTATTTAGGTTTTGTCGGCTGGACTGCGCCTGGAAATTATTATCAGGACATGTGGATTGATAACTCCCCGATTAACGGGCCTTTCCGGGGAATCCGTTGTTATAGTGGCACCCAATGCCCATCAACCGGGTTTATTGCCGGATTGGGCACTGACAAAAACGGTTTTTATCATGCGCAGGTCGGCTCTGTCGCAGGCGTTATTGGTGGCGCCTACGGATTCGCTTCCCTGACCGATACTGCTTATGAGTACTTTCGCAATGTGCCTACCGGTAGCAGCGAAACCTACGTGTTCAACCGCTGTTATACTTCTGTAAATTATGATTATTCTTCCGGGCAACGGTGCAAAGACCAATCGACAGGATCATGGAATTACGTCAATTACACGTTAACTAAACGCGGTCATCTGTCACTTGTCTCGACTAACGCATTTCAGGAGCTTTGGGTTGCCAGCGACGGTACGCCGAGCATCACCAAAGACTCTGGTTATTGCGAACTTGGCGTGGTAGGCGGTACTGACGGTGTGATTTGCAAAATGGTGAGTTATAACCTGCAACAAACGGCCAATCTGACCGCCTCCTTGACGTTTCGCGCTTTTGTCGATACGGCGATGCTTGGTTTTACGCCCGGAGCGGCCACCGTGAGATACTCCGGGAATGGTTCAAACTGGTATAACTATGGTACTTCAACTGCTTATTACAACGTTTTTACGACCTCCGGAGAATACATTTATATTTTTCTGTCAAAAGCATTTTTGAAGAATCTTGTCGATTCAGGGATCAGCATTACTAACAGTCAGCCCTTTACCTTCGGCTTTTATAATGGCTTAACACCAGAGTCAGGACACTACCAGTTTACCCCTTCGCTACAGCTCAATATTGTGCCGAAGGAGTATGGGATCAGTATCGTCTCTTCGGACAACACAGCTTCTGCGAGCGGTAGTGGCACGATTGGCGATGCCGCTCCTATAGAAATGGAGTACACCGTAACCGTCTCAGGCCCCCGTCAGGCAGACAGTATCACCGCGCAAGTTATTGGGGAAAGTACGACGATAAACAGTGTCCCTTACTGTCTGTTTACGTCTGCGCAAGGCGGGCTGTCCGTCCCCATTCCCGCTTTTCTGCAGTACAACAGTCAGTCGGGGGGCGTGGTGCAAAAACGAAATAGCTGCAGTGAAGCGGCAGTCAGTATGAGAGATGCGCAGTGGCAACAGACGCCCTGGGACGCAAATAACAATGACGATGGAAACTATTATGCTACTGATTTGAAATTGCTTTTCCCAATGAATGATTCGCGTTCGATGTTAACCGTTTCCGGCGTTGACTGGGAAGGTGTCGTCAGCGCCAGTGGAGAGATAAAAGTCACGGCGAATTGGGTGGGAGTGACGCCATGAACCGCCGTCGTCTGGCGCTTAGATGGGTATTTATTCTACTTTCCGGTCTGACAGCATTCTCTACACAGGCAGTCTACCTGGAGTCGACCATTTATGAGATGCCATCGGATAAAGCATTTATCAGTAAACGAATCTATAACGATAGCCAGAAACAGAATTTATACAGTATCGGCGCAGTAAAAATTGATAAGCCGGGACCGGGAGGTGAAAACAGAAGTGCTATTGCTGAAGGCGAACTTCTGTTTACTCCGCTGAATTTTTCACTGGCTCCGCAGGCGAGTGAGTTTTTTAAGATTTTCTACCGCGGGCCGCAGGATGATAAAGAACGCTATTACCGAATTCTGTTTCGTGAAATGCCGATCACGCTGTTTACCGAACGTAATCAAGGAAAAGGCGGGCAGGCTCTCCCGGTGATCGCTATGGACACCATATTGGTTGTTCGCCCGAGAAACATAAATCTGGCCTACACCATTGATGAGGCTAACGGAACACTGAAAAACACTGGGAATACTTTTTTTAAAATCATCGTACACCAAGGGTGCAATTCAACCGATGATGAAGCCACCATGCGTTATGTGTTGCCGGGTGAAACCTGGCGTAGTAGTGAGCTCAAAACAAAAAACCGAAAGTTTATCGTAGCGTTGCAGAAATACATCCCAGTAGGTCAGGGGTGCTTCAAACTCAATCAATAGTAAGCATTGAGTCTGATCCGATATGTCATGGTTAGATATCGAACCTATACTGTAACTATCTTTATACAATGCAGTATTCAGCTCAGCACAGATGAAACTTTGGTCATTTGTACTCCATGTCACGGTATTCAAGAGTCAGGTAGTATGAAAAGTATAATTAATGATCAGGTTGAGTACGATTCCACCAGAAAAAGCCTGAAACATCGCGATACTACAATAATCCTTTCGGCATCTACAGCGAGACTACTTGAGCTATTCATTGCCCATAAAAATCAACAACTCCATCGTGAGTTTATCATTGAAGAAGTATGGAAAAAGCATGGCATGGCCCCATCGGGTCATAGCCTTAATAAAAGTATCAGTATATTGCGAAAAGCATTTAGTGAGTTGGGGGCCGATAATCCCATTGAAACATTGCCCCGGCAGGGATTTTTGTTCCATGCTTCGGTCAATGATGAACAGTCATCTTTCAGTGGAGATGTACCTGTTCGTTCGTTAACAGAAACGGTGAGCTCACCCGCAACACCGAAACGCAAAAATATTGTTCTGTTCATTTTATTGTTTACCTTTCTTGGGTGCTCTGTTTTGATATTGCCAGCTCTTAATTCTGGTGCCACGAATTTTATCTATATCAGGGCAATAGGTGATTGTGAACTTTATACTGCCGATGATAATAATGCTGATAAAACGAAAGCGTTTTTATCTTCCGATATGTGGCGAAAAATAAATGCGACTTGTCATGATGGCAAGAAAACAATTGTTTTTTATGATGATAATAATTTATCGGCAGGTAATGATCTTAAAGAGAATTTTTTGGGGGTCTGTACGCTGGATAAAGGAGGGGCTGCCCGTGAATGCGAAAATTATCTTTATTAGCGGGGCGATCTTTCTTGCGGTGATAACAGCATACTTTTTTTATCGCCATCAAGAACCTGAGACGCTGACCTGCTCTGCCAAGAATTACCTGCATCTGGAGGCGCAAACTCAGGGCGTAAAAATTGAAGGTGAAGTTCTGTTGGTTTTTCGTATTTCTTCCGCTACCGAAGGGCGGGTATCCCAGATAGGGAGCCTTAATATTCAGGGTAAGCACTATGCTGTAGATCGTAATGTTGTCCTGAATTTTATTGGCAAAGACCGCGACGGATATCTGCAGACTCGTCGCTTGGCTATTGTCAAAAATAAAAATGACAATGTTCCCGATGACATTACCGAACTGCTTATGTCTCAACAGGATATTTTCTATTATAAGGTCATCCGTATCGCAGGAAATGTCTATGCGATAAGAGATCTGCGACGTACGCTCATGGTTTGTCGGGCAGCATAAATCAAGGTAATGTGTTAGTATTTTGATTTTTGTGGTTGTATATTTTGTTGTTGCTTGCATTTGTGGTTTTTTGTTTTGCCCTGTAGTGAAAATGAATAAAAGGATTTGTACTGATGAAAATTAGGAGTTTTCCTTTTTCGATATTTGAAATGGATTTATTATTTAATGGGAATACGCATATGGATAATTGTGATTATAAACTCTGAAATTACGTGATATGGCTTATGGATAAAGTTAATTCACGAACCGCCTTATAATTGCTGGAGGCTGAAGGTGTTGTATATTCTCTCGTGTATATAACGAGGGACCTGCTATGCCATAAATTTAAGTTGGTGGTAACTATGAATACGAAAAAGGTTTTTCTGCTCAGTTATGATATTTTTCTTTTCTCAGGGATAAAAGCGTGGCTGCCAAATCTGGTACTGGTTGATGCGCGATCATTTATTTCTGGTACACAGTCAGTTATTCCACGATACCCGTCCTGTTTGCTGGTGATCGATAACCGGTTACCATTGCTACTGGTCAGGAAATGGTTTCAGAGAAATAGCACGCAGTTTATCAACATCAACTGTATTGTTCTTCGGATGAATGAAACTCGTTCTGTTAATCGAGGATACGAGGAGTATGCTTTCATTAATGGACGAGAATTATCTGATCAATTGATTTCTCAGCTAAGAGCCAATTTAATGGCACCCAATGAGGTTGTGGAGGTCACTAAAGGTTCGACGATTTTTAATTTTCATTTGACTGAATTTGAAGAGGAAATGTTGTATTCATCATTCACAAAAGAAAAATTGCACGACTTTTGTATTGCTAACTCACTAACAACTAAGTCAGTTTATCGATATCGGGAGCGGATAACCGCTCGTCTGGGATTTTCTCATTTTAATGAAACTATCATTTTTTTAACCAGGAATAATTTATTGCATGACGGCTACCCGACAAACAGTCATTCTGGCGAGAATGTAATTTATGGCGATGCATATGATGTTTCAGATTCTGGCCGACTGAGTATGGCAATAAGGAATGAAGAAATCATTCCTTATTTTCAGCCCATCGTAAATATCAATGGGGACGTCTGTGGTGTTGAGGTTTTGGCTCGGTGGCCACAGGGCCATAATTATGCGATTTCTCAGCGTGAGTTTATACCTCTGGCTGAAAAAAGTGGCTTAATGAATGAGTTAACGAGCTATTTAATGACCACCGTCGCGCGTAATCTGGTTGACGTAAGCGAGGATATCAATAAAACGCTATTCGTCTCCTTTAATGTCAGTCCATCAGGTTTAAGTAATCCCGTTTTTTATTGGGAATGCCTTAACTTTATGGAGATAACGCAAAGACTACCGATAAAATTAATGATTGAAATAACCGAAAATCAGACTCTAACTATCACTCCAGCTATCAAAGAGTTGATACGATCGTTGCGAAACAGAGGGGTGCTGTTTGCTTTAGATGATTTTGGCACGGGATACGCTAATCTCTGCTATCTCAATGAGTTAGACCTGGATGTAATCAAAATTGATAAAACGTTCATCAAGGCTATTAAAGAAGTTGAGCAACATATCCCTATGCTCGAGTCAATCATTCATCTTTCCGGACTCCTGGGGTTACGCATGGTGGCGGAAGGCGTTGAATATGGCTATCAGCAGCAATGGTTGCGGAAAAATAATGTGGATTACCTGCAGGGTTATCAATTTTTACCGCCAGTGATGTTTGATGATTTTATGCGTTTTTACAAGCAGTCTGTAGGGCTGTTTGAATCAGCGTCGGATTCAACTTTTTCAGCGTAAACCTGTCGTGAACATCAGGGGCGGATGCCTCTGATGCCGGTTTTTTTGCCGAGGTTAGTACTACAGATCCTGCCTGTCTGGTGAAGACGATAGCCTGTTCTGAGTGAAACATTGTTTGTTTATGTGTCTTTTACAGGGTATTTATAGCGGTATCAGCGTTAATCAAACCGCTTCCGAGGTTAGTCTATAGCCATGCGTCATTTCCTGACAAAATTAAGAGTCTGGCTTCCACCACCACTCATCTTAATATTATTCCTCATCGCGGATGCGTTGACGGCGATCCCGCGTTTCATATTTGGCGCGGCGACTATCGTAATAAGTGCATTGTTGGCTAGCGCCAGTTTGGCGATGATACTGCATACCGCGTGGCAGATGCGGAAGAAACGTACGACGCTAAACCCACTGCATGCAGAGAAATCGACCACGCTTGTTACTGGCGGATGTTATGCCTGGAGCCGCAATCCAATCTATCTTGGAATGAGTGGACTCCAGTTAGCTTTTGCTCTCTACGTCGGTAGCCTGATTGGAATATTGGTTGCACCACTGTTTATGCTGGCGGTTGCCAGATTGCACATTGATTTTGAAGAGGAACAACTGCGAAAACATTTCGGGCTGGAATGGAAACACTATGAGCAGCGTGTTCGCCGCTGGTTATAGCGTTCCCTTGCTGCGTACAGGATGCCTGTGACGACACGATTCGTGCGTAATTGAATCCGGATGATGCAAAAATAGGCGTTTGATTCGCAAGGCCATTGACGCGTCGCCCGGTTAGTTTTAACCTTCTACCCCGTGCTCACATTCGTGGACATGTCCTTTTCAGGGCCGATATAGCTCAGTTGGTAGAGCAGCGCATTCGTAATGCGAAGGTCGTAGGTTCGACTCCTATTATCGGCACCATTAAAATCAAATTCTTACGTAAGATCTTATCATTCTCCCACCAAAAAATTATTTTCATGTAACAGCTGGTGTAAGTAAATTCTATCAACGAAGATCAATCTTATCTACTGACCAAAAAGGCCTGATAGGGCTTCGCTCACTATACATCCGTGGCTGCAGGTTTAGTTGTCCATGTCTACACCACTCCTAAATTTAATGTGTTGGCAATGTGTTCAATAAAGCTCGAACAAATTAGCTCATTATGATCGGTTAATACTTCAACTTCTGGTTGCATGATTGTTTGTCCGTAAAAAGATAACGCGCCCGCCGGGTAGTAGCAGGCGCATTACGCAATAGGTAAACAAGGGAGGAAGTTCAGAAATGTAAATCGGGAAGGTTGTACGCAATGTTCATCGTACTACGTTGTTACGGCTTTGCCGCAACAAGCCAGTTGCCTGCCGCGCTCGCAGAATGTCTACAGCCCGGAGATAAGGAGATTGTTCCTGCCAGCTAAATCCCTTCCTGTCTATACGAACCAGCTCGTATTTTTCTACCAGAAAATTCACGGCATCGGCTAGGGTGATACCGGCATCGATGTGTTCCTTAATCACAGCCTCATTGCAGAATGGCGTGTCGTTTATTGTCAGACCATAGTGCTGTTCCAGCAGACGTGTCAGTAACATTTGCCAGACAGCCACGGGTGACAGGCAGGGCTTCACCGCCCGCTGAGTTGTTGCAGGTAAAGTTTTCATGTTTGCTCTCGTGAAGGTAATTAACGCTGAGTGGGGTAAATGGCGATGTATACGTAGCCGCAACTGCCAAGGGTGTCGGCTTCGCAGGTTAAATCGTTGTGGTACAGGGTAACGCAGTGGGCATGGTGGGTGCTGAGTTCACCAGTGGTCAGCATCGATTCCATCTGGCGGATAAAGTGCGGGAATGTTTCATCCAGCTTCCGGTATTCGATGTCACTGAACTTGCCGGTCATGCTGGCCCGGTCAGCCAGATAATGCAGTCGGTTGCCTTCCTGCACCAGACGGGCTCCCAGACGTGGCGTGATATCACGCTGCAGACCCCATGTGATTTTGCTCATTGATAACCTCTTTATTGTCAGTTCAGGGTGATGCTCATCAGGCAGGCATAAGGCCCCTCGCGGTCCTGGCGGCGTTCGGCGTATACCGCCAGGACTCCTGTGATATCCGGAACGTCCCTGCCGGTGTAATGGCAGACGCTACCGTGCCACTGGTATTTGCCGGTGCAGAAACGAAAGATTCGGGACTCAGGATGCTGGCGGTATATCGTCATTGCCCGGCGTTTACTGATAATTTTCATGTAATACCTCACAGCAGACCGTGTTCTGCGAACGAATAGATTTGCCTGCCGCCGACAATCAGATGGTCAGGGACACGGATATCCACCAGTTGAAGTACCTGAACCAGTCGCTGCGTGAGGGCTTTGTCAGCCTGGCTGGGCGTCGTCTCGCCGGAAGGATGGTTATGCGCCAGTATTACCGCTGCCGCGTTGAAGTACAGAGCGCGCTTGACCACCTCGCGGGGATGTACCTCGGTACTGCTAATAGAACCGGCAAACAGGGTTTCGTGGGCAATCAACTGGTTCTGCTGGTTCAGATACAGCACCCGGAACTCTTCCCGTTCAAGCGCGGCCATATGCAGCCGCAACCACTCCCGGACGGCATGAGTGGAGGTGAAGGCTACCCCAGGCTCATGCAGGTGCCGCTCCAGAGCCCTGAGCGCCCGCTGAATGAGACGCCGGTCCTGTGGCGTTATCTCGCCGGGTAAAAAGGAAAGCTGTTTCATTCGTTGCTCCTCCGGTCAGTCAATGATACGCAAAATGGCGTGGGCTTCAGAATGCTGCAGGGCATAGTCCCGCAGGCGGTAATAGTGCGCGGTCATTGCGTCACACTCTGTACGGCAGGCATGGTGGCTGTATTCAATCAGGCAGACCGCGATACCGGCAGCGTCTGCACTCATATCTGCACCATTGCCGTTCATGCTGTTGAACAGATGCCATTTATCGTCACTGTCAGCATCAGGGGCCATAAACGCGCCGCCATTGCTGAGCGTGTAAAAGGACCAGATACCACTGTTGTACTCGTCACAGAAGCGGTCCATCCAGGCGAAAATGCGGGGTTCCAGCGTTATCCATTGTGGGATAGAGCCAAAGTACTGCGGCCAGAAGCAGATACGCTGTTCGTCGGGTATCTGCGTTACGGTCAGTTCAAATTCGGATTCGTTAGCAGCAGATGCGAGGTTGTTTTTTGTCGCTGTTGTCATGGGTATGTCTCCGTCAATAAAAAAACGCCAGCGGCGACGGCTGGCGTATGCGGTAATAATGAGTGTTCGGGAAGATTAAATGTTGCTGGTAAATCATGCGGAGCCAGCAGATGGATACGTCCGTACAGATGCCTGGCTTGCGGGTATAGCGGTTAAGACCTTCACCGGCATCCGGTTCAAAGTTCCATGCCTGCCCTAGTCGTCTTCAATGTTAACGCCGGTGATACTGGCAGGAACTAATGGCCCTGCTGCGCAATCAGCCGATACCCACTACGGTAGGTCATAAAGCGATTAGTGAAACGACTTCAAACCTTCAGAATTATTCATTACTCCCCCCCTGAAAAATAATAAAAAAGCGGCAGAATCGTGAGATTCTGCCGTTAGTTGTGTATGTTCAGAGGAATGATATATATCTGAATATTTTTATAATGCTGATAGGCCGTTTTGTGCCAAAAGCAGAAGCTGGTAATTCGTGTCTAATATACTTCACTTAACGTATATCCCAGCTCTGGTACAGAATATGCAAATTAAATACCCAAGAAGTGGCAGGCTGATTAACAAAGAACTCCTTCGATTATAGGATGATTTGTATCGGCACTCATCACACCATGTGCTCGATTCACGCCGCATAGTCAGTTGAATTTTGCTACTCTGTAAGAGGTGGTAAGCATTATCCAATACGGATTTAAATCAATGGAATAAATGATTATGAGTGAAAATGAAACAATCCCAAAGAAGTGTCACAGCCAGATTAACAAAGCTGTATTCTTTACATCTGCTTTGTTAATTTTTCTTCTTGTCGCTTTTGCCGCTGCATTCCCGGATGTTGCTGACAAAAATTTCAAACTACTTCAGCAACAAATCTTCACGAATGCAAGCTGGTTCTACATCCTTGCTGTGGCCCTGATTTTATTGAGTGTCACGTTTCTGGGACTCTCACGCTACGGTGATATCAAGCTGGGTCCGGACCATGCGCAACCTGATTTCAGCTATCACTCCTGGTTTGCGATGCTTTTTTCGGCAGGGATGGGGATCGGCCTGATGTTCTTTGGCGTTGCTGAACCGGTGATGCATTATCTCTCACCTCCCGTTGGCGCCCCAGAGACTGTTGCGGCAGCGAAGGAAGCAATGCGGCTGACCTTCTTCCACTGGGGTCTGCATGCCTGGGCAATCTATGCCATTGTAGCGCTGATTCTGGCCTTTTTCAGTTACCGCCACGGTCTACCTTTAACGCTGCGTTCTGCACTCTATCCCATTATTGGCGATCGCATATACGGACCTATAGGCCATGCGGTTGATATTTTTGCCGTTATAGGTACGGTCTTTGGCGTTGCAACATCGCTGGGTTACGGTGTTTTGCAGGTGAATGCCGGTTTGAACCACCTATTCGGGGTGCCCATTAATGAAACGGTGCAGGTCATTCTGATCGTGGCCATCACGGGGTTAGCGACGATTTCTGTGGTGACCGGCCTAGACAAGGGAATACGTATCCTGTCTGAGCTCAATTTGGGCCTCGCGTTGTTGCTCCTGGCGCTGGTCCTGTGTCTGGGGCCAACTGTGCTTCTGCTGAAGTCATTTGTGGAAAATACCGGCGGTTATCTTTCGGAACTGGTGAGTAAAACGTTCAATCTTTACGCATATGAACCTAAGTCGAGCAACTGGCTGGGGGGCTGGACATTACTGTACTGGGGATGGTGGCTTTCATGGTCGCCATTTGTGGGGATGTTTATCGCACGGGTCTCACGCGGCCGAACCATTCGCGAATTTGTCACCGGCGTGCTGTTTGTTCCGGCCGGCTTTACGCTCATGTGGATGACGGTGTTTGGTAACAGCGCAATCTATCTCATTATGAACCAGGGGGCGACCGATCTCGCCAATACCGTCCAACAGGATGTCTCGCTGGCCTTGTTCAATTTCCTGGAGCATTTCCCGTTCTCCTCCGTGCTGTCATTTATTGCAATGGCTATGGTCATCGTCTTCTTTGTCACATCTGCTGACTCGGGGGCAATGGTTGTAGATACTCTGGCATCAGGTGGGGTGGCAAACACACCCGTCTGGCAGCGAATCTTCTGGGCATCGCTCATGGGAGTTGTTGCAATTGCGCTTCTCCTTGCGGGAGGGCTGAGCGCGCTGCAAACGGTGACAATAGCAAGTGCATTACCCTTCTCCGTGATCTTGCTGATATCCATATACGGGCTGTTAAAAGCCCTGCGTCGAGATTTGACTAAGCGTGAAAGCCTGAGCATGGCGACTATTGCTCCTACGGCTGCACGTAACCCAATTCCCTGGCAGAGAAGGTTACGCAATATCGCGTATCTGCCGAAACGATCTCTTGTGAAACGTTTTATGGACGACATTATCCAGCCTGCCATGACGCTGGTTCAGGAAGAACTGAACAAGCAGGGGACGATAAGCCACATTAGTGACGCAGCCGACGATCGTATTCGTCTTGAAGTGGATTTGGGCAACGAGCTGAATTTTATATATGAAGTGAGGCTTCGCGGGTATAGCTCACCCACCTTCGCGCTCGCCGCAATGGATAATGATGAGCAGCAGACTGACCAACATCGATATTATCGCGCTGAGGTTTATCTCAAAGAAGGCGGTCAAAATTATGATGTGATGGGCTGGAATCAGGAACAGTTGATTAATGACATACTGGACCAGTACGAAAAACACCTGCACTTCCTGCACCTGGTTCGTTGATAGCAAAATGCCGTCCTAGGGGGCGGCAATTATTTATCCCGACCGCAATACGAGGGAATGCAGAATGATTTCACGCTGGCAATGGATTCTGAAGCAAACATTTAAGAAACTCTGGTTCAGAGCTACGTTATTCGCAATTGTCGCGATAATAACGGCTCTTTTATCTATTCTTTTTAAATCAATGATTCCTGAGTCGGTTTCAGTGAAGGTTGGTGCGGAAGCAGTTGATAACATTCTGAACATACTGGCATCGAGTATGCTGGCAGTGACCACATTTTCGCTGAGTATCATGGTCACAGCCTACGGTTCAGCCACTACTAATGTTACTCCCAGAGCAACGCGTTTAGTTGTGGAAGACGTAACCACACAAAATGTACTGGCCACCTTCATTGGTTCCTTTCTCTTCAGTCTGGTAGGAATTATTGCCCTCAATATGGGAGCCTACGGAGAAAGGGGAAGAGTCATTTTATTCATTGTCACACTCGTTGTCATTGCCCTCATCCTCATCACATTGCTTCGTTGGATACAGCATTTGACCTCTCTGGGGAGGGTCGGTGAGACAACAGCAAAAGTAGAACAGGCTGCCATCGAAACATTTATTGCGAGAGCCAGAAATCCCTGTCTCGGCGGATATCCATGGCTTGAGAGCTATGAACAGCCGAAAGGAACGGTTGCAGTTTATCCGAAGAAGATTGGCTATGTTGAATATATTGATATGGAGAAACTCAGCAAGCTGCTGGCCAATGATCCTCGTCATGTATACCTTGTGGCGCAACCAGGCAGTTTCATTCATCCGTCCATGCCAGCTTTGTACCTGAGTCAGGGCCAGGAGTCATCAATCTGCGCCGATTTACTTGAGACGATCATTGTCTCGGATGTGCGTTCATTTGCTCAGGATCCCCGATTTTGTCTTAGCGTCATGGCCGAAATAGCCTGCAGAGCCCTTTCACCCGCAGTGAACGATCCTGGAACCGCAATCGATGTCATTGGCAGAGGTGTTCGTATACTTTCTGCTTACGCGCAGAATAAGTCTCATGAAATTGAAGTGACCTATCCTTCAGTACACGTTGCGCCACTTCAGAACAACGATCTCCTGGAAGACTTTTTCTCACCTGTCGCACGCGATGGTGCCAGTATGAGAGAGATTCAGATAAGAGTGCTCAAAGGGCTATCTATGCTGAGTACGGGTTGGCCTGAGATGTTTGCTGATGCCGCGCACACTCTGGCAATTGAAACATTAGAGCATGCAAATCGCGCTGACCATATAGACTCCGATAGAGAATTCATAAAATCAATTTATTTTGATTTGTTTTTTGATGAAAACGCTAATAAGCAATCATAGTTGTGGAGCAAGCGATTTGGTTGCTAGCGAGACAAGAACAAAGCGTCTGCATGAGAATGGGCGTCTGCTTTGTATTAGAAGAGAACATACTGAGTCTTCATCACTTTTGCAGCAGGCTTTATCTCTACGTAAGACATCGCCTACAATCAAATATTTCGGTTTAATACCAGGAGAACACTAAATGTAGAAATTATGTCTACTCAGTTCGGAACAGACTACTGTTTTTTTATTCCGTAGCTGAGACCATCATATTTCCTCCAGCAAAGGAGATAAAAATGGAAAAATTATTTACCCCGTTTCAGACCGGTGATACTGACCTGGTAAACCGCGTCGTTATGGCCCCCATGACCCGCTCACGGGCAATGACTAGTGATACCGCTGATGAACTGACCGCAAAATATTATCAGCTGCGTGAATCCGTATGGGGCAAACCGGAGGTCGTCCGTGACGGGCTCAGGGATCTGGTTCGCCGCACGGGCGCAGATGAAATTATGGTGAACTCATGGCAAGGCACTCGTCTTTGCCGCTCTTCAGAAATAATGCTGAGTATTCTACCGGAAAGGCAAAAGGATCATTTACCAAAGATAATGACGAGAAAGTCATTGACGAAGCGGGGAAGGGGTTAAGTCATCAATCCATATCAAAATATCAGACGCCTGTTTACGCTATGCGGGCGTCCGCTTTTCGCTCACAGCGGACCTTCAATCCAGTAAGTATGTCGGCTTCGTGCTATGAGTCCAGCGATTATTGCAAGAATCGAAATACGCTAACCAACTGGGATCGGGGTACGTCGGCAATCGAAGCTGCAGGCAGGTAGCTCCTGCAGCCAGTATTGTTAACATTTCAACAGCAGCACTCTGCTTCTTTTTCACTACATTCTTCACAAATTCTGCAAGAGCAGAAGTCCTCAAGGTTATTGCACTGGCTACATTTTTTGCAGGTACAGTCCGACTCTTTCTCGTCACAGTTCTCACAAGTTCCACAAGTACATGCACTCATCATGTGTGCACACTTATCACAAATTTTATCCATAGTTTCTCTCAACCGCTAAATAAACAATCTCAACATAACACGTGATTATTTTATCATTGCTATATAGTCAACTAAAACTGGCCACTGCGCTCATTATTCGGAAGTGCCTGGACTAATCGGTGGAAATAAAAAATGAAAAAAATAAACCCTGACTGCTCCTGGCAGTCAGGTATGTTGTTATGGATGGAAAGCACAACTGTCACTCGTTAGTGCAGTCTGCTAATGTTGGCAGTGCCTTCGTAGCGTTCGTCAGGTCAACGCTGAAGGTCCCCGCTTTGCGGTCATTGACGTAGACGTCGAACTGCCTGGCCTTACGGATATCCATGATGAAACTAAACCAGGCATTATCCCCGTTACGCCAGCCAAGGGTTGAGGGAATGGCGTATTGCTTATGGGGCCCATCACCACTGTGATGTCGGTACTGTCATCATGCGAGCTGATCGTTTTATCCCCTGCGAGGGTCAGAAAAACCGATTGCTGGTAAATACCGTTCTGGTCCGGATTTTCCGTGCAGTTGATGGTAAACATCTTTCCGCTGCTATCCGTCACACTGTATTCCGCATTGCCCTGACCGTACCCCTGTTGCCAGAGTCCCGAAACCGCAGAGGCATTGAAGCTGACAAGCAGCACGCCAGCGAGCATGAGCCGACTTAAAGAATTTATTTTCATTTCTGTCTCCTTTGTCTTTGTATTTATTCCCGGTTATCAGGATTTGAGGGTATCAGCAGCCGTCCCATCAGTTTGCCGTCATGGGAATATTCAAGGAAACGCTCCCGGGTGCGCGGGGCCGTTTTCTCGTGGTATTCCAGGCTGATGTTGTCGGCAATACACAGCGCATTCATCAGCGGCTGCACGGTTTTCTCCTCCATATCCACGAGGTAGTAGTAACAGCCACCCTCGCAGCCATCGGGCGACTGACGGGTACGTAAGACCTGCATAGTGGGACCAGAAAGAGCAATCTGCGACCACTCTTCCCTGACATCATCCTGACGGCTCACCACATCGCTGAAGCGCGGAGGCGTGAGGTCCTTAAATTTACTGATAGCTTTCAGGTCATCACTCCTGTCATCGCAAGCGCTCAGAAACAGAGTGGAGGCAACCAGCGCCAGTAGAGGTAGTGTTTTACGTTTCATTATTTTTTCCTGAAATCAGACGAACCACTTTGGTAAAGACATAAATCCCCACGAAAATACCCACCGGCACGCCGACGAACGGCGTCAGCGCGACACTGGCAGCACCGGCTGCGCCACCTCCCGTCAGTAGTGCGGCAACGGTTGCAAGTGTCAGGGCCGTGAGGCTGTCGGACACTCCAGTTTTGTTCAGAATGATGGCGATGATAACAATGGCGATAATGGCAATAACAGGCACTGGGCTCCTCCCTGTTGCCGGGTTGATAACAACGCCTGCGCTATTCCGGTGGGCTGTCAGCCGGAACAAACGTAAGCAGTGAATGCTGGATAAAGCGAAAATGGGGTAAGGCCTGAATGAAGACCGGGTCTTCAGTCAGGCGGCACAGACTGTCATTCCGGCGAAAAGTCTCCTGCAAAGGCTGAATCAGATGGATTTCATCAAGTGTGAATAAGGCGATATGCCCTTCGTGTTCAGCCACCAGATACCAGGTCTGCTGGTGGATGAGTAACCGGCAGGGAGCCAGGCGCTCACAGCGTCGCCCCTCCGCAATCAGCGTCACCCGCCTGCGCCCGGTAATGGCCTGAATCAGTCTCCAGAAAGACAATGCTCCTGAAGGCGAAGGCACCGGATTGGCTGGTGCTATCATGCAGGGAGACTCATCGCACATCAGCAGAGCATTCACCAGACGGCGGTCAAGGCCGGGAAAAAGCCCGGCCAGCCCGCTGCGGTGGGCAAAGATAAGCACGTCGGGCACCATCTGCATCTCGCTGCCAGCAGTGCGTAAGCGGCAGTATCCGGATTGATACTCCAGGTCCAGATACATCAGCCGCTCACGAAAATCACGCCGCAGCGTGCGCACCGACACACCAAACTCAGCGGCCAGTTTGCGCACACTCAACGTTTCACCCGCCACCAGACGGCTGATTATCAGTGACAGCCTGACAGCCAGCCGGTCATGGCGGCGTTCTGCCTGTGTCATGAGAGGTTCTCCAGGAAAGTTAACTGACTGAAAATGATGTGATTACTTTAAAGAGGGGGGCGGACAGGGTATGGACAACGCAGAAACTATTTTTTATTTCTGCAAAAGCCAGATGTAATGGGGGTTAAAGGCTATAACCGGAGGATTGAGGCACACGAGCACATAGCGATGCGGACAGGTGGTGTCCGATATTAACAACGCGGTAACATCAAGCAGCTACTGCAGCTGCGTGAGCAGCGTTTCCGCCATCACCCACAGTGCCCGGTTAAGCTTCACGTCCCCGTCAATGCCACGCACAGCACGGGTATGCGACCGTCCGCCTTTGGCATTACGGCCACTGAGCCCACCTTTAATCAGGTTCTCCTGAATACGCTGCCAGGTAGTCCACAGGTCGTTGCTTTCGTCCTGCCAGCGGCGCGGGGAGAGTATCTGCGATTCAGTAACCGGCTGGTGGTCCTCACCAAAGCGATACGTCAGCGCGGCTTTTGCCAGTGCCTGCTGCGCAGGTGGTGGTAACAGCAACGACTGCATGGCATCCCGCTTTTCTTCCACGCGATCAAAAATCCCCAGCACTTCATACGCTCCCTCAATCACCTGGCTCACCACATCCCCCTTGTGCGGCACCCGTACCTCGCCAAAGGATTCGCCGCAGACAAGACCGTTTTGGCACACAGCCCTGAACAGGCCCGGCAACATCTGGTAAGAACTTGTGCCATCATGGGAGTTAAGCAGGATAATTTCAGGCACCTGTTTACCGGTAATCTGTCCCTCCCGACGCAGGCGCAACATATGCTTCGTATGTTCACGACGACCAGGGTCACGAACACGGGTCTGACAGGCAAAGAACGGCTGAAAGCCCTCCCGATGCAGACTGTCCAGCAGAGAGATGGTGGGAATATATGTGTAACGTTCACTACGGGATTCGTGTTTGTCCTCGCTGAATACGCTGGGTACCACGCGAAACAGCTCTTCACGGGTTAACGGACGGTCACGACGAATAAGATTTGCAGCGCCAAAGCGCGAAGCCAGACGGGTCATAAGCAGATTCCTCATAATGGGGAAAACAAACAAAAGAAAGCCCTGTCGCACTAGCGACAGGGCTCGGGAAAGAACAGACAGGCGTTAAACGTTCAGAAGAAGAAATTCCAGACAGCCCGGGCAACGGACACCACGGTGTCACGGACGGCCTGTATTACGGCCCGTACCGGAGCCGGTATCAGTGGGAAAGCACTTACCGTGTCCAGTACCGCGCCGACCGTTTCACCAAAATCGTCACGTGCTTTTTCCTGGACTGTCGTTGTGCGAAAGGGAGACTGCAGTTGCGCCACCACCGGGCTACTGGCTTCACGTGGCAGACACTTTATCATCCGCTCGGCCATCACCCGTAACCCCCACTGCAGACGGACCGACACCGCACACACCGGATGTACAGGTTGAAACAGCTCGTGCAGCAGGCAGATTTTGCGGCTGAGATTCTGCTTCTGCGCCGTGGACAATTGACCACTACCGCTGGTGGGTTCAGTCTTGTCCGACTGGCTGATAACAAACAGCACCTTATGCCGGTATGACTCACCAATTACCTGATGATAAAAATGCTCATCCACCGCCAGCGCCCGATCATCGGCCTTGATCAGCCACAATACCAGGTCAAGTCGGGGAAGTTGCTGACGGTAAAGTGCAGCGTATTCCGCATCCCTGCGTTCACTTTCACCGACACCCGGCAAATCAACCAACGTCATAAAACGCTCGCCCAGTTGCAGCCGAAAACTCAGCGGATTACGGGTGCAGGCTGTGACATCGCTGACCGGGGATACATCACCAGCAAAAAGGGCATTGCAAAGGCTACTCTTTCCCGCTCCGGTTTTACCCAGAATACCTATCACTGGCTCGTAGTCTGTTAACTGGTTTATTTGCTGTAGAATCCGCTCTGATGCCCATTGTGGCAGACCAGAAAGCGATTGCTGAAATGACTTCAAACCTTCAGAATTGTTCATTACTACTCCTCTGAAAAATAATACAAAAACGGCAGAATCGTGAGATTCTGCCGTTAACCAGGTATGTTCAGAAGAATGATATCTATCTGAAAATAATTTGAATTAAGGTAGATGACGAGCCACTGCCGCCTGTGCTCTCGGTCCCTGAGTCGTTAGGTAATTCTGGTATCGCTCATCCCCAGACCAGAACAGTAGATAAGGGCAAATTGCCTGAGGGGGCTATATGGCATTGGGCAGCAAGGTTTTATAGTTGGATGGCATAAATATAACGGTATAGAAGCATCAGCCTATACGATGACTGCCTACGTTTAAGCCATAAATTCTAGCTGTTACATAAGTATTAATGCTGATTATCATCAATTTGATTATAACCATGGCATTTTATGGATTATCATATTAAATATTCATTTTTTCCTATAGTGATAATTCATGCTTGGTTCCCCTTCTAAGCGGCTTGAGGACTTGAGTCTGGTCCAGCGCGATCGGCTGGCCTACATAGATTTTCGGCTCTACTTCTTCGGTGAGATCGGTCGCCCAGATCTGATTGAGCGCTTCGGCGTGGCTCCAGCAGGGGCGACTCGCGATTTGGCTTTGTATCGGGAAATCGTGCCGCATAACATCACCTTCGATGGTAGCAACAAGATCTATCGCATCGGGCAGGCGTTTTCCCCGTTGTTCTGAATCGCCACGGATAATCTAGACACTTCCGAGCCGTTGATAATACTGGTTTTCATATTCTGTCGGTGAC
>OLQX01000099.1_pt1 | contig 106688 bp, 126 predicted proteins | sample 1672581 | NCBI WGS metagenome assembly OLQX01 (sample SAMEA3136701, study PRJEB25190) | human gut metagenome | reverse complement strand
AGACATAATATGAAGTAATTTTTTGAATAGCATTTAAATAATGTAAAATGTTTATTGATATAAATTAATGGAAGTTGAAAAAATTAACACATAAAATAAAAAAGATATAATTTATTTATTTCTGTGCACTAAAGAACACATATGTTAACTATTTCTGAACACCTAAATATTAATAAAATGTGATAATAATATTAATAAAGTATAAAGAATAGCAAAGAAGGGATAAATAATTAACATCTTGGATTAGTATGGAAATGGAGATTTAAATGTTTTCGACAAAATTTAAACAATTAGGATTAAAAATTCAATATTACAGACAAATGAAAAATATAAGTCAGGTAGAATTAGCTGATGAGGCAGGAATCTCACGCTCGTATCTGTCGAAAATAGAAACAGGGAAAGCGCAGTGCAGCGTACCAGTTTTGCTGCAGATTGCGCAAGTCCTGAATGTTGATGCAGGTATTTTGCTGACAGATAAGGACATTTAAGTAAGATCAGAATAATTTTCTGGTATGTTTATCTGCATACCGGTTTAATTTTGAAAAGCTAGCAAACAAATGGTTTTATCCTGATGTTTAGCTTTTATAAAAATATAGTTCTAAAATTTTCTGGGATTATATTTTATACAGTTCAGGGAGGAGATGGCAGTTATGAGCGTAGAACCCAATTTTGTAAAAATCGGACAAAACATCAAGATTATGCGTATCCGTAAAGGTGTTACCCAATCAGAGCTTGCGAAAAAACTTGGTATTTCTCAAACACATATGAGTAATCTGGAACATGGGCGTGTGAGTGTTAATTTGAAAGTTTTGTTAAGACTTTCACATTATTTCAGCTGTGGCGTTGATGCACTTTTAGGCTTAACTTTGAATACTGAGGTTAAACCTCAAGAGGTAGAAGACAAATATACCGCAGAAGAATTATTGGATATTCTGAAAGTACTGAAAAAACAGGTTATTTAAAATCTAGATTGAAGTGAAGCTTTTAAGATGCAACTCAGATGCTTTGTATATTGGCTTCCACTGATTGGAAAAGTGAGTTTTGCTTTACATTTTTCAAATAACTCCTAAAGAACAAAAAAGCGCACTTTTAGTGCGCTTTTTTGTTCTTTATTTTTAATACTAATTGCATACTGTATACACAAATGCGGGTGAAATAAGAAGAATACTTGTATACAATTGCCTAAATGCTTGAAAAAAGTTCCGATTGTGTTACAATAGAAAACGTTGTTGGATATTGTTAGTTAATATTTTCGTGGAATACCAACGAAATAAAATTAATTTATTTGAGGGGTTGAGCTAGGATAATGATGGATATTTTAAACACTATCAATAGTTTTGTGTGGGGACCGCCGTTAATGGTTTTGCTTATTGGCACAGGTATTTTACTGACTGTAAGATTAGGTTTATTACAGGTCATAAAGCTGCCAACCGCATTGAAATTGATTTTTACTGCAAGAAATACAGGCAACGGCGATATCAATAGCTTTAAAGCCTTGTGTACGGCGTTGGCAGCTACTGTTGGTACAGGTAATATCGTAGGTGTTGCTACAGCGATCAAGGCAGGTGGTCCCGGAGCGTTGTTCTGGATGTGGATGGCGGCTTTTTTCGGTATGGCAACTAAATATGCCGAAGGTGTTTTAGCAGTGAAATACAGAACGGTTGATGCCAACGGCAATATTTCCGGCGGACCGATGCATTATATTGAACAGGGACTTGGTAAAAAATATAAACCTCTGGCAGTTATGTTTTCGGTATTCGGAGTGATGGTTGCCTGTTTAGGCAGCGGTACTTTTACACAGGTCAATGCTATCGTTGAGATCACTAATCTTTCCATAGGGATCCCGGTCATGTATACGGCAGCTATTCTGACTGTTTTGGTGGCAATCGTAACTATCGGCGGCTTGAAATCTATCGCGATGGTAGCAGGAAAAATAGTGCCATTTATGGCGTTAGTTTATATGCTTACTACAGCGGCAGTACTGATCGTATTTGCAGATCAGGTACCTGCAGCATTTGCTCTTATCATTGAAAGTGCTTTTAATCCTACGGCGGCAGCTGGTGGATTTTTGGGTGCTACTGTTATGCTGGCGATGCGCAGTGGTATTGCGCGCGGTATTTTTTCTAACGAAGCCGGTTTAGGCAGTGCTCCGATTGTAGCAGCGGCGGCAAAAACAAAATGGCCTGCTGAGCAGGGGCTGGTATCAATGACGGGAACTTTTATCGATACGATCATTATTTGCACAATGACAGGTTTGGTTCTGGTGGTTTCCGGAGTTTGGACAGGCGATTTGAATGGTGCGGCTATGACTCAATCTGCTTTTGCAATGGCTTTCCCTGCAATGGCAAAATATTTATTGATGATAGGTTTAGTGTTATTTGCTTTTACTACTATTTTGGGTTGGAATTATTACGGTGAACGCTGCATTGAATACCTTTTTGGCACGAAAAGTATCATGCCTTATCGTTTAGTCTTCATTGGTCTTGTGGCGTCCGGTGCTTTTTTAAAGCTGGAAACGATTTGGGTTTTGGCTGATATCGTTAACGGTTTAATGGCGATTCCGAATCTGATTGCTTTGCTGGGATTGAGTGGAGTAGTTGTGGCAGAAACAAAAGCTTATTTTACATATTGGGAAAAAGTGCGTTCCCGGAAAAAAAGAATTGATATTATTGGTGAACCTGAATATAGTGAATAAAAAATATCCCGCAGCTTAAGCTGTGGGATATTTTTTGACTTCTGGCAGAAGTCATTTTTTTGTGGTAATATGAAAGCAGAGAAAGACAAGGTAAAGGAGCTGGAGGTATGGAAAAGGCAGAGGTAATTAAAGCGTTTCATTTGATGTGGGATAATTATCCGGAGTCGGCAATGCTTATTGATAAAAAGCGTAATATTATTGCTGCCAATAAAGTCGCACCCAGTACAGGACGCATAGAGGGCAACAAGTGTGCTTTAGTTGAGCCGTTAGAACAGCACAAGGGCTGCAGGGCAGAAGAAGCGTGGAAGAATGGTGAAGCCAGTTATCGTAAAAAAGTCGGTAAATTAGGTGACGTAGTTTCTTTTTGGATCCCTGTCGATGGTTATCCTGATTATTTGGTGCATTTTTCTGTCGGTTCGATTCAAAAATATGAATATAACGTTTGAAAATAAACCCTGCTGTAATTTGCAGCAGGGTTTTATATGACCAGAATAAACGAAGTATTATATTTCGTTCTTTATGATTTATGCAAAATAAAAAAGACGCAGAACAAGTCTGCATCTGTCTTTTCCATTGGTACGCCCGAGTGGAATCGAACCACCGCACACGGCTCCGGAGGGCTTGTTGCAAGTCTGGAAACCGTTGGTATAACTAGCTTTGCTGATTTATGGTCGCAGTTCTGGTCGCACTCTTTGATTTTTTCTTCTGAAAAAGGTCTATTATATGCCTGTTAAATCCTGGCATTGCATGTCCGTACATTTTAAGGGTTGTGTTTGCGTCAGCGTGTCCAAGACACCTTGATACTTCTAAGATAGGTATATCTTTAGTGAGTGCTGCTGTAGCAAATGTATGCCTGAATGTATGGATATTTTTATTTACTCCGGCCAACTCACATATCTTTAACCAAGCGCGCCGGATATTTCCATAGTTAAGGGCTTTGCCGCTTTCAGTGCAAAACACGAAGCCGTTTATATAAGTAATTTTACCGCTTGTCTGCATAGCCTTTAGTCGGTTGATACATGCATCATAGACAATCGGAATGTAACGTATACCGGCTTTTGTTTTAGGATCATGGAATACTTGCCCAGTACCACTGTCTTTTGCGCGTTGTATACAAATTTCTCTTTTATCAAAATCAATATCTTCCCATTTTATTGCAAGAAGTTCGCCTATCCTGCAGCCAAGTACCAGGAGCAAATAAAATAATGTGTAGTATTTCTTATAGTATTTATTGGTCCGTAGTACACGGAAGATGCGAATCAGTTCACTAAAAGAAAATACTGACATTTCTTTATATTTGATTTTCACCGGTTCGACAGCTTGCATTGGATTATATTGTACCATTCTCAGAGCCACAGCTTTCTTGTAAGCGGCGAAAAGCAACTTATGTATCTTACTTATTGAGGATGTGCTTAAAATCCCGTCATAGCTATTATACAGCTTTTGTATTTCTTTGCCGCTGAGCTGGTCAATTGGTATATGTGCAATAGGAGCAAGCTTATTAGCACTTTGTTTTTGCCTTGCAAAACTGCTGCTGCGCAGGTGTGGTTTTTGATATGTTTCTAAAAATTCTATTACCCATTCCCCAATGGTAATAGTAGAGGCTGTAAGATTTCCTTTATCACGTTCTGCACGGATTTCTTTCTTAAATTCTTTAGCTTCTTTTTCGGTGGCAAAGCGTTTTCGGTGACGTTTGCCGTCGTTGTCACAATAGTCGTAGCAATATTTTTTTCGTTTGCTATCGTACCAGATAGTACCGTCGCCGTACATTGCTTTGATATCTCCTTGAAATATAAATTTATAACCAGTTTAGTTTCTTTGCTTGAGTGATAGCAGTTTCAATAGTTACTGCTATTGATTGTGCTGATTGTAGTGGAATACTAAAACATTCAGCTTTGTTTTTAGATATAACAATAAATTTTTCGTCATCTAATCTACAGAGAGATATAGAAGTATTAGGTAATTCAGGTGTGTTTATATTGCCCATGGATAGTTCTTCTGTCCATTTTTTATTAGGTAAATGATTTCGCGAAACTGTTTTTTTATTAATTTTCTTTTTGACGGTTCTTTTTGTTGGCGTCCTATAGGAGCGTGGAAAGACATACATACCAGTATTGGCTGCATCAAGATAAGCAATATTTGCTTCACCATAAGCTTTAGAAAATACGCTTCTTGTAGTTTTAAGATTTTCTCCTAAAGCATTTTTACGACCAATATATTCCATAGCAGATCGCATTATGTCTTTGTTATATATGATGTCATTGGGGAAGTTTTCAGCTATTGTCCAAACTGCTTTTAAATAATACTCTTTGTCATCTGGTGTTTGTTCTCTACGTTCTAATTCAGCTGTAATTGATTTAGACCATAAATCGTAATTCGTAGTATTCATAGCTGAAACAAATCCTAAGTCTATAACAATGTTCATATAGCTTACATTAAATTTCATAGTTATTTCCAACCTTCCTTCAAGAATAATTTTATGAAAACTTCTTCGCGATCCATAGAATAACTACATAATTCGATACTAAAAAAGTCAGCTTCATCTTCATATTTTTGAGTACAGTAATAAGTTCTACAGTCTATACAGAAATGGCAGTAGTAAGGATGTAGCATAATATGCCCTAGCTCATGAGCGATAACCGCTTTTTGTTGCCATTCGCATAAATCTTTATTAACAAAAATAAATTTTCTCTTTAATATTTGTTTCCAAAAACCGTTGACATGTTTAGGCATGTCTTCGGTTTTTATTTTTATATTTAGGTAATCAGCTATATCGTACGGATTACTTGATCCAACTAAATTAACGAGATTACGCACTCTCAGAGGGATATTACGAACCATGTGCAATCAGTCCTTTGTATGTTTGTTCATTTCTTTAGCGTCCCAATAAGCTGCTTCGATAATGCGTTTTATTTTTTCTTTGTCTTCAGCAGTCATCAAGCGGCCATTAAGTGCCAGTTCCTCTTCATCAAGTATTTTTTTGAGATCTTTGGGTATTTTCTTTTTTGGCTCTTCGTTACCAATGATGTAGTCAACAGAAACTCCAAAGTACTGTGCAATGGTTTTAAGTTGTTCTGGATCTGGGCTTCTATCACCTTTTTCCCAACGAGATATAGTATTTTGATTTACAGAAAATATTTTAGCTAACTCTGCCTGACTTAAATTCCTATCTTTTCTTAATTGACTTAAATTTAGAAGCATTTGAACACCTCCTTATAAACTCATAATATCCTTAAATGGGATAAAAGTAAATAACAATATCCCAAAATGGTTGACAAAGATATCCCTAAGTGGTATTATATACCAAAACGGGATATGAAGGAGGTGTGAATATGAGAGTTTGGTTAAAGAAACTACGCGAAGAAAAAGGTTATACTCAAGAGTTTGTTGCTCAAAAACTTGGGATAAATCAAAACACATATTCTCGACTAGAAAATGGAATTTATAAAAAAGAACTGACCATTTCTCTAGGTTCCAAAATTTCTGATTTGTTTAACATTCCGCTGTCGAGTATTCGTAATTATGAGGAAGAATTAGCATCAATTAACAAAGGAGCTTAACAATGAGAAAGAAAAAATTCTGCCCACATTGTAAGAAGAAAGTTTGGGCAATAAACTTTTGTTCTATATGTGGGCAGAAATTAGTCAAAATATGTGATTGTTGGATTACACATTCAAAACATCATTGTAAAAGCAATAGATGTTGGGGAAAGGACGTAGTAGCACAAATACTATGTTTTGCTCAAGAGTTTGAACAACGTTATAAGAAATGGGACTGCATTATCTTGAATCCACTTTATAAATACAACACGTAAATACTAAGTTCTTTTACAACATAAAAAAAGAAACACCCGCTTTTCCGTGGAAAGAGCAGCGAGTGTTTCTTGGAGCCAGCCGAAGCTGACGAGAACATTATAACATGCTTTGGCTGGTATATCAACTTTGAAAGAGGGATATACCATGAGTAAGAAAGATGAAGCTTTGGCAAAATTTGTCGAAGTGGTAAAAAAATTAAGTCCTGAAGAATTTGAAGAAAAATATGTCAAGGAGGATATGATGATTTATAAATTGATGATTAGGACAAATGGAGTTTGGAAAGGGAATCTGAAGGTGACAGCAGATGACAGAATTATATCTGATCATCATGAGGAAAACAGCGACATAGAAATGATTACAAAAATTGATGGAACAAAGAAAATACATTTTCACATGGATCAAGTGAAGTCTGATGATTTTGGTATTGATATAGAAATTAAACCCCCAATAATGGAAGATATGAAACCTTATGACATAGTAGATAATATACTGAAGCTTCTTGATGGAAAAAATATGAAAGATATTGAAATGATTTTATATGGAGTTCAGTCACACTGTAATGCTAATTACACTTTGAATTATAAATCAAAAAAGGAGAAGCAGGAAGATGGAACTAGTGACATGTTCTGAATACGCGCAAAGCAGAGGATTACCGGTTGTTACAGTTAGAGGTTATTGCCGTAAAGGAATAGTCCCACATCTTAGGATAGGCAGGACATACAGACTAGATCCTCCGCTAGTTGATGAAGCTTTATCAAAGGTCATGCATGAAAATATGGAATACCGCCCTAATGGTATAAAGCGAACTAATCAGCGAAGGAAAAAATTTGATTTTGAAGCAGCTCTAAAGGCTTTATAGGAGGTTTGATTATGAGAGCACTAATCAAAGTAGCAGGAACAGCAGTAGTAGCGAAAGAGAGTATTAAGGAGCAGCCATGTGTATGGGCATTAACAGCTTTGTCTATAGCAACAGTAGTTAAGCTGATATATGACATTGGTTACGCTATGGGGCAGGTGGCAGGCTTATGATTAGAGATTTTACCGTAGCAACTACTGCAATATTTATTGGAACATACGTAGCTATTATGGCTGCTGTAGTGACAGTAGGGGTGTTGAGATGAGCTGTGAAGATGAGAAGTTAGTATGTGAATATTGTGATCATTGTCTGCCTATTGGGGAAGGTGATCATATTTGTGATAAAAATGAAGTTCCGGTTATGGTTTTGTCGGAATATGCCCCTACCGAAGATTATTTATATTGCAAAGGAAAAGAGCTACCAACGGTGCAACATTGATAGCTCAAGGTGGACATGTAAATTTTACTAGGTTTAGCGTCCACCTTCATTTTAGCATGAGCGAAGGTGATTTGTAAATGGATAAGTTACAGCAGGAAAAAATTGATCGATTGAATGCTGCGGTAGAAATAATAAAAAAGACGTTTTCGGAACCAGTTAAATTTCCAGTCCGTTCATCTCCGTATCCGGTCGTTATATGTGCGCATTGTGGATGTAGAGTGCCAATAGAGGATACACGCTGTAGATGTGGCGGTCAAACATTTAGAGAGTTTTAGGAGGACGTAGAAATGAATGAGAAAGAAAAGTTAGCGGCATTTCGTGCGCTTCAGCAAGCATACGGTGAACCTAAAGTAACCGCAAAGCAGGCAGTAAAACTGCTTAGACGTGCAGATCGGTGTAAAGGGAGGAATAAGTAATGTTTAAAAAGGCAGAACGAAAAAGAAGCTATGTAAAAATTGCTTTGTGTGGCGTATCTGGAAGTGGGAAAACCTATTCCGCATTATTGATGGCACAAGGGTTAGGTAAAAAGATAGCTATGATCGATACGGAGAATGGCAGCGGCGAACTCTATTCTGATCTGTGTGAATATGACGTTGCGCAAATTGTCCCACCTTTTACTACTACGAATTACATCAATGCCATAAAAGAAGCTGAAAGGGCTGGTTATGATGTGTTGATCATTGATAGTTTGTCACATGTATGGAATGGAGCAGGCGGGCTATTAGAGCAACAAGAACAGCTTGCTAGAACGAAATATAAGGGTAATTCTTGGGCGGCATGGAAAGATATCACGCCAATGCATGATAAATTAGTGCAGACCATTTTACAAAGTAAAATACATGTTATTGTGACAATGCGGTCAAAACAAGACTACATTCAAACCGAAGATAAGAAAATTAAAAAAGTTGGCATGGCTCCGGTGCAGCGTGAGGGTCTTGAATACGAATTTACCATCATGTTTGATATTGATCGCGAAAAACATGAGGCTACGGCAAGCAAAGATCGTACACGCCTTTTTGATAATACTGTTGGAGCAATCACATCCGAAACAGGTGAAGCCATCCGCCAATGGATTGATGGCGGGGCAGAAATGTCTGAACCTGATCCAGTGGTTGTACCAGTAGCTGAACCTGCGGCAAAATCTATTGAATATGTGAAATTTGAAGATAACAAATGCTTTGTGCAAGGTAATCATGGCTGGCAGAATGTTGAAGAATTGAGTGTTGAAGCTTTGAAAGTTATTTTATCTAAGCCGCAGTTTGAGAAGGCTCACTCCTGCGCACAGGCTTGTCTTGATGCAATCGAGGTAGCTACAGGAGCGATAGAGTGAAAGCCACAGGAAACTAGTTAAATAAATTTTGAAAAGAGGAATTAAAAATGGAACAAGTATATGGGAAAAAAGTTGAAAGTTATCATGACAGTACCGATAACTATATTGCTGAAAATGAAATCACTGTAACAATTACATTGAGCGAATACCGAAAACTGGTGCAGGAAATGGCTACAAAAAAATATGATATCGACAGGGTGAACTCGGAAACGTACGAGGCAAAGCGCCAGCTGGAAAAATTTAAAAATCAATATTTCGAGGAATTAAAAAAAGAATATGGCGAAAATGCCGAAGATGAAGATTAACGCAAAGTAAGTGGGCGCAAAATGAAGATCACGGTGAAAGACCTTCAGCTGATTCAGACATGGCAGGGGACAAGTGTTGTGATTCCTCTGTCATCGTCAGAGGCAGAAGAGGTCGCAGAACTTAAGAAAAAGGCTGACGAGGGCAAACCCTTGCAGCTTGAATTAAAAATCGCTAGGAAGCAGCGTAGCCTTGATGCAAATGCGGCATTATGGTTTTTACTTGGAGAAATGGCGGCTAAATTACGGACAAATAAAGATGCGCTATATCTTGAAATGTTGGGGCGATATGGAGTATTTACGCATATCATTGCAAAACCGAATGCAGCAGAACGATTTAAAGCTCAATGGCGTACTGTTAAGGAGCTTGGAGAAGTTACTGTTAATGGACGGACTGGTAAACAGCTGCAGTGTTATTTTGGCAGTAGTACTTATAATACGCTTGAATTTAGCCGGTTATTAGATGGAACGATTAATGACGCAAAGGAAATTGGTATAAACCTTATTTCTGATGCTGACAGGGCAATTATGCTTGAAGAATGGGGTAAGTAAAATGGCTAAGAGTATCATGCAGAGTAGAAAATACTGTTATAAATGCGGAATCGAAACAGGACTACATCTGCACCATATTTACTACGGTACCGGCAAGCGGAAAATAAGCGACAAAAATGGCTTTACCTGCTGGTTGTGTTGGAGGTGTCATAACTCAGTACATAATGGTGGAGTACTTGGAGATTTGTTAAAAAGCTCCTGTCAAAAGGTTTTTGAAAAAACCAACACCAGAGAAGAATTTATGAAGATTATCGGAAGAAATTATTTAGACGACTGAAAGGATTATCATGAACTACGTTGCACAGATGAATGCGTTTTGGAGCTGGCGGTTACTCAACCAACTTAATAGCCGAGCTGCTGATTTGTATATGGCATTATTGCACTTCAACAATTTAGGTGGCTGGCAAAAAGAGTTTACCGTGTCCAGCACGATGCTGCAATCGGTGTGTGGAATTTCTCGGACTGAATTAAGTAGGCATAGGAATACTCTAATTCAGATGGGGCTGATTTCATACCAGGGCGGCAAAGGTAGTCGATCAGGTTTTTATCAGATATTTGATTTGTGTATCGTATACCGAACACAAACTGATACACAACCTGTAACACAACTTGTAACACAAACTGATACACAACCTGTAACACAATCTCGCGCGGAGAAGAAAGTATATATAAATAATATTATTAATAATAAACAAAACGAAAAGAAACAAGAAGCGCCTGACTGTGAGCGGGAAGAATATTTTGCCCGATTCTGGGAAGCATACCCAGTGAAGGTGAAAAAGCCTGTAGCTAAAATCGAGTGGAACAAGCTGGTTGATCCATGTGTGGAGCTGTATGAAAAAATCATAGCTGCTGTTGAGCAGTATAAGCAAACAAGCCGTTGGAAAGAAAGCAACGGGGCTTATATTCCATACCCTGAAACCTTCTTGCAGGATAGGCGTTGGGAAGATGAGATACGGGTTACAGAGCAGAAAAAAGAATGGGCATGGTGAGGTGATTTGAATGCTTGATATCGGCGATATAGAGGCTGCGTTTGTGGTATGGCGGGCAGCTGGCTTAACTCCACCACCGATGAATGATGTGCAGCGGGAAAACTTTATGGCTAAAACGCTGGAGCAATACAAGTATACACAGGTCAAAGATTGGGCAGAAGCTGTTGAGTGGGTAGCCAATAACAATACGCGCTGGGCAACGTGGTTCGACATCAATACAGCGTTGTCGATAGTCCGGCAGAATAAAATTCGCGAAGAAAAGAAAGCTATTGAGCGTAATTCTAAAGCGGCGAATGAGTTTGTGAAGAAGCTATTTGCTGACCTTGCTGCTGGTAAAACATTTGGTGAGCTACGGCAGCCAATAAGCGATAAAGTTAGAGCTGCAGCAAAGAGGATTTTCCCCGACGCCGACGATAGTTTCTTGCAGCGCAATTACTGCGATATCAACTTTATCGCAGACGTTGACCGAAAATGCGCTGAATGCATTAACACTGGTGATTGCCCGTACAGTGGACATCAGCCGTTTTTGAGAGTAGACAAAGAAAGCGGATTTACCTATGTGGTCGCTGATCGTGAACGGTGCTATAAATACCATCCGTTAGTGCCTGATGTAACACCTAAACAGTCAACACGTCGTCAAGGTGATTTAACTAAAGTTTGATTATAAGGAGCAAGGTGAGATCATGAATTGCGATATATGCCATAAGGAAACGATGTCGGGTAGCCATATAACCAGAGGACATAGATTTGAGGTGCGTATTTGCCCGAACTGCTTGATGTGGTCGGATGACCAACGAGCCGTAATAGCACGGGAAACCGTCAGTAAACTCAAGGCTTTACGAGAAAAGGAAGATATTAGCATAAGTAATGAATAGGGTGTGGGAAATTATGAATAAAATCATATGCGGTAATGCACTTGACGTCTTACGAACTTTACCTGACAAATGCTGTCGCTGCTGTGTGACGTCGCCACCGTATTTTAATTTGCGTGACTACGGTGTGCCTGGGCAGATTGGATTAGAGCCGACAATGCAAGAATATATTACTAGGTTGGTTGAGGTATTTACCGAAGTTAAGCGGGTACTGACTGATGATGGTACATTGTGGGTTAATATTGCTGACAGTTACGCTGGTAGTGGCAAAGGAGCTGCAAGAGATCCTGACAATGCTAAAAAATATAAACAGGGTACTAATGTAGGAAGTGTAGGTTGTGCGGCAATAACAAAGGTGAAGTTTGATTTACCTGCTAAAAATCTAATTGGTATTCCTTGGCGGTTGGCATTTGCATTGCAGGATAGTGGCTGGATACTGCGTCAGGATATTATCTGGTCAAAGTCAAACTGTATGCCGGAGAGCGTACGAGATCGCTGTACAAAAAGCCATGAATATATTTTTCTGCTGTCGAAAAAGCCTAGATATTACTTTAACGCAGACGCGGCCACCGAACCTGCAGTAGGATTTAATACTGATCCTTTAGCAGGTTCGGTAGGTACGCTGGGAAATCAGCAGAGCAGACGCAGAAAAGGTAATAGCAAAACTTTTCGTGGTGGCAAGTACACAGCACAGAATACATTTGAGAATTCAAGAGATTTAGAACGCAATAGCCATGGCAATACCGAAAATTCTACAGGGGTACGTCGTATTCGCAGCGTTTGGGATATGTCAACTGCTACAGGTGGAAGCAAGGCAATAATACATTACGCTAAATTTCCGGACGAACTAGCGAAAAGATGCATACTACTGAGCACGGTAGAAAAAGACTGTGTACTTGACCCGTTTGCCGGCAGCGGTACAAGCTGCAAAGTTGCAAACAGATACGGTAGGCAGTATATCGGGATTGATCTTAATCCAGCATACTGCAAAGCGGCAGAAGCAGATATACCGATAAATTTGTTTTAGGAGATTGATATGAAGCACATCGTACAGTTTAGCGGTGGCAAGGATAGTACTTGTATGCTGATAATGATGTTGGAAAAGGGTATGCAGATAGATGAGATTATATTTTGCGATACAGGCAAGGAGTTTCCGGGTATGTATGTCCACATTGGCAAGGTTGAGCAATACATAGGTCGAAAAATTACTACCTTAAAAGCAGAAAAATCTTTTGATTATTATTTCGCGGAGCATATGAAGATCAAGGGGAAGGGTAAAATGTCGCAGGGTTACGGTTGGGCGAGAATGTGGGTACGTTGGTGCACTCGGTTGCTAAAGCAAGAACCTACAAAGAAATACCTAAAAAGCCAAGGTGAATATACCCAGTACATCGGTATAGCTGCAGACGAACCGAAGCGGCACAAGAATATACCCAAAAACACAATACACCCTTTGTTCGATTGGGGGATAACAGAAGCACAGGCTTTACAGTACTGCTATGATAGAGGCTTTGACTGGGACGGATTATATGAACATTTTAAACGTGTAAGCTGTTGGTGCTGCCCTCTGCAGAGGCTGAGTGAACTGCGTACACTGCGAAAGTATTACCCAGAATTATGGCAAGAGCTTATTGATATGGACAGCAGGGTAGAATACAAATTTAAGCCCGACTATTCAGTTGAACAGCTTGAAAGAAGATTTGCAAAAGAAGATTTGCAGCAAGAATTATTTTAATTTTAAACGGCGCCCAGCTACTGCCTCGGCACTATATACAAGCAATGTGGCGCAAAAGGGAAGTATACCTGTGGAATGGCCTTGCCACAAGGGGCAGCCTTTTCAATATAAGGAGTTGGAAATATTGACTGAGTTACTGATAACGATACCTGGAAGATTACCGGGGCTGAATGAGTATCAGGAAGCCTGCCGTGGTCATTGGGCTAGTGGGGCAAAAATGAAAGCAGATGCCCAGCAGCAATGTGAGTATGCTATGGCAGCAGCCAAACGGAAGAAAGTTCATTTTGAAACGGCAGACATTGCTATAGTGTGGTATGAAAAGAATAAACGTCGGGATAAGGACAATATAAGCTTTGGACGTAAGTTTATCTTTGACGCATTACAAACTATGGGAATACTGGAAAATGACGGTTGGAAACAAATACGAAAGATAACAGAGCAGTTTGAAGTTGATAAGAGTAATCCAAGGATTGAAATTTTATTAAGGGCGGTGGAATGATGATTAATGTCAAAGTAATGCTAAATTTAATTAAAGACGAGCCGGAAGATGCTTATATACCAATAGTCAAGCCAGAGCTGGTAGCTCTGCTTAAAGAAATAAAAAAGCTACGTTATAAAAATAGCAAACTTGGCAGCCAAAAGGCGAAGCTGAAAAGAGAGAGGAAGAGGGAGAATAAATAGCATGGATTTTATTTATTTACTAATGAATTGTGCCGTTACAGCATTTATTATTGTGGCTATAGCATCAGCTTTATGGTTTATATTGGTACTTCTGACTGACAGCAGTGACAGACATAGCCGCTTATATGTCATCACTTACATGATAGGGGCTATAACAATTATATTATTTGGAATAAAATTGCTCGTAGGAGTTTTGAAATGAAAAAGCCTAAAATCAAATACATAGGCTGGTGCCACGAGTGCAAATACCTAGGTAGTTTTATTTGCGGGAACTGTAACCCCAGTAAAAAATACAGTTTTGGTAGACCGTCTGAATTTATAGCTAAGGTCAGGAGCGTGAATAGATTATGGAATTGATTAGCAAAGATGCTTTAGAAGCTAAATTAATGTTATGTATGGACATGAATAGGGCTGATTGGTCTTATAACAAAATGATTATGGCAAATAAAATGCTGGAAATTTTAGATCAAGAACCTATTATAGAAGAACGCAAGCACGGATACTGGAGAATTGAATCTTATTTGCTTGAGAAAACTGGTTGTTGCAGTATATGCGGGGAACAGATCCGTATGCCACACGAAATATACAAATACTGCCCTAACTGCGGGGCAATTATGGACGGTGAAACTGAATGAACATACTAAAGTTAGAAAGATCAATAGCTTTATTAAAGCCAATCATATGGAAAATGCCTATGAACGAGAAAAGGGATGCTTATATAGCAGTATTGACGGCTGCTCGAAAGCAAATACCCCAGGAAGTAAGCCCCTTATTATCAGATGACGGCTTACCAGTAGGTTGGAAATGTCCCGAGTGCGGGAAATTAGTAGATAATGATGCCCATTATTGTAAATACTGCGGTCAAGCTGTGTGTGATGATTGAGGTGAAACAAATGATAGCTGTAAAAGGACTAAAAATGCCGAAAAAATGTGCTGCGTGTCCATTCTATTACGATGATAATGAATATGTTTTCAGCGTATGTTTGATGTTAGAAAAATATGTTGACGGAGAAGCTAAAAAGCGAGATAAAGAATGCCCGTTGCGGGTAGTAAGGGCGGTGGAGCAATGACACTAAAGGCTTACGCATGGGACGACGATTATCATGGAAATACATACATTGTATGGGCAGAAACAGCAGTAAAGGCAAAGGCGTTATTTGCCGCTGAACACGACGAAAAATTTACGGACATTCGCCCTTATCGCCTGCCGTTGGCTGATAAGTATAGAGATATGGACGATATACCAGCAGAAGAATTTTTAGCGCATGGCTGGTGCCTACTTTGCGCAAAGTGCGGAAAACAGGTTTATGAAGATACCGCGGTATTAACTGATACAAAGGTGCTTTGCAAAGAGTGCGCAGGAAAGGACGGCGAAGAAAAATGACAGATTACAAAAAATTAATAGTAGCCTTACAGACCATTCAAGACGAATGTCGAAAATATGATTGTGGGTGTCTAAAGTGTCCGCTTTATAACGAGGACAGCGAAGAATGTGGAATTCGTGCAACCCCGCCGGCAGATTGGGGAATCAAATCCTTTGATGTTATCCGATTACTAGAAAGCGAGTGAAGCATAATGATTGAAATAGGCGATAATTTAGCGATAATAATTTATTTTGCTATTATGTGTGGGTTTTTAGTATTTTGTTTTGGTCGGAGGTGATGCAAAATGTTATTAACAATAGAGAGCAAGTTTAATATAGGCGATAATGTACATGTGCCTAAGGGAGAACGTAAAGTACTTGGTGTTAAACTAGATACTAAAGGTATCTTATATTTGCTTGAAAGTGCAGATGGTACGAGAGAATGGGTGCATGAATATTGGGTTGAAGAAGAGGGAAAAGCTCGTAAACGGAGAGAAGTTATGATGAATATGCTCATCCAATCTTATGAGGATAGTATAAATCCTTTTGGAGTATTACTTAGGCGATTAAAAAAGAAAAGCTAAAAGGAGACGGATATGCTAATAGAACAGTATATTAAGCATGTAGAGCGTTACTTTTGGGATCGTAAGCAAATACAAAAAGCTGTCGATGAGGAAAAAGAGCAGCGTACTGCAAGGAAAGGACATACGGGCGGTGGTGGTCATGCTTTTATCAGTAATCCTACAGAAACAGCAGCATTGAAGAATGTTGAGCCAGTACGTATGATATCGTTTGGATATGGACCATATCAGTCAATAATAATGAATCCGGAGCTATGGCTTGAAGTTGTCGCAGAAACGTATAAGATACATGAAAATCAGCTTACTGGCAAGGTTATGTATCAAAAATATGAAAAAAGGAAGCCGATGAAAATAATTGCAGAATTAAACGGTGTGAATAGAGATACTTGTTATGAATTTCGTAAAGAGTTTCTAAGGGATGCTGTTGGTTTGGCGTTAAAAAAAGGTTTGATAAAATAAAAAAGTTTCCGACATATTACCTGTTTTGATGAGTTAAAATAGTATTGTAAGTAAGTGGGCTTACAACAAAGCCCGTGTAGCTCAGACCACGGGTACGGCATAGATGGGGAACACCTATCCACGCTTAAAGGTGCGTGTGTTGTTTGGGTAATCCGGCAACTGCCAACCCTGCCGTTGGGGTGATACAGCGGCATATTTAATTGAGGTACGAACATGTTAAAGCGAACGCTAATGTTTTTAGTAGCCCTAACCTTGATAGAGGGATATTGGAAGGCTGTAGAAAGAGCTATAGACGGCTATGTAACAACACGACCAGTTGATCTTGTTATAGGCGTAACATGGGCAGCAAGCGTGGTGTGGTGTAGTAAATAATATTGGAGAGTGATTAAATGTTAGTAAAAGAACTAATAGAAAAGCTCAAGGCAATGCCTCAAGATGCACTGATAGTAGTACCTGGCGATGGTGATTTTGCCGTTGCCGAGCGGGTAGAATTAGAAAAGGAAGAGAGCGCGGATCGCTTTATAGAAGATGCAAATCAAACTTCAGTGGTATCGATAACTTAATAATAGCCACTTAACTTACACAAATAATTTAGTCTTAAAAAGCCGATAAAACACGGTAATATATATCAGAATTTAGCATATAACTTAATATAAAGGCACTTAACTTCGGTTAGGTGCTTTTTTATTTGCAAGGTGGTGATGGAATGAAGATGAACCTAACTAGCAAGATCAGGAAGATAATAAAAGCCTTAGAAATGAGAGGCTTTATATACCTCTATTCAAGGGAGCAAGTATATAGCCAGAAGCTATCTAAGGTATGTACTATGTACAGAATAGATTACCTCATGCCATGGGGAGAATACAAAAAGAAATTCCCGGATAAGGCAGAGCGTAAAAAAAATAAGGGTGTAAGTGTTAGGGTAGAAATGGCCCGGTCATTTAGAGAAATAGCTATTCTGTATTATTTGGTGAATGTATTAAAGGCAGGTGATAGTAGTGGATGAGATCAGCCAAGCACAGAAGAATTTTGTTGATTACTTTATAGAGAGTGGGAATCAAACAGAAGCCTATAAAAAGGCTTATCCAAAGTGTAAGAATGATAATTCAGCGGCAGCTAGTGCTAGTAAATTGCTAAGAAATAACAAGGTAAAGCAATATTTAGATGCACGAATGGCAGCAGTTGATAGTGATAAGATTGCGACAGCTGAAAATGTTCTTGAATATTTAACAAGAGTAATGCGTGGAGAAGAAAAGGACCAGTTTGGATTAGATGCTAGCCTGAGTGACAGGACTAAAGCAGCAGAGCTATTGGGTAAACGTTATGCATTATTTAAGGAAGTCATGGAAGTCGAGGGAAAAGGAATTGCTGGATTATTAAATAAGCGAAGAGAGAGGGATAAAAAGTGAAGCGGATAGAGCTTAATGAAAGTGATCTTGAAGCATTACTTGATTTTTTAGCGGAGTGTACACATGACCCATTAAAATTTGTTGAATTAGCATTCCCATGGGGTGAAGGAGAACTTGCTGGACAAAGTGGACCAGATAATTGGCAAATAGAAATCTTAAAAGCTGTAAGAGATGGCTTGTTGACGATAGATCAAGCTATAAGAATAGCTGTTTCGTCAGGTCATGGTATCGGTAAGAGCGCATTGGTTGCATGGTTAATTCTATGGGGGTTATCCACACTTGAGGATACTAAAGGCGTTGTAACTGCTAATACTGAAAATCAGTTAAAAACTAAAACATGGGCAGAATTAGCAAAATGGTACAGGCTTTTTGTTGGTAAAGAATTGTTTGAATTTACTAAAACTGCAATATTTTCCAGAGATGATGGTCACGATCAAACTTGGCGTATAGATATGATTCCTTGGTCTGAAAAAACAACAGAGGCATTTGCGGGCTTACACAATAAAGGCCGACGAGTTATTTTAATTTTTGACGAGGCGTCGGCTATAGACGACAAGATATGGGAAGTTTCAGAAGGCGCGTTAACAGATGAAAATACTGAAATACTTTGGTTTGCATTTGGTAATCCAACTAAGAATAATGGCCGTTTCGCTGATTGTTTTAAAAGGTTTCGACATCGTTGGATTACTAAGAAAATTGATAGCAGGACGGCAAAAATGACCAACAAAAAACAGATTCAAGAATGGCAGGAAGATTGGGGTGAAGATAGTGATTTTTTTAAAGTTCGCGTTCGAGGAGAATTCCCGTCGGCATCTGAATATCAATTTATTGGATTAGATATTGTGGAGGATGCACAAAAGAGAAATTTACACGAAAGCCAATATGAATTTGCACCGGTTATTATTGGAGTAGATCCTGCGTTTGATGGGCCAGACGAATTTGTAATGTATTTGAGGCAAGGGCTGTACACAAAAATGTTAGGAGTTTGGCCTAAAAATAATAATGATGGGCATATGGCTTCCATATTGGCTGGGTTTGAGGATAGATATAAAGCTGATGCTGTATTTATCGATAAAGGGTACGGAACTGGTATTTATTCTTTTGGCGTAATGATGGGTCGTTCATGGAGGTTAGTTGCTTTCGGCAGTACAGATTTTATTAAACCTGGCTATAAAAATAAACGTGCTGAAATGTGGGGAGAGATGAAACAATGGTTGCTTAATGGTGGAGTAATTGAAGATGATCCGGTTTTGAAAGATGATTTGACTGGACCAAATGCATTTGTTAACGAAAAAGGCGAGATACAATTGGAGAGTAAAAAAGAAATGAAAAAGCGTAATTTGCCGTCCCCTAATAGGGCAGATGCACTTGCTCTTACCTTCGCGTATCCTGTTTTGTCTAAATTAGCATTTGGAGATAGCAAACATGGCCGGAAGATGATGTGTAATACAGAATATTCGATATTTTAAGGAGTGATAGCAATGGGAATTTTCAAGAAAGTATTTGGTGGTGGGAGTATTAGAATGCCTGAGGTTGTTGAAACGCCTCCAGCTCCTACGACAGTGACCAGTGCAGAGACTGGAACGGAAACAGATCCGGCAAAGAAAAATAAAAGGCGCGGGTTTGCTTCCACTCAAGTGTCTACTGATCGTAATACTATTGCAGGCAGCAGTTCTGGAAGAAAAACTTTAGGTTAGGAGTTTGAAAATGGCTAAAGCTAAAGTAAAGCAGAAAGAAATTGAAACAATTGCGGCACGAGCGCCTGCGGAAACGCACCCGTCAGACGGACCATCTTTAAAAAGCCACTGGCCAGAAAAAAGAAAATTAGTTAGAAAGATGCGAGATCTTTATGAAAAACGGCTTGATTATGAAATCCGTTGGAAAGAGATTAGAGATTATCAGCTGCCGTTTATAGGTGAATTTGATAATACTGCTGACAAAACTAATCCTGCCCGCAGACGTGATTTGAAAATAGCCCAGGGTGTTGCATGGCTGGCTGCACAAATATTTGCTGCAGGCGTAATGAGTGGTTTAACTCCGCCCAGTCGCCAGTGGTTCAAATTAGGCTTTAGCAATAGCGCTATGAGTGGCGATATTGAAGCTACAAGAGTACTGGACATAAGGCAGGAAATAGTAGCCGCGGTGCTTTCAAAAAGTAATTTTTATAACAGCATACATTCAGTATATCTTGAATTGCCATTTGGACAATGCCCAATGGCAATTTTTTATGACCCAAATACAGGCATTAGATGCGTTCCTATGACTATAGGGACTTATGCGCTTGGTGTAGATGGGTTTGGAAAAGTACAGACATTCGCACGCAAGTATGAAATGACATTATCACAGATTGTAGATTGTTTCGGCAGTGAAAGTTTGCCGCAACATCTGCAGCAGCAGGTAGCCAATGGCGCCGGACTTGATAAAAAACATACTGTAAATTGGCTTGTAGAACCAAATGACAAACGGCTTCCAGGATATATGGATAGGTTGAATATGCCTTATAGGTCAGTTTATTGGCTTGATAAGTCGCAGGATAATGAATTTCTATATGTAGGTGGATTCGAAGAATGGGCTATACCAGTCGCAAGGTATCTCGTCAATGGTCTTGAGCCGTATGCCAAAGGACCAGGGTGGTTTGCTGAAGGTGACAGTAAGTCTCTTCAAATGATGAAAAAAGACTTGCTGACAGCCATTGAACTTGGAGTTAAGCCACCGATGAAAGGCCCAGCCTCGTTGTTGAACAATGGTGGTATCAATCTTATCCCTGGAGGAATGACCGCTGTAGACGATCAGACACAGCAGTTTGTTCAGCCGCTATTCCAGATCAATTTAGATATTGACCATGCTTCACAGGAGATCATTCGCACGGAGGATGCAATCAAAAGGCATTATAGTGCAGATTTGTTCTTGATGCTGGATAGCGTAGATAACGGGCAGATGACAGCACGTGAGGTTATGGAGCGCACACAGGAAAAATTACAACAACTTGGTCCTGTGGTGGAACGTCTGCAGGATGAGTTTCTAACACCAATCATTGTAAGGATATATAACATCCTTGAAAGAGCAGGAGCTTTCCCTCCGATACCGCCTGAAATTCAGGACCGCATAAGTAATGAGGATATCAAAATTGAGTATATTTCTCCGCTGGCACAGGCACAGAAAATGAGTGGGCTTGTTAATATTGAGCAGGCTCTTGCTACTACGCTGCAGATGGCGCAGGCTTGGCCAGAGGTGCTAAAAAAAGTTGATCCTATTGGAACTTTGTCCAAATATTTTGAAATGCTTGGCGCTCCTGCCGCTATGCAACGTAGTGATGATGACGTTAAAAAGCTCATTGAGCAGGAGCAGCAGGCGTTACAAGAACAGCAGCAGGCACAGGAAGCAATGGCTCTTATGCAGGCAGCAGCACCGGCAGCGCAGGCTGCAAAAAACATGACTGAGGCTGCAAATGACGGAAATCCGGCAATGGCAGCTTGGCTTGGTATGGGAGGTGGTGCAGGTGGTGTATAAGTCGATTACAGACCAAAACAGCAGGCAAGCAAAATTGCAGGAGTTTTTCTATAGAGAACTTCAAAAACGCGATCAAGATGCGCTGCTGACCATCTTAAATAGCGAAAGCGGACGCTGGTTTTTAATGCGGTTGCTGGACAAAACAAAAGTTAATGCGGATAACTTCACTGGTAATTCGCAGACCTTTTATAACGAGGGCATGCGAAAAGTTGGTTTATTGATCCTAAACGATATTCAAAATCTTGGTATCACGGGAGTAAAGCTCAAACAAAAAGCTGAGCTTGAATATATAAATACTCAAATCAAGGCACAGAAAATAGTTGCCGAACAATTGGAAGGAGACGATGAATAATGGAAGATGAAATCAACACAAGTGCCAACGATAACACGCAGGGCACAGAAACAGTTGAGCAGCAAGAGGACACACAGCATGAAACCCAATCTCAGGATACCCTTCTTGGGGGTAAAGCAGAAATCCAATCTCAGGAAAACGCTGAACAGATCGCTTATGACTTTAAAGAAACTGTTTCCGCTATGGAGGACTTTGAGTTCAGCCAGGAAGAAAGCGATAAGTTTGTAGAGGTTATTAAGGATATGGGACTTAACAACGAGCAGGCGAACGCTATCGTTAAGTATGGCGGTGAGTGGGGGAAGGGTATTGCAGAAGCTGCTATGACCGCTGTTATCGAACAGCGAAATACAGAAATCCAAAACTGGGGCGAGACGGCAAAAAAAGAGCTCGGAACAGAGTTTGATAGTACAATCAATCTTTGCGGTCTTGCGGTGGAGCATGTAGAGAAATCTGTTCCGGGTATCAGACAGGCATTAAACGAAACAGGCGCAGGTAACAGAATTGAAGTTATCCGCGCTTTTTCTATGCTCGGAAGGCTGTTGGAAAGCGACCCGGGCAAAGGTATTGGCGCTCCTGCTGCACAGAGAAATAGTCTTGAAAAATTCTATGACAAAACAGATTTTACTAAATTAAAATAAGAGAGGATGAATGAATAATGACAGTTTTAAATCAACTAGCTTATACTTTGGCTGACTGGAGAGGTAGACTTGATCCATCTGGGAATGTAGATGATATCATTGAAGTCTTATCTCAATCCAATCCAATTTTAGAAGAAATGACCTTTATGGAAGGAAATCTTCCTACCGGCATCGTGACTACTCAGCGTACAAAAGTTCCTGAACCTTCTATCCGCCGTATTAATACCGGTGTTCCTTATAAAAAGAGTGGGGTAAAGCAAATCAACGATACGACTACTTTATACGAAAACCGTAATAAGATGGACGTAGAGCTTTTGCGTTTGCAGAATGACCCTGCTGCTTTTCGCTACAGTGAAGATTTAGCATTTGTAGCTGGCTTTGGCGACCGTATTGCTAAAGATGTTATTTATGGCGGACTTAGCGAGGTTCCTGATGAATTTAACGGATTTGATATCAGACATCGTTATTTTGGCAATGGTGATGATCCGACAGCTGAGGGTTATACTACTCTTAATGCTGGCGGTGGTTCTAAGAATACCTCTATTTACTTCGTAAACTGGGGTGAGCGTACCTGTTCTGGCGTATTCCCTAAAAATGGCAGCGCTGGTCTGAAAAAAGAAGATCTGGGACAACAAACTACCATGGCAGATGATGGAACTGAATTTGAAGCAATGATTACGAAATGGACCTGGAATGTAGGGCTGACTATTCGCGATTACAGAGCTGTCGGAGCTATTCGTAATATTGATGCAGCACAGTTTGCATCTGCAACTTCTGCTCAAAAACAGAAGATTATTGAGAATGTTATTCGGGTCCATGACCGACTGAGAAACCCTGACAGTGTTATGATGTACTGCTCTCGCAGCATGTATACGCTGTTCAAGTTGTGCTTGATCGATAAAAATAATGTCCATGTTGAGATGGAAACGCTGGCTAATGGCATTAAAGTATTAAATGTAGATGGCATGCGTGTGCGTAAACTTGACTGCATTCGTGAAGACGAAGCTAAAATTGAAGCATAAGGAGTGAAGAATAATGAGATTAGACAAGGAAAATATTTTCTTTGAGAAACCTGCTGCAGAATTAGTTGATGGTGTTCTCGGTGATGTTATCGCTATGGGTGGCGGTGACAGCATTAATCCGATGTGGCTTTATGTAGGGCCGAAGCTTGAAAGCGGCAGCGTTGCTTTGACATTGGAGACTGCTGATGATGAGGAGTTCAGCGAGGCTGTAGCACTGGGAAGTTTTACACTTGACGAAAAGGCACCTGTGAGAGCTAAGGTTCCTTTGGGAGTAAAAAAATATCTGCGCATTAAGGCTAGTGAATCCAGTACTCCTACTAATGCAACGGCTGCTAAAATTGTTGCAGCTCTTGCTGTGGATGTTGATTTTAAATGATTTTATATAGTAACGGCAAGACGGTTATACCTGGCAGAAGGCTTGAAGATATGTCAGCAAATGAATTGAGAGTTAAGCTCTATAATGCTGATATTAAATATCCGGTAAATGCCAGCAAACAAGATTTAATCAGGCTTATTAGAGAAAATATTAAATAACACCTATATAGTCATGTGACGGCTATGTACAAGCACTTAGGGACGTCTTAAAGGCGTCCCTATTTTAATAAAGAGGAAAATAACATGGAGGTGTTTCCGTGATGAATAATACAGATATTTGTAATATGGCCTTGGCTTATTTAGCCAAAGGCCGCATTTCTTCTATTGATGAGAATAACGAACTTGCAAGGCAGTGTAAGTTGTTTTATGACCATAGCAGAAAAGGACTATTGCGAGAATACAGTTGGGGATTTGCTAAGAGGATTATCAGGCTTGCAGAACTGGATGCTTTAAATCCTGATTGGAAGTATGTGTATGCATATCCAGAGAAATGTGTATGTGCAAGGCGCATATTTAATGAAAAAGAAAATGTAAGCAGTTTAGAGAGGGACAAGTATGATTTGTTCTTGGTTAGCGACAATACGCAGGCTATCGGCTGCAACGTATATCAGGCATATTTAGAGTATACTTATGATGCAGAGAATGCAGAACTTTTTAGCTCGGATTTTACAGAGGCGCTGGCAAGAATGCTGGCCTTTAATATTTGCTTGCAGTTAAATGGTAATGGAACTATCCAACAAACACAGTATCAGCTGGCACAGGCTGCATTAAGCAGAGCAAAATATACCACAGCAGCTGAACGTCAGGATAAGCTGGATTACCCTGACAATTATTTCGCTGCGAGGATGTGATATTATGGCTAGAGGAAGCGGACCGAATCCTTTTTATGTACTGCAGCCTGCATTTACTGCAGGTGAGATATCTAATGCTGTTGCTAATCGTGTCGATTTGGATAAATATCAATATGCTCTTTTGACTGCTGAAAATTGTTATATTCGTCCTTATGGACCTGCGTATCGTCGTAGTGGTACGGTTTACTGCATTGCTACCAAATATGCTGATAAAAGGTGTATTCTGGCTGGATTTAATTTTACTGATGATATTAATTATCTGCTTGAAATAGGCGATCAGTACATTCGGATACACAGAAATGGGAAGTATTTAGGGATAGAAATAGTAACGCCTTTTACAGAAGCTGATTTGGAAAAATTGAGATTTGCTCAGTCAGCAGATGTTATATATATCACAAGCGGGAATTATCCGGTAAAACAACTGGCTAGATATAGTGAAGATGATTGGAAGTTTGGCGATTTTGAAATTACTCATGCTTATTTTGAAGATGAGGTAACTATGGATTTGGTTGAGAGCGCTGTTTACACGGCGCCCGGCAATTATACGTATACAGTCCCGAAAGATGGCCGTTATACAATAGAAGTAGCTGGTGGCGGCGGTGGCGGCAGTGGTGTAGCCAGAAAAGCAAGTGATAAGCAAAGTTCAGGTGGCACAGGTGGTCGTGGTGGTTTTTACAGTTTTGAGATGGATTTGACCGAAGGTGATAGTTTTCCTGTAACTGTGGGAGCTGGTGGCAAAGGTGGTGCTGTGCATTATGGAGCTGGTTACGGTAATGCTGGTGGCAACGGCGGAAGCAGCAGCGCTTTTGGTTGGGTAGCTCAAGGTGGTGGTGGGGCTACTGCAGCGTATTCGGAAGAACATGGTGCAAAGAACGGAAGCGACGGAACCAACTATGGTAATGGTGGCATTGGTGGGAAGAAAGGTGTTGCTTATGATGAAAATAACCTTTCCGGAACAGATGGCTCTAACGGCTGGGTTACTATAGCGTTTCAGGATAATCCAAAGGTTGCGCCGTCCAGCACAACAGGTACTGTAACCATTACAAGCAATAGACCGATTTTCAACGAAGGGCTGATTGATGGTAACATCAGGCTGACGCACGAGGTAGAATCTTTTTCAGTAGAATTGAATTTGAAGGACAATGCTACTGGAACTACTGGCGCTGTTGTAGTGGGAGAAAGTTGGAAAGTTATTTCTGGTGGTTCCTGGACCGGAAGTTTCCAAATACAAAAAAGTGAAGATGGTACTACATGGAAAGAATACCGTAAATATTCAAGCACAAACAATTTTAATCCTACTGAAAGCGGGACAGTAACAGACACTACCTATTTGAGAATAAAGGCGTCTATAACGAGCGGTGATTTGACTGTAACACTAACCGCTCTTCCTTATACTAAAGATGGTACAGCAAAAATAATTAGCTATATCGATGAATATAATATTAAGGCAATGGTAAATGAGCCGTTTGGGTCTACCGAAAGTACAACTACTTATGCTTTCGGAGCATGGGACAGCAATTTCGGCTATCCAAAAACAGTATGCTTTTTTCAAGACAGACTTTGTTTTGGTGGAAATAACAAAAGACCTTATATGGTTTGGATGTCAAAAAGCGGGGATTATCCTAATTTTGGCGTGGAGAAGGTTAGTGGGACGATAACGGACGACAGTGCTATTGCTGCATCATTTATCAGCAGAAAACAGTTTGATATTTTACATTTGATCCCATCTGTTGACCTTCTTGTCTTAACACAAGGGAACGAATGGATCGTTTCTGGAAGCGAGGTTGTAACACCAACAAATATCACACCCAAAATGCAAACTACGAGAGGCTGCAGTAATTGCGAGCCACTTACAATCGGCAATAGGATTGTATTTGTACAGGGACGTGGTTCGACAGTTCGTGATATGGGCTACAGCTTTGAAACAGACAGTTATGGTGGCATGGAATTAACAATACTGGCAGGGCAAATTATAAAGGGGCTTTCTATTACCGATTCAGCTTATAAGCAGGAGCCGGACAGTATAATTTATTTCGTGCGTAGTGATGGCACGATCGCTTGCCTGTCTTATATAAGAGAGCAGGAAGTATACGCATGGTCCAGGATCATTACTGACGGCGAATTTGAAGCTGTCGTGAATATTCCAGAAGGGGACGAAGATAGTATCTACGCTGTTGTAAAACGTGTGGTAAATGGAGAGACGGTTCGCTATATTGAACGCTTTGATAATAATTATGATGGTGACAGTCCGAATGATTATGTAATGCTGGACTGTGCTAAAAAATACGATATGGAGGAAGCAACAGATACTTTAACAGGACTGGGGCATCTTGCCGGTAATACAATTTCTGTGTTGGGAGATGGACGTGTATTGAGAAATTATACGGTGCAGGATGATGGCACTGTTAAATTGCCGATACAAATTAAACGTGCAGTTGCAGGATTACCATATACTATGAATATCGAGCTTCCAAACATTGAAATCCAGTTGCAGGACGGAACTATGCAGGGAAGATTTAAACAGGTCTCAGAAGCGATTTTACGAGTTGAGAATACTCTTGGCGGTGAAGTTGGCACCGAATTTGGGAATCAGGATGCTATCGCCTATGATGAATTTAGTATGACTGAAAATATGAAATTGTATAGTGGAGATAAAAAGGCTACTCCACCTACAGGAGGGTTTGATCGAGACGGAAGGCTGTGCATTACAAGCAGTGAGCCGTACCCATTTAATTTACTAAGTGTAACAAGGCAGGTGACATTTGGTGGCTAAAAAATATAAGGTTGAAGTAGCGGATGTCGATAATGCAATAGAGATTGCTGCAGCGTTGCTGAAAGATTTGCGGGACAGCGACAGGCAGGAATTAGAAGCATACGATGAAGATGCAGTAATGCTGATTGCCGGTAGTATTGAAAATGCAGAACATTGTTATATTTACAGGGATATGAAAGATAATATTCTTTGTATTGTAGGGTTAGCTGCTATTCCCAGTGTTCCGGGAAAAGAAATTTGGATGTTGGCTACAAAAAGGATAAGCTGTTTCAAAAAAGAGCTGCTTATTTGCGCTGCAAGGCTTCTAATCAAGAAATGGGTGCAAGAATATGGACGACTTTATAATTATGTTTATAGTGGCAATTCTGCTTCGATACGGTGGCTTGCTAGACTTGGGGCAATGTTCCTGGCACCGATAAAAATAAAAAAGAACGGAAAAGAGTTTCTTCCGTTCGTAATTGAGGAGGGGAGTATATAATGTGTATAGATCCAATGACATTAGGTATAGGGCTTACAGCATTACAAGGTGTATCTGCCATCTCGTCTACAAATCAGCAGGCTAAGGCACAGCAGGCATATTATGATGCGCAGGCACAGGCTGCAGAACAAAATGCTGATATTCAGGCAAAGCGTGGTGAACAGATAGCAGAGCAATATGCTTATGAACAACAAAAGCTCAATGATAGACGCCGTATTGCAGCAGGTCAGCAGGCGGCCGCATTTGGTGCTGCCGGTATCAGCGGGGATATGGGTACAGCTCTTGACCTTAGTGATTCGAGTTTTAGAGCATATAGAAAAGACAGTAATCAGCTTTTAGGTAATCAGCGTAACGACCAGTGGAGCAACTATCTTGGTGTAGTTAATTATAAGAATCAGGCTAATGCGGCAAGAGCTTCTGCTTACAATGTTAAACAGCAGGCTAAGCAACAGAATATGGGTACTATTCTTGGAACGGCTGCGAACATTTTCAGCGTATATAACAATTTTGGCGGGAGCGGGAAAACTGGCGGAGCAGCCCAATCTTATGGCAGAGGTGGTAATGGTTATGGTTGGGGTAACAGCGGTAATCTGACCTTTGGAAATTATAATCCCAAAAAATATGGGCTATACTATGGTAGTTTATTTTAACTTGCATTGATATGAAATGTATTATATAATAAACGAAAAGAGATAGCTTGATATTGGCGTGTCAGCTCTCTCCTGAAAAGTATAGACTTGAAGAAAAGGCCGACTACACCATTAGTTGGTCTTTTGTCTTATGTAAGTAAAATTACTTGCGATTAGACAAAATGATAGCAACGAGTGTGCCAAAGGTTACCATCAAAGATAAGGCTTCGTATACAGTCATGCTATCACCTCCCTTGACGGGGAGAGAATCCGACTATCAAACTATCTCGGACAACATTATAACACACCTTTAAGCGCTTAACAATTTGTTAAAGCGCTTTTTCTATACCCCAAAGGAGGTACAAACAGAATGAAATTCAGTCAATATGCAGAGCAAGTAAATCCAAATACAATACAGGGGCAAGTACAAAGACCAGGCGATTTAAACAGCTACGGCGGTAATGGCGCTGGGTATGAGGCTATTGGTAGAGGATTGGGGGCTGCAAATGAAGCAGTCTTTAAACAAATACAGAATGATGATATAGCAGCTGTTTTAGATGCATCTAATGCAATGAATATGGAATTGATAAATTTCTTTAATGGAGAGGATGGTATTCTTGGACGGCAGGGCGTAAATGCAGAAGGAAGCCTTAAAGAATCAGAAGATTTTATAAACAAAACTTTCGATAAGTATGCTTCTACCTTAGGTAACGAAAGACGTACCCAAATGCTTAGACAAAAATTCAACCCTAATGCCTTTAATTATCTTCGGTCGGCTGCATCTCACGAAAGAAAACAGAGACAAATAGCAGATGATAACAGGTTTAACACGGCTGCTAACAATAACATTAGCAATATGCTTATAAATTATAATGATTTAGATGCTATGAATGAAATCATAAAAGATACCAGTACTTTAGTGCAAATTCGTGGTGAACAAAAGGGTTGGGACGATGAAACTATAATGCGAGCAAAAATTGCTGCGGTTACTGATGGATTAAAAGTAGCAATAGGCGATGCAATGAGTAAAGAAGATTATAACAGTGCGGATACTTTACTTAGGACTTATAAGGATATAATAGATCCTAATGTATATACTACACTGACTAATAGTCTTGCAAAAATTAGGCTCGAAAATGTTTATTACCAAACTGCATATAATATAGTCGATAAGTGTATTGGAGCTGACGGATATGTGGATGAAGCAAAACTCAGCCAGATGATTGATCAGGACTTTGGACCTGAAAATGATATTTTAGAGGGAATTGTTCCGTATTCTATACCAATAAGTACGGGGGATAATCCTGATTTGAAGAACCTTAATCCGGAATTAAAAGATTCTTTGGATTTGATTGGTGGAATTTTAAATCAAATGGGATTTGGAAATGTTGCAGAGATTACTAGTGGATATAGAGATAAGGAAAGAAATACCAGGGCTGGCGGCGTTCCCAATAGTAATCATATTACTGGTAATGCTGTTGATATTTATTTAGGTAATATCAATGCAGCTCAAAAGGAACGCTTGAAGAAAGTATTTGAACCGTATTTTGGCGAAGTTATTTATCATAATGCCGGTAGCGGAGATCATTTGCATTTAGGTGAATATAAACAAAATCTTAGTACTAATAGTGAGATTAGCAGTCCGTTTAATCCACAGATGTATAAACAAGTCCGACAATTAGCTAAAGCTAGAGCGTCTGATATTAATAATGCTAAAAAACAGGAAATTGCAAAATACAAGGAAGATTTGGCTTTGCAAATAAATACAGCGCCTACAGAAGCGGAAGCGGTAAGGCTTATCAACGCTTCTAATTTGAGTAATAAAGAAAAAATATCGTTGATAAAAGCTCAACGTGAAGTTAGAAATCCTGCGAATTATATGACTACTGCGGATAAAACAATGTGGGAATATGTAAACAGTGGTAATTATAATAAAGATTTAGCGTTAATGGAAGAATATAATAACCGTGCTATGGATAGTGCTGATGAAATAACTCCTGCCCAGCAACAGAAATATGATAAAGCAGCTCGGCATTTGAATGACTATTATGCATGGGCGAATCCTAATTATCAGACCAGAGATTATAAACAGGACTATAGCAATAACCAAGAGTATGAACAAATGCTTTCAGATATTGAATATATGGCGGAAAGAGGTGCTTCTAAAAATGAAATAACGGAATATGTGCAGGAAATAGCTAAAGAAAATGGCTTTGATGAACAATATATTCTTGACACCATTATGTGGGATAAATTAGGTAAAATTGAAGGCGGTGTAAAATAATGTCAACAGCAAGAGAAAAAATGCTGGCAAAGTTTGCAAATAAACCGGTTCTTGAAAATAAAGGCTTCTTTCAACGAGCTGCAGAACGTGTGACTGAGAATTATTTAAATAGCCAGGGTGAAGTTGAACCGTCATTAGAAGAACAAATAGAAGCTGATATAATGCAACAGAGAGCGGAAAGAACAGTAGATGCACTTTCTAATTTTGCTACAGGAGCTGTACAAGGTGCACAAGAGGTCGGTAGACAAGCTAATCGGCTTGCTGTAGCTAATCCACTGGCCTTGACTGGTACACCTATGCGGGAAGGATATACAAATGCTCCAGCTCCGATGCAGACTGAAGAACAGGAGAAAGCAGGGGAGCTGTATAAGAAGGCTACAGGCAATTTTACAGAAGAAACTATAGCACCAGTTGCAATGGCTACAGCACTGTTAGCACCAAGTAGTTTTGCAGCACCTGTATTTTCACCATTTGCGCTGTCTAGCTTGCAAACAAACATAGAGAAAAGAGGGGCTAAAGGTGTAATTGATACTGCAGCTGAATTTTTACCAGGGGCGGGGGTTTATCAAGTTGCAAATCGTAAAGGCGCCAAAGAATATGCAGCAGCACGTCCTGGTGCTTTTGCTGTTGATGCAATAGCTAGTTTGGCACCTGATATTATAGGATTACGAATTGGTGGTCATGCAGTTAAGGACTTTATGCCTAGCTACAAAACGGTAATGTCTTCTTTATTGGGCGAAACAGAAAAAAAAGCAAAATATGTAGCGTCAAAAATTTTACATAATATGTCTGATAATAATAAAGAGAATCTACCTGAGTTTAAAATGGAAGAGGTTAATGTAGAGCCGTTAAATGATACTCGCAAAGTTCAAGGTATGCTTAGTAAGGAAACAAATGTTAATGTTAGTAGATTTGAAGAAGTATTATCAGATATAACAAAATTATGGGATAGTGCGCTCGAAAACGGAGATCCTGAAAGTGCTATGAAGTATCGTGAGCAATATAGTAAAGTTTACGATAAATATCAGGAAGAATTAAATAAACAATTAGGGATTTTTGAAGAAACAAAAAAGAAAATGGATTTTAATCAAAGTCTGCCAGAGGTAAAGTTGGCTATTGATGAACAAAACTTTGCTAAAAATGTTGATGCTATTGTTCAAAATACTTATGAGGGTGATGGTGCCGTTCCGGTCATGTCTACGCCTCTCGCTTTGGAGTTGGCTGGTGCTGAAATATTACCTGTTGAAATAAGTCCTAAAAACCTAAAAAAAATCACCATAGGCAAGCATAATGTTGCTAATGGTGAAGGAATGACCCCGGATATTGTAAAACAAATACCTCGGGCTTTGACTGATCCTCTTATGATTTTTGAGGCAGAATATAGCGGCAAAAAGGGCGAAAATAGGATAATTGCAGTATTGGATTTAAAGGATCAGAATGGTACAACGGTTGTAACACCATTTGAATTAAAGCAAAAAAATAATAAAAAGGGCTATGAAATCAATGAAATGCTTAGTGCTTTCGGAAAAGAGGATAAATTTACTAAGCAACAGGCCACTAAATGGTATGAAGATAATGTAAGTGCTGGCAGATTGCGGTATATAAATAAAGGAAAAACTGCCGAATGGCTCAAATCCGCAAGGGACGAATACCCAATGTTGGAAAGAGCAGTCGACAGTTCTCTTACCTTAAATATACCCACTGAAAAAGACTTTGTCAACTTAAAAAATAGAAAGACAGAACAATATTCTTTGGGGAATAAGTCAACTGGAGAAGAAGTTACTTTTGGTAGATCTGGACGAACTAGAAGTGGAGATGAAATTAAGCCGGTTACTAGAAAAGAGGTTGAAGCTGCTTTCAATGCAATCGTTCCAGTTCGTATTGGCGGCGTTGGTGAAAAATATAAAGGGTTGTTTAAAGTTGGGCCAGAAGTTGTCAGGAGCAGGACTTTTGCTGATTATGCTACATACTCACATGAAATAGGTCATTTTTTAGATAAAAAATTAGGAGTTAAGGGCAGTGATGCGGAACTTATAGCTGGAGCAGAAAAAGTATGGGGTGATAACAGTATATTTAGAGAATATACTAATGCCGAAAAACGTGCAGAGGGTATTGCTGAATTTACACGGCAAATATTTGCTGATCCGGAAATGGCAGAACGGAATTTCCCTAAGTATTATAAAAATTTTATTCAAGCATTAGGTAACCCGAATAATAAAGATTTGGCTAAAAAGTTTGACAGGCTTGCTGATGTAATGCATCGTTATTCCCTGCAAAGCGATCAAGCAAGGGCAAGAGCATCCATATCTTTTGCGGATGATTTAAACTTAAAAAATATGGCTCAAAAAGCAGAAGATGTTTTTGCAGAGGCATATAAATATGCAGTTGATGACAAAGACCCTATAAATAAATTTGTTGAAGTTGTTGTTGAAAAAACTGGGAAAGAGTTATCATATGAAGATAACCCTTATTTGCTCGCAAGAAGTGCTGCAAGCAGTTCAAAAGCAAGGGCTACAATGCTTTTAGATGATAAGGGCAGACCTGCAGACGTTATTGAGGCTTTAAATAAAGTCTACAACAACAAATTAAAGTATGCTGTTACATTGCAGGATATTCTAAAAGACGTTGATAGTGTGCGGTTTCCTAAAGATTACCTGCGTAGTAATGGTTATAAGGATAACAGGCAGGCATTTTCTACATATTTAGCTGCTAAACGGCAACTTGAATTACAAAATATTCATAAAGAATATAATGGACCTATGGAGAAGAATGTTGCAGTAAGTATTGTAGAAAATGCTCCGAAGGAATTTGTCGCTGCATCAGAGAAGGTTTATCAGCATTTTGATAATGTTTTATCTATATTGGAAGATGCTGATATTATAAGTGAAAAACAACATAAAATTTTATCTGATAAATACAAGAATTATGTTCCTATGTATAGAGATAGAACACTTGAGGCTGCAAAAAATATTCCAGGTTACAAACCAAAGAATGGACTTGCCAATGTCGCAAATCCAATAAAAGATTTAGTTGAATATGGTGGAAAATGGAATGTCATTGACCCATTAGACAGTTTAATTGCCTATACACAGAAGTCTATAGATGCTGCCGAACGAAATAAAGTAGGACTGGCATTATCAAGACTAAAGGATGTAGAAGGGATTGGACGTTACTTAGAAGAAAGGCCAGATTTAGAAGGTAAAGGATCACCAGAGAATTTTGTGTTTACTGTATGGGAAAACGGCGAAAAGAAATCATATCAAACGGCACCAGAACTATATGATGCAATGGTTAATTTAAGTTTGCCAACATTTAATATTGTTGAAAAAGTATTTATGACACCAGCCGAAGTTATGCGTGCTGGCGCAACTGGAACACCGGCTTTTGGTGCTTTTAACTTTGCCAGAGATATTTTGACTTCTGTTTTATATTCTAATAATACAACGATTCCTGTTATCGAACCAATTGGCAATACGATGTATGGACTTTGGGAAGCATTTCGAAGCAATATTCGTAAAAAAAGCAGCCTGTATAGAGAGTTTGAAGCGGCTGGTGTACCGATGACGACACGTATTTCTACAGATAGAGCAAGCTTAAAATGGCAGAAACTGCAAGAAACTCCTGGTATAAAGCAAGGCACAATGGTTTATAAGGCTTTTCAAAAGCTAAACCAATCTCTTGAGGAAGCTGCCAGATTAGGTGAATTTGCTGCAGGACGCAGGAGAGGAAAAAGCATTTCGGAAGCTGGGATGGACGCAAAAGAAATAACTACTGACTTTAGTAGAGCTGGCAGTTTAGGACGGAAATATAATAGATATGTGCCGTTTTTTAATGCCGCTATTCAGGGTACAGACAGGCTTATTAGAGAAGTTAAGGCTCATCCTGTACGTTTGGGAGCTAGAGTTGGAACAGCAATAATATTACCAGCTTTGTTTGAATGGTTGGCATTTCATGATGAAGACTGGTATCAAGATGTTCCGCAGGATATTAGGGACAATTATTTTATTGCCAGAATTGGTGATGAAATAGTAAAAACTCCATTACCGCAGGAAGTTGCATTTTTATCTGGCGGATTTAAAAGAGGACTTAGTAAACTACTTGATGATAATCCTGATGCAATGAATAAATGGGCTTCTAATACGCTTGATACAATGCTGCCTGATTATATTCCTGCTTTTATGAAACCGTTTTTAGAATGGCAGTCATCTTATAATTTCTTTACAGAAACGAATGTCGTACCTGTAAGTTTGCAGAATCTACCAGATAGAGATCAATATGATATTTATACAAGCATGGCTGCAATAAAACTTGGACAGGCACTGAATGTTTCTCCGAAGAAAATTGATAACTTGATTCAGAATGTAGGTGCTACTGGGGCAGTTACTTTAAATGCTATGATCGGCGATTATGCTTTGGGGCGTGAAAATGAGTTGCCTGCTAAATATATGAATGAAAAGCCTGTTATTGGTCGTTTCGGATATACGCCGGGTAAACGAAGCCAGAATATAGAGGATTTTTACCAGCTTTATAATGATACCAGTAAAGAGTTTAATGCTTATGGTAAGTTAGGTAAAAATGCTAAAAACTGGAATAATTTAAAAAATGCAATGAAAAAAGTGCGTGCGCTTAATAAGAAGCGGAAGACAATACTTAATAATCCTAAGTTGTCTGCACAGGAGAAACGTACACAGATGGATAAGTACCAACAGGATATTATAAGGATTGCTACCATGGCAAATGAGAAGTATAGTTTAAAAGAATAAAAATAACCGCCCCAAAATTGGGGCGGTTTAACTTTAGCATCCCAAAGGAGCTGGAACTAAATTAAGTTTTATATTAAGCATATCAGTGATATTCAGTGATACCTTAATGTTAATCTCTTTTATAATACTGGACAGACATTGTGATTGGGAAGGCGTATTACAACGGTTATAAAGTTTTATGACTTCGTGTAAAGCAATCATTTTATATTCTAATTCTTTTATGGTTTCCTGCAGTTTATGATTCATAGGTGCATCAACGAGCATAGGTCTTTGGGGTTCACTTGACGATTTTACCGGGAACAATTCAGCAGGTGTAAATTTTTGCTTTCTAGCTTCGTATATCTTTTTAATCCCGCTTTCAGTAAGTAATATTAAAGCAGCGGTTGTACGATTTGTGTTATTCTCTCTGCGGAACTCAAACAAATCACGTCCACGTAAGAAATAAAAATCTACGCCCTCTGTCATAAACCACGGTCTGCGAATATAATTTTGAATCGACGATGCATCAACATTGAAGATCATAGCTATATCTAACTTAGTTAATACCGGTACACCTTTCCAATATTTTACTGTAGGCTTATATGGCTCATCAATAAGCGTTTGCTGTAAAGGCTTTTTATTGAGCTGTTCCTCCATTTCATGGAACCGGTTGATATAAGATGCAGTAAACGACGACCCTTTACGACCGGTTTGTTTATGGGCTAAGAACTCACAGCCTTTCTTGGTTATTTGATAGATTTTATAACGTCTGCCAGTACCAGCTTTATAGGATGTTTCTTTGAAAAAATCATCAGAACCCAATTTTGGGTTTTGACCTAAATAGCTAATATAAGTATCAATATCCCTCAATAAATGGTCATGTCTTTTGTTAAGCATTACTGCTACTTCACGGCTGTCTAAAGTTAAACTTTTGATGTTATTCATGCTGACAACTCCTTTCAATTTGAAAGAAGAAGTGCTTTATGTTACAATATTCCATAGAAGCACTTGCTTCTGTGTATAAGACTGGTATTTGCTTTCCACGGCGGCCAGTCTTATTTTTTTATATCGTCCTTTAATTTTTTTATGCCTCTCCTTATTCCTTCTGTTCGTGAAATAACCTCTTGTTTGCAATAACGATCCAAAACAGATAAAGTTTCTTCATCTAATCGAACATGAATAGGATTTGTTTTGGGATTATTTGTCGGACGACCTCTTTTTTTAGCTACCATTTTTTCACCTCCTTTTTCGTAGCCCTTAATTAAATTATATTTTTGTAGCCCGAAAAGGTCAAGTGTTATTTTCAACAAATTACGAATGTGATATAATTGTGAAAAGTGAGGGATACAAATGATAGATTCTATGAAACTTATTAAATTATTAGCCAAGGATATATCTACTATTTCTTCTAACGAAAGTCAAAATATATGCATTTTAACTTCTTCAGATGGAATTAGTGAACCTTATTTAAACTTTATCGAAGAATACATATGTGTAAAAACCTATATGGTATATAAGCTTTTAGTGGATTCAGACTTTTTAAATCACAATGATGTAATACGAGATAAAAATACATTATTGGAGGTACTAATATCCCAAACAATTAGTTTTCTTGAAGAAAATACCTCGTTGTTTCCTACTTCATTATTTTTTGATAATGTTGTTAAGAAAATATCAAGCCGGGTTCAAGGTTACATGCAAGATTGTTGTGGATATTTTTCTATCACTGTAGCGTTTATTCAAAATTTGCCAAATTCTTTAAGTAATAATATAGATGTGGCATTATTGGCTAAATTTATTGATAAGGGAAATAAAAAAATAATGGATGATGTAGAATGTATTATTAAGTTCAGAACTGCTGAAAAAAAACAAACATTAATACGATTATTTTTCCCAAAAATCAACTGTTTTTTAGAGATATTTATAGTTTTTGTTTTGTTTTTATTGATACCTGTATTATTAAATTACTTAATTGATAATCCAAACAAAAAAATGTATTATGTCTATGCTTATATATTATGGGCATTGCCCGCTCTACTAACTTATATTGATAAAGCTGACCCAGCAGTAAAACATAAATCTGATTTTATGGAAAATGCTATTAGAGTATGGGCAATTTTATTTGCATTGTTTTGTGTTAATATAATTGTTGGGCTAAAAATTATTTATGATTGATAAAAATAAAACCGCTAAACTGATTGAAAACGAGATGCCCGAAAGGCTCATGCCGTTTTCAACAGATAGCGGTTTTTATTATGGGCTCAATCCTCTAGCAGCGATTCCACTAGCAAAGGAGCCTTATAATATCGAGTTTATTTTTAGTTGCTTTCACAATTATAACACAATTATAAACTATATGCTATAATTATAAAAGGTATTTACTATCGTGGAAAGAAGTGCTGTATATGTTTGTTTTTTTGAAAAATAAAATATGTTCGTTATGTTCTTTTTGTTCTAATAATAAGATATCTATAACTACTGTATTAACTATATTTATTGTTGTTATTTTATATTATTGTTCCGTATCTTATAAAATTCTGAAAGAAAACACCGATTTCTTTTCATCTTTAGGATCCATAGCAACAGGTATTTCGCTTATTTTCGTTGCAATACAGGTTTATTATATAAAGTTAGAAAATGAAACTAGAAACAAACAACTCGCACAGGAAAATGCTTTTGAAATGGCTAAGTTGTATGCTACTGATATCCTTATGAAATTACATGCATCTAATGTATATTTAGAATCAATAGGATTCATTGATAAAATACGTTTTTTAAAGGACTTAGAAGTTAAAGAATTTGATAAAAAAGAAATGGATAAATTATTTGGAAAGGAGGAAATTGATAGTCTTATTGAGCTTTATAATAAAAAAGTACAATCAGGAATTTATGAGGAAGCACTTACAATAGGATATAATTTATCTAAAATTGATTTTTATCTAAAATTTTATGAATTTAGAACTAAATCAGACAATCTTTCGGTAAAATCAGTAAATGAATTATGGATTGATGATCTTCGCACTCGAACTAATTCCATGATAGATGAAGTTTTAAATAAATTAGAATATTTGTGTATGTATTTTAACAATAATCTTGCTGAAAGTGATTATGTATATCCTTCATTGCATCAATCATTTTTAGAGTATATAAAAAGTCTTTATTTTTTTATAGCTATTAGAAATGATGATCCAGCAAGAAAATATTATACAGAAATCATAAAACTTTATAATAAGTGGTATAATCAAGAGAAAAACTATAGAATAGATAATAATTGTTAAAAAAATAAAGAGCGGATATCCGCTCTTTATTTTTGTGTTTTGTCGTTTTTTTTGTTGTTATCATTATTGTCATTATTAATTGTTTTTTGGGATGGTTTGTTCTCTGTTGAAAGTATATTTTTTTTACCTTCTAATAATCCACATGTTTCAGTCCACACATATACCACCTCCATGTATTCATTATATTATAAATTGGTAAATTCAATTATCTTTACTATTATAGTACTAGAACTATAATAATTTGTCAATTTTAGTTTAGTTATTTAATCTTATTTCAAAGAAGAAAGAAAAATAAAAAGTTTCCGACAAAACGCCTATAAAACGGAGTTAAAATATTAATGTAAGGTTATTGGGTTTGATAGCGGAGGCGGTTATATTTTTGGCGACACTTGGCGACATATTGACATGATAAAATAGTATCATAAGTTAGTTAGAATTTAATAGAAAGCGCTTACTTCGGTAGGCGCTTTTTTATTTGGAAGGAGAGAGATTTATGGAAAATTTAGTACAAATCATTGGAAGGCAGGTAGTTGTTTCCAGCCGGCAGGTAGCAGAGCATTTTGGTAAACGTCATTCTGATGTAATTAAAGCTGTTGAAAAACATATCTTGGATCTGCAGGAAACCGGCGTAAAAGTTCGTTGGTTTGACGAACACCAGTACATTGACGCAAAAGGTGAGCATAGAAAAGAATATCTGATGACACGTGATGGATTTTCTTTATTAGTTATGAGCTTTAATAATACTAGAGATGTTTTGCAATGGAAGCTAAAATATATTGCTGCTTTCAATAAAATGGAAGAATTGTTAAAAGAGAAGGAAGTTATTCCAAAAGATTTACCAGCGGCTCTTAGGATGGCTGCTGAAATAGCAGAAAAAGCACAAGCTCTGCAAATTGAAAATACCCAGCAAAAACAGATTATCAATGAAATGCGGCCTAAAGCAAGCTATTACGATCTCATCTTACAAAATAATACTTTGATGTCGGTAACGCAGATTGCCAAAGACTATGGTATGAGCGCAAAGAAAATGAATAGCCTGCTACACGATTTGGGAGTTCAGTATAAAAAAGGCGGGATATGGTTCTTGTATGAAAAATATCAGTGCTACGGTTATACCCAAAGCAAGACTTTTTCTACTACTGATGGCGAAAATAGATTCCATACTTACTGGACGCAGAAGGGACGCCTGTTTATTTATCACCTGTTAAAGGGAAAAGGCGTGCTTCCTATTATAGAACAGGAGAGAAATTATGATAGGCAATAGCGAAAATAGGATTATCTATAATGGTAACGGTGTAGCGACAGAGTTTGGCTATTCTTTTAAGATATTGGAAAAGACCGATATTAATGTAGTACTTGTCGATCCTGATTTAAATGAAACTGCTCTAACAAAAGACTATTTCGTTGATATGGAAAAGTCAGTTGTTTTCTATCCGGGGTATTCGCCAGGAGCAGAACCACCAGAAGCAGAGCGACCTCCAGTATTACCAGAAGGCTGGCAGCTTGTCTTATATCGTGAGGTTCCCATAACGCAGGAATCTCAATTAGATACACATTGGCCGTTTAATGTTATTGAGGCAGCATTAGATAAACTGACAATAATTTGTCAGCAATTATGGGATGGTGCAATAAGAGCTATTCGTTTATCAGATTCAGCTCCTACAGATATTTCCACAGTGTTACCACGACCTATGCCAAACGAAGGATTTTATTGGGACGAAACTGGTAAAAAACTTGTTTCTGGACCTAATCCTAAATTTGCTATGGAGCAGGCACAGGAGAGTGCGGACGCTGCAAAGAAGTCTGAAACAGCTGCTGCAGAAAGTGCTGGATCTGCTAAGGAAGATGCAGAAAAAGCAGAAGACGCAGCAGAGCGTGCAGAAGATATTTTACTTCGTTTTGAAAGCGGGACTATAACAAAAGAGTTTACGGCATCAGATAGCAGATGGACTGAAAGTAATGGCATGTGGCGTCTTACTATGGCAATGGGGAACAGCAGACTTATTGGTGTCTATAAGGAAGTCAAAAAGCCGCAGTATGAAATGGTGCTTACCGGCGTATATATGGACGCTGTAAATGTAATCATTGAAGTCCCTGAAAGGTTTGCAGGCATCGTTATACTGGCGTCGCTGACTAAAAAAACCGGTGACAAAGTATATATCAAAAATTTTACTGAAGAAGATTTTGCAGAGGTTGGCAGCGATTATGTACTGACAATATCTGCCGAGGAACACCAGGCAGGGAGCAGTCCTATCATCGTCAGCTTAACAAAAATCATTGATGGTGTTAGCTATCCTTATTATGCTAATGCCGGAGTAGATAATAACGGTAACGTTGTTATAAATGTGAGCAAAGCGTTCACAGGGAAAATAATATTGGATGGAGGTTACTTAGAATGAGTGTAGAAAAAATTGTCACTGGAACTTTAGCAGAGAGAGACGCTAAGATTAATGCTAATTTTGAAGCGTTGGATACCGACAAGCTCGGTAAGACCGAAACTGCCGCTGACAGTAGCAAATTAGGTGGCGTAGCGGCTGCTAGTTATGCAAAGACTGCTGATATGAACAGTGCTATTGAGGCTGCAAAGTCGGCAGTAAAAGATGAGCTGATTGACGGAGCGCCTGGTGCTTACGATACGTTAAAAGAAATTGCCGATTACATTGCAGAAGATAAAACGGGTGCGGCAGCTATGAATGAAGCTATAGCAGGTAAACTCGGTAAAACTGAAACTGCAGCTGCTGCCGCTAAACTAACAACTTCTGCCGGCAGTACAACACAGCCTGTATATTTTGATGATGGTGTTCCTAAAGCTTGTACTTATGAACTTAACAAAACAGTACCAGCTGATGCTGTATTTACGGATACTGTATATACACTGCCTACTGCATCTGCTAGTGTTCTAGGCGGCGTAAAAACTGGTTCAAATATCACTAACAGCAGCGGGACAATCAGTATTACTAAAGCTAATGTTGTGGCGGCATTAGGGTATACTCCGCCTACTTCTGCTACTACAGTACTCAAAACTGAATTTACAGCAAGCAGTGCTAACTGGGGAACATTATCAGACGGCTACTATCCATTTACTTTAGCGGCGTCAGGAAAACACTTCCTCGGCATGTACAGAACTAACGGCAGTACATATGAGAATGTTATGGTTGACGCCGTTGAAAGCGGCAGCAATATTATAATTCAAAGCACGGAAAAGTTTGCCGGCTTTATTCTGACGATTTGAGGTGAGGAAAAATGAAGCTTACCGGATTAATAACGGCCGAGAAAATAAGGGCTGCAATTAATTATTTATACGATAATTTGCCGAGCATCCCTGACATTGCCACACAAGCAGAAGCAGAAGCGGGAACTAACAATACTAAAATGATGACGCCGCTACGAACGAAGCAAGCGATTGGTAAGTTAGTAATCGCGGTACCAGTTGGCACAGGTATTGATTTTTATGCAGATAGTCCACCTACAGGCTTTTTAGTGAGAAACGGGGCAGCGGTAAGCCGCACAACCTACGCAGCGTTATTTGCTGTTATAGGCACAAAATACGGCGCAGGCGACGGTAGTACAACGTTTAATTTACCGAATAGTATAGGCGTATTTAGTCAAGGCGACAGCGTGGCGGGTACTGTCAAAAGTGCAGGCTTGCCGAATATTACGGGTACATTTTCGGCGGCTTTGGAATGGACACAACATACTTATACTGGACCGTTTAGGAGAGACAATCAAAATGGAAATGGTCCCGAAGGATCTGCATGGACTAATAGTCAGCTTATAAGTTTTGACGCTTCTCGCAGCAATGGCATTTACGGTGCCAGCACCACCGTACAGCCACCCGCACTAACTGTATTACCCTGTATTAAATATTAAGAGGTGTAACTATGACAAAGACAGTATACAGATATGATGAAAATAATTGTTATATTGGTACAGACAGAGCATTTGAAAGTCCATTAGAAAAAGGAGTTTTTCATATCCCTGCAAACTGTACAGAAATTGAGCCACCCGAAGAAAAAGAAGGTTTCAAAATCAAATGGAACGGCGAAGTGTGGGAATATGAAGAAATCCCAAAAGAACCTGAACCCGAACAGCCTACCCTTGACGAACTGAAAGCTAAAAAACTGGCAGAGGTAGACGCTTGGACTGCCGCTAAAATAACCGGCGGCTTTACGTCTGAATGTAGTGGTGAGCTCGTCCGTTACGACAGCGACAAGGATACACAGCTTACAATGCAGGGTATAGCCTTGAACGTAAATACAGATCGCTTTGCTGTAGAATATCCTACAGGCTGCCCTGTACGTGGTTACGCAGATGGGAGTACTGACAAAACGATATTCTATCTTACGCCGGAACAGGTGCTTGAATGGTGCGCTGATCTTTCTACCCATATAGGTACTTGTAAGCAGGCAGGCTGGAGTAAACAGGCTGAAGTAAATGCAGCTCAAAGCAAAGAGGAATTGGATGCGATTATTTTAGATTAGGCGGTGCAGAAGTGGAATATTTACAAACAAATATATTTATGGTAATAAGTCTGCTGGTACAGAGTGGTTTTCTCGGTGTAGGTTGGAAAGTGTATTCAAACTATAAAAAGCAGGTTGAAGAACGAGGTAAAAAAACAGAAGCTCTGCATAACGCAACACGCAGCCTTCTTCGAACAGAGATTATAGGTATTTACCATAAGTCTGAAGAAGATGGATTCATACCGCTGTATAATCTGGAGAATATAACTGATATGTATATCTGTTATAAAGCTCTTGGCGGGAATGGAGCAATTACGGAACTTTATCATAAAGCTTTACAGCTGCCGCAGAAATCTCCTGATACCGAACGAGGGGAGTGCGGTAAATGTTCGAGAAAATAAAAAACTTAATAGTCAGTGCTAGAAATAAAGTAGCCTCAATGTCGCCAAAAATAATGGCGGTCATTGTAGGCTATTTTATTGCAGTAGTTCTTTTGATCTTTACTTATTACGCTGCGTGGATGTATATGTGGTTGTGGTTGGATAAGATTGTTATGTCTGACCTGCTGGCGTTGATACGTGAGATTACAGGCCCGGCTATGGTCGCGTTTGTGACCTTTATCGCTACAAGTTTGGTAGATAAAGATGGGGACGGAGTGCCTGACAATTTAGAAAAGGAGATTGAGAATAATGGTGACAAAAAGAATCACTTTAGATGAGCTGCGACAGTTAGCTAAAAGAGCTAGAGGTAATATTGATAAGATCTATCTACACTGGTCAGCTGGTAATTATCATCAGTTTTTTAGTGATTACCACTTAAATATTGATAGTGACGGCGCCATTATGGCGACCACAGATGATTTGACAGAATATAAAGCTCATACATGGCGGCGCAATTCTAGAGCTATTGGGATTGCTTTAGCTTGTTGTGTAGATGCTGTAGCCTATGCTGATGGTCGTGTCGATTTTGGAAATGTACCACCGACAGAGTTGCAGATAGATAGCATGGCAAAAGTTGTAGCTGTACTGTGTGAAGAACTTGGATTGGACATCAATGCCGATACCGTAATGACGCATGCAGAAGCAGCAGACTTAGATGATTATGGCCCGGCAACGACCTTTGAGCGTTGGGATCTGTGGAAATTACCAAATCTGCCAGGCGACGGAGAACTGAAGCCGGGCGGTGATGTTATTCGTGGTAAGGCTATCTGGTGGCATCATAATTGGTAAAGATTGCATAAGGAGGTGATTAACATGCAAAAAGTAAAAGAATATTTGACGAACAAAGTTTTCTGGACTGGTATGATCATCGGCTTTGCTTTGGGGATCTATGCATAACTGGTTTGATCTGTAATCTCGAAATAAATTTGCTCATATTTAGCTTGTGTGCCGATAAAGAACTGTTGCAAAAGAAAATGTAAGGCGACCATCTAAAACGGCGCACGTGGCTAATATGACTGTAAAAACAGGAAAATAATATACATGGAGTGAAAATCGTGTATGAAAAAATATATAATCGTCGGTATTGGATTATTGTGGTTATTATTATTGCTTGTATCGCTGCCTGCTGTATGTTCTGCGGAGGAACTTCCGGAGACAATAACGATGTCTCCGGAACAGTTCAACGAATTGCAGACGATAATAAACAGACAGGAGAATCTATTGACCGAGCTGTCGAACATATCGGTAGTGCAGGAGATGAACTCAAGCGAGCTGAAGAAGCTAATCGAAGAGCAGCGTTTGTCCTATCAGAAAATCAAAAGCGAGCTAACGAGTGCGCAGGAATCATTATTGAACTCCAAAAAAACAATAGCAGAGCAAAACAAATCCTTGCAGACGTTGAGCGAGCAAATAAAGAAAGAACAATCCAAAAGTGAGCTTAAGCAAAAACAAAAGGCTTTATGGGGATTTATCGGAGGGGCATTAGTTGGAACAATAGCAGCGAGCAGGTGATTATATGGATAATTGCCGGTTGCAGGCAAGAGAGTGGCTTTCTCGATCTACCCGTAAGGAATTTGAAGCAATAATCCAGGAAGCCAAGTTAACGCCACGGCAGATGGAAATTATTGAACTGAAGTTTATTCACGATCTCAAAAATTATCAAATAGCAATGCGAATAGATACGTCAGTGCAAACGGTCGAAAGAGATTTGCGGCAGGCGTATAATTCGGTTAAGAGAGTACTAAAGGCGGTCACATGATAAGTGTGACTGCCTTATTTTTTATGTCTTGGTGAGGGAAATATGAAGGAATGTTGACGGATTATAAAGGCTGATTTAAGCGATAATTTAAGTAAGAAACGGAGGCGATAACAATGTATGGAATAAATCCCTACGCTCCTGTAAATCCTGCAATGGCGGGAGTGACACAGCAGCGTTTAGCCAATTACCAATCACAAATGCCGCAGATGCCTACATATCAGGCACAGCAGTTTGCACCACAGCCACCTATGCCTTTGATGATGAAAGGGCGTACAGTAGCTAGTTTAGACGAAGTAAAGGCTGCCCAAATTGATTTGGATGGAAGCCTTACATATTTTCCTTGCCCGGCAGATAGCTGCATATATGCAAAGTATATTGATATGAATGGGATGCCGGTAATACAAAATTATAAATTGTCGCTTGAAAAAGAGCCGATCCCAAAGAGATACGCTGATGCAGAATTAGTTGAAGCTCTGCAGCAAAAAGTAAATTCTTTAGAACGATATGTGAAGGGGGAGACAGTAAATGCAAATGAATCCGTTGACAATGATGCAAATGTTTAACCAAATCAAGGGCAGCAATAATCCTATGGGTATGATGCAGCAAATGTTTGGTAATAACCCTATGTTCGGGCGTGCTATGGAAATGGCACAAGGTAAGTCGCCTGAGCAGCTAAAAGAAACTGTTATGAATCTTGCAAAACAACGTGGTATTGATCCGCAGCAAGCTCAGCAAATGCTTTCTCAATTCGGTATTAAAATCTGATCGGTGGCCACCAGATGATTTTAAACAATAAATTTAAAGGAGATGTTCTATATGACTATGGAAGGTAGTGGCGTAATGCCTGTATATGATCTGAATAACCGTACCACAGCAGCAGACGGCGCCGGGTTTGGCGGCGGCTGGATGTGGGTAGTAATGTTATTCTTCCTGCTTGCCTGGGGCGGCGGTGGATTCGGTGGTTTCGGAGGCGGCGCTAATGGTGCTGTAAATACTTTGACTAATGAATTTCTTTATACCAATCTGAATAGTACTTTGGATCGTGGTTTTAATCAACTCGCAAATCAAAACTTCGGTATTCAAAAAGACTTATGTCAAGGCTTTGGCGGTGTTCAGGCTGCTATTGCTCAGTCCACCTTCGCTGCTCAACAGTGCTGCTGCGAAACCAATCGTAACATTGACGCGGTTCGTTACGAGAATGCTAAAAACACTTGTGACATTACCTCTGCTATCCATGCAGAAGGTGAAGCAACTCGCGCATTAATGACTGCGAATGTTATGCAGGAACTGCGTGACCAACTGCAAGCTGCTCAGCTGCAACTTGGAACTTTGGCTCAGACTTCTAACATCATCAATGCGGTACGTCCGTTCCCGCAGCCGGCTTACATCACTTGCAGCCCGTATCAATCTGCAACCGGTGTTTATGGCTGTGGCGGTTGTGGCACCGTGTAATTCCGCTTAAAGCGTGACTATTAACAGGGGAGCTGTCACGCTTCCCTGTTTTTTATTAAGGAGATGAAATAAAAATGGCAACGTGTAATTGCAGGACGATTTTAACAACCGATGTAGCGGTTACAGGGAATAACCTTGTATTAACTATTCCGGAAGGAACTTATGTAAATTGTGAGAACTACGTTATTCGAGTAGCTCAAGATATTCCTTCTACAGCTACAAATTTGATGCCGGTAGTAATTCAAATCGGGACGGCAGCAACGCAGTACCCGGTACTACGCAAATGCGGTCATCATTTATATGCTAATCAGATAAGAACACGCAGAAATTATATTTTGAAGGTAGCAGCAGATACTAGCTCATTTGTGCTTATTTGCGGCTATATCTGCGCATATAACTGCGGTGCTGTAGCAAGCTTGCCTGTGCCTGTTACGCCTACTGCTGCTGTAGCAGAGAGCAAAAAGGCGGTGAGCAAAGATGCATAAGTACGTGGAATACCTTGAAAAGATTGCCGGTGATCGGGAAAAAGAAAAAGAGCTTATTGAAATAATCAGCGAAGCTCTTGAGAGAATCAAAAAGCATTGCCCCGATGAATTTTATGGAGCTATGTACAAAATCCATTGTTTGATCTGCGGCCCGCACTTTGATGACCGTTTAGCAGAGAAAGCTGTTTCTCATATGAAAAATGTCGATGGCACTCATGGTGAGCACTGGAGCATGGAGCAAACAAATTCTCTTGCTGCTAAGCATGACATTAAAGAAAAGGCTGACTTCTATTATGTAATGAATATGATGCATAGTGACTACGCCGATGTCTTAGGCAGTGATGTAGGAACGTATGTAAAAATGGCTAAAGCATATATGGAAGATCCTGATGCAGCAGATGGTAAAGTTTTCTGTACATGGTTGGGACAAATGCGTCGAAAAGAAGAGTAATAAAACCTGAAAAAGTGGTCGCACTTTTGGTCGCAGTTTACCACTTTTTGATGCGATTTCGCGACTGTTTACTAAGCACTGGAAGATTTGAAAAGACAAAATAAAAAAACCGTCAAAGCCCTTGAAAACTAGGCTTTGACGGCACTTTTTTGTTGGTACGCCCGAGTGGAATCGAACCACCGCACACGGCTCCGGAGGCCGATGCTCTATCCACTGAGCTACGGGCGCATAGTGTTTGGTGCACAATGCACCATAGCGAATTATAGCATAACGGCAAGCTTCTTGCAAGTTTTATACTGGGTTGATGAAATAAAAAATATAATAAAGAAGCAGGAAGTGCAGTAAAATAAATATTAAATTTTTTCTAAGGGATTTACTTAGTTCTGCGTTTTATATATAATCAAATCATTAGATAATATTGGCGGAGGAAAGCTTTATGAGCTACTGCAGATTGTTATTGACGCCGCGAATGACGTTATTGATTGTTATCGGTTCTTTGATTTATTCTGTAGGTTTGAATCAGTTTATAGTGCCTGTTGGTCTGTATAATGGGGGATTTTTAGGTATTGCCCAGCTCATACGACACTTCATGGAAAGCTGGTTCGGTATCAGTTTTGGCAATACCAATATCGCCGGTATTTTATATTTTATTTTGAATATACCGTTGCTGGCGGTTTCCGTGAAACGTTTTGGGAAGGAATTTCTTGCTAAAACCATTTACTGTGTTTGCTGGTACAGCTTGTTTTTGACTGTAGTGCCGATTGCAGATCATTTACTGGTCGACGAACATTTGACGGCCTGTGTAGCAGGCGGTGTGATCTGCGGTATTGGTGCCGGGATGACTTTGCTTTCTGGCGGCAGCGGCGGCGGTGAAGAAATTTTGGGACTTTTACTGATGCAGAAGCATTCAAATTTGAGTGTCGGTAAGGTTTCAGCGATGCTGAATATTTTTATTTTTGGGACATGTGCGGTAATTTTCAGTATTTCCCAGGCAATTTATTCAGTTTTGTTTACGGGTATCGTTTATTATGTGCTGGATAAGGTACATTTCCAGAATATAATGCTGACGATGCTGATCATTACGAAAAAGCAAGGATTGGAAAAGATAATCTTCGAAAAAGTCAATCGTGGCGTTACAAAATGGAATGCTTATGGTGCATATAGAAATGAAGAAAGAGAAATTCTGATGACCGTAGTTTCCAAAAGTGAATTTCTGCAGCTGCGGCGTCTGCTTTTGGCTGCCGATCCTGAAGTTTTTATAATTATAGAAGAAAATGTTTTTGTTGTTGGTAATTTTCAAAAGCGTGTCAATCAATAAAAAAAGCTCCTGATTTGCAGGAGCTTTTTCTTTTACTATATTATTTGGGGACGATATCACCAACACCATTTAAAATATAACGGGGACGATAAGCAAAAACCTGCATATTTTCAAGGTCAGTAACACCTGAAAGTACCAGGACCGTAGTCAGGCCGCTTTCCATTCCTGCAACTATATCTGTGTCCATACGATCGCCTATCATGGCAGCTTCATCTGAATGGACGCCAAGCATTCTCAGACCGGTACGCATCATCAGAGGATTGGGCTTGCCTACAAAGTACGCCTGTTTTCCTGTAGCAAGTTCGATAGGAGCAACCAAAGCACGGCAGGCGGGAATGATACCGGTCTCAGTGGGACCCGTCAGATCAGAGTTTGTAGCTACTAAACGTGCACCTTTTTGTAGGAGGCTTACAGCTTTTAAAATCATATCATAATTATAAGCGCGGGTTTCGCCGACAACTACGTAGTCAGGATTAGTATCGTTCATCGTGATACCGGCATCATAAAGAGCATTGACAAGTCCTGGTGCGCCAATAACATAAACACTGCATTTTGGAGACTGGCTTGCCAGAAATTTAGCAGTAGCCAAAGCGCTGGTATAAAAATGGCTTTCATCAACGTCAAGTCCCATTCGCGCTAATTTTTGCTGCAATTCTTTGGGAGAACGCTCACTGGAGTTCGTCAGGAATAGGAATTCTTTTTCTTCTTTATAAAGCCAGTCGACAAATTCTTTTACTCCGGGCAGTAAACGGTTTCCGTGATAGATGACGCCGTCCATATCGCAGATAAAGCCCTTTTTAGCATAAAGTTCCTGTAAAGTATCTATGATGTTCACTTCCTTAATAATGAAAAATTTAATCTTATATTATAATTATCGACTATTAAAGTAATAATTTCAATGTTTTCAGCTGATGAAATTCGTGTTTCAAAGTAAAATTTATGAAAATTTTTCATTAAAGAGATATTTTGTTATAATATTAAGCAAATATAAGACGTAAGTGAGGAGAAGATTATGCGTATCGCTGTGATAGATGGAATGGGCGGCGGACTTGCCGCACAGGTCGTAAGCCAATTGACCGGCAAGCTTCCGGAACAGGTTGAGCTTATCGGGTTGGGAACTAATGCTTTGGCAACGGCAGCAATGCTCAAAGCAGGAGTCAAACGCGGAGCCACAGGAGAAAATGCGATCTGTATTTCAGCGGCTGCAGCAGATTTGATCGTCGGCCCTATCGGCATCATCATACCCAATGCTATGATGGGTGAAATCACTCCACGTATTGCGGAAGCAGTCGGCAGCGCTGCTGCTAAAAAAGTTCTTTTGCCCGTGAGCCAAAATCATTTTGAAATAGTTGGCGTGGAGCCTAAGTCACTGGCTTCGTTAGTGAAAGAGGCTGTAAGCAGAATTTTGACTTTGGTTGAAGCCTGATGGTAAAAAGTGGTATAATATAAATTAGTTTTATTTGAAGAAAGTAAGTAAAGGAGAAAGCCGAAATGATTGCTATCCGTGACCGGGTGCGTTTTGTAGAAACAGATATGATGGGCGTGGTGCATCATGCCAATTATCTGCGCTGGTTTGAAATGGGTCGTGTGGCTTATCTGCGTGCCGCAGGTGTTGAATTACTGGATTTAATGGCACACGGTGTTATTTTTCCGATTACAGAAGTGCATGTGAAATATAAAAATTCCTGTACTTTTGATGATGAGTTTGAAGTACAGACGATAATGACTGAATTCAGCCGGGCTAAAATGGATTTTGCTTACAAGGTGATAAGGCTTGCTGATGGCGTGGTGCTGGTTGAAGGCAGGACCCGTAATTTATTTACCAACCAACAGGGAAAGATTATTCGTTTAGATGCCTGTTATTTTGATAAAATCAATGCGCTGTTTCAGCAGGAAACAGCCAAGGAGTGAGAAGATGGAAACAAAATTTGAAATCGTGCCGGTTCCGACACGTATCCTGACCCATCACGACGATATCGTAGAAGCCATTGTTGAATATGGCGGAGACAAGATAGGACCTGATGATGTAGTTTGTGTTGCTGAAAGCGTTGTGGCTATTACACAGGGCGGGGCCAAACGCAGTGAGGATTTTAAGCCAGGTTTGCTGGCAAAGGTTTTGTGCCGTTTATTTCCGTCCAAGGGCAGTATCTCTGGCTGGCATAGTATGCAGGCTCTGATCGATGCTGAAGGCGGAATGAGGGTTTTGATTGCTGTTATCTGTGGCTTTGCGGCAAAATGCGTGGGTGTTTCCGGTGTATTTTATCGTATGGCAGGAGAACAGGCACGTTTGATCGATGACGTTACGGGTACGATGCCTCCATATGACAAGCATATTGTTTACGGACCGCATAACCCCAGTAAAGTAGCCGAGGAAATTACCAGCGGCACAGGTGCTTTTGGAGCGGCAGTAGCGGATGTTAACGATTTGAAGCGTTCCTGTGTTCTGGGGGTTTCCAAGGGTGTTAATGCTGATGAAGTAGCACAGATTTTGATTGATAATCCTTTTGGTAATGGCAGTCAGAAAACACCGGTCGTTGTTATAAAAAACTATCGCAGAGCACGTTAAGGAGGCTAAAAAATGCTTTTCATTTTAAAAGTTATTGCAGCACTGATTTTATTGGCAGTTGTTGTAATCGGAATATATATCTTGCTTCAGGGCAAGGAAGAAATGTTTTTTGAAGTTACTCAGCGTACTAAAGCCAGACTGATTAAACGCAGCGAAAATAAGCTGGAGTTTGAAGTTGAGCTGCCGATGCATAACGATGGCAAAGAAGAAGGCATTATCTTGGATGCATTTATCCGTGTGTATCTGCCGCAGGAACAATATGCTGATGCCCAGCTGCGCGGACGCGTCAATTTAAAAGAAGCGCCGCGTGAAGATGATTATTTCGAAGCAATGCTGCTTGGACCTGGTGTAAAGAAGACGATGGTTGTAAAATTTGAGCTGGTGCCGGAACATGGCGTTACTTTGAAGCAGGCTGTCGAAGGCATGCCGGATGTGGACATTGCGCTGTTTCTGGATTGCCGTGGACGAACTGCGCTCTATACTGTCAAAAAAATTATTACTTTGCATAAAGATGAGCTGCAGGCTTTGCTGGCATAATATAAAAATTCAATTAAAACCGCCGGAAGGCGGTTTTTCTTTTTGGAATAATTTTTCTTTTTGGCAGGTTTTTTCAGTATGGATATGGAATTATAAAATGTTAATGAATGTACGGAAAAGCGGGGTGAGGATATGCTACTGGGAATTGACGTCGGCGGGACATTTACAGATGCCGTGCTGATAGGGAGAGGTACAATAATAGCGCAGGCTAAACGCAGAACAACACATGAAGCAGTATTGCAAGGTATTTTAGAAGCTCTGGATGAGGTTTTGCAGGAGCAGGAAGTTTATAATATTGAACGGGTAGTGATTTCCAGCACAATCGTAACTAACGCTTTAACAGAAGGCCGAACTGATCCGGTATTTTTGGCTGTGATGACAGGACCGGGAATGAATGTTAGTAAGAGCTTTCCTGTAGAGCCTTATTATGTGAGCGGCTATGTCGATCATCGCGGTAAAATAACAGCTCGTATTGACTGGCAGAAGCATCAGGGCTTACTGTCTAAGGCAAAAAACAAAATGGCGGCTGTGTCCGGAAAATTTTCGGTACGTAATCCTGAAAATGAATATGCACTTGCAGGGGAACTGAAAGATTGCGGTTATGAGAAAATTTTTCTCGGTTCGGAGTTATCAGGCGAATTGAATTTTGTGCGGCGTACTAATTCTGCTTATTTTGCAGCTGCTGTTTATAAAACCTTTAAAAATTTTTGCCGTCAGGTACAAGACAGCCTGAAGGAACGCAATATTACTGCACCGGTACATGTGTTAAAGGCTGACGGGGGAACTTTGCCGTTAGATATAGCGCTGAAACAGCCTGTGGAAACTATTTTTACAGGACCGGCAGCCAGCGTTTTGGGTATAGAGGCCCTGGGCGCACCGCAGGTGAAAAGTATTTCGCTGGATGTAGGTGGGACGACTACTGATATTGCTTTTTGGGAAAATGGACTGCCTTTGCTAGCCAGACATGGAGCTAAAGTTGCCGGCTATCCGACAGCTGTACGTTCGTTCCATATGCGAAGCGTTGGTATTGGCGGTGATAGCCGTATCCGTCGGACAGAAACCGGTTTTGAGGTTGGCCCTGAACGTATTGGTCCGGCGATGGCAGTGCGAGGCTGTGAACCGACTTTGTCAGATGCTTTGATAGTAGCTGGGCGTGTTGGTTTTGGTGATAAGGCGGCGGCTCATAAGGGGATGCAGCAGCTGTGCCTGATGGGTGAGACAGCAGCTGAGGTTGCCATGCAGGTTGTCGAAGCGGCAGTGTCTGTTATTGAAGCTACGATTAATGAAATGCTGCATGAATGGAGTATTCAGCCTGTTTACACTGTCAACGATGTTATTAAAGGGACTGAATTTGAGCCGGAGCTGCTTGTAGGAGTCGGCGGTGGCGCAGCAGGTTTGATTATGGCTTTGGGAGAACGGATGGGACTGCCTGTGGAAATACCGGCTGGCGCAACTGTTGCTAATGCAGTCGGAGCGGCACTGGCCCGGCCGACTTTAGCTGCCAGTCTGCGGGCCGATACTACGGAAGGATATTATCTGATCCCGGAGAGCGGACAGCGTGAACGGCTGCCCAGTGGCTTCAGTATGAAAATGGCGGAAGAACTTTTGGCAGCATGGCTGCATGAGCAGGCTAAAGCCTGGCAGCTGCCGGGGCAGGAAGCTGAAGTGATCAGTAAAGAGTTTTTCAGAACTATCCATGGCTATTACGACAGTGGTGAAATTATTTCACTGAGGATGCAGTTGAAGCCTGGTATCCTGCAAACTGTCATTGGCAGGGAGGTGGCATTTTGAAATCGAAGCTTGGCTTGATATTTTTTCCGGCTTTTGACTGGATGATATCGCCTACACACCCGGAGCGGCAGGAGCGTTTGTTATATACGCGTGATCAACTGCTGGAAGAGGGGCTTTTTGATTTGCCGCAGATCAGAGAATACCGCCCCCGTTTGGCAGAAATCAATGATTTGCAGCGTGCACATATCGGCGTGCCGTCCATTGCACGTCTTATCACACCGGCGCACCTTACTTCTGCAGGCGGTTGTTTAGCCGCAGCTGATGCAGTAATGTCAGGTGAAGTAAAGCGGGCTTTTGCTTTAGTCAGGCCGCCTGGGCATCATGCAATGCGCGTAGTTCACGGAATCCGCGGTTTTTGCACTGTTAATATCGAAGCGGTGATGGTGGAGTATCTGCGCAGTGTTTATGGAATCAAAAAAATCGCTGTTGTCGATACTGACGTACATCATGGTGATGGTTCGCAGGATATTTTTTATCATGATCCTGATACTTTATATATTTCTTTTCATCAGGACGGCAGGACCTTGTATCCCGGTACGGGTTTTCCTGATGAAGCCGGCAGTCCGGCAGCCTGGGGTACAAATATCAACCTGCCGTTGCTGCCGGGCACAGGTGATGAGGGACTGCACAGATTATATGATGGTCTGATCCAGCATATTCTTGATGATTTTGAGCCGGAGCTGATCATTAATTCAGCAGGTCAGGATAATCATTTCAGTGATCCTCTGGCTTCAATGGCTGTAACAGCGCAGGGATATGCCAAATTAGCCGATAAATTGCAGGCTGATATTGCAGTACTGGAGGGCGGCTATTCTGTAGAGGCTGCGCTGCCCTATGTTAATACAGGTATCATTTTGGCAATGGCGGATATTGACTACAGCAAGGTGGTAGAACCTGACCAAAGCGATTTGCGGCAGCAGGATGAGCGCTGTAATAAACGTGTCGATCAGCTGATTGCTGAAACAGGTGAATTGTGGCGCAGTCGGTTTAGCACCAGAAAAGAGCTGCTGGCAAAATGCGGTAATAGCTGGAGCAGGAAGAAAAGCATTTATTATGATGAAGAAGGGATCAGAGAAGAACAGATCGAGACCGCTCATTATTGCAGGCAATGCAGCGGTTATCTTACGATCAGGACTGCGGCTGCGGGAACACGTTTCGGAGATCAGAGCGCGTTTATCATTTCGTTGAAACGCGATACCTGCAGTGAATGCCGGCAAACTGCTTATGACGAAGCACAGCTGGAAAAACGTAATGGCAAATGGCAGTATGTTTTAGTGCAGCACATAGCTGATGGTGAAATAGAAAGTTTGTAATTAAAATAGGCTGATGCCTTCAAAGATTAGGAAACGGAGTAAAGAAAACTAATGAAAGAAATTGTTATTGCAACACGTAATCCCGGTAAACTTGAAGAATTCAAAGTATTGATGAAAGATTTGGAGGTGGAATTACGTTCATTGGAAGAATGGCCGAATGTACCTGAACCAGAAGAAACAGGGAAAACTTTTATGGCCAATGCCCGACTGAAGGCTGTTTATTATGCTAAAGAAACAGGGCTGCCATGTATCGCCGATGATTCAGGATTAGAAGTACTGGCGCTGGAGGGGGCTCCAGGTGTGCGCAGTGCGCGTTATGCCGGCGAGGAAGCTACGGACGAAGAAAACAACAAACTGCTGCTGCAGACGATGAAATTTCAGGTAAAACGTACTTGCCGTTTCCGTTGTGCATTAGCCGTGGCAGCTCCTAACGGAAAAATTTTATTGGAAAGCGACGGCATTTGTGACGGTATGCTGCTGCATGAGCCGTTAGGGACAGAGGGATTTGGTTATGATCCTCTGTTTTGGTCAACAGAACTGCATAAGGGTATGGGCGAAGCTACGATGCAGGAGAAAAATAAAATCAGCCATCGCGGCAAAGCTATTAAAAAACTTGTTGCGAATTGGGGGAAAATGAAGTGAAAATCGGTATTACCGGCGATACTCACGGCAGCAAACAAGCCATCAGGCAGGTTCTGCATGCTGTGCCGCCTGTTGAATATTGGTTTCATACCGGAGATTACAGTCAGGATGGACGTTTTTTAGTTGCCGAAACCAAGCTGCCGTTACTGGCAGTATGCGGCAATACAGATCCCGGCGAAGGGAAAGCAAATGTAGACGAATTTATTACGTTGGCGGGGCAGCGTATCTGGCTGACGCATGGACATCGTTATCTGCATGGGTATCAGGTATCCGAACTGGCCTGGTGGGCACGTAAGCTGGAAGCTGATATTGTGGTTTTCGGACATACACACGTACCTTTGGTAAAATGGTTCGGTGATGTACTGCTTGTTAATCCCGGCAGCCCTGTTTTACCGCGCAGCGAAATGGGAGCTACGTTTGCTGTATTAACTGTTAAAGAAGGAGAACGCCCGGAAGCTGAGCTTTACAAATTATAGTGCCATCGTGTCAGGTAAGCTTTTAATTTGTAAAAAAACTTAAAATTCTGACGCTTGCTACTTGAAAAAGCAGTATAATTCATTTACAATATTTAGTATATACTAAATTGAAATTACGGGGGTAATAATGTATGACATTACGTGACGATGCTTTGAAACTCCACTTAGAAAACCATGGCAAGCTTGCTGTTGTGAGCAAGGTTCCCATTAAAACCCGCGAAGATTTGGCCTTGGCATACACCCCTGGTGTTGCTGAACCATGTAAAGAAATCAAAGAAAATAAAGACTTGTCCTTTGAATATACCTGCCGCGGCAATATGGTCGCTATCGTCAGCGACGGTACCCGTGTACTAGGCCTGGGAGATATCGGACCGGAAGCAGCAATGCCGGTAATGGAAGGCAAGGCAGCACTATTTAAAACCTTTGGCGATGTAGATGCTGTACCTATCTGTATCGATACTAAAGATCCTGCTAAAATTATTGAAACTGTACGTTTCCTGCAGCCCAGCTTTGCCGGTATCAATTTGGAAGATATTTCCTCTCCTAAATGCTATGATATCGAATGCGAATTGAAGAAAATCTGCGATATCCCTGTTTTCCATGACGATCAGCACGGTACTGCAATTGCCTGTCTGGCAGCAGTTATCGGTGCTTTGCGCTTCGTGAAAAAAGATATGAAAACAGCTAAATTTGTTGTTAACGGCTGCGGCGCAGCAGGCTCTGCTATCGGCCGTCTGCTTATCAGCATGGGTGCTGAAAATGTAACCATGGTTGATCGTTTCGGCGCTTTGTATGAAGGTATTGACGCTAATCTTGACCGCATCCAGTCTTATCTAGCGACAGTCACTAATAAAGAACATAAAAAAGGCACTTTGGCGGATATCGCCAAAGGCGCTGACGTTTTGATCGGTGTTTCCGCTCCTAACGTCTTTACGAAAGAAATCATCGCCAGCATGGCAGATAAAGCTATAGTTTTTGCACTTGCCAATCCGGTTCCGGAAACTTCTTATGCTGACGCTATCGAAGCTGGTGCTGCTGTTGCAGGTACCGGCCGCAGTGACAGTCCGAATCAGGTCAACAACGTCACTGTATTCCCGGGTGTGTTCCGCGGCGCTATTGATGTACGCGCTAAAGCAATCACCGAAGAAATGAAAGTAGCTGCTGTTTATGCAATTTCCGAACTGATCGACGAGAAAGACCTGCGTGCCGATTATGTTGTTCCGGATGCGTTTGATCCGCGTGTTGCGCCGGCAGTTGCGGCCGCGGTGGCCCGTGTTGCTATGGAAACAGGCATTGCCCGCATTAAAGTCGATCCAGAAGAAGTGCGTGCCAACACTATGAAACGTGTCGGCAGATAAGGAGGCTATCATGCGCGAGATAAAAGTTCAGGAGATAACTGCTGCTGTCAGTAAGCTTTGTAAAGATTCCTGCTATTACCTGCCGGAAGAGCTGCTGGAAAAATTAAAAGCATCTATCGCCACCGAAGAATCTCCTTTGGGGCAGGAAATATTGACGACTATCGTTGAGAATGCCGAACTAGCAAAAGCCAAAGACGTGCCGATTTGTCAGGATACCGGTTTGACAGTTGTCTTTATGGAAATCGGACAGGAAGTACATTTTGTAGGCGGAGATCTTTATGAAGCGGTCAACGTCGGTATCGCCGATGGTTATGTTGGCGGTTATCTGCGTAAATCTTCTGTTGATGATCCTTTATTTGTACGTAAAAATACCGGTGATAATACGCCGGCGATCATTCATACAACGATAGTGCCCGGTGAACAGGTCAAAATAACCGTATCGCCTAAAGGCTGCGGCAGTGAAAACATGGGCGCACTAAAAATGCTTAAACCGGCTGACGGCGTTGAAGGCGTTATCAAATTCGTTGTCGACACCGTGCGCAGTGCCGGCCCTAATCCATGTCCGCCTGTTACCGTAGGTGTCGGTATTGGCGGTAATATGGAAAAAGCTGCACTTTTGGCAAAGTATTCTCTTACTCGTAAGGTAGGGGAGCACAATCCTAATCCTCAGTATGCAGAACTTGAAAAAGAACTGCTGAAACGTGTCAATATGACTGGCGTAGGTCCTTCCGGACTAGGCGGCAGCACTACTGCCGTAGCTGTTAATATTGAATATGCACCGACCCATATCGGCGGCCTGCCGATTGCCGTTAATCTGAACTGCCATGCTGCACGCCGTGCAGAAATGGTATTGTAAGGAGGGGCCTGAGATGAGTGAAGCGATTATCAAATATATAAATGCGCCGTTAAGCGAAGCTACGATCAAAGACCTGCATGCAGGTGATGTAGTACGTATCAGCGGTTACATCTATACTGCCCGTGATGCGGCACATAAGCGTATGACAGAAGCGCTGGCCAAGGGAGAGCAATTGCCATTCGATGTAAGGGATCAGGTGATTTATTACGTAGGTCCAAGCCCTACTAAACCCGGTGAAGTAGTTGGCAGTGCCGGACCGACGACCAGTGGGCGTATGGACAAATATACCCCGACGATGATCGAACAGGGTATGCGTGGGATGATCGGTAAAGGACTGCGCTCACAGGAGGTTATTGATGCCTGCGTGGAGCATGGCGCTGTTTATTTTGCTGCTATTGGCGGAGCGGCAGCAGTTATTGCAAAATCTATCAAAGGCGAAGAAATGATTGCCTATGAAGATTTAGGGCCTGAAGCTATTCGCCGTTATGAAGTTAAAGATTTTCCTGCTATCGTTTGTGTCGACAGCGAAGGCAACGATTTTTATAAAGTTGGCATTGCCAAATACAGTAAAGAGTAACAAATTTAACAAATCTTTAAGGAACTGCAGAAGCAGTTCCTTATTTTTTGCAAAGGTCTTGACAAGCTTATTTAGTTGAGCTATCATAATGCCAATCGAATAACACACTCTTATCGAGAGCGGTGGAGGGACAGGCCCTGTGAAACCCGGCAACCAAGCCTAGCTATGGTGCTAAATCCTGCAAGAACATTCTTGATAGATGAGAGGAAAGCAGAAGCAAGCGCTCTTTCCTCGGAAAGAGCTTTTTTGTTAGTCCGACCGAGCTAAGATAGGTACTGTGTTAAATTCATTTTAAAGGAGAGATTGTTTATGAAAAAGTTATTTCTGGCTTTGCTGGCAGTGTTCAGCATTGCATTAGTCGTTGCCGGCTGTGGCGGCGACAGCAAACCAGCCGCTAACAGCGGCGATAAAAAGGTGGTGCTGAAAGTAGGCGCAACGCCTGTACCGCATGCCGAAATTTTGAATCTGATCAAACCGCAGCTGGCTAAAGAAGGTGTTGATCTGCAGATCATTGAATTCAGCGATTATGTTAAACCAAATTTGTCTTTGGCTGATAAAGAATTAGACGCCAACTTCTTCCAGCACACTCCGTATCTCGAGAAATTTGCTTCCGAAAGGAATCTGCCTCTGGTTGCTTATACCAAGGTACATATCGAACCAATGGGGGTTTATTCAAAAAAATTAAAAGACTTAAATAATGTTCCAAGCGGAGCCAAAGTTGCAATCCCGAATGATCCTACTAACGGCGGCCGTGCTCTGGCATTGCTGCAAAGCGCCAAGCTGCTCAAGCTGCGTGACGGTGTAGGCATTTCCGGTACGCCTGGCGATATTGTTGATAATCCTAAAAATCTGCAGATCGTGGAAATAGAAGCAGCTTTGCTGCCGCGTTCCATGGATGATGTTGATCTGTCTGTTATCAATTCCAATTTTGCTATGGAAGCACAGCTGAATCCAGTCAAAGATTCTCTCTTTACTGAACCGAAGGATTCTCCGTATGCCAATATCTTAGCAATACGTAAGGGCGACGATAAGCGTCCGGAACTGCAAAAACTGGACAAAGCTTTGACCAGTCCTGAAGTAAAGAAATTCATTGAAGAAAAGTATAAAGGCGCGGTTGTACCCGCATTTTAATGAAAATTTTGTTTGATTTAAGCAGATAATGATTGTAAGATAGAAGATAAAAAATATTCCCCTCTCAACGGAAGTTGAGAGGGGAATATTTTTTTGCCTGGCTCTATGGGAATAGAGTCAGGCTTTTTGTTGTTGTAGATCAGGTGCTGGCAAGTGAGATTGTAAATATTGCCGCACAGGTACGATGAAAATATAAGTAAGAGCAAAAATGAGACTGAAATATAAAATAAAACGTGCTTATGTCTTGCGGGGGGGTACAATCATGATACAATAATTATGAATTATAGGTGAAATATTTTAACATAAACAAAAAATACAAAAGTATTGATTATAGGTGAATTCTAGTGGGATATAATTCTTTGCTGCGCAAGATAATTTTGATCATAGGTGACATAATTTGTTTGTATCTGGCTACCAGCATCGCTATGGTACTGGAACTTGGTAATAAACAAACGGATAAGATAGCTTTCCATCTGGAATTTCTGCCGATCCTGGTCATTATGATGTTCTTTATGTTCAACGTTTATGGCTTGTTCAGTCTGATCCGCAAAAAGCTGGTAGATATTTTTCTTAATCTATTGGTAGCGGTGACCAATATTTACATCATAGCGATGGCCATGACATTCTTTTTTCGTCAGTTTGATTATTCACGTGTTGTACTTGTTTATTCAGCGGTATTTTCTTTTGTGTTGCTGGCAATCTGGCAATATATCTGTCACCAGTGGGAATGGAAGCACTTTCCCAAGCAGACGGCTGTATTATTTGCAGCCGGTGAAGAAGCAGCCCGTATCCAGAATAAACTTGCCAAAACTTATGGTCTGGAGCAGGCGCTGCAGTCTGTTTGTGACAGCTGTCAACAGGCCAACTGGAAGCAGCTTATCGACGCTAACTACTATGTTTTTATTGGCGCGGAACTGCCGATAGCAGACAAAGAAAAAATACTGCGTTATGCACGCAGCACGAAGAAACAAATATTTTTTGTGCCGACATTGTATGAACTGGCATGCAAGAATACAGGCTTTTTATTGGTTGATGACATACCGATGCAGCGTGTAACACGTATGCTGCTGACAGCAGAACAGAGAGTACTGAAACGGATTTTAGATATTGCCGTAGCGGTAACTGCTTTGATTATACTATCGCCAGTCATGCTGATAACAGCAGTTATGATAAAGCTGGACAGTAAAGGGCCGGTGCTTTATTCACAGGAGCGCGTGGGGCTATACGGTAAGACATTTTTTGTACATAAATTCCGCAGCATGAAGCAGGACGCAGAAGCCAAATGTGGGCCGGTGCTGGCTGCGGAAGGGGACCCCAGGATCACAAAACTCGGCGGATTTATGCGGGCTACCAGACTCGATGAGCTGCCGCAGCTGTTCAATGTGCTGAAAGGCGAAATGAGCATCGTCGGCCCCAGGCCGGAACGACCATTCTTCGTCAAGCAGTTTATTGCCCAAAAACCTGAATATGACTATCGCCACAACGTAAAACCAGGCATCACGGGCCTGGCACAGATAGCAGGTAAATACAACACCAGTGCCTATGACAAGCTGATATACGACTTGCTTTATATACAGGACTTCAGCGTCAAAACAGACCTGATGATCATGCTGCAGACATTCAAAGTTCTGCTGACAAAAAGCAGTACCGAAGGAGTACAGGGAAAATGATTGATGATTTAGTTTCCATAATAATGCCTGCCTATAACGCAGAAAAATATATTGCAGAAGCTATCGAAAGCGTATTAAAGCAGACATATACAAATTGGGAACTGATTATTGTAAATGATTGTTCAACGGATGCTACAGAACAGATCATAAAAAAGTATCAAAAGCAGGATTACCGTATCAAACTATATTCTTTGCTCAATAATCAAGGTGTTGCCAATGCTAGAAATACAGCAATACAAAATACAAGAGGCAGATACTTAGCTTTTTTAGACAGTGATGATATGTGGCTGCCGGAAAAGTTGGAAAAACAGTTGGCGTTCATGCAGGCAAATAACTATGTTTTCACTTATCACGATTATAGAACAATTATGGTTAAAGATAATACTCTGGGTAAAATTATTCATGTTCCAATAAAAGTGAATTATGAAAAATTGTTAAAAGGTAATAGTACTGGTAGTTGTTTAAGCACTTGTATAGATAGAAATGTAGTTACAGAAGTTTATATGCCCAATGATAAACATGAAGATTTTATTTGTTGGTTAAATGTTTTAAAAAAATATGGTATTGTCGGTTATGGTATAAGTGAATGTTTAGCTTATTACAGAGTTGGTAAGAAATCGGTAAGTAGCAATAAATTTAAAAGTGCCATGTGGACATGGAAAGTTTATCGAGATTCACAAAAATTGACAATAATGGAATCAATACGGTGTTTTGGATATTATGTAATAGGTGGAATATCCAAGTATTTATAAATATTAAGGAGTTAGCGAATGAAGATTGGATTGATTGGATTTTCCACTAGAAATTATATTCCTTATATTGAGTATTATGAGAATATTTTTAAAAGTAATAATATTTCATATGAATGTATATTTTGGGATAGATTTAATAACGATAATACTAAAAAAAAATCTAACGAATATACAATACATGTGGTTTGTAAACCTGGAATGAATAAATTAAGAAAAATATTTCCAATGTATAAATTCAAGATGGAATTGGAAAGAATAATAGAGAAAGAACAGTATACTCATTTAGTTGTATTAACAACAGTTCCAGGAGTGCTTATTTGGAAAAAGTTGCTAGCAGGTTTTAAAAATAAGTATATATTGGATATCCGTGATTATAGTTATGAAAAATATAGTTGGTATAGAAAAATTGTAGAGCAACTTATAGCCAATTCATATTTCACAGCAATTTCATCAAATGGATTTAAAACGTTTTTGCCCCAAAGTGATAAGATCATTACCTGTCATAACATAGGAAACAAATTTTCAGAAGAAAAAGAAATTGGTGACTTGAAAAACAAAGAAAAAATAATAATTGGTTTTGTTGGTGGGGTCAGATATTTTGACGAAAACTGCAAATTTATTCAGATTTTCGCTAATAATCCAAAATATCAACTATATTATATTGGTAAAAGAAATTTGGATTGCGATCTAGAAGGATACTGTAAAAGAAATAACATAAAAAATGTTGTGTTTAAAGGCGAGTTTAAAAATGAAGATAAGCCTGAGATATACAGGAAAATAGATTTTATAAATGCGATTTATGGAAATAAGAGTTTAGAAGTAACTACAGCTTTACCTAATAGATTATATGATGGAATTTTGTTCAAGAAGCCTATTATTGCGTCTGAAGGTACGTATTTAGGAGATGTTGTTGATGAATATGGATTAGGGATTGTTATAAATATTAATAAACCAACTAAAAACATTATAGAGAAATTTGATAAGTATATCAATAATTTTGATGGAGTAAATTTTGTCAAAAAATGTCAAGAATTTAAAGAAAAGATATTCTTTGAACAGGATAACTTTCTTAAGCATATTAGGTTATTTACAAGCAAGATAAACTAAAATTAATGGAGCAGTCATTAGATGAGAGATTCAATAAGTATTATTGTTCCTGTGTATAATGTTGAAAAATATTTAGAAAAATGTATAGATTCTATTTTAAATCAAAGTTATCAAAATCTAGAAATAATTTTGATTGATGATGGCAGCACAGACAATAGCGGATCAATTTGTGATGAATATAAAAAAAAAGATAAAAGAGTACAGGTTATCCATCAGAAAAACCAAGGTCAGTCAAGTGCACGTAATGCTGGATTAAATATTGCAAAAGGCAGTTATATTGGTTTTGTAGACAGTGATGACTGGATAGAACAAAATATGTATGAAAAATTATATAAAAATATTTGTTTATATAATGCAGATATAGCAACTTGTAGTTACGTCTTGGAATACGAAGATAACAATATTAAAACAACGGAACTTGAAGAGCAGTTACTGGAACTTTTTGAAAAGAAGAATCAGAAAATGCTGTTGAAAAATTTTCTGAATCGTGAACTATATTTTTCAGGACCTTGTGACAAATTGTATCGAATGAGTATATTTGAGAATATTAGATTTCCTGAAAATCAATTTTATGAAGATAATTACATTGCGTTAGAACTTATGTTAAAAGCAGAAAAAATAGCTGTGGGTAATGGTAAATATTACCATTACCGTCAACATATTAATAGCACGACAAAAAGTTATTCAGACAAAAAGTATCATGATGCAATATCAGCAGAAATGCATAATATAAAAATTGTGGAGCGATTTTATCCTGAACTTGTTAAGTTTGCTCATGCACCTTTGTATTTACGATATTTTCAGTTTTTAGATTTACTGATTTTTGATTCCTATAGTAACATTAAAGCAATACAGTTAATTAGAAGTAATATACAAAATAACATTAAAAATATTATTCTTTTAGAAAATCTTAATATAAAAGAGAAAATTGCACTTACTATGATGGCTGTTAATTTGGTTCTTTATAAAATGGTTAGATCATTACAGAAAAAAAGTAGAGGGTATTAATTTGAAGTTTATAGATGTGCTAACGCCGTTAATGAATGATTTTTGGATAACATTAAAGCCAGTAAAAGTTGGTATAACTACTAAAAATATATTTTATTGTAACTGGTGGCAGTATAAAAATTTGTCAAAAATAATGGTATTGTTTGGAAAATGGGGATTGATTTATGAGTTTTAAGATAAGCGTGATTATAGCTACTTTTAATTCTGGAAGAACATTAAGACAAACTCTTGATAGTATAAGGTATCAAACTTACAAAAATGTAGAAACTATCATTATAGATGGATTATCCTCTGACAATACATTGGAGATCATAAACGAATACAGTGATGTAGTAACAAAATGTATTAGTGAAAAAGATAGTGGAATCTATGAAGCTTTCAATAAAGGAATAAACTTGGCAACTGGTGACTACATTGGCTTCATAGGTTCTGATGATTGTTATATTGATTATAGTGTTTTTGATAATATAATCAAGGATCTTAGTGTTGATATTGATATGATTAGTTATCCAATTGTGTGCATAGATGAATACTATAAAAATGAATACATTTTTTTTAATACTCTTGATAAAGAAGATATTTTAACAGGGAAGATGTTGCCGCATCCCGGACTTTTTGTAAAAACAAAAATAATGAAAAAATATATGTTTAATGATAAGAATAAAATTATCTCAGATTATGAGTTTTTATTAAGGTATCTTATAGATGGAGGTGTAGTAAAATTTAGTGATTATCCTGTAGCTTATTTTTCGAATAGTGGAGTAAGCAGTGGCAATTTTAATAGTGAGTCTTGGAAATGTGAAATATCAGAACATTTAACATTATACAAAAGTCTAAAATTAGAACAAAAATATTTGTTTGGATACCTAAATCAAGTCTTTAAATATAAAGAACGGGAGAATACCAAGTATCTAATAATCTTATTAATGAAAAATTTACTAAAGAAGTTTAAACTAGCTGAGATTGTGAAGATATTACTAGGAATAAAGAAAAAACATAAATGCAATTTAAAATATTGTAGATGGTGTGGTAGATATGGTGAATAGTAGATGGATATAATACTCAAGATATACAGTATTTTAAATTTAAAGCAAATAAGAAGATGTTCGATCATAATAGTTGCAATGATCTTGGGCGCTATTTTGGAGGCAATCGGTATAGGAGCAATTTTACCATTAATCTCCATTATGGGAAACCCAGATTTTTTAACAGTTTATCCTAAAGTTACTAAATATGCTGGCATTTTTGGAATAATGACACATATCCAGTTTATTATAACGGCTACATTTTTGCTTTTAATACTATATATTATAAAAAATATTTATTTAGCGTGGCAAAATAAAATACAAATAGATTTTGCCGTTCAGAACCAAATCTATTACTCAGAAGAATTATTAACAGAATATTTGCAAAAACCATATCTTTATCATTTGAACCACAATACAGCTACTTTACTAAGAAACGTTAATTCTGGTGGTGTAATTGTTTTTTCTCTTATCATGGTCTCTATGTTTACTTTATTAACTGAAATAATAACAGCTGTAACTATTTGGCTGATGTTGGTTATGATAGACGCTTTTACTGCAATTATAGTAGCGGGCTTTATCGGAAGCCTTTTATATTTTATTATTAAAGGATTTCGTAAAAAAATTACAGAACAGGGCAAAATTCAAAATGAATATTCTGCTTTATATATAAAATGCATTAATCAAAGTTTAGGTGCCATTAAGGAAACAAAAGTATCGTGTAAAGAAGAATTTTTTCTGGACGCTTTTCGAAAAGCATATTTTGAATATGGTAAAGCCAATGGTAAGTTTCTATTTATGAATCAGCTGCCCAGGATGCTTATTGAGACAATTATTGTCTGTGGTTTGCTGCTCTTGATAATTACAAAGCTTATGTTAGGCAACCAGCCGGAAGAAATAGTTCCACTATTGGGTGTGTTGGCATTAGCAGCTTTCAGGTTAATGCCCAGTGCTAACAGGATAGTTAATTTGTCTAATGGGATCAGATTTCAGATGCCATTATTCAACGAATTATATGAAGATTTGCTGATCATCAAAAATAAAGGAGCGAAGGAGACAGAAACCTGCCTGCAAAAGCCGGAATCAAGAATGGATTTTGAAAATGTGGTTTCTGTAGAAGAACTAAGTTTTGCTTATCCAGAAATAGAAAAACAGGTTTTAAATAATATAAGTTTTAGTATTCCCAAAGGAAAGTTTGTTGGTATAGTTGGACCTTCCGGCGCTGGCAAAACAACCTTTGTTGATATTTTGTTGGGTCTGCTGGCACCAAGTAAGGGAAAAATAAGTGTGGACGGTAAGAATATTTATGACGATATACGCACATGGCAGGCCAATTTGGCATATGTTCCCCAAAGCATTTATTTAATAGACGGTACCATCCGAGAAAATATTGCCTTGGGGGTAGATGAAAAAGAAATAAACGATGCTTTGATCAATAAAGTACTGCAGATGGCAGAACTTTATGATTTTGTACAGGAGCTGCCAGCAGGTATTGATACAACCGTAGGCGAACGAGGTGTTAAGCTTAGCGGCGGACAGCGGCAGCGGATTGGCATTGCCAGGGCGTTGTATTATCAGCCACAAGTCCTTGTGCTTGATGAAGCAACATCGGCCTTAGATAACGAAACAGAAAAAAGTATTACTGATACCATTTTAAAACTTAAAGGGCAAATAACAATTATAGCTGTTGCTCACAGATTAACGACGTTGGCGCAGTGTGATTTTAAGGTTAAATTTGAAAATGGTAAGGCTTTTATCATCAAATAAACTTGTGGAGTGAATATGTATGAGAATTTTAGCATTAATACCAGCAAGAGGTGGGTCAAAGGGCATACCTAAGAAGAATTTACGGTTAATGAATGGGAAACCATTGATTGCTTACGCTATAGAGAATGCAAAAAAAAGTAAATACATAAAGGATGTTTTTGTTACTACAGACAGTAAGGAGATAGAGGAAGTTTCTAAAGTATATGGTGCGGCGGTTATTAAACGCGATAATGAACTATCGTCTGATCTGGTTACTCTTGATCCTGTAATTTATCATGCAATGCTTGAGGCTGAAAAAGAAACAGGTAAATTTTATGATGCTGTTATAACTTTGCAGCCGACTTCTCCGTTGTTAAATGTTGATACCTTGGATAGTGCAATTGAATATTTTATTTCTGGAAACTTTGAAACAGTTATAAGTGTTGTCAATAAACCGCATCTAGCCTGGGGAGTAAAGGACTCTGAATTGGTTCCCCTTTATTCGGAACGGAAAAATAGACAGGAATTGCCGCCACAATATTTAGAAACCGGTGCTTTTGTCATTTCTAAGAGGAAGGTAGTTGTACCTGAAAGCCGTATAGGAAGCAAAACTTCTGTTTATGAAATTTCAGAAGTTGAAAGTATAGATATTGACGATAGAAACGATTGGTTATTGGCAGAAAATTTACTAAAAAGAAAGAAAATAATTTTTAGGGTAGAAGGCTATCTAAAGTTGGGATTAGGCCATATTTATAATTGCTTAACTCTTGCTTTCAGTATGATGGAACATGATGTTTTACTGGTCATAAGTAAAAACTCAGGAGAAGGTATAGAAAAGATCAAAGCGTCAAATTTGCCTTATAGAATAATAGAATCGGACGCTGAGATCGATGCTTTAATAAATGAATTTAAGCCGGATATTTGGGTGAACGACTGCTTGGATACTGACGAAAAATATATGCGTCATTTAAAATCAATGATACCAAGAGTCATTTCCATTGAGGATTTGGGTTCTGGAATAAAAGAAGCTGATGCTGTAATCAATGCTTTATATGATGATGTGCAGCAGACCAATGTGTATTCTGGCTGGGAATATGTATGCTTACGTGATGAGTTTCAAATTGAGAGTCCTAATATATTTAACCAAGAAGTAAGGAAAGTGTTGATAATGTTTGGCGGTACGGATCCGGCGAACTTGAATAAAACGCTTTACGAAATAATTTTAAAGATTATTGATAAGTACAAGAACATTAAATTTGAGTTTATTACAGGTTTGGGCTATAAAAACAAAGAAAATGGTGTCGTCACAAGAGAAGAAAAGAATATTTTTGTATATCCTGACGTTCCTCGTGTTACTAAATATATGAGAAAAGCAGATTTAGCAATTACGAGTCAGGGTCGTACAATTTTTGAATTAGCAGCAATGAGGATTCCTTCAATCGTTCTTTCTCAAAATGAAAGAGAACAAACTCATTTTTTTGCTCAAATGGAAAATGGATTTTTAAATCTTGGAGTAGGAGCAAAAGTAGATAGCGTACTAATTGAAAATACATTAGAATGGCTTGTTTCAACAGCTATAGTTCGTAAAAATATGTATGAGATCATGGGAAAATATGATTTAAGAAAAGGATTGAAACGAGTTAAAAATATAATTTTAGGTGAGGATTATGAATAATAGTAACATTATAGATAGAATACACAGGAATGAATTTACTTTAATTGCAGAAATAGGAGTCAATTATTATGATGTGGCTGCTAAATTAGGAATTTCATTGATGGAAGCAGCTAAATTCATGATTTTATCTGCAAAGAATGCTGGTATCCATGCTGTTAAGTTTCAAACATATAAAGCAGAAACATTAGCATCAAGGTATTCTCCGTCTTATTGGAATACTGAGGAAGAACCTACAAGATCGCAATATGAGCTGTTTAAAAAGTTTGATGCTTTTGGAGAAAAAGAGTATAGAGGATTAAGCACCTATTGTGAAAGAATTAATATAGAATTTTGTTCTACTCCATTTGATTTTGAATCAGCAGATTATTTATATGACCTGATGCATGTTTATAAAATATCTTCCTCAGACATTAGTAATTTGCCATTTATTGAGTATATTGCTAAAAAAAATAAGCCGATTATTTTATCAGTAGGAGCATCTAATCTTGATGAAATAAAAGAGGCTGTTTCTGTAATACAGGCTAATAATAAAAAAGAGCTTGTTCTGATGCATTGTGTGTTAGAATACCCTACTATATATAGCCATGCTAATCTATTAAAAATAAAAAGTTTACAAAGTGAGTTCCCAGAGTTATTTATTGGCTACTCAGATCACACTAAACCTGATAAGAGTTTTGATGTTATAAAAACAGCATACCTCTTGGGGGCGACTGTTGTTGAGAAACATTTTACTCTTGATAAATTATTGAAAGGGAATGATCATTATCATGCTATGGATGAAAATGATGCCCAAAATATTTTAAAAGCAATAGATTTTGTAAGATTATTAGAAGGATCAGGCGAATTGCAATGTCTGACAAGTGAGTTTCCTGCCAGGGCAAATGCAAGGAGATCGATTGTTGCTGCCATGGACATTCCTAAAGGGGTTCAGCTTATGAGAGAGATGTTAACCTTTAAAAGGCCAGGAAATGGAATTTCTCCAAAAGATATTGATAAAATTATTGGTCATAAAGCTAATATTAATATTGTAAAAGATACTATAATCGTTGAGGATATGATTCGCTTAGATTTAGAATTTAGGGAGGATAAGAGTGATGTGTAAATATAAAGCGGATAAGGCATCATATAGGAATAGGGGGGGATTAGTACAAAAGATAATAAGCTGGATGTATCAAAAGCTATACTTTAATAAGTATGGATATGATAATGTTATTAAAAAAACAGCTGAATTTTGTCTTACCGATAATGCAATATTAGAAATTGGCAGTAATTGTACAATACAAGATTATGCTTTTTTCCAATTGACCAAACCTAAACCACATCTAACAATTGGTGATAATGTAACGATTGGTAGACATAATATGATTACAGTAAAAAGCAGAATGAGTATAGGGAGCAATACTATTATTGGAGGATATGTACAGATAATTGATCACAACCACCAATTTAAAAAAAGTACCATAATTAGATTACAACAGGCAGAGATTCAACATACAACCATAGGAGAGGACTGTTGGATAGGAGCAGGTGCTAAAATTCTATGTGGAGTAACAATAGAAAAGGGAGTAGTTATAGGAGCAAATGCTGTGGTAACTCATGATATACCAGCATATTCTATTGTTGCGGGTGTTCCGGCAAAGATTATAGGAGTTAGAGGTTAGAAATAAATGATGAGTTTTAAGTGCTTAATGTATGAATTGTGTGAAAAATTATTTCCCGTCTGTCGTAGTATTACCGGTGATGGAGTAAGAAAAACTCTTCAAATATTGGCAGAAGTATATGGTAATGAGATAAATATTCACGAAGTTCCTACAGGTACAAAAGTATTTGACTGGACGGTGCCAAAAGAGTGGAATATCAAGAATGCTCATATAGAGAATTCAAAAGGTCAAAGGATAATTGATTTTAAAAACAATAATTTGCATGTAGTGGGCTATTCGTTGCCTGTTGATAAGTTTGTTGATTTGCAGGAACTGAAATCTGTTGTTTATACTCAACCGGATCAACCGGATGCGATTCCTTATGTAACATCTTATTATAAAGAGTGTTATGGATTTTGCATGTCACAAAACCAATTAGATAAGTTGCCGGAGGATACATACCATATTGTTATTGACAGTGAGCTAAAAGAGGGCAGTCTTACATATGGTGAAATAATTATTCCAGGTGATACAGAAGAGGAAGTTTTTTTATCTACCTACATCTGCCATCCATCTATGGCAAATAATGAACTGTCGGGGCCGGTAGTAGCTACATTTTTAGCAAAATGGCTCAATTCGCTGGTAAAAAGAAGATATACATATAGGATCATTTTTATACCGGAAACTATCGGCTCTATTACTTATTTGAGTAAAAATCTGCAGTACTTAAAAGAGCATGTTATTGCAGGGTTTAATCTTTCATGTGTAGGTGATAATAGGACATTTTCATATGTTGAATCACGTTATGGAAAAACATTGGCAGATAAAGCAGCAAAAAATGTTCTAAGTTTTTACTACCCTGATTATAAAACATATTCATTTTTAAAACGCGGTTCAGATGAACGTCAATATAATGCACCGGGAGTGGACTTGCCTGTATGTGCGATTTGTCGATCTAAGTATGGAGAATATCCTGAGTATCATACTTCTAAGGATAATTTAGAACTCATATCACCTGAAGGGTTGCTAGGAGCTTACGAAGTTTATCAGCAATGTATTTTGGCATTGGAAAATAACTACAGCTACAAAATAAATGTTTTATGCGAACCACAGTTGGGAAAAAGAGGACTTTATCCCACAACGAGTCAAAAAGGGACTTATGATGCAGTTAAGGCAATGATAGATTTTATTGCTTATGCTGATGGGAGCAATGATTTAATAGATATCAGTAATATTATTGGCGTACCGGTAAACGAGTTGTTTCCTGTTGTCGAAAAATTATTGGAACATGATTTAATAGAATTTAATTGAGGAGCAATTATGCATGAATATTTAGATAGATTTAAAAAAGCGTTAAAGGATTTATATATTAGGCCAAACGATATACTTTATATAGCTTCGGATATCTCACTGTTTTTATATTACACTAATAAAAATTTAGGGGTAAGAACAGTTGAACAAAGAAATATATTTTTAAATAATCTGATAGACATCTTACAAAAAGCAGTAGGGAATAAAGGAACTTTGCTATTTCCTATTTTCACGTGGAGATTTTGTAAAGGGGAAAAGTTTGATTATAAAAATACTAAAGGGGAGACGGGAACATTTTCAAATTGGATATTAGAAAACAGACCAGATTTTATTCGAACCAAGCATCCAATATATTCGTTTATGGTGTGGGGGAATGATGCTGTATACCTTAGAAACCTCAATAATAAAGATTCTTGGAGTGACGATTCTCCCTTTGCTTATTTACATCAGAAGAATGCAAAACTACTACTTTTGAATGTTTCTTTGCAAAGAAGTTTTACTTTTATGCATTATGTGGAAGAAAAGATACGAGTGCCTTATAGATATATGAAAGAGTTTGTAGGATCATATGTCGATGAAAGTGGACTGGAAGAACAAAGAAAATATTCTATGTATGTTCGAGATTTGCAAATAGAATCTCATGAATATTTACCAGAGACTTTTTTAACGGACAAGGAAGTAAGTGTACAAATAAAATTTGAAAAAATGAATATGCGTTCTATAGAGTTAGCTAAAGCATATAAACTTATTGAAGACGATTTATTAAATAAGGGTGGAGAAAATTGTTATAAATTTCACAATTATAAGATTAATTGGATGAATGGAGCGACACATCATGATCAGATTAGTGACTGATTATCTTGATTATGCGGCAGAGCATTTTCCAGACAAAGAAGCATTTATTGATGAAAATAAAACGCTTACATTTAGTGATCTGCAAATAGAAGCTCAGCGTATAGCAACTCAGCTAGCTAAAAGAAAGGTGTTTAAAAAGTCGGTAGCAGTATTTCTCAATAAAAGTGTGAAGTGCATTTCTGCATTTATGGGTATTGCTTATAGTGGAAGTTTTTATACTCCTATAGATACATCGATGCCAATGTCTCGAGTAGAAAAGATATTAGAAACATTGCAGCCTGAGGTGATTATTACTGATAAAAAGCATAAGGAAGATATAGAGTTATTTTTTCATGATATTGAAATATTAGTATATGAAGATTTGATGACCAGTAATATTGATGGACTTTTGTTAAAACAAGTAACTGAATGTATTATTGATGCGGATGTATTATATGTGCTGTTTACCTCTGGTTCGACAGGTGTTCCTAAAGGTGTAATTATTTCACATAAATCAGTTATTGATTATACTGAATGGGTAACAGAAACTTTTAAAATAGATGATCAACATATTTTTGGAAATCAGGCTCCATTTTATTTTGATAATTCTGTGCTGGATATTTATCAAACGTTAAAAAATGGTGCTTGTATGTATATTATTCCAGAGCAGTTGTTTTCTTTTCCAATTAAACTCTTGGAGTTTTTAGATAACAAAAAAATAAACACTATATTTTGGGTGCCATCGGCATTATGCCTAGTAGCAAATTTAAGAGCATTACATAAGCTTCATGTTAAGAGTTTAAACAAAATACTTTTTGCTGGAGAAGTAATGCCTAATAAACAATTGAATATGTGGAGAAGCGAGTATCCTGAGGCTTTGTTTGCAAATTTATATGGACCAACAGAAATTACGGATGTTTGTACTTATTATATTGTTAATAGAGACTTTAAGGATAGTGATGCATTGCCAATTGGGCATCCGTGTCTTAATACGTCTATTATGGTATTGAATGACAAAAATGAATTAGTAAGAAATGATGCTGTAGGAGAACTGTGCGTGCGTGGCACTTCTTTATCATATGGATATTATAATAACCAAGCAAAGACCTCTGAGGTATTTGTACAAAATCCGCTTAATAAAAATTATAGAGAAATTATATATAGAACTGGTGATTTAGTTAGATATAACGAATATGGTGAATTGATATATGTATCTAGGAAAGATTTTCAAATTAAACATATTGGTCATAGGATAGAATTGGGAGAAATAGAAACTGCTATATCTGCGATACAAGGTATTGAAACAGCTTGTTGCATATATGATGAAAATAGATCTAAGATAGTAATGTTTTATACAGGTGATGTAATAGAAGATATGATTATAAAGACGCTGAATAAAACATTGCCAGTTTATATGCTGCCGAATAAAAAAATAAAACTTGATAAAATGCCATTAAATTTAAACGGAAAAATTGATAGAGTTAAACTAAAGGAGCTGTTGTAAAGTGTGCAATGTGGAAAAAGAAGTATTGGAAATTTTACAAGAAATTAATGAAAATATTACTGACGATGTTCAAATAGATTTATTGAGCAATGGTGTTATTGATTCTTTTGACATAGTTAATATAGTGGCAGCTTTGGAAGTTCATTTTAAAATTGAATTTGAAGCAGAAGATATTGTTCCAGAAAATTTTGGGAGTGTGGAGTCTATTGTCAGATTAGTGGATAATTATAAAAGTATTGAATTATATAATGAGAATAAGCAATATATTCCTATAAATAAAGGTAATTATAGTATGGATACCAAAGAGCGCGAAAAAAACTTTGAACAGCATCGTGCTTATGGTTGGGAAGAAGAATATAGAAAATATAGAGAAAATTGGGAACAGTGCGGTAAGTGCAAAGTTGTTTTAGAATATCCTCTATTAGTAGATATTGAGTTGTCTACTATTTGTAATTTACATTGCCCAATGTGTTATACGATTACAGAGGATTTTTCTAAGCATGTTTATAAAGGATTTATGGAATTTAGTTTATTTAAAAAAATTATTGATGAGATTAAAGGAAAGGTGCCAGCTATACGGTTAAGCTTACGTGGCGAACCAACATTACACCCTGATTTTATAAAATGTATTCATTATGCCAAACAAACAGGTATTAAAGAGATATCTACCTTAACTAATGGAAGTAAATTAGATATAGATTTTTTTGAAAAAATGTTATTAGCGGGAATTGACTGGATCACAATTTCAGTAGATGGGTTAAAAGAAGAATATGAGCAAATTAGGAAACCTTTGAAATTTGAGGATACTTTTAACAAGATTATTGAAATAAAAAAACTTAAAGAAAAATATTGTGTTAATAGGCCTGTAATAAAAATACAAGGAGTTTGGCCGTCTTTAAAACATCATGTAGAAGAATTTTATAATGCATTTGAGCCTTATGTTGATTTAATTGCTTTTAATCCTTTAATTGACTATTTAGATAATGATGAGGAAATTGTTTATGAAGAAAACTTTTCTTGTCCACAATTATATCAACGTATCGTTATTGGAGCAGATGGTAAGGTAATGCCTTGTTCGAATGATGAAATGAATAGTGTGTGTATTGGTGATATAAACAAAGAGTCTGTTTATGATATTTGGCATGGAACAAGAATCAATAAATTAAGAAAAATGCACAACCAGTGCAATGGTTTTCTTAATAGTGAATTATGCAGAATATGTTATTTACCTAGAAAAACAGAAGACAATGAAGTTGCAAATGTAAATGGAAGAGAGTTTATTATAAAAAATTATGTTGGACGAGTACAAGAAGTAGGTAAGTGAAAATTTAGAGAGGAATATAGAAGAAGATGTTTTGTAAATTAAAACAAGTTCTAAAACTAATATTGCCACTCAAAATTCAAAAGTATATTAAGAAAAAAATTTTATTTCTAAATTTATTGAGATACAATTTAGAAATAAAAAAGAGAGCAAAATATGATATTTTTGAGTATCGTAAACTATCTGCGGATATGAATTTATACACAAAAGAGTATGGATATAATAGCTTTTATGGGTTAGCAGATATAGTAAAAAAAATATTAGGTATATCACAGAAAGAAATCTTGAGTGGTGCTATAGAACACGGTATAGTTATTGGAAATGGTTTGACAGAAGTAGACACAAAACCTGACATTATATATGCATTTGGAATAAGAAGGAAATTGTTTTTAGAGCAGATGTTTAAGGAAAAACATATTTATTCTTTAGGACCATATATACAATATGTTGACAGTATGTATTCTCCTAAAGAATTAAAAACAATTAAGGCCCGACTGGGTAAAACGCTATTAGTATTTCATAGTCATTCTACACCGCATATTAGAGCGCAATTTGAAGTGAATGAATTTATACAGGAAATTGATAGAATAAAAAACACAAAAAATTTTCAATCCGTTTTAGTATGTATGTACTGGAAAGATATTTTAAATGGCTTGGATGAAAAGTTTTTAAAAGCTGGATATAAGATTTGTACAGCTGGACACATGTTTGATAAAAATTTTTTGCGTAGGTTAAAATCTATAATACTATTAGCTGATGTTGCAATTGGAAATGATATTGGAACGCATTTAGGTTATTGTATAGCAGTTGGAAGACCATATTATTTATATTTAAAATTACCTGATTATGTTGATTTTGATAATAATGGTGATTTTTTAGAATTTAATAATGATTTTTTTAAACAACTATTGAATAGGGGTGTTGAATGCTTCGGCTGTTATAAAGAATATATATCTGATGATGACATAAAATTTGTTGAGGAGTATTGGGGTAAATGGAAAAAATAAAAAAATATATACCTTTTAATAATATTCCTATAATAATATTATTATGCCTTTTCGATATAATAATAATTGGTATTGATTGTGAATTTAGAAATGCATTAATTATTGTAAAAAGATTTACTGAAATGTTTTTTATTTTGACTTGTTGTTTTATGGTGCTTTCTAAACTCAAAGTTTATATAAATTTTTGTATTACAGCTGTGGGAGTTTTGAGTGCGATCGCCTTTTTGCTGGAATTACATTGTTTAAAATCTTTTGGGTTTAGGGTTAATGAAACAATTGTTCAAGCAATTCTATTAACAAATAGAAGAGAAGCATTAGAATACCTATATGGATATATTGGAATAAAAGAGCTTATTTTGGTTATAATGACTATAGTTGGTCTAATAATTGCCATAAGGTTTTCACTATGTGAAAAACACATCTGTAAACAGAAGGTTTTAACAAATGTAATAGTACTATTGTATCTCTGGGGGGGAGTGCAACTTTCTGTTAGTTTCGTTGAGAGTTATAGAGTAGAAAAAAATATGAAATCTAGTATTGTGAAATATTTCGATGAATATAGTATGATAAGGTGTGTGAATGTTACTAGGTTTGCAATAAAAGACCTTAATATTAGGAAAAATTCGAATAAAATAGCTACTGTTATAAAAAATAATAGTGATATAGATAATGTGGTACTAGTAATGGGGGAGTCGAGTACAAGAAGCCATTTAAGTGTATATGGTTATTATTTAAAGACAACACCTTATTTAGAAGAATGGAACAGTAGTGAGAATCTAATTGCGTTTGATAATGTTATAAGCTCTTTTTGTGGAACAAATCCGTCGTTTGCTAGCATGTTTACATTTAGAAATTATGAAAATAATATGCCGTGGAATAAAAGTGAAAATTTAATATCAATAATGAATGAGTGTCAATATAAAACTTATTGGATATCTAATCAAGAAAAAGTTGATTCATGGGGCAGTGCAATTGCGGCATTTTCAGATTGCGCAAGGGTTAAATATTATACGAACGAATTTGCTTCACCTAGAGATGGAAGAAGCGGTAGATATGATGAGCTGGTTTTAGATTTTTTGAATAGAAGGTTTGAAAAATCTGAAAAAAACTTTTTTGTTTTCCATTTGATGGGAAGCCATGAAATATTTAGTGAAAGATATCCGGAGAAATATAGAATTTTCTCTAGTTATGATATAAAAGATAATGTAATAAATGGAAATAAGGAAATAATGGCTAATTATGATAATAGTATTCTATATACGGATTATGTTTTAAATGAAATTATTAAAAATTTTTCGCAAGAAGATGCTATTATTCTATATATTTCAGATCATGGTGAGGAATTGTTTAATGAAATAAATAATTTCACTCATGCTAACACACAGGAGGGCTTGGAGATACCTTTTATAGTTTGGTGTTCAGAAAGGTTTAAAGAAAAGCATTTTGAAAAATATAAATCAATTCAAAACGCTAAACATAAGCCATTTATGACAGATGACTTAATACACACAATATTAGATTTATGTGATATAGAAAGTAAGGATTATGATAAAAAAAGAAGTTTATTTAATAAAAACTATGAAGAAAAAAGGCAACGTATTATATTGCAAAATTATGTGTCCCCGGTTGATTTTGATAAAATTTATAATCCAAAACAATAGTTGCGCATCATAATTCTGCAATATTTATTAAATGATTAAAAATACATAAAATGTTAAATGTTTTATAAGGGAAATTTTAATGAAAAAAAATTTAATTGTTAGTTTAGTATGTTTTTGGGCAGATATACTTTTATATAAATTTATTACACCAGAACATATATCAAAATATGAAAAAATATTACTAGTAAGGTTAGATGAAATTGGTGATGTTGTTTTAATGACGCCCTTATTACGCGAAATGCGAAGTAACTATCCTGAGGCTGATATAACATTAATAGTAAAACCACAGGTTTATAATTTGGTTGAGTTGTGCCCTTATGTGAATAAAGTTATGACTTTTGATCGTTATGAGGGGCGATTTAGTTTTATTCTTAATATAATAAAAGCATTTCGGTATGCCAAAGTGTTTTTGTGGAAAGAAAAGTATGATTTAGTAATTGTACCAAGATGGGATACTGATTATTATGGAGCGTCTTTTTTAGCATTTTTTTCAGGTGGCATTGAAAGATTAGCATATTCAGAAACCGTAAATGTTGGTAAGCAATTATTAAATAGAGGATATGATAGATTTTTTACGAAGGTATTTCATACTTCTGACATCAAACATGAAGTTTTGAGAAATTTAGATTGGATAAATTTTTTGGGCGGAAAAGTAAAAAACTATTCATTAGAGTTATGGAGTAATAAGGAAGATAGAAAAGTCTGCAACAGTTTTGGTGGAGAATCTAAAAATTGTTTTAGAATTGCTGTTGTAACAAGTGCTGGAGCAAAAAGAAAAGAATGGGACATTAATAACTTTATAGATTTGATCCAAAGAATACGCAGTAAAAAAAATGTAGAAATAGTTCTTTTGGGAGGGGGATATAATACCTATAAATTAGGTGAAATATTAAAAAAATCGTGTAAAGTAGAATATGATTTTATTGGTAAAACAACATTAAGAGAGACTGTTGAAATATTAAAAACTTGTAGTTGCTTCATTGGTTGTGATACCGGGCCTATGCATTTGGCTGCGGCATGTGGGTTATCAGGGGTTACTTTTTTTGCAAATAAAAATAGTATAGTAGAGCAGTATGGACTTGATACTGCTAAAAGGTTTGGACCGTGGAATTCAGATATTGTTACGTTTGAGCCTAAGCTTATGTCAGCTGGCTGTGAAAATGGATGTAAGAAAGAATTTGCTCACTGTATTAATCAGATAGCGGTTGATGATGTATATGAAGAGTTAAAAAATATTTTAAATATTAAATGACAGAACAAAAATGGAGCAATGAATATTATGAAAACAGCACTTATAACCGGTATTACAGGGCAGGATGGTTCGTATTTAGCAGAGTTTTTATTAGAAAAAGGTTATGCAGTACACGGTATTGTGCGGCGTGCTTCTATCAGCAACACTTCTCGTATAGATCATTTGCTGGCTGAAAAACAGATAACACTACATGATGGCGATCTGACTGATTCTTCCAGTCTTATCAGAATAATAAATTTGGTGAAGCCGGATGAAATATATAATTTGGCAGCGCAAAGCCATGTGCAGGTATCATTTGATGTACCTGAATATTCTGGTGATGTGGATGCATTAGGTGTTCTGCGTATCTTGGAAGCGGTACGTATTTTAGGAATGACTGAAACCTGCCGTATTTATCAGGCATCTACAAGCGAGTTATACGGAAAAGTAGAAGAAGTACCGCAGCGTGAAACGACGCCTTTCCATCCATATAGTCCTTATGCAGTAGCCAAACAGTATGGTTTTTGGATCACAAAAGAATATCGGGAAGCGTATGGGATGTTTGCGGTCAATGGTATCCTTTTTAATCACGAATCAGAACGCCGTGGCGAAAATTTTGTAACACGCAAGATAACCCTGGCTGTCAGCCGTATCGCCTGCGGGTTGCAGGATTATCTGGAATTGGGAAATCTTGATTCTTTGCGTGACTGGGGTTATGCCAAAGATTATGTTGAATGTATGTGGTTGATGCTCCAGCATGATATTCCCGAGGATTTCGTTATCGCCACCGGTGAGCAGCATACGGTGCGTGATTTTACGGAAAAAGCCTTTAAAGAAGTAGGTATCAATATTCGCTGGGAAGGCGAGGGCGTTAACGAAAAAGGTTACGATATTGTAAGTGGGAAAATGCTGGTTTGCGTTAATGAGCAGTGGTTCAGGCCTACTGATGTAGATAATCTTTGGGGAGATCCGACAAAAGCAAAAACGGTTTTAGGCTGGGATCCACAAAAAACTTCATATGAAGAATTAATAAAAATTATGGTCAAGCATGACTATGAGTTAGCGAAGCGTGAAGTAGCAATAAAACGAGTAAGATAGGGGCTATAAATAAAATGGATAAAAATGCCAAAATATATGTAGCCGGGCATCGCGGCATGGTAGGAAGCGCTATTGTGCGTGAGCTGGTGCGGCAGGGTTATACAAATATTATTACCAGAACACACAGCGAACTTGACCTGTGCCGCCAAACAGAAGTAGAAAACTTCTTTGCAAGTGAAAAGCCGGAATATGTGTTTTTAGCGGCTGCCAAGGTGGGCGGCATTGCAGCAAACAGCGAAGCACTGGCTGACTTTATGTACGATAATATGATTTTAGAAATGAACGTTATCAACAGCGCCTGGAAAAATGGCTGCAAAAAGCTGGAATTCTTGGGATCGTCCTGTATTTATCCGCGCCTGGCGCCACAGCCTATGTCTGAAAGCTGCCTTTTGACAGGTGAGCTGGAAAAGACCAACGAAGCCTATGCGCTTGCCAAGATCAGCGGCTTAAAATATTGCGAATTTTTGAATCGCCAATATGGTACGAATTATATCAGCGTTATGCCTACTAACTTATATGGTCCTAATGATAATTACCATCCTACTCACAGCCATGTTTTGCCGGCACTTATCCGCCGCTTCCATGAGGCTAAGGTGAGAAATTTGCCGTCTGTTACTTGCTGGGGCGATGGCAACCCGCTGCGGGAATTTTTATATGTGGATGATTTAGCAGATCTATGTGTTTTTCTGATGAATAATTACAGTGGTAACGAAACTGTCAATGCTGGCACGGGTAAGGAAATTACCATTAAAGCTTTGGCAGAACTTATAGCCAGTGTTGTTGGCTATAACGGAGCAATACATTGGGATACCAGTAAACCAAATGGAACGCCACGCAAGCTGCTGGATGTATCAAAAAGCACGGCATTAGGCTGGCAGTATAAAACAGAATTAAGAGAAGGAATCCGTTTGGCGTATGAAGATTTTCTGCATAATCCGATGCGCGCTGAACGATAAAGCTGGAAGTTGAAAACTCAATAACATAATTTTATGGAAGTACAGGTATGATGTATGAATATCATTTTACTTTCCGGTGGTAGCGGCAAAAGGTTATGGCCGCTTTCCAATGATATCCGTTCTAAACAATTTATTAAGATATTTAAAGACGAGGTTGGCAATTATGAATCGATGCTGCAGCGTGTCTATAGACAAATACGAACTATTGACGACGGTGCCGCAGTGACTGTTGCAACATCAAAAACGCAGGTTTCCGCTATCCGGAACCAATTAGGGGATAGTGTGGGGATATCAGTTGAACCCTGCCGCAGGGATACCTTTCCGGCAATAGCTTTAGCAACATTTTATTTACATGATGTCTTGGGGATCAGCGCAGAAGAAGCTGTTGTGGTTTGCCCGGTTGACCCCTATGTAAGTGATGAATACTTTGTTGCATTGAAAGAACTAGGACATTTAGCGGTGCAGGGCGATGCCAAACTTGTTTTAATGGGAGTAGAGCCAACATATCCCAGCGAGAAATATGGGTATATCATTCCCGAAACTAAAGATGAAATAAGCAAAGTACAAACCTTTAAGGAAAAACCGAATGCAGAGATTGCAGCAGAGTACATTGAGCAGGGGGCCTTATGGAATGGTGGCGTTTTTGCTTATCAGCTGAAATATGTTTTGCAAAAAGCGCATGAGCTTCTTGATTTTACAGATTACTATGACTTATATGCCAAATACGAAACCTTAGAAAAAATCAGCTTTGACTATGCGGTAGTAGAACAGGAAAAAAATATCAAGGTCAAACGTTTTAATGGCTCCTGGAAAGACCTTGGTACCTGGAATACGTTGACAGAAGCCATGGAAGAACAGGCTATCGGGCAGGCTATCATGAATGAACAGTGTCAAAATCTGCATGTTCTAAATGAGCTTGATGTGCCGGTTCTTTGCATGGGTCTCAAAGATATGGTGGTTTCTGCCAGTCCGGAAGGGATTCTGGTAGCTAATAAGGAGCAGTCCAGCTATATCAAGTCTTTTGTGGATGCGATAAAACAGCAGGTGATGTTTGCTGAAAAATCATGGGGCAGTTTCCGTGTTTTAGATGTAGGCGAAAACAGCCTGACGATCAAAGTGACCCTAAAAGCAGGCAATAAAATGAATTACCACAGTCATGAACGCAGGGACGAAGTCTGGACGATCATCTCCGGTAGCGGCCGCACGATAGTTGACGGAATGGAGCAGCAGGTAACAGCAGGCGACGTGATAACCATGCAGGCCGGCTGCAGACATACGATCATTGCAGATAGCGAACTTGAGGTAATGGAAGTGCAGCTGGGCAGGGAGATAAGTGTCCATGACAAGCAAAAATTTGAATTGGAAGAATAGAAAAACAGTTTATAAGCTCCGGCCATTTTTATTGCAGTCTGCCTGCAAAGAAGCGCTTTGGGGCGGGCAGAAGTTGAAAGAGCATTTCGGTAAACAGGCTGATTTGGATAACATTGCTGAAAGCTGGGAGTGCTCTACGCATCCGGAAGGACCGAGCACCGTAACTACAGGTGAGCATAAGGGCATGCTGCTGACGGAAGTTTTGCAAAAATACCCGGAGTATCTTGGTACTCATCCTCGCAGTAAAGGCGAACTGCCGATACTGATAAAATTTATTGACGCCAGGCAAAAACTGTCTGTGCAGGTGCACCCGGATGATGAATATGCCAAACTTTATGAGCGTGGACAATTGGGCAAAACAGAAATGTGGTATGTGCTGGAAGCAGATAAAGACGCTGAACTTATTTACGGTTTTTACAGTGATATGGACAGTGTTGCTGTAAGGCAAAGTTTGGCACAGGGGACCATTGAGAAATATTTACAGAAATTAAAAGTACAGCAGGATGATGTGTTTTATATTCCGGCAGGGACCGTGCATGGTATAGGAGCAGGAAACCTTATTGTAGAAGTACAGGAAAGCTCTAATCTTACCTACAGGCTATATGATTATGACCGTGTCGATAAAGCTGGGCAAAAGCGTGAGCTGCATTTGGAAAAAGCTTTGGCTGTTGCTGACCTTAAGGGCAAAGCAGCACCAAGGCAGCCCCTGCGTGTGCTGCGCTATACACCAGGCAGTGCGACGGAATTTTTATGCCGCTGCAAATATTTTCAGGTGGAACGGCTGTTGCTGAATACCGAAGGAAAAAGTAAACTGGCAGAATTGTATACGGGCAGCAGTTCTTTTCAGGCGTTGCTTTGTCTAGACGGCGAAGGCTATATACTGACGGAGGATAAAGAAAAGTTAGCCTATAGTAAAGGTAATTGTATTTTTATTCCTGCAAATACCGGAAAACTGCAGTTATGCGGTAGGAGTCAGTTTTTGAAGATATCATGTTGATTAATTTGAATTTGTTTAAATTATGATTTTGGCAGACACCGCACTTTTCCAGTGCGGTGTTTTGCTATATAATAGAGCGGTAGTAAATATAAAAAATAAAGAGGTACTTATGCGTTTATTGATTACCGGCGGCGTCGGTTTTATTGGCAGCAATTATATAAATTGGCATTTACAGCAGTATCCGGGTGATGAAATTATATGTCTGGACAAGCTGACTTATGCTGCTAATATGGCGGCGCTGGCAGATGTCGTTAAATTAAATAATTTTACTTTCATCCAGGGCGATATTTGTGATGAGCAATTTGTAGAAATGTGTTTTGCGCAGTATAAGTTCGACGCAGTGATAAATTTTGCGGCAGAGAGCCATGTCGATACTTCTATTATTTCTCCAGCTATTTTTACTAAAACTAATGTCGAAGGTACAGGTGTGTTGTTAGATGCCTGTGTTAAATTTGCAGTAGAAAGATTCCATCAGATATCGACAGATGAAGTATATGGGGATAAACCGTTTGATTATGACTGGTGTGGGTTTACAGAAGAGTCTCCATTACAGCCTTCCAGTCCTTATGCTGCTTCAAAAGCAGCAGCTGATTTATTGTGCTTGGCGTATGCCAGGACATATGGTTTATATGTAACTATCAGCCGCAGTAGTAATAATTACGGCAAGTGGCAACACACAGAAAAACTTTTGCCTAAAATCATATCTTTAGCAGAGCATGGTCAAAAGGTACCTGTTTATGGTTCGGGACTAAATAAACGTGACTGGTTATATGTGCTGGATCATTGTGTTGCTGTTGATAAAATCATCAGACATGGAAAAGCAGGTCATATTTATAATGTTGCGGCCGGTACTGAGATGTCTAATCTGACCTTTATAAAATTAGTACTGAAAATTTTAGCCAAAGATGAAAATGCAATTGAATTTACAGAAGATAGAGCAGGGCATGATTTAAGATATCCTATGGATTGTGAAAAAATAAAAAATGAATTGGACTGGACTCCGCAATATGCTTTTAAAGAAGCGTTGGATGAAACTGTGGCCTGGTATAGAAGTAGAATGTTGTAAAGCAGAGCATATGCTCTGCTTTTTTGGTTAAAATTTTAATAGTTAAAATTTGCCACTGCTAACCGAAAAAGGTATAATAATATAATATAGATAATTTTGAGAGGCTGCCCATATGCAGTTTCAATTTTAATATGAGGTGTATTCAGTGACTGCAAAAACTTATGCAATTTTAAATTATGGCTGCCAGATGAACGAAAGTGACGCTGAGCATTATGCTGGGCAGCTGCAGGAGCTTGGTTATAAAGCTGCTGAGGATTTTCATGATGCAGATGTTGTGGTAGTAAATACCTGTTGTGTGCGTGAGAGTGCGGAAAAGCGTATTTTAGGGAAAATTGGTGAATTGAAAGGGGTCAAAGCTAATCATCCGGGGCAGATAGTTTGTGTTGCCGGGTGTATGGCACAAAAAGATGGTGAGAAGCTTATAAAAAAACATCCGCAAATTGATTTGCTGATCGGCACAGCTCATGTCAACGGGTTTAAAGAAATACTTTCTGAGTATTTATCTGAAAAGGGCGAGCGTGTTTATAACAGTTTGGAAGTAAAAGAAAGCGAATTTGAGGGTGAGCGTATTCGTCAAAGCGGTTTTTCAGCCTGGATTCCTATTATGTATGGCTGCAATAATTTTTGTACGTATTGCATTGTTCCTTATGTACGTGGGCGTGAACGCAGCCGCAGTATAGAAAATATTGTAGATGAGGTTAGGCAGGCTGTTGTTAAGGGGTATAAAGAATTTACGCTGTTAGGGCAAAATGTAAATTCTTATGGGAAAGATTTTGGTGTGAAAGACCAGTTTGCTAAATTACTGCGCCGTGTAAATGAAATCCCTGGAGTGGAACGGATTCGCTATATGACGAGTCATCCGCGTGATATGCACGAAGATGTTATCAAAGCAGTTGCCGAATGTGAGCATATTTGCGAAAACTTTCATATCCCGTTTCAATCTGGCAGCAATAAAATTTTGAAAGCAATGAACCGCGGTTATACACGAGAAAAATATTTAGAGCTTGTAGCCATGATCAGACGTTATGTGCCTGAAGCTGCTATTACAACGGATATCATTGTCGGTTTTCCGGGTGAAACAGAAGCTGATTTTAATGATACGTTGAATTTAGTAAAAGAAGTTGGTTTTGATGCTGCGTTCACCTTTATTTATTCCAAGCGTTCTGGAACACCGGCGGCGGCGATGGAAGAACAGGTTCCGTTAGATATAAAAAAAGCTAGGCTGAATTTATTGATGGAAGCCCAGAATATTTCAAGCTTGCAGCGTAATGAAGCCCTGGTTGGCAAAACACTGGAAGTTTTAGCTGAAGGCCCAAGTAATAATAATAATAAAGTATGGAGCGGAAGAACGCGTACAAATAAGCTGGTTTTATGGCCAGTCGAAGGTTGTGATTTTGAGCTGGGGGATAAAGTGCAGGTGCAAATTGAAACTGCGCAGACCTGGCTTTTGAAAGGGAAGGCGGTAGAATGACAACTGCTTATACGCCGATGGTGCAGCAGTACCTTGAAGTAAAGCGTCAGCATGAGGATGAATTGCTGTTTTTCCGTTTAGGCGATTTTTATGAAATGTTTTTTGAGGATGCGCTGACTGCCTCCAGAGAATTAAATATTACTTTGACTGGGCGTGCCGGCGGTATGGAAGAAAAGATACCGATGTGTGGTGTGCCTTACCATTCTGTCGATAATTATATTGCCAAACTGATCAAAAAAGGTTACCGCATCGCAATTTGTGAGCAGGTGGAAGACCCTAAAGCGGCTAAAGGGATAGTTGAACGCAAGGTTGTTAAGATCATTACACCGGGCACTGTCTTGAGTGAACAGCTTTTAGATGATAAGCACAACAGATATTTAGTCTTTCTGCAGGAGGATGGCAGTGAATTATGTCTTGCTGCTGCCGATATTTCTACTGGTGAATGCCAATGGTTCAGTGCTGCTGGTGAAGAGCGTTTAATGGCGATACAGGAACAATTGTTTCGCATTCAACCGGCAGAGTTAGTTGCGTATAGCGGTATTGTAAACTGGGAAAATTTAGCAGCTTGGATCAAAAGTAAAGTTCCAGAGTGTGCTGTTTCTGTATATCAGGAAGAAGAAGGTGCACCGCAGTATTTTGCGCAGCATTTTGGCAGTGATGATGTTGCCGATACTTTAGTACATGATACAGTAGAACATTTACTGCGTTATCTGCATGTGACCGTTAAAGCTGATTTGTCGCATATTAACAGCTTATCGCGCATAGCTAAAGAGCAGTTTATGAATTTGGATGCAACAGCTGTTAGAAATTTAGAACTTATAAAGAATATGCGTGATGGTTCTAAACGAGGTACATTATTAGATGTGCTTGATTTTACCTCTACTTCCATGGGTGCCCGTAAACTCAGGAATTGGATAGAATGTCCTTTGCTTGATTTATCACAGATAAGGTCAAGGCAGGAAGCGGTAGGAGAATTGCTGACAAATGTACAGATGCGCGGTAATCTGCAGGATAAATTAAAAGTAATTTTTGATTTGGAACGAATAGTTTCACGTATCGAAGTTGGCAGTGCTAATGCACGTGATCTGGTTTCATTGCGTTCTTCGCTGGCGGTGCTTCCAGAAATAAAAAGCTTACTAAGATATTGTAACAGTAAACTTTTACAGCAGTTATGCGAAGATGTACATTTGCATCAGGAGCTGTTTACTACTTTGCTGGCAGCAATTGTTGATGAGCCGCCCTTTTCCGTACGTGAAGGGGGCATGATCCGCAGCGGCTTTGATTTAGAGTTAGATGAACTGCATTCAATTGCCAGTGATAACAAAACATGGATGCAGAATTTTGAACTTAAGATTAAAGAAGAAACTGGTATCAAAACCTTAAAGGTTGGTTATAATAAAGTTTTTGGTTATTATATCGAGGTATCTAAAGGTCAAAGTGCAAATGTACCGGATTATTTTGTACGTAAGCAAACACTTGTAAATGCTGAACGGTATATTGTCCCGGAATTAAAAGATTTTGAGAATAAAATTTTAAGCGCTAAAGAAAAAATCGAACAGCTTGAATATTATATTTTTACACAGCTGCGCGAAAAAATAAGGGCTCAGATTGTTCAAATGCAGGAAACTGCTCGTGCTTTGGCCAATATTGATGTTTTAGTATCGTTGGCAGAAGTAGCATTTAAATACAACTATGTGTGTCCGGAATTGAATAATCGCAGTGAAATAAAGATTTATGACGGTCGTCATCCTGTTGTAGAGCGTTTATTGGAACGTGAGATTTTCGTTCCTAATAATACAACCCTCAATAATAATGATGAGCGTATGATTATTATTACAGGACCGAATATGGCAGGTAAATCGACCTATATGCGCCAAGTTGCTCTGCTGGTCTTGATGACACAGATGGGCAGCTTTATTCCCGCACGTCAGGCAACTATTTGCCCGGTAGATAAGATTTTTACTCGTGTAGGTGCTAGTGACGATTTGGCGACTGGTCAAAGTACATTCATGGTAGAAATGAATGAAGTTGCACAGATTCTCAGATACGCAACTAAAGACAGTTTGATTATTTTGGATGAGGTTGGACGTGGTACAAGTACTTTTGACGGTATGAGTATTGCACGTGCTGTCATGGAGTTTATTCATGAGAAAATAAAAGCAAAAACATTATTTGCTACACATTATCATCAGTTGATCGCGTTGGAAGACGTGATGAACGGAGTAAAAAACTATTCTGTGGCAGTTAAAGAACGTGGTAATGATATTGTCTTTTTGCGCAGAATCGTGCCTGGAGGTACTGACCGCAGTTATGGCGTACATGTGGCAAGGCTGGCAGGACTGCCTAAAAAGGTCATTGACAGGGCCCAGGATATTCTGGAAGAATATGATAATTGTGAAACTGCCTGCAGCGTTCAGATAACACCCAGGGCAGAAAAAGAAACAGCACCTATGGGATCATTGTTTGCCAGCAGTCTGCAGCAGCAGATTTTAAAAATGGATGTTATGGCGATGACGCCAATCGAAGCCTTGAATGCTTTGTATAAATTGCAGGATGAAGCAAAAAGGGAAGGCGGTGAATTATGAACGAACAAAAAGTGCAGTTATTAGATCAAAATACAGCGAATCAGATCGCTGCCGGTGAAGTTGTTGAAAAACCTGCTTCTGTAGTAAAGGAGCTTGTAGAAAACTCTTTGGATGCAGGTGCAGATAACATCGAGGTCACTATTTTTGGCGGTGGTACAGAATATATTCGTGTTGTCGATAATGGCAGCGGTATGTCGGAAGAAAATGCAAAATTAGCAGTTTTAAGGCACGCTACAAGCAAAATCAGAGTTGCTGAAGACCTGCTGCATTTGAACACTTTAGGATTTCGCGGTGAAGCGTTGCCGAGTATTGCTTCTGTTAGTAACTTCCAGCTGCTGACACGTCCTGTTACCGAGGAGTTTGCTACTTCAATAAAAATTGAAGGCGGCGATCAGGCAGAATGTATTGCTACTGGCGGGCACACGGGTACGACGATCATTGTTGAGAATTTATTTTTTAATGTTCCGGCCAGGCGTAAATTTTTACGTACTGTACAGACTGAAAGCCGTTATATCAGTGAATTGATCACAAAATTGGCTTTATCACGCCCTGATGTGCGGTTTAAGCTTGTCAGCAATGATAAAGAGGTTTTGAGTACGCCGGGTAACGGAGATTTAGTTGATACTGTTAAGGCACTATATGGTAAAAATGTTAGTGAGGAGCTTTTGACCGTTGATTTTGCTGACAGCGAAGTTAAGGTAAGAGGTTTTATTGGTAAACCTACTTTACTAAAAGGCACGCGTCAATGGCAGACGTTGCTGGTAAACGGACGTATCATTACTAACAGAATGATCGCCAAGGCGATTGATCATGCCTATCAGTCTCAGATTCCGAAAAGCGGTTTCCCTTTTGCTGTTTTGAATATTACCGTCGATACTGAAAGTATTGATGTTAACGTACATCCTCAGAAGAGTGAAATTAAGTTCAGCGATGACAGTACTGTTTATAAAGCGATGTATAAAGCTTTGACTGATGCACTGACGAGACCTATGAGCGCTAAACCTCAGGACCTGACATTATTGGATGATTCTGAACTGCAGGTATTCAAGTCTGCTGAAGCAGTTGTGGCAGCAACAGAACCATCGATAGTTGTTGAAACACCAGCCGCTGAAACTAAAGTGCCTGAGACAGAGTTGCCGACCTTAAAAACAACTGAGACAAATATCAGTACAGCAAAGGCTGAGGTTTACTCGGCTTACAAGTCACAACAGCAAAGCGTTTGGAAAGAACCTGAATACACATACAGGCCTCCAAAAACGGAGCCTGTTTATACGATCAGTGAAACTCGTGATGTTTTTGACAAGCAGGATAACATTGCTTCTAATATTATCGACTTCACTGATACCGATAGTGGTGTTGATACGATTTGGCCATTAGGACAGATTGACAGAACTTTTATTGTTGCCCAATCTGATGATTCTTTGTTTTTGGTTGACCAGCATGCCGCGCATGAGCGCATTTTATACGATAAGCTTGTTGCGTCCCATAATGATATTCCGGCCCAGCAGATGTTGATTCCTTTATATATCGATGTTACTGCCCAGGATGTAAATTTGATAGAGGAACATCGGGAAGAATTTCTGCGTTTGGGTGTCGATATTGAGGCTGCAGGCGAATCTATGCTGCGCGTTTCAAGCTTGCCTTCAGATATTAAGGCTGATGATGCCGAGGACTTTGTGCGTGAAATTACTCAAATGCTGAGTGAATTAAGAACGATTAATCCCAGTGATTTGCGTCAGAATATTTTACATATGACTGCTTGCAAAGCAGCAATTAAAGCCGGTGAGGTGCTGAATATGCGGCAAATGCGACAGCTGATTATTGATCTTTGCAATACAGAGCATCCTTTTACTTGTCCTCACGGCAGACCGTGTATGGTTGAAATAAATTCTGCCGAGTTATACAAGATGTTTAAGCGAACTTAAACATGCAGAAAACGTTTAAATTTGCAGTAACAGTTGGACGCAGTGAAAATGTTGCCTTAGAAAAACTTGCGCAAACATGGGCAGTAAAATTTGGTGTAAAATATGTAGAACGTGGCAGTAGGGGGTCTTTGGGTTTTTTACTAGATCAAGAACGGGTAGAAGCACTTTTAGTAGCAACAAATAAAGGCCCGCAGGTATATACTGCTTATGGAACTTTCTTTTTTCATCCAAGTATGGCCGTTTTGCGGGTACAGCGTTTAAAAAAGCACGAGTCCGATCACTTTAGTGCTGCATTGGCTCTTAAACCGGGAATGAGGGTACTGGATTGTACGATGGGGCTGGCAAGTGATGCTGTTGTTGCCAGTTTTATTACAGGCCGGACAGGAACTGTTTGTGCTGTTGAGGCTTCGCCGTTGTTACATTTTGTAGTCAGCGAAGGCCTGCAGAATTATCAGGCTGAAGATGTTGATTTAAACAACGCCATGCGCAGAATAGAAACGGTATATGCGGAAGCAGATGAGTATTTGTACACTTTGCCAGCCGACAGCTTTGATGTTGTTTATTTTGACCCAATGTTTCGAATACCGATAAATGCTTCTTCAAATATGGAGCCATTGAGGCCTATTTCCTGTGAGAAACCGTTAACAGAAGCGACTGTTAAGGCGGCACTTAGAGTAGCTCCTTGTGTAGTGGTTAAAGAACGCGGACAAAAATTATTGGAAGCTTTAGGGTGTACGGAAATTCTGGGCGGCCGTTATAGCCGTGTAAAATATGGTATTCGAAGGAGGTAACGGCATGAAACCGAGAGTTGCAGTCATTTTAGGTCCTACTGCAACAGGCAAAAGCCATTGCGGGATAGCCTTAGCCAAACGTCTGAATGGCGAGATAATTTCCGGTGATTCCATGCTTGTATATCAAAGAATGGATATTGGTACAGCTAAACCTTCTGCTGAAGAACTGGCGGCAGTACCGCACCATTTAATCGATATTTTGCCGCCGGATGCTGTTTTCAGCGTTGTTGATTTTAAAGAAAAAGCGGAAAAAATAATTGCTGATATCAATAGTCGCGGTAAATTACCTGTAATTGTTGGCGGTACTGGTCTTTATATCAAGGCCCTGCTTGAAAATTATGAATTTAATACTGTTGAAGAATGCAGTGAACTACGCAGTGAATTGGAAGCATTTGCTGAAGAACACGGCAACAGCGCCTTGTATGAAAAACTGCAGGCACTTGACCTGGAGGCCGCTTCAAGATTACATACAAATGATCGCAGAAGAATTATCAGAGCTATTGAAGCAGCACAGAGTGGTGAAAAAATAGCTCATAGGAAGTCGGAGGAATGGCCTTATGAAACTGTTGTTTTTGGTCTGCGAATGGAACGAGAAAGTTTATATGCTCGGATCAATGCCAGAGTTGATAAAATGATGGCAGAGGGTTTGGTAGAGGAAACTAAATCTTTACTCGACAGTGGGCTATCATTGGATGCTCAGTCAATGCGCAGCATTGGTTACAGACAAATAGTCTGGTATCTACAAGGCCAGATGGATAAATTGGCAGCAGTTGAGAAATTGAAACAGGCGACACGTAATTTTGCTAAACGCCAATTTACCTGGTATCGTCAGATGCCGTATATTAAATGGTTTGATTTGGAAAAAGAGCCTGTGTATGAAAAGATTATTGACGAGATGCAGCAAACGCTTGTGGAAAAGTTTAAACTGCGGTAAAATTATAACAATAGATAGAAATTATTTTGGAGGGGAAAGCTATGAATAATAGTGGATCAAAGCCGGCAATGAATTTACAGGACAGTTTTTTAAATCATGTGCGTAAGGAAAACCTTGGCGTCATTATTTACCTGATTAATGGTTTCCAAATCAGAGGTCTGGTAAGAGGTTTTGATAACTTTACTGTTATTATTGAAAATGAAGGCAAACAACAGCTTGTTTATAAGCACGCTATATCGACTATTTCGCCGGCTGCTAATATTACAATTATGCAGCCAGAGAAGCGCGAACAATAATGTTTTGAAAAACAGCGCTTGAGCGTTGTTTTTCTTTTTTGAGGATGAAATATGAACGATAAATTAAATTTGTTTTTTGAATATCTGACAGTTGAATTAGGCGTAGCGTCAAATACAAGATTAGCTTATGAGCGTGATTTGCGTTTGTTTAAAGAAGCTTTAGGATTAAAGGATAATGACGCCTTGGCAACTGTATCGCGTGAGCAGGTTATTCGCTATATGACAGGTTTGAAAAATAAAGGTTTAGCCGCAGCAACGATTGCCAGAAAACTTGCTGCTATAAAATCTTTTTATCGTTTTATGACAGCAGAAGGGTATTTGGAGCTTGATCCTGCGGAAGTTGTGGAAGCTGGAACAAAAGGTATCAAGCTGCCAAAAGTTTTAAATCAGGAAGAGGTTTTGAAGCTTTTGGAACAGCCTGATTTGAGAACGGATGAAGGCTATCGTGACAGAACGATGCTGGAAGTGCTTTATGCAACGGGAATGCGTGTTTCTGAATTATTGGGTTTACCTGTCAGCGGCGTTAATCTGCAAATGAAGTATATCATCGCTTTCGGTAAAGGATCTAAAGAGCGGTTAATACCCATTGGCGGCATAGCAGTTGAATATTTGGATAAATATCTGAATGTGGTAAGGCCCAAACTGCTTCATACTAAAAATCCTAATATAAAGAATTTATTTTTAAGTATGAGCGGAAATGAAATGACAAGGCAGAGGTTTTGGCAAATCATTCGCGGTTATGGGCATCAGGCAGGATTAAATAAGGAGCTTACACCACATATGCTGAGGCATTCCTTTGCAACACATTTACTTGACAATGGTGCTGATCTGCGGTCTGTCCAGGAGCTTTTAGGCCATTCGGATATTTCTACGACACAGATATATACGCATTTGACAAATAAACGCCTGCGCGATATTTATGAAAAAGCGCATCCGCGGGCATAGAGGAGGCTACTATGGCAAGAAGGACTAATAGAAAAAAGGGGTCAGGAGGAGGTTTTGTACTGACTTTGATTTTAGTATTATTAGCTATAGCTGTTGCTGGAGGCATTTATTATGCGGCGAGCAGAGACGGAGAAAAAGATGTGCTTGATAAAGGCTTGACTGGTTCTTCTTCGGTTGATTTGCGGGAAGAGTCCAAAGAAGCGCATAGGGCAGTCGATGATATTTTATTATCGAAGGATAACTGGCAGTTAACTGATAATGGTCGTGAAGATCAGCACGAACGTATGAAAGAAACAGGTGGAGAAGTTGTCTGGAATAAGCGGCAGCTGGCTATTGGAGTTCCGCCAAGTACTGGATTAGAAGGTGCGGCAGCCTGGCTTGGCGAAAAGATTTCCGGTACGAAAATGATTGTTCTCAATCAACGTGAGGCTACTTATAATGGTTGGGAAGCCGTACGTATGGAAATTGCTATTTCAGCTAAAGCAGGAACTGGTAAAATGAATTTTATCACCGATACGGTTTACTTTTATCATAACTTAAATCTGACTAAAGAAGACAAAGATATCAAAGAAGACGAAAGTACGAAGAAAGATGACAAAAAAACTGCTCAGAAATATCATGGAAAATTGGCTGTCATTATTGACGATTGTGGTTACGATCTGGCACCGGTGAGAAAGCTGGTCAATTTGAATGCGCCTTTCAGTTACGCTATTCTTCCCTATAAAGATTTCAGCAGTGACGCTTTGCATGTTATAAAAGGCGGCGGTCAGACTGCGATGCTGCATTTGCCTATGGAACCTATGGACAGAACAGCTATGTCTGAGGGTAAGAGTACAATCTTGACTGATATGACTGCTGAACAGGTGCAGCAATTAACTCGGAAAGCGGTAGATAGTTTACCAGGTATCGAAGGTGTCAATAATCATCAGGGTTCTAAAGCAACAAGTAATGAAGCAACGATGAAAGCTGTACTGAAAGTTTTAAAACAACAAGGCTTGTTTTTTGTAGACAGCAGTACATACTCCAAATCTATAGGTGATCAGGTTGCACGCAGTATGGGTGTTCCTACTGCCCGTAACAATATATTTTTGGACAACAGTTCCGACGAAGATGACATTATTGCTAAAATATGGCAGGCTGTAGAAATGGCGGACAGAAATGGAAGTGCTATTGCCATTTGTCATGCCAGACCGCATACTGCCGCAGCGTGGAGCAAAGTTATCAACGAGGTAAATGCATCTGGTATTCAATTAGTTCCTGTAAGTAGTTTATTGAAGTAGTCGGAGGATTATACATATGTATGTTGAAGAAACGATCAGTAAATATGAAAAATATATTAACCCTGCTCAGGCGAAATTATTTCGGTTTATGGGATTGGCAAGCGTTGAAGGATATGCAGAGGGGTGGACTATAACTGACAGCGAGGGCAAACAATTCATTGATTGTCTTGGCGGCTACGGAATGTTTGCGTTAGGACATCGCAATCCTGATGTCGTAGCTGCTGTAGAAGCAGAACTGCATAAAATGCCAATGAGCGGTAAAGTGCTTTTTAACAGACCTATGGCAGACCTGGCTGAAAAACTGGCTTTAATTACTCCCGGTGCTTTGCAATACAGTTTTTTCGTTAACAGCGGTACAGAAGCTGTTGAGGGATGCCTGAAGGTTGCGCGACTGGCTACAAAAAGGAAAAAGTTTATTGCGGCAAGGAATGCGTTTCACGGAAAAACTTTTGGTTCGTTGACAGCTACTGGCAGAGATTTGTTTAGAGATCCGTTTAAACCGCTGCTGGATAATTTTACACATGTAGAATATGGGGATATAAATGATCTTGCTGAAACGATTGATGAAGAAACAGCTGCCGTTATTTTAGAGCCGATTCAAGGGGAAGGCGGCATCATCGTTCCGCCGGCAGGTTATTTTAAAGCAGTAAGAGAGTTATGTGACCAATACGGTACTTTACTGATTGCGGACGAAGTACAGACTGGTATTGGCAGAACCGGGACCTGGTTTGGGGTTGAACATGAGCAGATAACTCCGGATATCATGGCTACGGCTAAAGCGTTAGGTGGAGGGGTGATGCCGATCGGAGCTATAACTGCTACGGCTGATGCCTGGGCTGGATTAATAGAAGCACCTTTTTTACACACTTCAACTTTTGGCGGTAATCAATTAGCGTGTGCTGCTGCCAATGCTGCTCTGAATTACATTGAAAAAAATGATGTGCTGGATCGCAGTGCTGCGGCGGGGGCATACTTTAAAAAAGGGTTGGAATCAATTCAAAAAGATTATCCTTCGGTCATAGCAGAGGTCCGCGGCCGCGGAATGATGATCGGAATTGAGCTTACAAAAGAAGGCGCCGGTGGAATGCTGATGTCGTTGATGATCGATAAACGAGTTATTATTGCTTATACTCTAAATAATCCTAAAGTTATTCGTATTGAACCGCCTCTGATCATGCCTACAGATGTTATTGATCAGGTTTTGACTATCTTTAGAGAAGCTGTCAGCAGTACGGCTGAAGTGATTGAAGATTTATAAAAGGAGCAGAATTATGCCTTGCGTAGAAACAAAGATTGTGATCAACGGCGATAGTAAGCCTATTTTTGAAATCATAAAAAATATGGAAGCTTACCCCTCTTTTATGCATGATCTGGTGAGTGTAGAAATTTTAGAACGCGGAGAAAATACTACTGTTTCACATTGGGTATCTAATGTTGATGGTCGTAAAATCGTCTGGACTGAACGCGATACCTTTTATCCGGAAGAAATGCGTATCACTTATTGTCAGACCGAGGGTGATTTGAAAAAAATGGAAGGGGAATGGAGACTTGTACCTGTGAGTGAAGGGACAGAAGTTTCCCTGCTGGTAGATTTTGAATTTGGTATTCCGATGATTGCCGGGCTGTTAAATCCTATTTTAAAGAAAAAAGTTCGTGAAAACAGTGAAAATATGTTGACAGCTGTTAAAGCGCAAATTGAAAAATAGTGCAGTAATTGGTATAATATGCTATAAGACTTACGCAGGTCTTATAGATAATGTTCGATAGTTTTTATTTTGAGGAGGAACAAAAAAGTATGAGAACAGCTTTTTTAATGACGGCTCTTACTGTGTTATTGGTACTGGTCGGAGATTATTTCGGCGGTGCCCGCGGTATGATGATGATGCTTATCATCTCCCTCGCCATGAATCTATTTTCGTACTGGAACAGCGATAAACTGGTTTTGGCACAGTATAATGCCAAACAGGTTGATGAAAAAAGTGCGCCTGCTTTATATAAAATGGTGCAGCGTTTGGCGGAAAGAGGCAATTTGCCGATGCCTAAAGTATATATTATTGACAGCCCTGTGCCGAATGCATTTGCAACCGGCCGTAACCCTGAACATGCTGCGGTTGCAGTAACTACCGCTTTGGCCAATGCCTTAGATAAAGATGAGATTGAAGGCGTTTTGGCACATGAATTGAGTCATGTCAAACATGGTGATATTTTAATCGGTACAATAGCTGCATCTATGGCAGGTATTATTACGACGCTATCTCACTGGGGGATGTTCTTTGGTGGTGGCGACAGAGACCGCAATAGCAGCAGCAGTGCTATTGTTGGTTTGGCTATGATGATACTGGCGCCTTTGGCTGCAGGTATTATTCAGATGGCTGTTTCGCGTTCGAGGGAATATATGGCTGATAAATCCGGCGGTGAGTTAAGCGGTAATCCGGATGCTTTGGCTGACGCTTTGCTGAAAATAGAATCGTATGCAAAAAACAGAACGATGCCGGGAGCTACTGAAAATACTGCTCATATGTTTATCATTTGCCCCTTTAGCGCAAAAGATATGCAGCAGTTATTCAGTACACATCCCAGTACCGCAGACCGTGTGGCACGGTTACGCGCGCAGGCCAAAGCTATGCGCAGCAGTGGAGGTGCGAAATAATTGGATAAAAAATTAACTTGGTTAAAACAGCTTTCTGAAACCTGCGGTGTTTCAGGATTTGAAACACCAATTAAAAATTTGCTTCAAAAGCGGCTGCAGGGCAAAGCCAAAGTATCTTATGATAAATTAGGCAGCGCTGTTTTTACTAATGAAGGTCAAGGCAGGGACTTGCCAAAAATTATGCTTGCCAGCCATATGGATGAAATTGGTTTTATGGTTAAGCATATAACAAAAGAAGGTTTTTTAAAATTTACTTGTTTAGGTGGCTGGTGGGAGCAGGTTATGCTGAGCCAGCGCGTTACTGTACACGGCAGCAAGGGTGATCTTGTTGGCGTTATCGGCAGTAAACCTCCACATATACTGACACCGGAAGAACGAACAAAAGTGGTTGCCAAGCGCGATATGTATATTGATATTGGCGCTGTCGACGAAGACATGGCTCGCAATTTAGGAGTTTTCGAAGGCTGCCCAGTGACGCCATATGCTGAATTTGCAGTTATGGGCGATGGTAAAACTCTGCTTGGTAAAGCCTGGGATAATCGCATCGGCTGTGCAGTCATGGCAGACGTTATGGAAAATATCGGCACAAAGCATCCTAATACTGTATATGGTGTAGCAACAGTACAGGAAGAGGTCGGGTTACGTGGTGCTCAAACAAGCGTTAATCTGCTGAGCCCTGACGTTGCTTTCGTTATTGATACATGTGTGGCTGGTGGTACGCCAGGTGTAAGTGATGATGTAGCTCCTGCGAAATTGGGAAAGGGTATTGCTATAACAATTTTTGATGCTGGTATGATTCCCAATACAGCATTGCGTGATTTTGCAAAAGAAGTTGCTGAAGAATTGAAGCTGCCAACACAGATCAGTATTTCAGAGGGCGGTGCTACTGATGGCGGTCGTATACATTTACACGATGCCGGTGTTTTGACATTAACATTCAGTATCCCTACCCGTTATATACATAGTCATCAATCCATTATTCATATGGATGATTATCAAGGTGCTGTTCAGCTGATCACAGCAATGATCGAGAAACTGGACAAGAAAAAGTATCAGCAGCTTTTAAAAGGCTAAAATCGTTTTGCGATTTAGTATAAATTAAAATAGTCTAGATAGGAGAGATTCCAATGCAACAAACACTCGTACTCGTAAAACCCGATGGTGTCAAAAAAAATCTGATTGGTGAAATCATCGCTCGTTTTGAACGCCGCGGCTTGAAAGTTTCGGCTTTAAAATTAGTAAAAATCACTGAAGAACAAGCTAAATATCATTATGCTGAACATGAAGGCAAACCTTTCTTTGGTGAATTGGTTGAATTTATTACTTCCGGCCCTGTTGCAGCAATGGTTATTTCCGGTGAGAATGCAATTAAAGCGGTTCGTGGCCAGATGGGTGCTACTAATCCGTTAGATTCTGTTCCTGGTTCTATCCGTGGCGATTACGCGCTGACTATCGGCGAAAATATCGTTCATGGCAGCGACAGTGAAGAATCCGCTGCACGCGAAATCAAAAATTTCTTTAAAGCTGAAGAAATTTATTAATTTAAAATTTTCCGGAAGGATGGTGACAAAATGAAAGCAGCAGTATATACCAGAACTGGTGACAAAGGCACTACCGGACTTTATACAGGCGAACGTGTACCAAAACAAAGCATGAGAGTTGAAGCTTACGGTACAGTTGATGAGATCAGTTCGGTGCTTGGCCTAGCAAGAGCTACAGTCAGACGCGAAGATGTCAGGGAAACGATTTACAAAGTTCAGCAGCTTCTGATGTCACTGATGGCTGATATAGCAAGCTTGAATTTGCCTGAGCCTTATATCAAAGAAGAGCATGTGAAAATGTTTGAAGAAACTATCGATAAATTCGATAATATGCTCCAGCCTTTGAGTCATTTTATCATCCCCGGAGGCACCCCCGGATCAGCTGCTTTGGACATCGCGCGTACAACTACTCGTCGTGCCGAGCGCTGTCTGCTCCGCTTATCTGAAACAGAAGAAGTCAATCAGCAGGTTCTTATCTGTTTGAACAGACTTTCTGATTTATGTTTCATTTTATCAAGAGTTGAAGTAGAAGTAGAAGCTTAAAACAAAATGACCATAGGTTCGGTAAGAACTGTATGGTCATTTTCTTTTGGGTTAAATTACTTTAAAAACGTTTTGAAGTAGTTAAAAATGTAGTATTTTTTATACGAAAGATATATACTTACTATAATTATATTGAAAGATAATGGGAGATTACTATGAATTTTTACCTGTTGTCGATAATTGCTTTTGGTGTGTTTGTAGCAATTCTCTACCTTAAGTCTTCTGAACATCAAAGAATGTTGTATTCGCAGAAATATGTACGTGATAAAGTAAGCGGTACACTGGGATTTGATAAGTTTAAAGAAAAAGCGGATGAAATGCTGCAGCGCAAAAAAGAGCTTTTGGCGCTAATACATTTAGATATTGACCCTTACCATGATATCGTTGATATTTATGGGCGTGAGACAGCAGATAATGTTTTACGCATTTTGGGAACAGAGCTTAACCGACGTGTTGTGAAGGGATATCTTACAACAAGACAGGCCGGAGATAAGTTCTTTTGCCTTGTTCCTTTTACAGATGAAGAAACGCATAATAATTGGTTTGACGGATTATCTGATATGGTAGAAAGCGAAGTCAAGCGTATTTGCAATGTCAGCATCAAACTGCGCGGAGATCTTTATGTATGTCGAGTCGAAGACTCGCTGGAAGATGCAATGGTAAAAACTGTTGCTCAGCTCAACAAAAAAGTTTTTCACAAATGCTGCCGCAGTTTCTTTATAATCAATGATTTTGAATTCACAACTGGTTATAATTCTCTTTCTGAAGAAGTTTGCAGTGCTCTTAATAATAAAGAGTTCACTGTTTATTTTCAGCCGCAATACAATATCTATACTAATGAGATTGTTGGTGCGGAAGCTTTACTGCGCTGGGAGCATCCTACGCGCGGGATAATTCTTCCGGAAGTTTTGATTCCTATCCTTGAAGATAATAACCAGTTATCTAAATTTGAAAATTTTGTTTTTGAAGAAGTCTGCCATTTCTTAGCATTACGCCTTGCCTTGGGGTTACAGGTTTTTCCAATCTCCTGTAATTTTTCATTTGAACATTTTAAAGATGAAAATTTTATTGATTCTTTAAAAGAAGCTGCCGATAAGCATAATGTTCCGCACAAGCTTTTGGTAGTTGAGCTTGCTGAAAGATTATTGGCTGATGATGTGAATTTTGCTGGGATGCAGGTTGACGAGCTGAAAAATCAGGGATTTAAGATTGCTGTTGATAATTTTGGCGCCGGGTATTTGTCTCTGCGTATTTTAAGTGATATCAGCGTTGATATTTTAAAAATAGATAAAAGAATGCTTGCCGCCTGTGATAATGATAAAGATATCAAAATCATCAAAGGGATGGCAGCTATTGCAAAAGAATTGGATATCACGATGATTTGTGAAGGTGTTGAAACTGAGGCACAGGTTGCGATAATGAAAAGTGTTTCCTGCAATATAGCTCAGGGATTCTATTATTGCCAGCCGTTGAGAAGGCCACAGTTTGAAAATCTGCTTAATTTAAGTAAGATTGAAATAGTTAATGCTGAACGTCGCAGCATCAACGGTTACGGACGTACTGTGAAATTACCATCATACAGAGATTTGGGCGATTTATTCCCGCAGATGTATGATTTTGCAATTGAATTGAATCTAAAAGATGGACGCTATTCAAGAATGGCTTTTAATCCTACAGGGAATGTTTTTATTCCGTATACAGGTGATTATAAAAATGATTACAAGCATATCGTTCAGGAATTGCTTTATCCTGAAGATATTGAAAAATTTACGGCTCAGCTTGATTTTGACGTTTTATCTGCAAATTACAATAATACTCCTGATTATTCTGGCTGCGAATGTCGTTTCGTCGGAGCGGATGGTGTAGCTCAATGGTATGAAATCAGGGTGTATTACTGGTTTGGACGCAGCCGTGTATTGATTACCGTAAGGAATGTTAATGACGCCCATGATTATTTAGATGAAGAATATGAAAAAATGCTTTGCAGGTCAGCAGGACTTTGCAAAAGAATGTAGAATATATAGTATTGGAAAAAATCAACAGGTGTGCCGATTGCGGTCGGCGCTTAATAGGGAAGACCGGTGTAAATCCGGCGCAGTCCCGCTACTGTAAAGGGAAGTTCACTGCAATATGCCACTGGGAAACTGGGAAGGCGCAGCTGAATGTTGAACCTGAGCCAGGAGACCTGCCTGTTACGGGTATCTTACACCTACGGGAGATAGGTGGATACTTGCATAGGTTGTTTATTTATGCCCTCTCTCGAGAGGGTATTTTTATTTTGAAGGGAGGCTTAAGGATGTATAAAGAAATGATTTTAGTAACTGGCGGTGCACGAAGCGGCAAAAGTGAATTCGCAGAGCGTTTTGTTTTGCATTATGGATCTAAATGCGCTTATATAGCTACGGCTGAAATCTTTGACGACGAGATGGCTGAACGTGTTCGGCTACATCAGGAACGTCGTTCTCCCCAAAGATGGAATAATTATGAAGCACCTTATGCTGCCGAACAGGTGATGGTTGAGGCAGGTAAGGAAGCGGATGCAATTTTGTTTGACTGTCTTACTTTGTATATGAGTAATTTGATGTATGGCAAGGTTGCAATTGCAGGAACTTTTGAAGAAAAGGTAACATTTGTCAAAGGTGAAATTGTAAAATTACTGGAAGCCGCCAGAAAAACAGAAAAACTGGTAGTATTTGTTACTAATGAAGTTGGCGGTGGTATCGTACCGGATAATGTTATGGCACGTGAGTACAGAGATCTTGCCGGATGGATAAACCAGCAGGTTGCCGATGTATGTGACAGGGTCTTTTATTGTGTCGCCGGTCAAGCTGTTGATCTAAAAAAAATGGCATTTAGTTTTGATGATGAAGGAGCAGAGCAATGGAAAAAATAATGATCCCACCGTTGGATAGCAACGCTGCGGAAGTAATAAAAAATAACTGGGCTAAAATGGATAAGCCGCTGCATAGTTTAGGTAAGCTGGAGGAAATGGTTGAAAAATATGCTGCCATGACTGGGACGGCATTGCCTGATAAAATCAAAAGTGCAATGCTGTTAATGTGCGGCGATCATGGAATTGCCAAATATGGCGTAAGCGCATATCCGCAGGAAGTAACTATGCAGATGATAAACGGTTACATGAGGGAAACTGCCGGCGCTAACGTTATGGCACGTCATGCCGGTGCCGATGTTTTTGTGATCGATGCAGGTACGGCTTTTGACTTGAGTGCAATGCCTAAAGTTCATCAGGAGAAGGTTGCCTGGGGTACAGAAGATTTTACACAGGGACCGGCCATGACAGTGGAGCAGGCCGAAAAAGCATTGAAAGTTGGTATGAAGGTCGCAGATGAATGTATTGATAAAGGTTATAACTTATTAGTAACAGCAGAAATGGGAATCGGGAATACTACATCGACCGCAGCAATCGTTTCTGCATTTCTGGGGTTGCCGCCCGAGCTTACAGTAGGAAGGGGAACTGGTATCAACGATGAACGCATGGCGATAAAAAGAAAGGTCGTCGCTGATGGTCTGGCTAAAAATCAACCACGTTTGGGCGATGCCATGGATATCCTCTGTAAGGTTGGCGGTTATGACCATGCCGGGTTGGCGGGGATGATTTTAGCTGGCGCCAGACGCCGTATTCCTACAATGGTAGACGGTGTAAATGCGACTGCCGCTGCTTTGCTTGCGTACGGACTTGAACCAGCCTGTGCTGATTATATGCTTTGTTCACATCTTTCTGCTGAAATATCACATGCAAAGATGCTGGAGGTTTTGCGACTTACGCCGATAGTTGACGCGGGTATGCGTCTTGGCGAAGGTACAGGAGCGTCTTTGGCGATTGTTATTTTACAGATGGCGATCAATACCTATAAAGAACTGTATAAGCGTGGTGGCATGCATGCGTGATTTTATCACTTGCCTGGAATTTTTGACGCGAGTGCGTTTTTCAAAACGGACAGATTGGCGTGACGAAGATTTTTCGCGCAGTGTGCCGTATTTTCCCCTGGTAGGTTTGGTTATCGGGTCACTTTTGGCAGCCGTAAACTATAGCCTGTTTTATATCGAAACGCCGCTTTTTTTACGGGTAACGCTTTTGCTGCTGGCCGAGATCATTATTACCGGCGGGTTGATGTACGATGGTTTTATGGATACTGCTGACGGCGTTTTTTCTGCCCGCAGCCGCGAGAGAATGCTGGAAATAATGAAAGACAGCCATGTTGGTTCTAATGCTGTATTGGCAATAATTATTTTGCTGCTGCTCAAAATAGCTGCCTATCTTGAACTTAGCGGTGAAACACTGACCTGGGTTTTACTGACGATGTCCGTTGCGACACGAACTTTTATGGTAGTTTTTATTGTCAATTTTCCCTATGCGCGTAAAGAAGGAATAGGGCATATGTTTACCAAGTATGCCAAACCATTTTATACGTATATTGCTTTTGCAGTATGCGCAGGTATTATTGCGGCCTGTGGTTTACAATATCTGGCGGTGGCAGGAATATGTTTTACTGTCACTTTGATAATAGCGCAATATTTAAAAACACAGTTAGGCGGACTTACCGGTGATACATATGGTGCACTGACTGAATGCGGCAATGTGATTTACTTACTGACAGCAGTATTCTTACTAAGATAAGGAAGGTTTAAAGATGGATATAAATAATATTATTGAACAAATAAAACCAATCGATCGTCAAAAAGTAGAGGAAGCACAAAACAGATTTGACAATCTTATCAAACCGGTCGGTTCACTTGCAAAACTGGAAGCTATGGTTTCGCGTTACGCCGGTATTATCGGCAGTGCTGATAAAAAATCTGTTCAATATCCTAAAAAAGCTTTGTTTTTGTGGAGTGCTGACACAGATTCTGTTGCTAAAGCGATGCAGGAGGAGCTGCCTGTTGTTTTGCTGGCACGAGAAGCTAAAGCAGAGGTTTACCCATTGCTGGTCACATCTTGTAATCTTGAGGAAGCGCTTGAAGAAGGCGCTATTCTGACAAAAGAATATATTGTCAGTGATAAACTGCAAATGCTGGCCTTGGGAAGTCTGGAAAAATATACTCTTACAGAACAAACAGAAGCATTTTTACAGCTGGAAGGAATTGAATTTCTGCAAAAGCTTAACGATCCGGTAATAACCGCTATGACTGGTGCTGTTTTACAGGCTGCTGCCTGCAAGGTACCTGTAATGCTGGATGGTATCGCTACATGCCTGGCTGCTGTCGGAGCCTGCAAATTAGCTCCGGTAGTTCTTGAATATTGTATGGCAGGGCATGTGTCGGCAGAACCGGGTATGGAAAAATTATTGAATCGGCTGGAGCTATCGGCACCGCTAAAGTTGGATATTAACAGTGGGGCGGGAGAAGGCGCAGTTTTAGCTTTTACCTTGTTTGATGCAGGCATTAAGGCGTATAATGAAATGGAAACATTTGCTGAAGCAGGAGTACATGCTGAAGTGGAAGAATTTGCACATTCAGTACAGGTAAAAGGTAAATAATAAGGAGGCAATATGGGCAAAATATATCTTATAAGGCACGGAGAAACAGAAGCTAATAAAACATTTCAATTTCAAGGGCACATAGATAATCCTCTTAACAGCAAGGGTCTGTGTCAGGCTGCAGCATTGGGACAGCATTATGAAAATATTGTATTGGACGAAATTTATTCAAGCTCCATGCAGCGAGCCAGACAGACTGCAGCACCTTTGGCTGAAGCTCATGGACTTACTGTTCAGCCTTTAGATGAACTGAAGGAAGTTTGTTTTGGCGAATGGGAAGGTTTGAGCTATGATGAGATCAAAGAAAAATGGAGTGATCAGTTAGAGCTGTTTTTTAAACAGCCGGCACAGTGCAGAATGCCAGGCGGGGAATCATTCGACGATGTTGCATTGCGGGTTCGTTCTGTCTGTGAAGACCTTTTTAAAAATAACAGCGATAAAAATATAGCAATTGTTTCTCATGGCGGCGTTATAAGAGTACAGCTTTGCCTTTTACTGGGGCTTGATATCAATAAACTGTGGATGTTTGGCGTACATAATGCCAGCACAACCTGTATTGGTAAATGGCAGGACCGCTTTACAATTGAGTATGTAAATGATACACATTATTTAAATGATAATGTAA